>ODAI012503784.1_pt1 | contig 131805 bp, 150 predicted proteins | sample 1539321 | NCBI WGS metagenome assembly ODAI01 (sample SAMN02144231, study PRJEB22623) | gut metagenome | biome: sheep rumen | host: Ovis aries | place: New Zealand
AATTGCGGGGAACTAACATAATCTTTATTTACTAACTTAAGATAGTAATATACTTAAGGGCAATGGGTAACTCCAAAGGTATAGTAAAAAGAATAAAGATGTTACAATCGACGCAGCGAAGTATCCTAATAAGGATATGTGTTCATCGACTAGGGAAAGGGTACTAGAAATAGTATAACCGAGTAGGTCCAATAATAGGACGAAATGTAGGTGAGGTTAATGATATAACCGATAAACTGAAACGGGGACTACCAAATTAATTTGGTAATGATATAGTCAGCTTAATTATGATAATATATAAACGAAAAAGCGTTAACAAAACAATTTTAAAATTTCAATTGAGTTATTTTCTTAAGGAGAGCTATTCTAAAAATCTGACAGAAGTAACTAATTCAAAATCTGATGAAGGACTTAGTGCTGTTGATAAAATAGCTATGAATGCTACTAAGATTGATGAGGGTATAGTAGTTCTTGCTGATATTAATGTAGATCTTACTACAAAGATGTTATTTAAGCAATTTGATATTGATGTATCAAAAGAAGAACTTGATTATTACTATAATAATTTTGTACCATCAAAGCTTCAAACAGAGCTTGTTCAATCATATCTTGCAAAGCACTTTAAGTCTTATAGAGATTTATCGTTATTATCAATGGATAATTATATAAAGCTTCTTCTTATTATTAAGAAGAAACTTTTAATGGAACTTGGTTATGAAGAAGAAAAGAAGGGAGAACTTTATTATGCGGTACTTCCTTATCTTCTTACAGGGAACTTATCTGAAAAGGTAAGTACAAGACTTATACGAAATACCAAGTTCATTGAAAAGATTGAAGCATCTTCTAAATATCAGAAACTCATACATGGTGAATATAGATATTTGGAAGAAATTAAACCTGGATATATAATGGCTATATTATCACAAGCAATAAATACAAGATATACATATTGTGTATATGAATATCCTGAAATGCTTGGTGAAGAAATAATTTATCCAGAAGATAAGATATGCGACGAATTACTATTTTATTTAGATAGTATTTAAATAATAACCTAGACAGCAATTATAGCTGTCTAGGTGTTTATTTTTAAGTCACATACAATATATTAACATAGGAATGGGAGGGGAATCATCATGCCTAAATTTCCACATATGGAACATAAGAAACAGATAGAAGCTTATCTTGATACAATTGATGTTTCTAAGTTCTTAAAAGTAAATCAAGATATATCCCTTATTATGGAAGCACTTAATACCGAATATTGTGTCGATTATTATAAGAAAACTGGTGAACCGCATCTATTTAATTGTATAACAGTTGAAGAGTTTGCTGATTATATTTGTGATAGATATAATTTATCTACATATGAATATAAAGAAATTAGACTTAAAAATGTACCAAAATAATTATAGTGAGGAATATATGCATGGAAATTGAAACTAATTATGAATATCATTTAAAAGATCTTAAAAATGATAATCCTGAAATGATGTACGTTATAGAAGGGTTTGATAAGTTTGGGTTCACTATTCTAGATGCATCTGATGGCTTTAAAGGATTTATTGGGCTTGGACCAATTCCTGCAAGTATATCTGTATATACTACTAGTAATGAACCTTATATAAGATCTGATTTATTATCAGTTCTTGATAAAATTGATAACTCTATTGTCGAATATGATGTATATGATAATAATGGGATTGACATTATAATGAATAGAGAAATGCTTCTTCCAAAAGATAGAAAAGATTTTATAAAAAATAGAGTCGTGTTTATTCAAGAAGTATATAAACTGATGTTACTACTTGATAAAACTATGCATCATACCCGTAATAAGTTATCAAAAGAATTAAAGTTTAAGATGATGACAGAGCTTAATTTAATATGTGATTAAAATCTAATCTTTTCATACTAATATTTAAATAATAGAATACTATATACAGTAAGTTAACTGCATATAGTATTCTATTATATTATATCTTATAACGGGGGCTACGTAGAAATATGGACAATAACATAGTTAATTATTTAATCGAAAAAACTGGGACAGATGACCTGCTTCCAGTAAATACTAATAGTGAATTTGATAAGATGACTATTAGAGATTATAACTTTTTACGTGATGGTAGAGAATACTCACATACATTTATGTCTAGGACATATAATGGAACTAATCATAATAGTGATTCTGCTGTCAGATTTATGAAGTCACTTAGAGTTATCGTATCGCAAAATAAGGATCTTAAATATAATCCTGATAGAAATAAGCTATATGTGAAGAAAATTAGTTTAAAAAAGAATACTAAATTTTTAAAGGCAGTTATATCTGATTATGAGCAGACAGTATATAGTATGTTTGCAAATGGTGACATTACCCCAATACAAATGAAAGAATTTGGGATAACATCTGATAATGTTAGTATACATTATAATATAGGAGATATTATAACTTTTAGTGCTGATAGTAATACTGACAAGGATTCGTATAATTATTATATATGTGTCCCATATGAATCAGAACTTGTAACTACTAAACTTAAAGAAGAAGTAATGTATGGACAATAAAAAATTCAAAGAAAGATTCCTTGAAGAGTTATATAACCACAATTTTGTTAAACCTACTTATAGTGGTATTGAATATAGGACTAGGTGTCCTTATTGCGGTGATTCAGATGACCCTACTCATGTCCATTTTTATCTTAAAGTAAATTTGAAAAATAACAGTGGCATTGTTGGGCATTGTTTTAAATGTGATTCCGGAGGACCTCTTGATAAGGAAATGATAGAGCTTCTTGGAATTGATTCAAAAGATTTACTTGATGGGATTGAAGATTTTAATAAGAAAGCTGATAAGGCTGATAGAAAGAAACTATTTGCTGAAGACATTCAGCTATTCTTTGATTATAAACTTCCTGATAGTAAATTTGATAATGAGAAACTTAAATATATTGAAAATAGACTTGGTATTAATTTTACTTATGATGATCTTAATAATATGAAAGCAGTATCAAGTTTATATGAATTTTTAGATATTAATAAAATTAAACTAAATAAGTTTGATAAGGTACTGCTTAATACTCTTGATAAGTATTATGTTGGATTCTTATCTAGCGGAAATTCATATATGCTTCTTAGAAATATTACAGATCATACTTTTAAATATGCCGGTCATGAATTATCTAATTGGGTAAAGATTCCATTAAATGATGAATCCACATTATGTAAATGCTTTTATTCAATAAGTACAGATGTTGATATATTAACAAATGATACTATTACAGTTAATATTAGTGAAGGGGTGTTTGATATAGTATCCGTATTTTATAATTTAGGATATTCTGATTCTAATACTATGAATATTGCTGTAACTGGAAAGTATTATGATCAAATACTTCTTTATTTACTTTCACTAGGTATTGTCGGATCTAATGTTATAGTAAATATATTTGCTGATAATGATAAAGACTTTAATCCAACAGCAAAGAATCCAACTACACCAGAATACTTTAAAAAGAGATTTGCTAAATTTAAGTACCTATATGGATCTGTTAATCTGTATTATAATATAATGAATAAAGATTTTGGTTACCCAAAGGATAAGATAATAATAAAGAAAATAAAACTATAATTTTAAAACTTTAATTTAAATTTATAAGAAAGGAAATTATATAAGATGTCAAAAAATAAAAATAAGAAAATTATTGATACCAACGAATTAAAGAATACTGAAGCTACTATGTCAGAAGTTCTTGCAGCTGATGATACTGTAGATAATACAGAAAATGCTACAGAAGATGTTATAGATACTATTTCAGAAGAGGCTACTGATACAGAGGAAGCAGCAGAAGATGTAAATGATACTATTGCAGAAGATACTAATGCAGATGCTAAAGTAGAAGATGCTCCAGCTCCAGCAGAAGAAATTAAATCTGAGGAAGCCAGTGAGCCTACTACTGATACTACAGAAGAGTCAGCAGAGTCTGATGCAGTAGTTGAAGATGCTTCAGTAGAAGAAGTCCCAAAGGTATCAGATAAAGTAGTTGAAGGTGATGTTAGACTTGCTGTAGATAGCAATAAGTCTGTTGAAGATATCATTAGATCACTTAAAGCTAATAGAAAATTTAATGGTCCATATGCAGTAGATGATAATAATAATGTAATTATTGCAACTGTACCTGAATCTGAAGTTAGAAAGACTCAGAAGGTATTTCTTGCATATGGAATTAGAACAAAGATTGTATGATAAATATAAAGAAGACTAGACCATCGGCCTAGTCTTCTTTTTTATGTTATAAGTGATGATGAAACTTCTTCTTCTTTAAATCAATTATCTGATAGTGACTCTACTGCAGCGCTAATATCATCAGCGTTTATTTCTGCATCATCAGAAGACAAATATTCAGAATTTCCTTCCTCGATTGTTTCTGACTCATCAGATGTTTCAGGCTCTGCCTGGCTGATGGGTTCATTAGAAATTTCAGTATTAGTTTCATCTATATGTTCATCATCATCACTTATATTATCATTAGATTTTTTAGACTCAATATCATCAATTGCTGCTGTGATATTATCAGAGAGTTTTTCTACATCTTTAATAATATTATTAGCATTTTCATTTGATACAGTATCTTCTATATCTTTAAGCTGAGATTCTTTAAGTTCATTAATCTTATCTTTAAGATACTTCTGAGCTTCATCAAGATCAATGTGATCTTTATCAAGATAAGGATTATCGATATGATAATCTTCAAATCCAGCAAAGATTGCACCTTTTCTTACTTCATAATTCATCTCATCAGTCTTAATTCTTTCAGGATGATTTTTATATGTTTTATTATTAGAAGCAAACTCTGAATCCATATAACTTTCAAGGTCAGTTCCTTTACCTCTAAACTTATCAATTATTCCCTTAATAATTTCAATAAAATCTTTTTCATCCTGAGGATCTTCAAATGTATGATATACAAGTGAAGCTATTGCTGAATTGATTGCAGCAACATAAATTCTATCTGATTTAATATCATATGAAGCATATGCAACATATCTCATGTATATAACAAGGAATAAGTTGTTATACATATGATATTCTTCAGGTAAAAAGTTTTCCTCAATATTTAAGAAAAACTTAAAGATATCTTGTTTAAAACCAAATGATTTAGCCCGTGATCTGAACTTATTAAGAATGGTCATAGATCTCTTATCATCAAAGAAATCCTTCTTAATTCTTTCACGTTCTTCATCACCATACTTATCAAGTCTTTCTGTTAAAAATCCAAATGATATCTCATTCTCTAATATCTTAATTCTCCTATCTGTAGTTCTTCTTGTAGCCTCATCAACTTCAAGTTCATTAGCTTCTTTAAATATACGAAGTTTTTCCTTTTTATCATTAAAGAGCTGCTGCGAAGCATAATAATGAACGTACTCATTCATAATCTCAGATGCTTTTTCTTTAATATCAGCTTCTTCTTTTTCAAGCTGCATTATAGCAAGAGAATATGATTTGATAGTTTTCATAGTATTTTTAAGAAAATCCTTATAATCGTCAGACATATCATCTTTCTTATAAATCATTTCACCTTTAACTGAATCAATGATTTCATAAGGACCAATGCAGCCTATGATTTCTTCAGGAGTTATCTTAGTTGTTATATAGTCAAGTGTATATGGAAGAACTATATTAAATACATCTTCTCTAAAAGCTACACCTGTCTCAGACATAGTAGCGTTAATATAAGTTCTTTTAAGTTCTTTGATTTCATCTTCCATCATTTGAACCCATTCCCTTATTTGACGATACTTTGTCATATCATTATTTTCTAATCCCATAATACTATTTCCTTTCATATAGAATGATTAAAAGAATGTGAACTATCTTATAATTTTTTATTTATAGTTTTTCATTTTGATTATATATTATTTTATTGGACTAATCATGATTTATAAAATATTATAGAAAGGATTAATATAAAAGAATGAAAAGTGTAACAGATATTGTTAATGCTAGAGCAAGCTATGATGTACTAGATGGTTATTCTGAGTATAATAAGGCTTTATCTAGTTTTAAAGATGATTTTAATGAATTTGATATTGCAATGAAAATTGAAGATGAGTTCGGCCCATTTGAAGTTAATATAGACGAATCTATGTTTGAAGATCCTTATCAGAAATTCTTATGCTTTAGTGATAAACTTGTAAGTATACATCATCCAAATCTTATATTTACATCAAATGAAGTTATTAAAGATTCAAAATCCAAATCTTATGAAATTGGACCATATACAGCATATGGTGCAACTATAAGAGATGCTATTAGAAATTACCTTAATTATTGTATATGCGGATACAAAATTAGGTATAGAAATCCAAAAGGAGATGGATACGCTACAACAAAGATAGTTAATTTTATATTATCTTCAGGACTTGTTGTTAGTATAAATCCATACAAGGCTACAAGAAATGTATAAATTATCTTATAGAGTTGCACACATAAATGATGATTTGGATTTATTTATAAACTTCTATATTCAAGATAAAGATGATGTAACATCATTTACTTCAAAACTTACAGAGAAGCAAAAAGAACAATTTGCTACAATAAGAAAAACTTATTGGCAAGGTACTCATTATATAAAATATACACCAAACCCTTACTTTGAGCTTATTATAGACCCTAAAGATACTGATTATATACCATATAAGCATATTAAATGTAATAAGTTTGATACATATTTATTTATACGAGGTCTTGAGAAGATGACAAACACATTTAAGACTAAACGAGATTTATACTATTATGAAAATAATGTGCTTGTACTTAATAATGATATAGCTAAAGTATCTACCGAAACTATAAGACTTAAAGATAGGACTATACTTCTTGAACCTATTCTTATACTTAATAATGTTACTGAAACTAAACATGAAGGTATTATGATGTATTCAAATACTAAAGAAGTTGGATGTAAGATGACATATATAGAACTTGAATTTCTACTATATTTATTTAAAAGTACTAATATGGATGTTATAGCAACCAATATGTGTTCTATGATAGATGATAAAAATATTAGTGAAAATTTGTATGTTCCTAAGAGCACTCAGCCAACTACTGAAGTATTACCTCAAGATAATACAGTAACATTTGCAACGCCAAAAAATGGAAATACCATCCCAGATATCTGAGATGGTATTTTGTTTAGGTAAATTGGATAGGATTGAAACAAAAATGTCTTGACAAATTTAATTGTTATGGAAGTTAATTTTATGTTATTATAATAAAATTTTATAAAGAAAGGATTGTGATAGTATGAATTTAACTGGACTAAATTTTCCTTATTATATTAATACATCTGAAAGATCTATTAGTGTAAAGGGAATTATAAAAGGTGGAAAAAATGATTTGCCAACAAATTATGAAGATGGTAAAGGGTATATTGATCCTGAAACAAACAAGATATGGATATACTGCTCTGAAAAACCTGACAGAGGATTTGTAAATCAATATCCATATTTTTGGTTTGAGGATAGAAAAATTTGTTATTCAGAGCCAAGCCCTATTATAAGTAATGCCTATTCTGCCGAAAACATGCAAAACTTATCAATACATAATGTCATTGATAAAACTATTCCTGGAGAGCAACTTTATAATGAAGCAGAGATTATGGATATTAATGCCTCATCAAATTTCTATATACCAATAATTCATAATTATGATGATTTTCTTAAAAAGGTTGTAAAGATCATTATAATAGAAAAGGGTATAGATATCAATAGACTCAAAAGTAAATCTGATGTACCATATATGCTTGCAAATATGAAGACGGCATTAAATAATAGAACTAAGATGTCTGTTGCATATTTTGCATCATGGATGGAACTTCTTGGTTGTACATTTGATATTGTCATTAGAGATAATGGTACAGATACGGTTAATCCTCTTGAAAATAATCATATATATGATTTTGAAAAAGATGTGATGACTGTAATGATTGATGGAATAGAAAGGGAAATTGATATAAACAAATATATATCAACAGAGGATCTTGATCAGCCTACACAAGAAGCTGATACTATAGAAAGAAAGGAAATGTAAAAATGGAAGAGAATAAAGAAATTAAAAAAGAAGAAGAAACTAAAGAAGAAGTGTTAACACCTTCTGAATATTTTGATAAGGTTAAGGATTTAAAGCATTTATGTACTAAAGAAGAATTACAAGACTTTTATAATGTTGCAATGACTAAATTTAAAAAGTTTATAGTAACTGGTCAAAAATCTGCAGCAAGGCACTTATATAATCTATGTGATCTTGCAAATAAAGAAATGAAGATCATAGATGCTGGTTTTGATATTTATGTATATCGTGAAGATGTAGATACATATATCAATAATGTTGCCGATGATTGTGTTGTTGCAATTGAGCTTGAGGATTATGAGAGAGAAATTCCAGATGATATTATTGATAAGATAAGTAAATGTAAAGAAGAAGTATTATTTGATAAATACTATATATTCTTTACAGACTACACTGGAGAGCAGAGGTCTAAAGTTGAAGAGAAAAAGAGAGCTAAAGATCCTATCATATTTGGTTCACTTTTAATTGAAGGTAGGGTATCTGATAAGTTATTCTTTATTGGTGACTGGGAAGATGATTATTGCCATTTAACTCTTGATAAGATGATTTCTGAAATGACAAGAGAATATCAGGATGGTACATCCATTAAGAGAATTGCTAGACCAATCATGACTCTTGAAGAAGCTGAAAATATATTAAATGGTAAACCAAATGAAGTTTTAGTATCTGATAAGAAGAAGCTCAGTAAAAGAACAGTTACAAAAGATGTAGATGCTAAAGAAAAGACTACCAGAAAGAGATCTACAAAGTCTTCAAAAGATTCTGTAGAGACTGCTCCTAAAAAGAGAGGCAGAAGAAAGAAAGATGAAAGCGAATCTTGATCTTACACAGCACAGAGACTTTGATCCTGATAAGTTTAAAGTCAAAAAAATCAGATCTAAATATAATGACGGATATAGTCTTAATAAAGTACCTTGGTCAAATAATGGTGATATTTTATCAAAGTATACTAATATTTATAGTAAGACATACTGGTATATTAATGATATAGTAAATAATAATTGGACATCACCTGCACTGACCACAAATATCACAAATATTTATTCTCAATTAGTAGACTATGGTATGACTACTAATACAGTATTTACAGATACGATATCATATGATAATAATATTGGTATGCTTTACAACTCGTTGATGTTTAAGCATTCTAAGCAATCTGGATTACGTATTGGTAAAGTTAAAGATATAAGATATACTAGATATATGAATGACTATATACCAGCATACTCAAATAATAAACGCGCTTATTGTAATAAGTCTAGATCATCAGATGATCGGAATTATAATAGTTATAAAATACATCGTAAGATTAAGGATGGATATAATCCAAATGATTACGACCCAAAATATTATTCTGTTGATATTCGTGATGATTTTAATATAGAAGATCAGTCTATTAATCTTATTGATAAGCATATTGATGCTAGAGGCATGTTAGCACATAAAAAAGTGATATTATCAAATAGTGGTCGTCGTGGGCATCATACCCCATTTGAAGATAAATTTAGAGTAATTAAAAAGATGAAATGGTTTGACAATCATGATGATTACTTACGTGAAATGGAAGGTAATACTGTACGGCATCAATGGCGAGGGATAACAGATAAAAACTATAATGGATCAAACGATGACACAAGACTTACTATAACAGATAACTGGTCTACAGTATCTGTAGTATAACTAAATAATAAAAGAAAGAAGGAGGAAGAAGAAGTATGGCTAAAATGACAGCAACAGGATGGGCGATGGTTGAAAGTTGGAACGAAAATAATTTAAAGAATTCAAAAGAAGAGCATCAAGGAGAGAACAAAAACTCTAGCAAGCCATCAGAAACTGCAAATAATAAATGAAAGGAATTATAAAAAATGGATAGGATTAGTATTAATATAAATATTGAAGACGGCATCATCACAATTAGAGACAATATGGGTAATGAAAGCACTAATGATTTTGATCCCGATTGCACAATAGCCGATCAGATTGGTACATATGTAGCAGATCATATTGAGGCTAATCAACTATATCAGGAAATTATCAATGAAGGTATTGAAAATGCTGATTATATGGACGATGATGACGACGATTTTGATGATTAATCTTTCATATTCTAATCCACAATATCTTAAATAAAATATATTAAGAAAAGGTAGGTATGCGGATATGAATTATATGGAGGCAAAAACAAGAATTGACGGTCTAGTTGATACTAGAAATGAGACTCTTAAAAAGATAGCAAGTATTGCTGCAAAAGCTATTGCTGAGAAAGCACGTAAGTCTGGAGGAAACATTAATGTTAAAGATATTGAAGAACTCCTATCAGAGCTTACAGCTGATGAAAAGTTTATTGTAATGGCTGAAGTAATTGCTATACTTGCAAAGAATTCTAATTTAAAAGCAGAGTCTGATAGACCAAAGAGTAATAAGTCAAATGGTTTAAATTCAATATTTGCACAAAGAGGATATTAATAATTTATAATGCGGATTTTAAATCCGCATTATTTTTTGAAGAAAGGGTTTATTTATTATGAAAAAAGATAAAAGAGAGTACGTTATAACGAATACCATTATGTATAAAGACTATATTAATGCTCATCCTGATGCTAATGAGGAAGATAAAAAGAATATAGTTAGAAATTTCGTTAGTAATCTTGTAAACGATACTAATGATATTAAACAGTTCTTCATTGTAACTGATGATGATATGAAATTTGTAAATGATAAGAAGTATGATATAACTTATGAAATCTTATCAGATGATGAAAAGACAATGACCATGACTGTTAATATAACTCTTAGTATAGATATTACTGAAAATACAGAGGACTAATCATGCAAGATCGACGTATAATTGTGTATAATACTCATATAGAAATATATCCATATCATTTAGGTGATTCTTATAAACTTGAAAAGATGTTATCTAAATTTGATTATGTTACACATAAATGGATACCAGTTGCATATTATATTGAGGATAATACACTTTATATACCACGAGGCGTACCAACTACAATGCTCTATAATATATTCAATATAAATCCAGAGTTGTCATCACTATCAAATAAATATAAGCAATTTGATGTTGGTGAACCACTATATGATGCTAAAAGTGATATACAAAAAGAAGCTATAGATTTCCTGCTTGGTAATGATAAGTTTGCATACACTAAAAAGCGTAGACAAATAAGCCTTAATCTAGATACTGGAGATGGTAAGACCTATGCTGCATTATATGCTGTATGTAAATTAAAAGTAAAAACTTTAGTTATTACTCACCAAGATAGTATCAAAAAACAATGGCTTGAATCACTTGAAAATATGACAAGTATTGAAATGGATAGAGTATGTGATATATCATCAGTTGGTATGGATTATCTTATGGAAAATGATGTATCTGATGATTATGATATATATCTTGTCAATCATCAAACTATCACAGCATTTGCTAATAGAAATAGCTGGAAAGATATAAAGAAATTCTTTGAAAAATACTACATAGGAATAAAGATAACAGACGAAGCACATTTATTCTTTGAAAATTCTTTAATGATAGATTATTTTTCAAATGTGTATAAGAATATATATCTTACAGCAACATTTCAAAGAAGTGATAAGAAAGAAAATACTATTTATAATATGAGTTATACAAATGTCGCTAGATATGGGGAGCAGACATTTGATTATGAATCAAAAAGAAAACATATTGTGATGGTTATAGTTTATTTTAAAAGTATACCTGAAATTGGCCAAATAGTTAATGTGCGTACAAGAAGAGGATTTTCTGTATATAGATATATTGACTATGAGCTAAATGAAGAAAATAATACTTTAATGAAGGTATTATTTAAACTTTTAAAAGAAACTGAAAGGCTTGAGGGGAAACGCCTTATTCTAGTACCTAAGAAATCTGTGATTGATCTTGTATATGAACTTGTACAAGATAGATATCCAGATAAAACTATAGGTAAAATCTATTCTGATAATACTGAGGAGGAGAATAGACTTAGTAAAGAGAAAGATATTATCATAGCTACAGCTAAATCATCTGGTACTGGACTTGATATAAAGGGACTTAGAATATTATATGACCTAGAGCCAATTGGTTCTCAAGGATATGCTGATCAAGTTAGAGGAAGACTTCGTGAGTATTCACCTGATAAAGATACATTCTTCTTTTATCCAGTAGATACTACTATTCCTGATAGTTTAAATATGCTTCAGCATATACTTCCAGTATTTAAAAGAAAATGTAAAGAGATTATCACTATGAAAGTTGATGATATCTAAACATCTCTATTAACTATAAATTAGCTGGTTGGGGAAGGAAGTTATGATACAAGATATGATTAATAATATTGCAGATGCTATTTTATCTGGTAGCAATTATAAAGCATTAAATCCTGATGATTGCTATACAGAACCTAGCAGAATGATTTATAAAATATCTCATGTTAAAATAGATGGTCCTGATGTCGTGCTTTATAATTATATTACTAAAGATAATAGTAATAGTAATAATAAATATATTGGTAATGTTACAATGTATAATGAAATTGCTAGGATACCAAAACATGAGGTAAAAGAGCTTTTAAATAAGCTTTATGATACTGAAGCATAATATTATGCTTCAGTATCTTCTATTATTTTGATTATACATTATATATTTGATGTAACTATATTACAGAAAGGAAGGTACCTAAATATGGCACTTGTAAATGAAGCGCTAAGTCTTGCTAAGATGGCTGTAAACCATCTTAAAAGAATCCATACAGAACAACGTATGGCAAACATCATCAGAATATCTGAGATATCTTGTAAGCAACATATTTTAGATAATGACAGGTTATCTAAAATAGATTCTATGATTGCAGATTATGTTGATGATGTTGTTAAAGAAAAAGAAAATAAAAAATAATAGAAAGGAATAACAAAAAATGGCTAAAGAGATTATTGAAAACGAAGTAAAGGAAGTAAAGGAAGAGGCTCCAAAGAAGGCTACTAAAAAGAAGAGAGTTAAAAATGAAGCTGGTGCAAAAACAATTCACGTAAAGTGTAAGTTTATTTCACCTATATTAGGCTCAGCACCATCAGATAAGGATGTATATTCTACATACATTGCTTCAAAGACTCCAAACAATACTGACGATGAGCTTGAATCAATAGATGCTACTGATGAGGAAATATCTGAGAAGGTTACAATCTTCCATAAGTCAAAATCAGGTGCTCCATTTATGTATGATTATATGATCAAAGGATTCTTTAAGAATGCTTGTCATGCATGTAGAGAAGTAGTTGGTTCAGTATCATCTGATCTTAGTGCATATAAGACTAAGATTGATAACTTAATATTCCCAGTTCAGAGATATATTAAGTTTGAAAATGCTGGTGAAATCACACTACTTCAAAGACCACTTCGTGCGCAGACTGCTCAGGGCCCAAGAGTTGCTTTATCATCATCAGAGATGATTCAGCCAGGATGCACTATAGAATTTGATCTTGATATTAAAGATGCAAATCTTTATCCATATGTAATCGAATGGCTTGAGTATGGTAAAGTTAACGGATTTGGCCAGTGGCATAATGGTGGATATGGCAGATTTTGTTTTGCTGAATTTGATAGTGAGGGAAATAAAATCTGTGGAAATATCGAAGAAGCTGATAAGCTTATTGAAGAATACCTTGAGTTTGAAGGTATGTAACGGAATGGTTATCTGCAGTAGAGATATGTACAGCATCGGTTATGTACAGTAGATATATGTATGGTACCGGTGGTGAACAGTAAAGTTACGCGTGATTCAGTACAGTAGAGGTAAAGTCAAGCTCTGCCATACTTTGTAGTGGTGGAGTATAGTTTAATAGAGTTTTGCGTTGTAACGGTATAGTATGGAAATGAGTTACAAGGAATGCTTTGTGTAGCATCGGCGAAGTTCAGCCACGTTTGGTCTCGCTCTGTAGTGGTATAGTATTGAAGTACGTTGATTGGTAAGGTATGGCTCTGTATCGGCATAGCATAGAAGTGTGCTGAATGGAATGCTTTGTGTAGTAATGGCGGAGCGAAGTGTTATATCGTGTAATATTGTACAGATCTGGAAAAGTTGAGTGTCGCTAAGGAAAAAGTTAAGTCAGGTCTTGTATCGTAAACGTTTAAAAAAGAAGAGTTTAACAGCTCTTCTTTTTTTATATTTTACCCCAAAAAACAAACAGTTAACGACTTGCGCCTTGATTTTTAGGGCGAGAAAGGAAAACCTGGTTTGTGATATGATAGATTTTTATGAACGTCCACAAACAAATAGTTCTAGATTATCGGTTACTACAAATAATAGTATTCCGTATAATAGAAAGAACGCTTTTGAAGTGAATGCTCTATCAAATCCTGAAATAAGTCAGATAGGATTTGGTACACAAATTCTTGATCCTGATGTACTTGAAAGTAAGTCGAATGGACCTAATGATAATATAATGGTTGCTAGGCCTGGTAGAAGAGTATATGATCAGACTAAAGTTATGAGCGATATAACAGCAACATCTGAAAGTGGTGCTCATTTAGATTTCACAAAAATGATGGATGAAATCAGAACTGAATTATATCTACCAACTAGTGATTTTAGCTATTATAATGAAGTTAAAAAACTAACACAACGTTATAATAGATTTAAACTTCCAAATCATAATATCGAAATTAAACGAGGGTTTGGACATGTATTTTTTATTAAACCTATGTGCAATTTAACAAATTCAACAAATACTGACTTACTTGATAACGTTAAATCTGAAGGAGCATTTGATAAGATATATCAACAAAATCCATATCTTATAAATGAAATCTGTTCACGACACAATAATAATGATATTATGTACTTATTATCAAATTATGCTAAAGGATTTTCACTTAATGATGAAGAACTTCAGTCAGCAACATATGGTAATACATATACTGGATATAAAATATCGTATGGTAAAACCAATATTGAATCTAAGACTGCTGGTTCATTTTCAGTAACTTTTAATGATGATAAGACATTATCTATATATAAAATTCATAGAATGTGGACAGATTATATTAATGCAGTTTATAGAGGTAGACTTGATCCTGAGATGGATAGTATTGCCAATAAGATATTAGATTATGTTGGTGCCGTTTACTATATACTAACTGCTGAAGATAATGAAACTATTTTATTTTGGTCAAAATATTATGGTGTTTACCCTACAACAATACCAAGTAGTCAATATTCTTGGAGTGCAGGGTCTGCTGTAGATCCTCAACAAATAACTATTCAATATAATTATTCATGGAAAGAAGATTATTCTATTGCAGCTATTGCAGAATTTAATACTAATTCTAGAATAGCATCAAAATCCGGTTCAACACCACAATATGACCCGTTATATTCAGAAAAACTTGGTCACGCTGGACCGACAATAGTGGGTACTCCATATATAGATGAAGTACATAAAGAAAGTACTGGAAGTAAATCACTTGCATATACAGATAAGACTGTATTTAAACTTAGATTTTTACCAAGTGAGATAACGACGTAATAATTTAGAAAGGATAATGATTATGGCTGACACAACTAAGATATCACGATCTTATGCTGATAACTTTGATATCAAAGAAATGGTCGCTGATGATATCGTTCCTGCTTATTTTAGTGATGTTCCTGCTTCGGTAAGAACAGCAGGTATGATTGGCTTTGTGACAGAGCAGACATCTAATATATCAGAAGATGCTTTTAACACTGCTTCTGTTCTTTTTAGAGAAAGTTTTCCAAATAGAGCTCAGCTTCCTGAGAGTATATACTCTCATGCTGCTATATTCCAAATAGATCAAGTATTCTCAACAGCTGCTGCATGTAAATTCCTTGTAGTATTAGATGAACAGGCTATACTTGATAATGTTATAAATGATGAATACTATGACAAAGACACTGGAATATATCATTTTTATATAGGTAGAAATACTCTAATTTATGTAGAGGATATACCATTTACATTTGATTACCCAATTCAGCTTAATATTGTTAAAAAGCGCACTGAAAAGGGCGATGATTATATGTTTACAGCAAAGTACATGAGGGATGCTATTTATTATAATAGTATATCCAATGTAAATGATCCTTATGTACGTATAAGAAGGTCCGAGAATAAATATATTGCTATGGAAGTTCAATGTCACCAAGCAACAAGATTTATTGTAGAAGAGAATATTGTATCAAATAATGTTGTAAATTATCCAATTATAGACGTACCTTTTAATGGTTCTCTCGCTGGATTTGATGTATTTTATAAAGCACCAACAGATGCAAATTTCTCTCATATGAGAAAACTTTTAGTTTATTCTCAGCCTCTTAATAATGAAGCATTTTGTTATTTCCAAATGCTTGATTCTAATACTATACGTATCACATTTAATTCAAAAGATAACTATTGGATGCCTGAATTTAATTCAGAGCTTAGAATAGTTTTGTATTACACTATGGGTGCAGATGGCCAGTTTGATACATATGAAGGAACAGATATATCTATGATTCCTGATACTGGTGAAGATGATCTTGCTACTGATATAACGCAGGCTCTTCCAGTATATGCTGAGCAGTATCTTACTGCAGCTCAACCTATAACAGCTTCAAAAGACGGTAGAGATCAGCTTGATATAGATGCAATACAGTCTCTTGCTGTAGAAGGATATAGAACAGCTACTGCTCTTACTACTGATAATGATCTTGCAACATATTTCTCTAATTATAAATATAGATTTGGTGATTCTGATATCTTATTTATAAGAAAAAGAGATGATGTATATGAGAGAGTATTCTCAGCATATCAGCTTATAAGAAATTCATCTTATAAATATAAAACTAATTCACTTAATTTAGCACTTAATTTATCAGATATGATTAACTGTGAAGAAGATATTTATGTAATCGAACCTGGTACATTATTTACAGCAAATGAACCTGATGGATATGCTAGAATATTTAGAGATGAAGATAAACACGCTGTATATTATGCTGAATACTTACAAGCTGTTGAAGATGGTACTATACCATTCATAAACGATGGTACTGATCCAAGTGAGATACCAGCATATCTTGATAGAGCTGCATCTTATGCAGAATTTCTTAAGCGAAAAGGATATGATGATAAAAGATCAGTATTTGTATCAGATGATTGGGATGATAGTATTGATTACGAGGAATATCTTGCACTTTATGATAAACCTTTGGAATCTAAGTTCCTTTTAATAAATCCATTCCTTATTAAATTTAAAAAAGACCCTAATCTTGTAAGTACATATATAACTTATATTGATAAGAGTTATCTTATGGATTTTACAAACCAAAACGAATCATCATTTGTACAGTTTATTCTCTATACATTTAATATTAAACGTAAGTTTGAGAAAAAGAAAAGATATCATATAACAACTACAGTTGGTTCATCTATTACAGTAGATCCAAAATATCCTGTAGTTGCTCCTAAATCACGTGATGATGAAGGAAATGTAAAAGAATATGTACTTGGTGATAAGTATGCACTTGCAAAGCATACTGATAAAGATGGTACCGTATTATGTGAAGGAAATGATTTAAGAGTATTATTTGTAATATATAATAATGGAACACCATCATGCTTTTGTGAGATGTATCCAACAGCACATGATGATGAATTTGATAACTTTACATATGAATGTGATATTATGACAGATGATTACATCACATCCGCAGGTAAGTTAAGATTATTATCAGGAACTATTTATAGAAACTTTAAGACTGGAGAATATTATAAAGTACATGATGATGATAGAACTTTATATGATCATTATGATAAAGATGATAATATTCTTGAAGTAGATATTCCAGTTGATGACGTTACTGAAATGTATAATGAAGGAATCTTATATATTTATAGTAATATTGTTAATATGACATCAGTATCAAATATACTTATTCCGATGGAAGATGTTACTTGTGAAATATATACCGTATATAGAAGAAAGTATGATGAAGAAGCAGAGGGACTTGTCCCAACAACTTCAGATGATACTAATAATATATTCTATACATGGGACCCTTCATTTGAAGGCTATATATTCACTAACCAATATACAACACCTAAATCAGATGCAACTACATTCTTAAAACCACTTAATAACGTTAGAGTAACATTCTCATTTGATGATTACACTGAAGCTTATAAGGATGAAGAAACTGGTAAAATTATATTTACCCATGATATAATGGATGCTAGAATGTATAATTTACCATTTATCAAGTATGATATTGCGCTTGATGATAATCTGATTGAAAATTTCATGAATACATTCACACTTCAATATGAATTCCTTGATGAGATTGTGATGGAAAGACTTAGAAATACTACTGCTCTTGATGCTAAACTATATAATACATATGGTAGATCGAGATATTTCTATGTTGGTGAAGATAGAGAAATCCTTGATACAGTAAATCTTCGTATAGAGTTTGATATTTTCTATGTAAGCGGTACAGATATTCTTTGGGCTAATGATCAGGTTAAAGAATTTATTAAGAATGATATAGAATCTATAAATGAAAATGGTCAAAATAATCTTTATGTATCAAATCTTATGAGAAAGATTGAGACAGAGTTTGCATATGTTGATCACATAAGATTTATAAAGATTAATAACTATGACACAACATATCAGGCTATTCGTACATTTACAGATGATCTTAATCTTCTTACTGTAGAACAGAGAAGAACTTATGTACCAGAGTTTTTGATAATTGACAAAGAAGATATTATTCTTAATGATTATTATACAGATGATTACTATATCCAGAATTCTGATCTTACTTTAAATTCTTAATATACATCTAACACTATGTTAAACTAATGGCGGAGATTTTATAGTCTCCGCCTATTTATTATGAGGAATTTGTAAAAAATGAGAAATAAAGTTGATAGTTTTTATGAAGTTATTCACTATATAGATATATCAAAAGAATCTGATGATGATGTAATAAAAATAGTATCTACATTTGAATCTATTAATGTAGCTACACTTAAAGAAGCTGAAGAATTATTAGATAGAGCAACACCTTCTGGAAGGGCTACATTTATACAAGAACAAGCTAGTTCATATGCGACACACTCATATGTTGAAGTAATAAATGATATTATAATAAGACATAAGATAGTTATTAAAAAAGATGGAGTCATTTGTAAAAATCCAAATAGGTCTAAATCTTATCAAAAATATGATTTAAATGAAGATGAACAAATGTCCTCCTTTATAAAAGAGCATTCTAATAAAGAAAAAGGTTATGATAATCCTAGAGATAAGAAAAGTCATAATGATAGACGTAATTTAGATAATATTAAGAAAAAATCTAAGAAACCACATGATTCTAAATCTTATAATAAAAAAGGATATAATGGTCATAAAAATAAAAAACGTACTAAGGTTGATGAGATTGATATCAATAAGTTAAATACTGAAGATATTGACTAATCTAAACATTTTCTTAATATTATGCATAATATACAGTATATTTTTCTAAGAAAGGAGAAAATTGTCTAATATGTCCGACTTTATAATAAAGGGCGAAGACAAGGTGCTTAAATATATGGATCAGATATTGGTAAATGACCAAAGACAAAAAGAATTAGACGAATTACGTAATACAACAAACGCTAAGCTTCGTATGCTAGATAAATGTAAGGATGATGCTAGAGAAATTTGTCTTAATAATATTTTCTCTAAGATTTATAAGGATGCTGTTCCTTTAAATGATGATTATAAGAATGCTTATGCTGGTGATTTGGATGCTGATTTTCCTAATTTCCTTAATAAAGTATATCCAGATGGATTATCATTTTATATTCATGAATGTATTAAGAAAGGTTCTCCATTTGCAAAACGTGTAATGGAAGCTGTTGATACATTAGTAGATTCTGAATATAGAGATAAGGAACTTAATATTGATGACTTAAATCCAGATGATCTTATCTTTAAGACCACTGATGATATTCAGAAAAAGCTTGATGTTATTTCAGATGACCTTGGTGCTAATGATATCACCCAGGCTATTAGAGATAATGTAAAGAATTCTGCTATATCAGAGATAAGAAGAGCTAAACAGGAAAAGGAATCAATAAAGAGTTTTGAAGATCAGCTAAAAAATGATCCTGCAATTACATCACCTGCAGCAGTTGAATCTGCAGTAGAATTGTATGAACTTAGAAATGGCAGAGATAAGTTCTATACACCAACACTCTTTGAAGCTGTTATGATAAATAAGATTAATCATATAAACTATCTAAGAGAGTCTGGTGAATTTAATGAACTTCCTCTATATGATACATTATCTGAGTTCAAAGAAAATGTATCAGATGTTACTTATGCTGATTATGCATTTGTAGAATCACTTAAGGAATACACATGTCTTTCAATGCTCAAATCATTAAAGCTTGAGTCATTTACAAAAGATGACATAGATGAGCTTGTTCGCCGTTATTCAGAAGAATAAAATATACACTAACCATGAGGATCACTCATGGTTAGTGTTTTCACTCACGATATAATCGACTAAATCGTTACCTATCTTTATGGTCACATTCATATCTACTCTACCTTCAGCTGAATAGGTTAGAATAAATATTATATTCTTAGGTATATAAGTAAGCTTTACCCCCATAGATGCGGATTCTTTGGTAAAGTTATCTTTACCATACTTCTTATAAAGATACCTTGGAATATTCATGTGAAGCATACTATTGATAGGAAAATCAATACTAATTTCTGTTTCTTTAAACCTGTCGATAAGACTATCTATTACAGGGAGAATATCCGTGTACTTATCAATATAGATATACTTATCAGACTTTTTCAAGGTTGAAAAGAACGATTTTGTTCTCTTCCATAAATCATTAAAAAATTTCTTCATGTATGATAGTCCTTTCTTAAAAGATTTATATTAATTTTTTGTTTTTAGATATAATTTTAGATATAAAAATATAGGTATGGATAATATCCATACCTATATTAAAATTTTAGTATATAGCTTCATTTACTCTTATCTTAGCAAAAGCACCTTCAACCATATCCTTGTGTTCATAACTAGGGTCTAATATTTCATTAGCAAATGTTGCTGCTTTCTTTGTAGCACTATCTTCTGTCTTATAAATCTTAACATCAGATGATGCAGGTCTTTCTCCAGGGAAGTACATTTTACCAAACACTCTCTTTGGATCTTCCTTTTCTCCCTTAGATGAATCAACCCAATTATTCTTAGCGTATACAACATAACAATCTCTATCAAGAGATGCTGTATAGCTATAGGTCTCTGAAAAAGCCCTATATAATCTTCCTTTAGACATTGATATTGCAGCAATATCACCAGCACTAAGTTCATTATCAGCAACACCTACAATATGTATAGCGTTGGTTGCTGTATTCTCTTCAAAAACTACATATAATTGCATTTATGATACCTACCTTTCTGTCAATCGACAAGTATTAACTTAGTGTTTTGATAGTAAATAAATAGAGCAGACTAAAAATGTCTGCTCTATTTTTTAAAAGTTCATAGCTTTAGTAAAATCAAAATCATCAAATTCATCAATTGGTTTTTTCTTTACTAAAGTTTTTTTATCATTATCTTTTTCTTTATCTCTATCTCGTATAGGTCTATCGGTTGCTCCTTCATTCTTAGGATCTGTAAAATTATCATTTTCTTTAGCAACAAATACCGTAGAGAGTGATTCTATTGATATACTCTTTGGTAAATCAATATCATCTATCAATTTAATTTCATTTCCCTCTTCAAAAGGATGATTAAAATAAGTAAGACTTCGCAATTTATGATTATCTTCTGTTGATCTATATCTTCTTTTCAACAGTTTAAATGTTAAGAATAATGTGCCTGTAGACTGCTGTATTTCAGGATTTATAATACATGTCCAATCACTGTTCTCAAGCACCTCCCACAAAATCGTTTATTTATTAACTAAATATCGACAAGACTATATCTTTATCTTAAATACTATTACCATATTTAAGATACAAGGCACTTCGGAATTACTTCCTACTCTACTTGCTTCTTCATATAAGTATTTCTCTTATATTATGCTTTCGATAGTCGTTGAACCTTATTCTATATAAATATAGAATCTTGGCTGCTGATTTATTTTATTAACAAATATTTCCAGCAATTAACCTTGTTTATTATTGTATATATCACTATATACCGAGCCTGGTTTTTAAGCTCCAGCAATTGCATCTCGTCCTACTAATCTTGTTACATCTTCTTTATTTGCTTGTAGAGCTGCATCAACTACTGATGCACCGCTTCTATTAAGCTGTTGTGCTGTAATACTTTAATACTTAATATTGCTATTAAGAATAGACTATATCACCGATTTAATATCTGTTACCAATATATAAATCGCCCATTATTTCGGAATTACTTCCTACTCTACTCGTTTACTCATGTAAGTCTTTCTCTTACACTACACTTTCGATAGTCGTTGAACCTTACTTTTATTATGAATAAGTCTTGGCTGCTGATTACCTCTATAAGCGAGGTTTCCCAGCAATTATATGGGTTTTCTTAATCATTGATTAAGCCGCTATATTAACGGGAATATCAAAGAACTTTGCCACTTCTTTAAGTTCATTTGATATATCTTTTAGTTCTTTCTTTTCATCACCATTCGATGGTTCTGCAGGTCTAATTCTTTTCATATAGTCAACAATTAAAGTAATAACCTCAACCCCATCATCTGATAAGTCACTTATAATTGTGTATAAGTCACTTGTACTAATTTCTCTATTCTTATATTCTTTAATGATAATATCAATATTATTATCATCTGTTAGTTTAAGTTGTCCATCTTTACGAAGTTTTGACTTTACTTGTTTTGCATTATAGTTTCTAATATCATCTGAGTCTGCGACCATGTTATACATTCTTTCTATAGTCTCAGCGATATCATTTTCAAGAGTTAAAAATAAAACCGCAGGTCTCTTATCAGGATCTTTTGGTTTTATATTCTTATTATACTTTTTTATATCGAGTGCAGATTTTAAAAGTATAGTAGACTTACCTTTTCCAGGGAAAGCTAGATATGTGTATAATCTTTTTGACATATATCCTGGGCTTAATATAGTATTAAGTCTTCTAATACCTGTCATAAAAATTCTATTTCTGTCTTTAAGTTTTTGAAGTGCATCATCTACTACAGTATCAAATATATCATCAGTAAGTGAAAATGTTTGATCTGAGTCTAGTGTAGATGTTGACCTTTTTATGTTGATAATAGAGTTTGCTATAGAGAATAAATCATCAGAGATTCCTCTATATGTTTTAAAATCATCATCATCTATTTCATTAATGAGTGACTTTATTATATCTTTAATAGTAACAACATAACCAAATCTTAAAGCGTCATCTAACTTTCTTATAAGATATTTACTCTCTTCATGACTAATCTTCTTTTCAGATGATTCTCTTAGTATTTTTGCTATAAAGTCATCGCATTCACTACAGTCAGTAAGACAACTTTTAAGTGCTTCATTATCATCTATTCCATCATTTAATTTAAATTTTAATGTAGTTCTAATGATCCAGATTCTTGATTTCATATCTGGATTTGATTCATAAAGCTTATCATCAATATTTAAAAATAATTTATTGATGCTAGTTAATGTCTTACGTGTTCTTAATACACTATCTTTATATAAAAATGCAATAATCATGTCGAGTGTATTAAGGTCAAATTTTATCTTTATTTTTTGTAATTGTATAGAATTTGGATTAGCCAAATTCCTAAGTAAAAGTTGGTCCATAATACTTTACCATGATTTCTTTAAATTCTCTCAAAATTTGAGAGTTAAAAGTTTGTTTGATATAGTATAGGAAACAAAATGAGGAAGACATTAAATCTTCCTCATATGTTATTTTTATCAATATTGTACTATATCGGGATAATCTTCTGTATCCGCTACATACTTGTCATATTTGTGACAATGATAACATATTGAATCATTGCTTACAGATTTACGATTGATACAAGTATGACATTTTGATTCTGTAAATAATTCTCTAAATAATTCAATTAACTTACTAATTATTTTCATAGATTATCACTCTTTAACCTTTATGTTGTTTCTTCATATGATATTTCATAGAATTTCTTTGAATATTCTTCTCTACTAAGAGGGAGTTCACCAGTATAAACACAAGTTCTACGGTAATCCTCATATAGTAAATTAGGTACTAATTTAGTATTTTTCTTTTTTCTTGTTAAAAATAGTTTTGTAATCATGCCAACAATTCCCCCAACCAATATTTTCTCATTAATATTATGTATATATGAAAATAAAGAGTAAGAGGATGCCCTCTTACTCTTTATATGATTAATATGATTAATCGTTTTCTTCAGATTTAATCTGAAACCATACACAAGCTCTGTTAGGCTGATTGGCAGATAATACTGTACCACCGCCAATTTCGTCGAGTCTATCCTGAAGACTCATAGATCTTGTATCATCAGCTTTAACTGATACTGCAGTAGCATCTGTTATAAGATTTACATTCTTTCTAACACCATCATCATCAGCAGGTGTTTGAAGTCTTGCTGTAATTGTTTCCATATATCTTCCACCTTTCTTTAATTTAAGTTTTTATTATGATTATACCATCCAGTAAAGTCACCAGTAACATCTTCATCAACAACTTCAAGCCATAAAGAAGTATCATCTGGATTTGGTATAGTACTTACATCTGACATTACTATTACGTTATCAATAATTGCCTTAAGGTCATTTTTAAAATTAACGAGCAAATTATCAATCTCTTCTCTAGTATAAGTATCATCAGATGAACTAGTATTACTATCACCAAGTATTGGATATTTACTTTTTGGGTCTTGTGAGTTTATTATAATACTCATTGGAGCTGACATAAGATCACCTCCTTATAATATATGTCCACAAAGATCAATAATATAATCATCAGTACACTTTACAGTATCTGTAGCTAGAAGATGGAACGGAGCACCAATATTTTCACCAACATCTGAAAGCACTTTTGGTGCATTCATTACATTTTGATAAGTTGTATATGGTAAAGCCACCTTCTCTTTATCAGCATTTAATTTACCATGAAGAAGTATATTAGTTGCTGAAGCAGGAGTTGTATGAATAACTGTAGCCATATCAAGTCCTCCTTATGAAATTTCATCAAGGTCAGCTGTACCAACCTCAATAGTAGGATTATTTATCACGATTGTTTTAAACCCCTTCATAGAAGTTGGGATTTTTAAATCTCTTACTGGAAAATCTACTTCACCATTTGGTGGAACAAGCACGTAACTATCTGCTTTAGTAGTATCTCCTACAGAGATATTATTGATTTCATAAATATTTTTTATGCCCATATTACTCACCTTCACTTTCATCATCTTCTGATTCAGTAGTGTATACTGTACCAAGAACTAATCCCTTATCAGTAACTTCTTCAAGTGCAGGTTTAAGAACATCATCACGTTCAGCTCGTACTACAATCTTATCTTTCTTACTTATTGCAGTATTTACTACATTTTCGACCATAGCATCTATTTGCTCTCTTGTATAAGTTCCAACTGATGTGTCAACGAGATAGAAATCATTAAATGCAACAGGGTCATTATTAAGATTTCCAGAAATATATTCTACGCCAGCAAGAATTGCTTCAGTTTTTCTTATATCTGTTGTAGAATCTTCATGGTCTATCTTAATACCACCTCTATATACGTCTGATTTTCTTTCACCCCAGCCAACATTAGCAGTCCATATACCATCATCAGGTTTATCGATAGACATAATAAGTCCACCACCCTGAATAAGTGTGCCCATTTTAGCAAGATACTGCTTAAAGTAAGGTACATCAAGTAATGCTACAACAAACTCATTACCAAGGAATAATAAGTTATATGGATCGTCTACAAATGTATATACTTCAATCCAATCTACATACATTTCCTGATCAGGATAAAGAAAGTTTTTATATGCTTTCTGGAACTCCTCATCAAAGTCAAGCAAATGATCAACCATGAAATGAATTTTATAAAATTCAATACCACGAATTGTAATACGGATATTAGTGTATCCATCAGGAAAATCTTGACCAATTTTTACATAAGGAATAAGTACGCATCTAAGTTCACTTACTCTGATCCAGTCTTCACATGTATATACCTTAGTTGTAGTACCATCTGTAACAGTTACAGTATAATGGATTGTAGCATTTGAGTATTTCCATTTAGGATTAGAATCAAATTTAGCTTTTTCAAGTGCAAAAGCTGGATCTGATCCATCATAATTTTCAAAGAACTGATTATATTTTGCTGTTAAAAATTCTATAGCAGGCTTATCAGGATCTCTGGGGCAAGGATTAATAAAAAAGCCATTTGAAAGTGGCGTTATATTAAACCTAAATTGTGTCCTTAAATCATCTTCTTCATTAGGAAATACTAAGTCTGTTGTAAGAATATCAAGTCTTTTCTCAGAAAAGAATGATAAGCAGTCATAGTTTACTCCACAAAAATATGATTGAGCATCATCTGATGGCCATTTAAAATCAGTATTATTGTTAAGCATAACCCTTGCTTTAAGGCAAAGGTCTTCATATATTTTCTTATTCTGGAAGAAACTTACAGTTCTTCCATCTGCTCTTTTTGTATAAATCTCACCAGTAGCTTTATCCTGGAGAGATTCACCAATAACAGCATAATCTCTATACTTGTATGAGAGAAACGTTGCAGCAAACCTCATATCAGGTTTTTCTACATACGTAGGTTTCTCATCAGTAGTAATAATCATTGGCATAGAATGTATCCCTCCGATCTTATTCTTTTGCTATGTTAGGTTCTATAATAAATTTAGGTACTTGAGGCAGGTACTCTTCAGGTACCCTATCTTCAAGATGTCCAACAGGAAATACTACGTATTTATTATTTGGATTATCATCACCAATGACTATATCAGGATCTAGAAGTACTGCATGGCAATATCCGAGTTTTCTGATTATATCTTTTTCTACAGTCGCTTCTAAGTAGGGCTTTTTTCTATAAGCCTTATCAATAAGAGGATATACATCTTCCATTACATCAGTACTTTCCTGAAGTCTATCGGGATTAGAATATGTCTTTGGTATAAGTTCTGTATGATAGAAGTTATACAGTTGTACGTATTTTCTAATATCAGTACGATCTTGCTTTTCTTCATCATTTGTGTTTGGATAAATATTAAGTCTTCTATCTTTATCCCTTTCAATAATATCCATAATCAACTGATTCTTAGTAGATTCAGTAATAAAGTTGGAGCTAAAGAGATCTTCAATATTATAATAGTACATATGCTCAGTATAATCTGTACCAAAATATTCCCAATCTCTTTCACGCTCAAATATCTCTAAATTATACAGAGATTTTAAATTAACAAGTGTAATTTCATATGGAGAAATAGCAAATACATTATTAATACTAAGTTTTCTACCATTCATATACACTTCATAATATCTAACATCAAAAGGTTTGGTTATATAACCCTTAAGATCTATTACAGTTTCACCAGGCTCAAGTTCTTCTTTAAAATATACTTCAGTATATCTATAAGGAGATATATCAAGCATAATCTCTTCACCTGGTGTATAATAGTCAAGAAGCATGAGCGTTGGTTCTGAATAAAGTTTATTAAACTGATATTTACATCTTGGAACAAGTCTACCATTTCTGAATATACGAATATATTGATATGAGAAATTAAAATCAGTGTGAGTTAGTTTAAAGTATGGATAACATCCATCTCCAACTATACGAACTATAATTCTCATAGAACCTTTCGTAATATTTAATGTCATAGGTATTCCAAGGATTGTTTCATCATTAGGTCTAACGTCAAAAGTATCAAGTCTTGTAAACTTAACAGGTTTAGTGTCATCATCAGTTACTGCAGGGAAAGATCCTCTATTAATAGATGGAAGAGTATCTTTATATGCAGTTCCATTAATGACCATTTCTTCAAGATCTTTATATTCTTTAGCCTGATAGTCTATAACTTCATCATGTACATTAAATAATGAATACTTATATACTGATACAACTTCATCATCTATAATCTCATCGACAAATCCGTCTTTCTTATAATAAGAAGTATGATCTGATGTTGGTCTATAAATGACGACTTTTGTTCCAGTTTTATAATGCTCAACTATATCAAAGAAATTAGCATCATATCTTACATCAGGTCTTTCATCAGATGTAAAATAGATATCTGCAAGTGTGGGCCAGATTTTCTCTTCAGGCTTATCTAATATTACATGCTTATACTCTTCCAAGCTGTCGAATTTAATATCTGTCCTATAAGTATAAGCAGGAAATACTTCAAGTTCTATATAAGAATCATCTGTTACATAATGACATGGTATATAAATATAATCCATGAAGAGTTTTCTTCTTTGATACATATCTTGGATGAATATACCATCTACAAATACTCTAAGATCAAGAAGTTCTGGATATGGTCTTATATTTTGCATAGCAAATACATAAGCACCATCTGGAAATACTTGATGCTTATGACCATCAAATTCTGTAGCTGTGTCATATCTTAGTCTACTTTCAAGATTAATTGTATTTGTAAATAAATGATAATTTTCACCAAGCTTTTTCTGTTCAAGTACATAGTCTCTAAGTACATGAGGTTCTACTTTAATCCAACTCTTTAATGTTTCATCCTTATATTCAATAGGAGTCTTGTCATAATTATCGCCATAAGGAAGATATCTATACAAGAAATCAGTTTCATTATATTGATGATTATAAAACTGATAATCAAGTATCTTATAGAATACCTGCTTAAAAGATTCAAGCTGTTCTACAGAGTAACTATGATTAAGTTCATCTCTGTATATAGCATTCATAACTTCTTCAAGGTTTAAATAAGTTGGAAACTCAGTAAGTAAGAATCTAAAATAAAAATCAAAAAGTACTGTGTACTTTAAATCAGGCTGTTCTGAGTAGAAGTAATATACTTTATAAGTTTCACCTACAGATACATTATCTTCATTAAATGAATAAATATTAGGATAATGAAGTTTTAATATCTCATTATTTTTAACAAGCTTATATCCAGATGTATCGTCTTCCTTTCTAAAAATCATAAGATCTTCTAATGGAATTGGACTATCATATGGTATAAGCTTATCTCTTTCAATTACTAATAAATATCCATATTCATCGAGTTTAATTTCATTATTACCATAATACATTTCATGCTTAAATAAGTTATTCACAAATACAAGTGAAATGTATATATTAAGATTAAATGATCTAAGATCAGCTACAATATCATCTGTAAGAGATGCTGTATATTTATCATCACTTTCATCAAGTGGGATAAGAGCTGATCCAAGTTCATATCCTCTCATTGCTGAATTAGGATAATGAATTGAAAGCATCATAGTTCCTTTATTATGACTACCAATTGTTCCAGTAATCATAGATTTTGGTATCTCTAATGATTTATTATTTACTGAGAAATTAAGAGCATTCTTATTTGTAAGAATTCTCTCATAGAAGATATTATCTATAATGAGAATCTGAATTTTATGCTCTTTATAAATAACTTCATCCCAATCTTTGAATCCATCTTTACGGATAGAGTATCCTTCACCATTCCACACATATGCTGTCTTATGCTCAGTAAATTCATCAATCTTAGTTACTTCAACATAAAGCATATTTGTATCTTTAACACTACCATGAGATGACTGTCCATCATCTAAAATGAATTCACCACTTTCTTCGTCATACTTACCAAAAAGGACATTATTTCTTTCATCATAAAGAACAAACTGCCTCTTAAAAGGTAATTTAATAGTAGTAGTGTCTTTATTTGAAAAGATATCATAATCATAAATCACATGATCATCTATAATGATTACAGGCATTTTTGTAAATATCTCTGGATGATCTACAAGTGTTTGATATGAATAAAATTTATCATAGTAATCTGATCTTCTAAACTCTTCTCTATTATAAACGTGAATCATATCATAATCTACGTCAAAATTAGCATAAAGGAGTTTATCAAGATAAAGATTACCAATCTTTTTAGAATTTCTAGAGATCGTCTCTCCAGAATAGTAAAACAGTTCTTCATATTCTACAGCAGACTTTTGGAGTCCGTATAAATATGAAAAAGAGTTCATCCATGTCCTATCAATAGCTTTGTCCATTGACTCATAATCATATGAGTTGTTTAGAAAAGCCCTTTTCATAAGTGTTTGGAGATTTTCGGACATAACTCGTTATCCCCTTTCTAATTGAGGTAAATACTCAATTTTTTCATTAAATAACTGTTTCAAAGGGTGAATATTTATCCATATATTTAGAAAATACAGACAAAAACACTTCCTTAATACTCTAAGAAAGGAAGAAAAAAGTTATGTCTTTTATTGATATAGATGAAAAAGTATTAAGCGAAGCAGCTTTATCAGATACTTTTGTATACAAGTCATTCAATAAGAATGCTGAACTTACTACTATTCTTACAGCAGCAGTAAAAGATAGCACAATTATTGATGAAAATTATATTGATGAGCAGCTTCTTACTATACGTAGAATACATTTATCTCCTATACAAGAAAATGTTATATCTGCTTTTCTTACAGGAGAGATTGTATTACTTATTTCTAATATTAAAAAGGTTCCTTCATTTGTTCCATTCTTTACAACAAGACAAGGAACTAAAGTTAGAACTTATGTATTTTTAAATAATTTTGCTAAAATTATTAAAGTCAAAGATGACCTTGACAATGATCATCTTGATATACCTGCAAAAAATTTATATGCTTTAATGGAAGGAGCATATATTTCATATCAGTACTCTCTATTTCCTAATAAGTTTATAAGAAGCATTGGTCTTATGAGACCTTGTCTTGATACTTATGTATCAATGGTTATGAGAATACTTAATAAAGAATATGCTTTATCTATGGATGTTGAAGCATATGATAAAGTTGCATTCACAGTTGGAAGATTCTTTGCTGAGAGTGTGTGGGGTATCACGAATGGTGAACAAATTTTTTCATACGCATCACATACAAAATCTGTAAGAGACCAAAGATCTCCTGTACTTGGAATGGTTCATGATGAATATGAGCTTAAATCAATTACATCTGTTGATGAACTTATTGATTTTTTGAAAACTTTAACACCCAGGCTTGCTAGTTTGAGCGCTAGATATTACTATCAAAGATGGATTGAAACATATAAGTATTCCGCAGCATTTGCTATGGAATCTGCGCCTTATTTTATGTATTGTATGACTTGTACTACTATTGGTAGCTTCCTTATAAATTCTCCACTGATAAATGATATATCAAAGGATTCTAAAGGAATGCGTACATACTATACGGAACTTGCAAAAGTTCTTTGATTATATGAAAGGAGCAAAGACATGTCAGAAATATATACCTGTAATAGGGGTTTCTTGATAGAGAGACATAAAGATGGATCTTATACACCATTTTTTGTTAAAGTACGCCGTGAAGATATTATTGGTGATGATAGTGGTGGAGGTGGTGGAGGTGGTGGTGCCTCTGGAGATGTTTCCATTAAAACTATAAGTGGTTGGACATGTGAAAATGTTAATAATAATTATATTAATGCATCAAAACCAATTACAATAGATGGTGCTATTTTTCGCTTAAATAATGATGACCCAAGTGAATTATATGCTACTGTTGAACTTCCATATCCTATAGCATCTGAAGATTCTTTTTGTGCTACTGCAAATACTTATGGTAGGATAGAAAATATATCAACTGCAGTTGTTACAATTACACCAATTAAAAGTGGCGCAAGAGTTTCATCAATTAAAATATCACTTCGAAACCTTGTATATACATTCCCACACAATTGGGATTCAGAGCCACAGTATCTAACATCAAAAGTTTATGTTAGAGTATCTGGTATGATTTAACTTAAAACTTAAAAAGAGAGACTATTTTTAGTCTCTCTTTTGTTTTATTTAGTTGACAATAATTTAAAGAAAATGAAAGGATTTATATCTATATGGGACATTTTAAAAAAGATGCCAACTATGTATATCTATTAGATAATAGTTGTGAATTCTATATCCCATCATATTACTTTGAAGATAGGTATAAGTTTGCATTTGATGAAGGTAATACAATTAAATGCCTTGGTGTATTTAATGTAGCATTTTTTGATACAAATGGTAAAGTTATAGAACGAAGAATGCTTAATTTACCAACATGGATTAATTTATTTGTATATGAATCAGATGTAAGAAGATTAAAACTTCAAGGTGATGTTGAAGAGATTGATTATAGAGTTATAACTTATTATAAAGATATGAAAATTATGCCATCTAAACTTGTTAAAGATGGTGATAATGTTGAAGGGTATCTTGATTTTATTATGAAAGGAAAAATTCCAAATAATATTAAATATTCAGATGCTCTTAGAATATGGATGAAGAATCAAAAAATGAACGGTGCTAGTTTAGGAGTACCATCAGCAGAACTTGAAATGATTTTATCTGTATACTATAGATATAAAGATGATCCAACCAAGAAATTTTCTACAGTAATTGGATCAGATAAATCTGTAAGTGAATATGATTATGTTATGAAAAATACTAGACAAATTTGTCAGTATACATCAACATATGCAGGTATTACATTTGAAGATATAGATTCTATGATAACAACATCAATAAATAGGACAAAACGTAAAGAAAAAGAGCTTGACGCTCCTACAGAGTCTATATTAAAGCTATAACTTCAACGATAAACATTAGGTTAATCTGACAGATTTTAAATTTAATCTGATTTTAATCTGAATTACACTCTAAAAGGAGGAAATATTATGTCTAGTACAGTTCAGATTGTACCGAAGCATCGATATGCTGATGTAGAAGTCATTGTAAACGACTATACAGCTGTTGCAAATGACTCTGCAGTTGCTCCTGTTGATACTTCGATTAAACAGTGCTATGCCGTAATAGCTGGGTATGGTAGAGACAATACCTGGCTTAAGAAAACTTCTAGATCTAGTGCTGAGGCTACATTCGGTAAGTCTAATTTTAGAAAATATGGACAGCCTTATATGCAAGCACTCGCAGTACTTGATCAGAATAATTCATCAGCATGGATTATGCGTGTAATGCCTGAGAATGCTACATTTGCTAACACACTTGTACGCGTTGGATTTAAGGCTGACACAGCTGAGGATTATGCTGATGCTCATGATCGCAAGTTCCGTATTAAGTTTATATATGAGAACTTACCAGATCTTGTAACAAGAGATGGCCTTATTGCAGCAGTTAATTCTACAGAGTCTACTGTAGATGCTGAAGGTTATACCATTATGCCTTTTGCAGCATTTAATAGTGCTGGTAGAGGAAGTATGGGTAATCTGTATTCAGTAAGAGTATCTCAGAATATTACTTATGAGAAGGAATTTGGTATCAAGATGTATACATATGAAGTCCTTACAAAGGAAAATGGACTTAAGCTTAATGCTACATATGTTGGTGCCAATGTTACATCTCCTAAGTATACTTCAGAAGTTCCTACACTTATTGATGATGTAATTGATCAGTATGATGATGGAACATATCCTCTTGACATTATCGTTAATGAGGAAACAACATACGCAGTATACGATAAGTATATTGAGTTTGCAAAAGAGCTTCATACATCACTTGAAGCTGAATATGCTGAGAAGATTGATGCTTATAATCTTCCTGCAGATGTTATTAGTGGAGTAGTTCCTCCAGCTGATGATGTTGAAGCTGCTCACCTTGCAGAGGTTCTTGCAATCGAAGCAGAGGCTATTGCAACTAATGATGTAAATCTTCCTGACGTAGATGAATTTGATATCATTTATGGTAGAGAAGTAGGATCTACAGAAATGCTTCCTGGTATTGCATTCCCTGAGGTTCTTACAGATGACATTGATATTACAGCAGATGATTATGATCCTAATGATTATACATCTTCTGATAACGTAGTTGATTTCTCATCAACAACTGGTCTTCCTCTTGTTGGTGGATCAAATGGTTATTTTGATAATCCTCGTATTGAGACACTTGCTGATGGATCAACAAAGCAGTGGACATTCCAGGAGGAAGTTGATGAGTGCTATAAGAATGCATTTGCTGGAGTTTATGATGCTAAGATCTTATCTAAGAGCAGAACTCCTATTACGGTAATCTGGGATGCAGGTTATTCACTTCCTGTTAAGACTGTTATGGCTCAGCTTGCTGAAGCTAGAGATGATTGCAGACTTCAGCTTGATGCTCTGTTTGTAGATACTCTCAATAAGTCTTCAATTAAGACTCTTATTAATCAGTATGCTCAGTTTACACATTATAGAGAATCTGTTGATATTGAGTCGTTATGGTATAGAGAGCCTGAGACAATGAAGAAATGTCATGTAACAATCTCTTTCTTCCTTGCTCCTGCTTATGTAAACCATGTTAATGTATATGGTGAGCATATTCCATTTGTTAAGGATTATGCTATTGCATCAGGATACATTAAGAATACAATTACTCCTGTAGTTGAAGAATATCAGGAAGAGATTATGGATATGCTTGCTGATAATAGATTTAACTATTTTGAGTGCGTTGATGAAAATATATTTAGACGTGCTATTCAGAATACACGTCAGCCTGAAAATTCAGATCTTCTTCAGGAATCAAATGCTTATATTCTCTATAACTTAAAGAGATTGATTGAAAAAGATGCTAATAGTCAGCTTTATAATTTTGCAGATGAGTCTATTAGGCAGTCATTCTGTGAATATGAAAGAGCTAAGTATGCTAGCTGGGTTGGAAAACAACTTGAATCTTTTGATATCAATTTTGCTACATCTAAGTATGAGTTTGAGAATTCTATTTTGCATCTGTATATTGACATCGTATTTAGAGGTCTTACTCTTCATGTTATCGCTGAAATCGATATTAATAAGAGAACATATACCTCTGATATCGAAGAATCTTAAGAAAGGAGATCGTGAGTTATGGCTACAGAGAACGAACAGTTCACCATACAATATGGTATTAGGCAGCCAGTTGTAAATAATATCACTGATTATGCTCTTTTCATGGGTGGTACAAACGTTACACATGAAGTGCTTAAGTGTTATGATCCTCTTAGAACTGGTTATGGCCGAATTTTCATGGTTAAAAAACCTGTATTCCTTGACAAGCAGATCCCTAATAAGCTTAATAACTTTAAGCATATATTAGAGTATGGTAATACTGCTATTGCAGGAATTTCAGATGTTTCTGTTGGTTTCGATACTATTACTGGTGGTTATGCTGGAAATAGTTTTGAGATTCCTACATCTGTAACAAATGGAACCAATACTATAACTATTACTGTATATGAGTTCTCAGGTTCACCTGTAAGAGAAGTTCTTCATTCTTGGATTAATGGTACTATTGATATTATGAGTGGACTTTCTCATTATAATGGTATCGATCCTGATGAACTTCCAAGGCTTATGGCTAACCAGACAGCAGAGTTTATTTATGTAAATACTGATGTTACTGGTGAGAAGGTAGAATATGCATGTCTGCTTGCAAATGCATATCCTGAGAATATTAACCTTGACCCATTTAACTATACAGCTGGAACACATCAGCTTGTTGATGTTGCAATTCCATTCCATTGTGTTAAGTATGAGTCAATCCAGATTAATAAGGTTGCTACAGCACTCCTTAACAAGTTTAAGCTTCTTAGCAATTCACTTAACTTCTATAGTGGATATAATAGCCAGGATGCTAACCTTGGATATTCAACTGGATTTGGTTATAACGTTGAGACTGGTAAGCTTGATCCTGCTATGGCTGGAAAAGATACCAATACTCCAATCGTTAATGTAAATAACTAATAATAATTGGTATAGACTAGGAATTCCTAGTCTATACCTTTTAATTTTTATTTATAATTATACATTATTTATATGAATAAAAAGAAAGGAAGCTGTAAATATGGACAGTAGTTTTGACGAATTTAGTGGAATTGATTGGCTTAAAGATCATAATGCATCAAACGATTTTATAGATTTTGTTAAATATTTAATAGATCAAGGCATTAATTTTACGATAAAATCATTTGATATGAAGTTTACTATGATTCATGGTTTTATGATTCATAGTTGTGTATTTACTGTATCAAATAAAGAATTTTTAGTGATTGAAAGACTGAAAGCTGGTGATTTTATGAATTATGATATTAATCATTTTAATAAAAAATTAGCATTTTATACACATGGTGATGATAAGTTAAATCCAATTCTTATATTAGAAGGTAGCTATGATGATATGGTATATTGTCTTACTAAAGCATTATATGATCCGTTATTTTATGAACATGATGAAAATTTATCAAGTAAATCTTATAAAAATAACAGTGCTAGTGACAATGTTTTTATACCTGATGAATATGAATATAAGCAATATAATCATAAGCGTTCAGATATATTTGTTATAGATTTTGTAAATAATATTATTTCAGATTATGGAAGGTAACTAAGTTAAAATACTTAGTTGGAAAGGATAGTATGAGCAAGACATTTAGACCAAATATACAAGCAATATATAATGATAAAAATATTAAAAATCCTACTAAGTATTTTAACAGGACATTTGATTCAAAGTTATCTATTAAAAGAAAAAATTCTTCTAAAGATAGGAAAAGACTTGAAGTTAGAATACATAATACTCTTGTAGGAGTAAACTGTGCTATATGTATGGTACCAGTAAAGAGAATCAAACTTATTAGTAAAAAACCAATAAGGAAAATAAAGAATTTTACAGATAAGTGCACTTTAGATTTCTCTACTAAAAGATATAATCAACATGATCTTATGTTTAGAAGGAAGTTTGCTGCGCTGATAACTTCAAAGATATTGTTAAATGAAAAGAAAATATATAAAAAGTTATCAAAGCATTATCAAGGTAATAAGATATATAATACATATAGAATGATAAAAGACCATGAACTTGTAAATTCATATATGAAGTTTATATTAAATATTATATCATATGATGATATGGATGCGCTAACAGAATCGTTATTTGATATATATTATATATTAAACGATAAAAATATATCTAATAATATAATGCATTATAGAAAAAAGATTTATAAGTATCTTAATAAATCACATTCTCATATATTTGGAAAGAAGTCATATAAACTTCTATGTAATGTATTCAATATGTCAGCTTTACTATGTACCGGTAATAGTAAAAGCTGCGTATTTTCATATAGACATTTCAAAGGTACCACTATGGATGATGATCTTGGAAATATGATATATAAACTTGGTAAAACTGTTATTAAATATCATATTTCTGATATGTTTGAAGCATATCTACAATGTAATCCAAAAGTTAGAACTATGTACTTTAAAGAGGTATCTGAGAAAGATGAAATGATGATTGGTGTGATGGCACTTTCATTTGTATCATTTATATTTAAGTCAACAGATATACACTATATCATCAGAAATTTAATAAGACGGCCGTGGACTTACGACGGCAAATAAGTACCAGAAAGGGAGTAACTGTTAATGTCTAAGAAACAAAATGAAAAGAACAACGGGGAAGCTGTCACCAAGGACAAGCAAAGCTCAAAGAAAAATAAAGTTAAATATGCCAATAATTCAGAGATTATTGAATATTGTATTAATCATAATCTATTATATGAATTAATGGTATGGCTTGAAGTTGATCTTGATACACAAATACTTAGGGGTGGTGTCATCAAGAAATTTAAAACAACACTTGGTACAGATGGTTATTACTTCGTTTCTTTAGACCCAAGTAAGAAAAATGTAATAAAAGAAGTGGATATCAGTACTGAAGAATATGGTGACTATATTAAGGGACTATATAATGAGTTATCCGTATATCTTACAGAATCTGAATCCAAAGAAGGGTCTGCCAAAGATATATTTGGTAGATACGTGTATAACAAACTTAATAAAATTAAATCAGAGGATATTGATTTGTATGCATTTGTAAAACATATAAAAAGATTTAAATCTGAAATTGATCGTTTAAGTAAAAGCGTTGAAAATATAAATATAGGGGACCAGTAAGGTCCCCTATATACTCTTTTTTACTTCTTATTTTTATTTAATTTCTTTTCAATCTTATCATATGTATCTGATGTCTTCTTATTCATCTCAGCAAGAGAAGCTGCTGCATTTTTAGCAACACCTTTACTTGTAACACCAGTTTCTTTATGCTTAAGATCTTTAACTTCATCAGTTTTACCAAAGAAGTTCTTAACAGTATTACTAGCTTTTGTTGGAGCATTAAGTACAGATGCTCCTGCAGATTTAGCTTTTCTAGCAAGTCCAAATGGATTATTTGATGCGTACCACTCAGCATCCATCTGAGCATACTTAGCATTCTTTTTCATTTGCTGTTTCTTAGCTTTATCAATATTACGAATATTCTTGGCTTGCTCTTTTACTCTAGCTTTATATCCTTCAGTCTGTCTCTCTTTACCAATAGCATTTCCAAGCTTTGATTTAAAATTATCTTCAATGGCTTTAAGCTCTGCTTTGTATTCATCACCAAGCATAGCCTTTTCTGATGGAGCCATCTTACTAAGTCTAAGCTTAGCGCCAGCACCAAGAGCACCGTCAGCATTTCTATTTACATAATCTTTAAATTTATCACTATTATTGAGCTTTTTAATAGCCTCATCTCTAGCTGCAAAGATCTTGCTATATGCAGGATTATTTGGAGTTATAGTAGTCTTTTCATCCTTACCTTCTTTAATCTTCTTTCCAGCAATAGCTGCAGCAGTTCCTACAGCAGCAGCACCTGCAATTGCTCCAGCAGCTTTTAAGATTTTATTTCTCTTAGCTTTCTTTTCAGCAGCTTCCTTTTCTGCATCAGCATTAGGAAACTTTTGAGCAAGAGCTTTTTCAGCAGCCTTTCTCTGAGCAGGTGAAAGTTTCTTAAGCTTATCTTCAACAGCTTTTCTTTCATCTGCAGAAAGTCCTGATAAATCAAAAGATGCTTCAACTACAGCAATATCTTCTTCATCTAAAAGACCAGTCATTTCAAATAAAAGATTAGCTTCAATAGAAGATAACGCGCCCTCATCAACGGATTCAAGGACTTCATCAACGAATTCATTTACTGCATTATCTAGTATAGATTCATAAGCGGCTGTAGCACTCTCAAGTGATACTTCACCAGATTCTATTTTACTATCAAGGATATCTGCAGCTTCGTTTAAATATTCTGCATTCATATTATGTTCGTTCCTTTCTATATTTTATATAAAATATCGATATTAATATAATTGTTTTCATGGGTAAAGTCTATATTTATGATGATATATTATATTCGTGACAATAACAATAGATTCGCTGAGACTGCAACAGCATAAACAACAGTATACTATTATGACAAAATATGCATTTATAACAGAACTCGTTAAGGCTGGATGTGATATCGATAAGCTTTCAAAAGAAGCTAAATCTCTCATCGAGTCTATCACAACTGAAGAAAAGAAGCTCTCCGCTCTTGATCTATTCAAAGATGATTACAAAGATAGCAATAAGGTTGGTGATGTCTCCGATAAGTCTTTTATAAAGGGCGAGCTCATGGCTGCTATTGCAAGTCTTGAAGCTACTGCAAACTTTGGTAAGTCAAATTTGGGTATGACCCGCAAGGCTGTCGTTGATGGGGATTATAGCCGCGCATCATCTTATTTGAATATCTATGCATCATTTATTGATAGAGATGATACTGAATCTCATAGGAATTATGAAAAAGCATCCAGATATATTGGTATGCTTTTATAATAAGGAAATAGAGGATCATGATTATGAAAATATCAGAGTTTGAAGTTAATGAAAATAATTGCAATGCAGTAATAGATTATCTTATGAGTAAAGAAGAAGAGATTTCAAATAAGATATCAAATATCATTATATCAGGAAAGGATTCTTCTGAAGCTGAAGCACAGTATCAAAAATATTGCGATGTGATGGATGAAGTTCTTGCGTTTAGGCGTACACATAACTGTGCAATCAAAGGCGACAAGAACTATTCAACTAACCTGTATCACTAATTATATCAATAAAAAATAAGGCTGCTAAGTATATCTTCGGTCTTATTTTTTTATTTTTATATTTTGATTATATATTATTTTTACGGTTAAGGTAATTTAATATTTTATTTAACTTACCTTTAACGAAATTTATTTTAATAGAAAGGATGGGATAAATTTTGGCTCAAAAAATGAAGAAAAGATCTGTTATGCTAACTAGGCGTAACTGGGACGCTGACTTCTTTGATGACATTATATCCGGTAGAGGATTCATCATTTCAGAACCAGCAGAAGTTACTCTAGATGGTACACGCAGAACATCATTACTTGGACCACAATCATCTTTATATGGAAGTGGTTATGAAGATGAACACGCATTCATTGAACGTTATAGATGTGAATGTGGTGCATTTGTGGGAAAGAAATTTGAAGGGCATATATGCCCTAAATGTAAAACAGAAGTCACTTATAAAGATAGTGACGTAAATATTACAGGTTGGATATGTCTTAAAGGTGATAATAAGATACTGTCACCGTATTATTATCAAGTATTTGTAGGTGCTATTGGAAAGAATGTATTTCCAGATATAGTAAATGCGAAGCATAAAGTAAATAAGGATGGAGAGAGAATATCAGTAACACAAGATGATTTTGAAGGAGAACTTTCATCACCATTTGCGTTTATTGGTATAGAGGAATTTTATAATAGGTATGAAGAAATACTTGATTACTTTATAAACGTAAGACCGAAGAAAGTACAAGTGCTTCAAAGACTCTTAAAAGAAAAAAGAAATGTCTTTGTATCTCATATTCCTATTATGAGTAATATATTAAGACCTCAATCTATCACATCCGATACTTTCTATTTTAATACTATAGATAAACTTATTAATACACTTTATACATTATCAACCAACTTAGAAAATTGTGAAGATGTTGAAAAAGATTATATACTTCAGCGTATTCAAGAAAAAGTAAATGGTATATGGGACATTGCATTTGAAACACTTAATAAAAAGACAGGTCTCATAAGGCAGGAAATTTTAGGCGGTTCCATAAATTATTCGTCACGTAATGTGATTTGCCCGGATTAATAAATGGAGTAGGGTCCGGCTATATAGTAATATATAGAAAAATAAACTCTCTAATTGCGGGGACGTTCTGTTATGTCTTAATTACTAAACTATAATAGTAATATTATAGTGGCAATGGGTAACTCCAAAGGTATAGTAAAAAATATTAAGATTAGGAACAATCGACGCAGCGAAGTATCCTAATATTATGTTAGGATATGAGTTCAACGACTAGGGAAAACTAGACATCTGGGTTTACAGAAATGTATATATAACGTGAGTTAGCCAGATTGATGTGAGTAGGTCCAATAATAGGACGAAATGTAGGTGAGATAATATCAATAAACCGAAACGGGAGTCTTTTATAATTTTGGTAATAGAAATTATAAAATGAAGATATAGTCTACAAATGCCTACTTTACGTGATAATGAAGTATCAATGTCATACCAAACATTTCTTGAACTATTTAAGTATAAAATTATTTATTATATAATGAAGATTAATGATATAACTTTATCTAAGGCTCATGCTATATGGAAGAAAGCTTCTAAGTTTGATCCTAAGGTATATGATATCATGCAGTTCATTATACAATATGCCGATGTTAAAGTACTTATTAATAGAAATCCGACGCTAATAATAATTTGGTGTCGTTAAACTCCTTTAATTGCTGGAAAACCTTATAAAAGGCAATCAGCAGCGAATACAATCGTTCAACGACTATCGAAAGCATAACTTAAGAGAAAGACTTAAGTGAAGAAGCAAGTAGAGTACCTTAATAAGGGAAATGGGGAGTAATAAGTATTTGGTGATAGAATACTTATTAAAGATATAGTCTGAACTCTATAGTGATATAGAGATTAACAAATGGAATTATTATTCAATGCTTTTAATGAGTATAAGGGAAGTAAAACCTGATGATAGGGATTTTTCGTTATCGGTTAACTGAAAAGGTGGAGCCGATATAAAACTCTTTTAACTGCGGGAAACTAGCATAACTTATAATTACTAACTTAAGATAGTAATATACTTAAGGGCAATGGGTAACTCCAAAGGTATAGTAAAAATATTATAAGTGCTACAATCGGCGCAGCGAAGTTACTATTAAATTTAAGAAAGAAAAATCTAATAGTAAAACGTTCAACGACTAGGGAAAGGATACCTGATGGTATAACCGAGTAGACCCAATAATAGGGTGAAATGTAGGTGAGGAATTTATATATATTTATTGTATAAATTCCAATAAACCGAAACGGAGAGCACTAAGCAATTAGTGAATATATAGTCTAACAAAAAATTGTCCACTTAGTATTTTACCTAAATTTAATCTGGGTAATAACCTCATGAATTGCTGGAAACTATCGCTTATAGATACAATCAGCAGCCAAGATTCTATATAATAGAATAAGGTTCAACGACTATCGAAATCATATCATAAGAGAAATACTTATGAGAATAAGAAAGTAGAGTACCTTTTATAAGGGAAGTGTGAGGCATATATAATATGGTAACAGTATTATATATGAAGATATAGTCTAATCTTTATAGTAATATAAAGTAGTAATAGGATTAAATGCAGATTTCGATAAATATAACTGTCGCAATATACTAGTAGTCTAGTTGGAAAAACCTCTTTAATTGCTGGAAACACTTGTTTACAGAGTATATCAGCAGCCAAGACTCTTACCTTTATATATTAAACAGAAAGGAACCAGTATTATATGAAAATAAAAAAACTTAACGAAATATTAAATAAAACTGATGAAAATTTATATGTGTTAGTTAAAGTAGCTTCAGGGGATGGAAACTTTTTATCTAAAGTAGATGATACACACATCGACAAACATCATTCAGATGACTATCTGTTCATTCATGAAGATAAAGATAATTTATAATATAAATATAATAGGTAAGAGTAAGGTTCAACGACTATCGAAAGGGTATTATAAGAGAAATACTTATAAGAGTAACCAAGTAGAGTACCTCTAATAAAGGGAAATGAGAGGGAGTTATAATATGGTAATAGTATTATAACTTGTGATATAGTCTAATCTTTATAGTAATATAAAGTAGTAATGGGTGATATTTTAAATATTATTGGCTTGGAAACAAAAGAAATATCATATATATTTAGAAAGTTTGAACCTGTAACTAGAATGATCATATCAAGAGATTCAGGACTTTTAAATGATTATTTCTCAATAGTAAAAGGGCAGCTTATTGATTTATATTATTTTGCAACAATAGGCCCTATGGAGAATGATCAACCTGAAGAATATGACTATGAAGATACAGTAGAAACTATTGATGATTTTTCTAAATATATGAATCCACCAATAATAGATACTGATAAACCAAAGAAACGAACTAAAAAGAAAGCAATAGCAACATAATTATAGAGGGAAGATTAATCTTCCCTCTATATTAAACAGAAAGGTTTATATTAATATGAAGGGTATTAAAATTACACAGCTTCCAAATATGTTAAATCCTAATGAAATTATAAAAAATGAAATAAAGAGAATATACGGTAACAAATGCCCATTCTGTGGAGAATCTCGTGATTTTTTAAATTGTCTTAGTAATGGTGAATATAAAGGTATAGACTCTGGTGTTTATAAAGCTTGGTATGGAAAACAATACGAGGCTGATAGAAAGACTTTTTCAATAAAAAAGATGTTTGAAAAAAGTAGATATTGGAATGTTGATTGTTACAGCTGTTATACTTGTGGATGTCACTGGGATACACCAGCATATCCAAGAGATATATTAGACAATGCTGATTTAAATAATATATTAGATGAATTAATTGAAAGGAACTCAACATGAAAAAAGTATTTATCACTATTATTTTGTCATCATTATTTTTAGTAGGATGCGGAAATAAGCAAATTATTGATCTTGAGTATAAATTTGATACTGCTATTATAGAAGGTATTGGAACAGTAGAAGTCTCAAAATGGAATAATTATGATAGTTCTGATATGGTTCAAATTATAGATACTAATGGTACAGTATACCTAACACACAGTAGTAATGTCATTTTGATATATAAAAAATAATTATATATTATTTATATGATATATTATAAATGAAAGGATTATTAATTATGATAGAAAAAGAACGCATGGAATATTATGAATCTCATGATGACAACGACTATATGCTACTAGGTGACTTAAACCTTAAAGGTAAAGCTAAAATTATTATAGTAGAACTATGCTTAAAAGAAGGATGGAAAAAGTCATATTTTCATCTATACAATGACTCCTTTGACTGTGCTATTAAACTTAATGCTAATGAATACTTTATACATGGTGAGTATAAAGATAAACTAAATGATGATCAAGCTAAATTATTTGATGAATATTTGAGAGAAATGCCTAAGTATGTTGATATATCACGTTGGACACTTGCTAAATATGATTTTAATAGGAAATTTCAAAATCATACTATTAAAATAAAAGAGCAGCCTAACTATACTATGATTAATTATACATAAGAAAGGAATAGATTAATATGGAAAAGAAAGTTTTATTTGGTACTAGTATGAATATTATAGTTGATGAAAATGTAGATGGTATTGTCGTACCAGATAATACAACCACACATGTATCATCAGATGATGCTATAGTTGGTGATAAGATTACTAATAGATATGGTAATAAATCAACAATCAGTACATTTGGCAGCGATCCAATCGTATCTAATGATGACAAATCTGATGATATTGTATCTGATGCAGAGTTTGTTGAAGTTAGTGGTAACGATTCTAAAGGCATTCATCTTAAAGGCCATCTACATGCAAAGAACTATACTAAGAAACGCCACAAAAGAAAGTAATTATAAATAAGAAAGGAAATAATAATATGAATGATATTGAATATACCAATATCTATTATGAATCACATGACCGTGAAGATTATATGATACTTGGTCAATTAGAATTATTTGAAGATCATGATCCATTTGTAGAGAATACTTTAGGTAATCTAAATCTTAAGAATAAAGCTAAACTAGTGACTGTAGAGCTATTCTTAAGAGAAGGATGGTCGAAACCACATCTTCATTTATATAATGATCATTTTAATTGTGCTATTAGACTTGATACTAATGAATACTTTAAGCATGGTAAATATCAAGATAAGCTAAACGATAAACAAGCTAAATTATTTGATACATTTATGAGAGAGATTTCTAGTAGTACTAATATGCCACGTTGGATATTTGCTAGAGCTGTTTTTAATAATGAATTTCCAGATCATATGATTAAGACAACAGAACAACCTAATTATATTATGATTAATTATAAATGAAAGGAAGAAGAAAATATGGGAAAAGATATAAGAATTATTATTGCTGGTGGAAGAAAATTTAATGACTATGATACTTTTAAAGATTGTATGAAGAAATGGAATAAGCATCATAGATTTAAAGAAGATGATAAAATTACAGTTGTTTGTGGTTGTGCTGATGGTGTTGATCTTCTTGGTAAAAAGTACGCTGAAGAAGTTGGCTGGAATGTAGAACTTATGCCTGCTAATTGGAATCTTCTTGGAAAAGTTGCTGGTATATTAAGAAATAATGAAATGGCTAAATTTGCTGATGGTGGTGACGAAAAATATCTTATTGCTGTATGGAATGGTAAAAGTAAAGGTACTAAGAACATGATCGATACTGCTATACAGCATAATATAAATATTCATATATTTTCATATGATGATATTGAAGAAAATGCTGTTGTAGAGTATATAGGGGATATCATGGATAAAGCTTTTGATATATTTAATGATAGTATATTAAAAGATAAAAAAGATATTTCTGATAAAAGTAACGAATCATTTAATGCTGGTATTGATTACCCTGGCAATCTTCACATTGAAATAACTAAAATTTGAAAGGATGGTATAAAAATGAAAATTGTAAAATTAAAAAGACAAATAAGAATTGGTGTATTTGAAACAAATTCATCATCAACTCACACTCTTACTATTGCTGGTAAAAATAATGGTGAATACTTTACTGTAGATCCAAAAGATGTTCCAGATGATCCTGGACTTGCTGCCCTTCCAGGTGATAATAAAGTTCATGTTAAATTAGGAGAATTTGGATGGGAATGCACAGCGTTTAATAATGCATATGATAAGTTATCATATGCCCTTACTATGGTAGTTATGACTGAATGCGATGGCCAATCAGTTTATGATAGTAAAGGTTTTAATGATATTAATAAACTAATACAAACAAAGCTTAATTGTGATGGAATCACTATTGATAATTATCCTAATGGTGATTATTATATTGATCATCAATCTTATGATTATTATTCATCATTAGATGACTTTTTAAATGAATATGGTGTAACATTAGAAGATTTTATATTCGATAAAAATATAATCGTCATAACAAAAAACGATAATATGTATGATGATGAATTTGGTAATATAGTCAGTGCATTAAAGAATCAACGTAAATTTTATTAATTAAAGAAAGGACCCATCATATATGGCAGAACTTATTTCAAAATATGAAAATGGTAATTATACTGTAGAACTATATTCAGATGGTACTAAAATAAGAACTACCACTGCTGATGAATTTATACCTAAATTTGCAGAAAGTATTGACATGACTGTATCACATAAATGCAGTCATAACTGTAAATATTGTTATCTTGGTTGTAATGAAAATGGATGCAGTGTAGACTTTAAAAAGTATCCTTGGATATTAAACTCAATACGCCCTGGTACAGAAGTTGCAATAAATGGCAATGATGTCACAGATAAGAACCTTGAGTATTTCTTTAATATCATGAAAGAAAGAGGTGTTATAGTAAATATTACTGTAAACCAAATTGAGTTTATGGAGCACTATGATAAAATAAAAGAACTTGTTGAAAACAAGTATGTCTATGGTGTTGGCGTATCATACACTCATAAAGAAGATGGATTTATAGAGAGATTAAAAGAATTTGAAAACGCCGTAGTACATCTTGTTGTAGGTATTGTCGGACTTGATGATCTTGATTATCTTAAAGATAATGATTTAAAGATACTATTTTTAGGATATAAAAAGATTGGTAGAGGATCTGATTATTTCTCACAATTTAAGAGCGAAGTAAAAGAATATATAGCAATACTTGGTGGGCATCTTGAAATGTATTATGGTCATTTCAAGGTTATATCATTTGATAATCTTGCTATAGAACAGCTTGGAATAGAAGTTACTCCAGATACTGAGACATATATGGGTGATGATGGTCAGTTTACATTTTATATAGACCTAGTGTCTGAGACATTTGCAAGATCATCTATATTGCCTAAAAAGTTTCAGCATAAGATTAAGTATGGTAGACCAGTAGATAATATGTTTAAGATTGTGAGAAGAGACAATGCAGGAAAGAAAATACCTATCAAGCAATGGTAAAGAATATTATATACCAACAAAATCAGATCTCAAAAAAGAAGGAATCGTTGTTCCATTAGGAAATACACTAATGATAATGATTTCTGATGATACTTTATTTGATACAGGTATAGCACCATCTAAAGTACATAGTATGAGTGATGATGAGTTTAATAACTTGGTATATGAAAAAGCTGTTGCTTTTATAAAAGCTAATGAAAGAAAGACATAATATGTCTTTCTTTTTTATGTATCATATAACAGTTGGTTAATACTATACATTAATTCTTTACAAGAAAGGTATAACTATGGAAAAGAAAACTACAAAAAGAAAAATATCTGTAGGATCACAGAAAACTAATACAAAAGTGGCTGTTTCTACAAAGAAAGATATTAATGAAAAAGATTTTTCTATAGAAATTAAAAAAGAAGAACCAAAAGTTATAAAAAATGATAAACCAAGATTATCAAAATCACCAAACATTAAAAACGCTCTTAGAACTAACTATGATAAGACATATAAATGTCTTAATAATGATCTATGCTCTGTAGCACCTCTTGTTCTTACAGTAGATGAAATTAAAGATAATGGAGATTTAGTATTCCATTATACTAAATCTATTATTGGTACAGATTCATCATCATTTATTCATGATATAGCATTTGCTATTCATAATAAATTTACTGAATTTAGTATGGATGATATTATAACTGCTATAGAGATTGTTGATGTATCTAATACTAAATTTAATCTTATAATTTAATATAAAAGCCTACTCATATGGGTAGGCTTTATTAGTCTGTAAAGTGGTCATATACGATTATGTAATATATCTATGAATAATATAAATTATTAATAATATGACAATTATATAATCCAGAAAGGATAGATGCTATGGATAGTATATTAGAGTTTGTAAAAGCAGCATGGATTTATATATGGAGAGTTGATCAAATAATATTCCTAATCATTTTATTAGGAATATTATTACTTTTTCTCTTTGCATTTATGCTTCGAATATATAATAAATTTCGAAACAAGCATGATAATATAGATAACGATAAAAATCCGTAAAGTGTATATTTTCATTGATATATTATATCAATGAATCAATAAAAGCGAATACCATATAACCAAATAAAATCATAAAATAAGGAGGAATCATAATATGGTAAAGAACGTAGTATTAGCAGTAACAGGAACCGCAGCCGGTATGATCGGTGCAGCACTTGGTTTTGGAGCAGGAGAAGCTCTTGGACGTACAGTAGCTGGAGTATCAATTGTTAAGGCAGGACTTGAGCCAACTCAGACATGGTACAACAGAACTGGTTTTGGACCTTTCGGTAAGAAGTACCGCATCGATTATAAGCCTGTATCAGGTACTGGCAAGATCACCAGAATATCTGGCAAGGATTACAAGGCTGCAGTAAAAGCATCTAAGAATGCGTAACTTAATAATTGATAAAATATACTAGGAGGTATAGTCATATGACAGTTAAAACATGTGCAAATATTATCAAAGGCGTTGGCCTTGGTTTTGGAATTATCGGCGGGATCGGTCTCGGTGTAGCAGCATCTGATGGTATGAAGAAATTCGTAAATGGATGCGTATCAGCAGCAGCTAAGGTTACATCAGGTGTTAAGGAAAAGATCGATGAGATCGGTGAGCCTGAGTTCTTCGATGATGATGAGGAAGATGATGACATTGAAGATCTCGATGCTGATTCGGATATACCCATGGCCGCTTCTATGGAAGCTCAGAAAAATGCTCAGAGATTTGATCCTGAAGCAGAGCAGTCTGCAGAAGCATAATCCGTGGTTATATGGTATAATTGATGGAGTAGGGAAGCGTCAAAGCTTTCCTACTTCTTTTTTTTTTGAAATTAATAATAAAAACACTAGCTTAATAGTCTTGATGAAAGGGTATGGTAAATATTATGAATTATAATTTCTTTTTACTTGATAGGAGTGAAAAAGATGATGGTACTAAAATTGGTTATGCTTATGCTATAGCCAATAAAGATAAATGGATTACAGTAGATTCATCGTCAATATGTGATTATCTTACAGTTGGATTTGTTAAAGGCTGTGATCATATTGTACATGATGGAAAAGCTTATATGCTTATGAAATCATATACTGATATTGATTCTAAAGAGGCAATATTTGTTTGTGTAGAGTCTATTGCTGGTTGTGATAATAAAAAGAACTTTACTAATATAAACAATTCAACGATTATTGTTGATAGACCTACTGAAGATAAAGATAATACCGAAAATAATTCAAACGATAATCCATAAACATATACCCATTTCACACTCCTTATAATAAGAGTAGTACAAGGATTAAATGTCCTTGTACTACTCTTATATTTAAAGTTCATAATCAACTTCTTCTTTTAAAAAATAGTTATTTTCATTAGTATACTCAGTGAGCATATCTTTTTGAGATTCTGTTATAATGCCTTTATTAAAAGCATCATTTATTTTTGTATTAAGTTCATCAATTGATTCTTTGAAGTCTCTGCTTTTAAGCGCTTCTTTTCTTTTGTTAATAAGAGTAGAAATTTCTCTAGCTTTATTTTCATACTCTTTAGATTTTGCTTCATATTCTTTCTTCTTTTCAGGATCATCAGTCTCTTCAGCTTTTCTATTAAAATCTACTGATTTTAGTATATAACCAGAAGCAGCATCCTTAAGTTCTTGATCTTTCTTAAAATTATGATATACAAGTCCTGCTACAGAGCCTATTGTTGCAGCAGAAGCTTTATCTATTTTTATTCCTACTCTAGTACCTTTTCTACCAGTAGGATCTTTTTTTGCATAAAATTCCATAATATTATCCTTTCTATCAATATGATTTTCTTTTAGAATCTCTATACCTATTTAATGAATCGCCATAACTTCTAGACTTACATCTAATTCCTTCTAAGTCGTTTATTACTGATTTAATAAGCTTTTCATTATGTATAGTTTCGTTAAGTCTATCTTTATCACTTTTCCAGTTAATATAATCAGTGCATTTATCATGACATCCAATATATCTTATATCACAATCTTTACATGGGCAGATCATATTATTACCCTTTCTATTAGTGATTATTATAAAATTGTATACTTAAAATGAAATAAAAGAAAATTGCTTTTTTATAATTTACTCTTGATGCTTCTCTCTTAAATTTTGCATGTATGCCGACTTCTTCAGCCCACTTATCAAGTAAATCTTTAATAGTCTTTATATTATCATTCTTAGAATTAGTTTGCCTAAAGAGTGCTCCACAATATACAAGATATTCTTTAGAATTAATATCTTGTGGGTAATGCTTATCATCATACAAAAATCTAAATAATATGGCATGGATAAACTCTCTTATATCATTAGAATGCTTATCAGTTACAATCTTAGATATATAATATCTACAGTCAGCAAGTGATATTCCAGCTATATCTTTAGCTTGTGAAACTATTTGAAGATTAACACCATTTGTTATTATTGGAATTGATACTTTATTGGTTATACTATCTACAATAGTAGAATTATTTTCATGAAGTGTATCTATTGAATTAAGGTCATTATTATTAAGAGCTGAATCAAGAGATTGACTTGTCCTAAGTCCTTCTTTATAATTCTTCATATATGCATCACATATATTTCTCATCATAGATTTCTGGTCGGACCTAATTCTTTGTACAAATCTAATAACCTCGCCATCATCACCTTTAATAATAAATTGCTTAAGGAATTGGAATGAATTATTAATAGATTTATATAGCGCTGCAAATATACTACCTGTCTGTTTAATAAACCATTTTTCTGACATATGGTCTATAGTATATTTCATAACATCAGGATTTGGCGGATATTTAAAAAATGCTGAGTATACTGATGGGTATACAGCGAGAGCATATATTGCAAGTGCTGTATTAAGTCCTTTATCATCTTTTTTAATATAATAATACCTAATACATGCCCATAATACAAATAATATAGGATTTTGCCTTAGATATATAAATTTAGAGTTATTTCCAATAGATTTTGTCACTTCAGTTACTGTATTTATAACCTCTTTAGGATTAATATTAAATAATGCAAAATATTCAGCTTTATCTTTATCTGTAAAAGCTATCATATACTGAGGACCAACAGTATGTAATTTACTGTGGTTTCTATCCATAAAAGAACCAACCATCGTCTTAAACTTCTGTGATCCTATTGAAGTTGATAAAGTTTTTTCAACTTTAGGATACACAGTATCTAGTATAAGTTTTGTTGTTGGTACAGCTGATTCTGTTACACTATTATCAGAAATAGAATTTAATATATCATTAATATATTCATTTACTGAAAGTTCAGCCATAATCTAGGTTTTCCTTTCTATAGACTTTAATACTCTGTTTTTTAGAGTAATAAATCAGTATAAAAACACTACCTTAATGCTTAAATACTGAATTTTAAACGAAAGGAGGGGCTTCTCGTGGCTGAACAAAAAGGGGCCAGTAAACCTCTAAATAATAAAAATTTAAAATCACGAATAAATCAGATTAATAATATGATTGGTAGAGCCAATCTGGATATATATGGATCTGATAGAACTTCTGACATAGATGAACTTGATAAGCAGTTTCAAAATATATTACAAAATAATATATCGTCTATTTCTGGTAAAGAGGATGGCGATATAACATCGTTTTTAAATAAAATAGTATCTTCTGATAATAAAACAACAGCACTTGATGAGCTTTTAGGCAATCAATTTACATCAAGTTTTAATGGTGACTTACAATCAATATCATCATTTTTTCAAGATAAATATAGAAATAAACTACTAGAGCAATCAGATCTTAATCAAATTGCTAATTCGTTAATAGAGTTATCAGAAGCTGTTGATATAATGAGAGATGCTATAGTAGTATCGAATGTTAATGATGGTACCATAGCAAGAAATATTAAATTTGAGAATTCGTCGACAGATGAAGATGCTATGGATTTAGTTACTCAAATAGAGGAAAAATTTGATCTTATAAATAAGATCAAAAATTTTATTGTTCCAAATACACTTGTGTATGGTGAATATTATGTATATATAATTCCATATGCAAAGATATTCCAAGATTTTATGAAACAAAAAGAATCGTCAAGAAATGCTTTTTATAGAGAAAGTAGTATTGATGCCACATTTGAGTCTCATAAAGAAAAAGGAAAGAATATATCAGAATCAGATAAGTTTTACACTGAAGCATTTAAAGAATTTAAAGAAGATAATAAAGAGTTATATGAGCTTTATCAGAATACAGATTCATCAGATCCTAATCATATGCCTACTGAGAAAGAATTTAAAGAATCTATGAAGCATATATGTGAAAATATATCTGTTTCAAATGATCCAATCCCTATGCCTGTTCTTGAAGAAGGGTATGAGTCTATGGTCACCTATATGGATATGTATGTTAATGAAGCAGGTGATAATAGGAATCCTTCGCCAAGAAGTATAGTTCCAACAGATCAAGAAGATTTATTTGCTAAATTCAATTCATCCGAAGGTATTATAAAAGATTCTGGATCAAAATCTGATAAGTCTAAGGATTTTAAAGATATTAAGGACTGCTATGTTAAAGTCCTTGAACCACTTAAAGTTATAGAAATAAATATAATGGATTCTGTAATTGGATACTATTATGTGCAAGAAGATGATCTTACTACTATAGCTACAGGTAGTTATGCTAATGGTGTATATTTTACTAAATTCAATGATAGAGTAAATAATAGATCTATAGTAGATAATATCTGTGAGCAAATAGTTAAAAGATTTGATAAGAAATTTTTATCAGAAAACGCTAACTTCAAAAAACAGATTGCTGATATTATAAATTATTATAACTTTAGTGAAAAGAAACTTAAATTTCAATTCATCCCTGTTGAATATATAGTACCTTTTAAAATTGATATTGACGAACACGGTGAAGGTCAATCAATGCTTAAAAAGTCACTATTTTATGCTAAATTATATCTAATGTTACTATTATTTAAAGTAATTAGCATAGTCCTTTATAGTAATGACCAAAAGGTTAATTATATAAGACAATCAGGTATTGATAAGAATATAGCTAATAAAGTTGAGGAGATTGCTAGAATAAAACAATCTAGACAAATCAACATAATGGATATGTTCTCATATACAACTCTTATAAATAAAGTTGGATCTGGTAATGAGCTTAATATTCCTGTAGGTAGATCTGGTGAAAGACCTATTGAAACAGAAATATTACAAGGTCAAGAAATACAACTTAATTCAGAACTTTTGGAAATGCTTAAAAACTCTTATATACTTGCAACTGGAGTCCCACAAGCAATCCTTAATTATTTAAATGAGGCTGAATTTGCAAAAGTTGTAGAGCAAAATCATTCTAAAATGAATGCTAGAGTAATTGGATACCAAGTAGATTTAAATAAACCAATAACTGAAATGTATAAAAAGATTTTAAAATGGTCAACAAATATTGAGGATAATCTAGTTGATGATTTTGAATTTACATTTCAACCTCCAAAGATCACATCTGGTAATACTAAAGCTGAGGCTATATCAGCATTCCAGACAACATCAGAATTTCTTAGGAATCTTTATTTTGATAAGGAAGACAATCTATCAGAAAAAGAGGCTGCTAAGCTTAAAGAATTTATGATTCTATTTGCTAAGGATCAACTTCCAATTAATATGGAGAAGATTGAAGAAATGCTTGAAGAAGCTGATAGGAAGGCTGTTGGTGATATAATTAAGCCAAAACCAGAAATTGGTGATGATGATCTTGATGCAGATCTGGACAATATGCCAGAATAATAATTAGACCTAGAGTATATACTCTAGGTCTAATAAACACTTCGTTAAATACTAATATTATAGAAAGGAATAATTATCATGGATAATAATATATTAGATACTAAGCTTAATATTTATGAAGCTTATGATAATGGATATATAACAGAATCTGAGAAGAGCGAGCTTCTTGATATACTTGAATCTTCTAAAAATGAAGATAATAGTGAAAAAGTAAAGAAAGCATTAAAAACTATAACAAAGGTTGGTGTTGCTATTACTGCAATTATAGTTATATTTAAAGCATTAGAAGTAGCATCATCTATTAAAAAGAATGCTGATGCACAAAGGTCCAAAGTTGATCATGATCTGATAGGTGAGAAAAATAATAGGGAAGTAGTCGACGATATTATTAGAGAACTCCGTGAATATAAAACACAGTTAGATGGATATAAGAAAGATATAGATGACGCCTATAAGAAATATAAATCTGACGAGAATGAAACTACAGGAAACGCACTTGATAAATGCCTTGATAAGGCACAGGAATGCGTGAGTGCAGCTGGAAAATACTGTACTAAACATAAAGCTATCGTATCTAAATTTGGTACTGCAGAACAGATTAAGCGGTATGATGATATTATTGATAATATCGGATTCTACTTTAATAATCAGAATTTTAACAAGCTTACTGATAAAAATTATGTTAATTAAAAAATAGAAGAACTAGGGAATGCCCTAGTTCTTCTTTAATATATTAAAAATCTTTTTATACAATATATTGTGGTTATATTATCATTTTTATACCATAAAACACTAATTTAAATGATCATTATATACTAAGAAAGGAACTATACATTATGTATGAACTTGCTAAAATTCATCAAATTTTAACAGAACAAGTTGAAAATGGGGAGCTTACAATTGAGCAAGCTTCTGAAGCATTTGATACTATGTATGAAGATGTAACATCTAATGTAGCACTTGATATTGTTAACGCTTATATTGAAGATGTTATAACTGAAGAAGAGTATGATACATATATGAATATTATACTTGAAGCTGTAAATGGTGATAAGCTTTCTAAGAAAGAGGAAAAGAAAGCAGATAAGGAGATATCAAATCTTCCAAAAAATGAGAAAAAAGATGTAGAAGATAGTATTAAAAAGGCATCAAAAGAAGTTGATACTGCTAAGAAAAATATGCATGCTATAGATGGTGTTAATAAAATAATATCATCAAAAAAGTCAGCTAAAAAAGCAGTAAAAGAATCTGAAGATGCTCTTGATATTGATAAGGAACTTGCATTATATGAAACAACTGCAGCTGATGCAAGGTATCTTCTTCATAAGACACAAAGAGAATATAAGGATGCTATAAAAGATTGTAATGAACATATTAAAGATAAGAAATATGATAAAGCTTTAAATGATATTAAAATCTGTAAAAAGCTCTGTTCTCAAATGAGTGATGAAGTTAAAGATCTTGATAGTAATATCGGTGGCGTTATTGTATCAGGTATTTGTGAAGGTCTTATAACATCACTTAAAGCTACCGGAGTAGGTCTTGGGGTAGGTATTGCCACGCAAAATTCTGACCTCGCATCAGGCGCATCTGGTGCTATGGTTTTGATTGAAACAATCAAAGTTTTATATGGCATTGTTAAGAGTATTGATAAAAAGGGCGACATATCTGTTTCAGACTTTAATGCCACAAAAGCTAAAGTTATAGCCTCAATTGATACTATGAATAAGATGCTTGATAGAAAAGAAGCACAGATTAATTCTCTTAAAGAGAAGAAATGAGAATAAAATATTCGAACAATGTGTTAATAATAATCTAGATTATTTTAGAAAGTGAGGAAATACAAATGAAAGATCTTAAGAAACTTGCTAATGATTTATTAGCTTGTTGTGAAAAGAACGTTCTCACAAAAGAGAATGCTGATGCAGTATTTACACTCGCATGTGAAAAAGAGGGCGTTAACCCTGATGATATTATTGATCAGATTACACAGGAATCTACAGAAGATGCTCAGGTTGAAGAGAAGTCAGTTACTCAGATGATTAACGAGTTCCTCGAGGCTTGTGCTGAATGTGATCCTACAAAGAATGTTGAAAATGAAATCACAGAAAAGCTCCCTGTAGAAACTCCTAATGAAGATCCAAGGCCTGCAGATGATCCTTCAATCGAGAAGACTGATAAGGCTATTGAGGATGCAAAGAAGCCTCTTGATGTAGCTGCAAAGCTTGCTGAAATGAAGGCTAAGCATGAGGCTGAGAAGGATACTACACAGCAGCATGAAGAGATTAAGCAGGCTCTTGAGTCAGAGGATAGCATCAAAGCTGCAAAGCTTAACATTTATGAAGCTTGTGATGCTGGTATTATTACAGCTGAAGAAAAGGCTAATCTTTTAGAGATGCTCAATTTCTAATATTATTAAGAAGACTAGGATTAATCCTAGTCTTCTTTTTATGTTAAAAAACACTACGTTAATACTTTAATGAAAGGAATACAATATAATGAGTGCTTTTTATAATTACATATCAGAATCTCTTAAAGCTGATATTGGTAAAGAAGTTAGAAAAGCTAAAGATGATAGTAAATTGAAAAAGGCATTATCAGTTGGACTTGGTGCATTAAAACATAAGTCAGTTGAAAAAGAGTTTACTGATAATGAAATTAAAGATGTTAAAGAACTCGAAGATAAAATGAGAGATACTAATTCATATACGGTATATAAACCACTTTTTCAAAAGTTTTGTCATTTATTTGATATTGCTGCTACAGTTATATTTAAAATAAATTATAAAGATAATAATACTGTAGAAGTTCAATATGATGACATGGATAAAGAAGTTATAGTACCAAATGGCTCAGTACTTACACATGTATCTCCAAATGAATTTGATGAGCTTGTTCCACATTTTAAAGGTAAACAAGTTTCTGGAGCAGTATCAAGAGGGGGATACTTATATTCCACACCAAGAATATATGTAACACTAGGTACTAATTCAGGTCCTATGCAAAATAATATAGCAGATATTAAGTCTACTGCTAAAGTTAATAAGTATACTATCCCTGAAAATATTAGAACTATTAAAGTTGATCCAGCTATACCAAATACATTAAATTCAGGTGCTGGTTATATTGAGACTAACCTTCCTATAAAGGTTAAAAAAGTTAAAGATGAAGATAAATCAAAAGAAATTAAAAAGACAATAGCTACTGCTGCAGCTGGTGCTGCTGTTGGTGTAGCAGGCTCAGTAGCTGCTAAAAAATTATCTGATAAAATTAAGGAATCTAAAACAAAACCCCAGCATTCTGCAGAAGAATCTACTAATGATATTATAGATACTAAACTTGCTATATATGAAGCTTATGATTCTGGTATAATAACAGAATCAGAGAAAATTGAACTTATTGATATTCTGGAAATGTAATAGATTTAATATAAAAGACTACTATGAATATTCATAGTAGTCTTCTTATTTTTAATTATATATTATTAATATGAATATGTAGAAAGGGAATTATTAATATGGAATTTATAGTTTATAAGATTTTAAATATTGATAGTGTTAACGGTAAAGTTATTATATTTAAATTAGATGGTGGATATATTGCTATTAGAATACCATCTAATTCATTTAGTATCTTAGATGAAGTCACGTTAAATAGTGTATTAAATCATAATACAAACTTATACTTTATATGTACTAAATATGTAACTGATAGTCCTAATGAAATATTTAAAGACCCAGAGGATGCATTATTTAATATATTCATTAGAATGTATAAGAATTATAATAAAAATATCAAATTATAAATTAAGGAAGGAACCTCTATACTTAGAGGTTCCTTATATTTATTAATCTTCAAGTAATTCAAGAAGCTCATATTTCTCATCTTCTGTAATATAACCAGCGTCACATGATTCATAGATAGCAAGCTTAGTATTGATAACATCTGTAGATTCTTTTTTAGTAGCATAAAGTCCAGCAGGCTTCTTTTCAAGTTTGGATTTTATGTTATTTTTACCTTGACCAAATTGTTCCTTTATTCCATATATATAGTCATCGGATGCTCCTCCTTTTGCTGCACGTTTGGCTGTACTAACGTATGCAAATTTTTCTGTAGGACTGGTACTTCCATTACCCTTTGGTGCAGCCATAATATAAGTTTTTTTGTGAAGTTCATCTTTAAGTTTGTCGATTTTTTCAGCAGCATGTGGGTTGTATTCAGCTATTTTTGAAAGCTTTTCTATTTTACCTTTAATATCTTTTTCATCTTTTGCTATTTTATATAACTGCTTTTTATAAGCACCTCTAGGCGCCTTTTCAGTAATATACTGATTTATCATATCACATACTTCTTCAATAGTATAATTATCATTCATTTTATGAAACCTTCCTTTCTATTAATATATTAAAGGAATGTTCCTTTAATATATTAATAGTATAATAATAGACTACTAGTAATATACTAGTAGTCTTTTATAATTTATTTTAATATTAATCTCACAAGCCATACAAAAATACACGCACCTATTATAGATACAATTATACTGCCAATAATACCAGATCCATATAGACCAAATAATTCAAGTACGGCTGCTCCAATGAATCCACCAAGAAGTCCAATAGTAATATTCATTATTATACTTTTTTCATAATGCATTATTTTACCTGTAAGCCATCCTGCTATTCCAGCTACTATTAAATTAATTATCAAGTTTCCAAACATAATACATTCCCTTTCTTATAATTTGTATTCTTTTTTGTATTCATCCCATTTAGTTTCTATATTAGTATCTACTATTGCATAAGGCGAATCAAGCCATGGCATATCTTCAGGAATCCAAACTCTTCCTTTATCGCCATATTCTTTTCCCCAGCTATTTTGCATTCTCCACCAAAGTTTTCCGTTATTATCAGTTTTCCATCCACATAATACTACTGCGTGGCCACCATCAGATTTTCTATGAGTTAGTCTGTTATATCTAATATATCCTTCTGAATCTGGGTTGTATATGCACTTATATACATTAATAGCACCTATAACGCCTTTAGTCTGCATTATGGCCATTTGTGTCTGTTCTCTAGATGAGCATTGGTAAAAAGAATTTATACTAAATGGTTTTGCCATCTCTAAATATTTATCTTTATTTTGGTTAAATCTTCTTTTTGCTTCAGGAAGAGTATAAAATCCTGGAAGTATTGAATATGGAAGTGCACCTTCTCTTCCTTTCTTACAACAACTTCTTACATACATTCCTTCAAAGTCTTCACCATCTATTCTATTAGCATATGTAAATGTTGGTGAAAAAGGTTCTGTTATACCAGATCCACCGTTATTAGTATCAGCTTCTTGCATATATCGTATTGTAGCAAATGATGCTGCACAGCACATAGATGATGTCCCTTGGTCAAATATAAACGGGGTTCTTTCTGTTTCATAATTATCAGGAATTTTAAACGCTCCAAGTGGAACTAAATCTTTAAACTTATAATCTCTTGAATCATATGGTGATTTATACAGATTATTTGTCTGACCAAATTTACTTTCGAAATTATTCATGTTATATACCTCACTATTAATGGTAATTTAAATTAATGTCAATTATAGACGTATGACTTTAATTTATAATTATACATTATTTAAGTGCACATAAGAAAAACCTATCAAAAGATCAAAAGCAAATATAAGATAGCAATGATCAGTAACTTCTTTATACTATATAAAGAGGCACGGACCCGAGCGAACGCATAGCTTAAGAGAAAGACTTAAGTGAAGAAGCAAGTAGGAAGATTATGTAAGAGGCAAGCGTAATCGATACGATAGGAATCATATTATGGTAACAGTAATATGATTAATTGCGGGCAACTTAGATGAGTCTTATATGGAGTTTACTCATGCTGCTAGCCTAGTCTTTACTGCTGAAGAAAGAATCAGCGGCGTAAAGTGGGATAAACGTTATTATCCCACATTTTATTTTTTAATAATTATTATATTTTAGTTATATATTATTTATTAGAAATATAATATTCAAATAGAAAGGATTATCAATTATGGCAACTGCAAACAAACTACAACTACCAACTGAATATTCAAAGATATTTGACTATTATTATGATAAATTCAATAGTCAAATGAAAAGAAAAAGAAAGATATCACCGGATACTAAAGCATCTATTATAGATTATATATTTACAAAAATCTGTGATCCTGCTGATGCTGAAGCAATTAGAGTATATGAAAAGTATCGTGGTGATTTTAACAGAGCTTCAAAAATGATGCCTATTGATGCTAGAAGATTATCAAAGGTATATGATAAAGCTGTAAAAAAGATGTATTGGCCTGAAAATATTACAAGGGCTATACCAAATTATTATAAGGTTGATGAAAAGAAAGCTACAAAACTTACTAAATATGATTTTGGTGGAAAGCAGTATATTATTACAGCTCTTAATAAAACTGGTATATATTATAAAGAACAACTTTTAAAGCATCTAAGTAACGGTTGGTACTATCTTTGGACAATACCTGGTTGCGGAGATGCAGCAAGGCAAAGAATTTTAATGACTATTGATGAATGGAATGGAAGGTAATTATATGGATAATCAGAAGAATAAAGATGTAGAACTTAAAATGGGTCATCCAAATATAAGTAATAGATATTGTGATAAAAGTCTTAAGAGTTCAATATCAATACTTGGTGGCCTTATTAACGAATATGTTAGTGTAAAAGCTGTATGCGATGAGGTTATTGATAAAATAACAGGTGAAATAATAGATAGAACTCATATATGTGGTGATACGGTTGATTATACATATTATCTTATGCGCTCATATCCATATGATGCAAATACACCTTATATTACAATCTTAAACAGAGAGACATATCTAGAACCTGTGGATATTAAACCAGGAAAACTCTATACAATGACATTTAAATATAATGATTTACCACTTATTATATGTGATAAGGCATCATATAATAAAGGTACTTTCGTACTAGGTTCAAGTTCATTACTTTATATGATGGGGTTTAAACAAGTTCTATTATATGATAAAGATATAATGCCTAAAGATCATTACTCAGGTATATTATATGAAAATGATAGAATAGAAAACGTATCCTATAAAGACCATGCAATAGGTCTTTTCAATGCTGAAATTTTTAATTCATGGAGGTAATAAAAATGGCAAAACAAAAGATAATTGCAAAACTTCATAGTAAGTCAATATATATGAGAAAAGAGGATTCTAGTATAGCATATTGCTTTATACCAGTAGAACCTAATGATGGAAAAGCTATATCATTAATGAAGTATGATATAGATCCTAATGAAGAAATGTATAAACTTATAATAGATATAGATTATTCTATTGATTATGATGATGAAAATATTGAGACAGAAGATATTCCTGAAATGTCACAGGGTCTTATACCATGTACTATCGATTACTCTGATTCATTATCGCCTGATAAACCGATAGATAGCCTATATCTAATATTGGTTTAATACACTATTATTTTATAATAGACATATTATTAGGTATAAAATATTATTGTGAGGAGTAAAAAGAAATGAAAAAAGTTTTATCTATAATACTATCTATTATGATAGTATTTACAATATCAGTACCAACATACGCTGAAGAGAATGTTGGATTTGATGCATCATATTATGCTGCAAAATATCCTGATGTAGTAGAAGCACTTGGTACTGATTATAATGCACTATATAATCATTATGTGACATTTGGTATCAAAGAGGGTAGATATCAAAATCAGTATGAAGAGGATAACAAGATTGTAAATAGTTCAAATATTGATGTAAATAATCCTCCTATAGTAACACCAACTATAAGTCCAATTCCTGGATATTCGACATATATTGATGTTAGTATTGAATATCAAACAGTAACTTATTTTGAAGATGGGGATGTAAAACTGCAGTCACCTTGTGTAACAGGGCTTGCTAATGGAAAACGTGATACACCAAAAGGTACTTTTACAATACTCACTAAAGTTCCAGGTAAGCGTCTTAAAGGTAAAACATGGGACTGCTGGGTTAACAGATGGATGAAGTTTACAATAGATAGTTGTGGTCTTCATGATGCTAGTTGGAGATCAAAATTTGGCGGTGATATCTATAAGACCAATGGATCTCATGGATGCGTTAATCTACCAAAAGATGTTGCATATGAATTATATGATTTAGTATCAGTAGGAACTACTGTTATAGTACATTGATTATAAAGAAGACTTTTAAAAGTCTTCTTTTTTTATAGAAAGGAATGAAAATATGTTATACGAAAATATTGGAAAATCTGCGATGCTTGAACAAACAGCAGAAGAATGTTCAGAGCTTGCTCAGGCATGCCTTAAATTATCAAGAAAGTATAGAGGTGAAAATTATACACCACGGACTCAAGAAGAAATAGAATCACATTTACTTGAAGAAATTGCTGATGTTATGATTTGTATTGATGAACTTAGTCCATTAATTACTAATATTAATAATAATGCTGCATGCGATGGCCTCACATTAGAAGACTGGATAAAGTATAAGACAAATAGAATATCAGATAGACTGAATATATCAGAAAAACAGTAAATTAGCGTTTTGCATTTTAAAAATTAGTTATATATTATTTTATTGAAGACTTGTAAAATATTAAAAGGGGGCAGGTCTCAAGAAGAAATAATTACTGTTAATATTTGTAGAAAGGTGGACACCATGTTAAACGTAGGTATTATTGGTATTGGAAATGCTGGAAATCAGGTTGCAGCTCTTGGAAATGCAAATCTCAATATTCCGGTATTTGCAATAAATTCATCAGAAAAGGATTTAGAAACTCTTCCAGCAGGAATTCCCAAAAAGCTCATTAAAGATGCTTCAGGACTTTCAAAAGGTGCTGGAAAAGACAGGAAGCTTGCTAAGCAGTATCTTAAAGATACAATTCTTTCATTTATTTCTGGGGAAGATATGACTGAATTTATGAAGAATTTAGATTTCTGCTTTATAGTATCATCAACTGGTGGCGGAACTGGTTCTGGTACAGCTCCTGTAATGACAACAATTCTTAACAGGACATTCCCAGATGTTAAGACAATATTAGTAGGAATACTCCCAGTAGATTCTGAGGCTTTATCATCTCATGTTAATACACTTGAGTATCTTACAGAGCTTTACAATAATCTACCGGATCAAACATACATGCTTTATGATAATGATAAGCTTGCAGGAGAATCTTCTTATCATATTATGGAAGAAGTTAATAACGAGATTGTTAAGGATATTGATGTACTTAGATGTAGTTTTAATTATACAACTAAGTATGACTCCATCGATTAAACATATCACAATGGTCGATGTAAAACCTATCGAATTGCTGGAACATCCTTAGAGCCTAGTATACGAGTGTAAATCGTGACAATTACTAGGATTGGACAATCAGCAGCGAATACAATCGTTCAACGACTATCGAAAGCATAGCTTAAGAGAAAGACTTAAGTGAAGAAGCAAGTAGAGTACACTATTAATAGTGGAAGTGGTAGGTGTATATAGTATGGTAATAGTACTATATATAATGATATAGTCTAAGCTATATGGAAACATATAGAAGTAATGATTTAAAATCCATTTTTCACCTTCAATTTTCAATTATATAATATCTATATGAATGCTATGATATTATATAAGAAAGGAGGTGATAATATGAAAACTCTAGATAAATATGAATGCGTTAGAAAAACTATAAGTATACCAATTCTTATAACAAATGTATCTGATGAGGTAAAACGAGAATTCTTTTTCAAAAATATCAACAGATATCGTTTCTTAAAAAATGATTGTGTCGAATTAGCCAATTTATATTGTGGTGATTATAATCTATATGAGGATATATCGATGTATAAATTACATAGTTATTATTTTAACTTTGTTGAAATTTACGATAAAGATTATAATGATTTCTGTGTTAATATGAGTGAATGTGTATTCGAAGATATTGAATCTGCGATAAGGAATATCAGAAAAAGGAATCGTGATATATTGAATGGTAAATTAAAAGGGCAATCGTTAGGAAAATTAAATTTTAAGAAACGAGATAATTATTATGGTGCGTTTAAAATAAAACCGAAAATGTCAACCAAAATTGATAAGTCAGGTGAATTAAAGCAACGTGGACGTATAAAAATAATTGATAATTCAACTATACGATTCACCGTTAGTAGCGGTAAAGGACGTGGTAGTGGTCCGACGTACATAATATTTGATTTAAACGAGCCATTATTTGATAGATGTATCTGCGATAAAAATGAACCAGTAACATATATTAAAAATATGGCATCACATAACGAATGTTGGTTTAATTTAAATGATATAAAATATGTATCATTTATACATAAACTTGATAAATTTTACATTCAATTTGCGATATCTGTTGAAATATTTACAGAAAAGACTATCAAGAAACCTAAAGCTGGTATAGATTTGGGTATACATAATCCGGGAATTTTATATGATGGTGATAATGTATTCCGTATAGCAATGCCTGATAATATAATTAGTAAAATTTTATATTTAGAACGTAGATGTGGTAGATATCAACATCGAATGGATATTAAATATTTTACTAATAAAAAATTAGTACAGAAGGGTTTATTAAAATCACCATATAGTAAAAATTATGAAAAAATTCGCAAAAAATATAGACGTATTGAAAATAAAATTCATAATATAAAGATGGACTGGATATACAAAACGACAAAGTTGATAGTTACTAATTATAAAGTCATTATTGTTGATAAAAGCTCAGTTCCTATTATGGATGATATACCAAGAGTAGTTGCTAAAAAGATTCAGCATAAAATAAATCTTCAAGCTATTGGTATATTTAATGTTATACTAAAACATATGGCATCAAAATATGGATCAATGTATATAGAAGCGCCTGAAGGTACAACATGTACATGTTCTAATTGCGGTCATATAAATAAACCAATACCGTTAAAAGTTAGAACATTTGTTTGCGATAAATGCGGATTAAAACTTGATAGAGATATAAACGCATCAAAAAACTGCTATGATTCTTATAGCGGTTAATACTCCTAGAGTATTGGCAGATTGGGTATAACTGCCCTTCTATAAATAATTTATAGTCGACTAAATGGATTTTTACAAAATCATTATAACCTGGATAAGGATATGTCAAGACTTATATCTTTCCCTGGAAGAATCTCTATTGCAAGACTTGAAGGATTTAGAGATAAAGAGTGTGATACTAAATCTATCGAAGATATGATTATCGATAAGATTAAGAGAAATACTCATGTCGAAACTCAAAGAGATCGTAAAGTAATGGCAACTGGTGTTATTGTTAATTTGTCACCTGCTCTTATTGAAGAGTTTGATGATAATATGCCTAAGGTAAGAGATTTTGCAGGAGATCCAATTCATGCATTCAAGCATATATATGTACTTGAAGACAGGAATACCGGAAATAATGTATTTTATATCCAGACTGGTCTTACTAAGGTAAATGATAAGATTAACAAGATATCAGATAGAATTGCTGATATTGAAGAAAGACAGAAAGTCCTTGAAGCAGATAATGCATTATCAGGAATCGATATGCAGAGATTATCTGAAAAGACATCAGACAAGGAGATAATAAATACTGATAAGGAAGTTGATATTAAGGATATCTTCTCCGGATTTGGTGTTTAATTAAAAAACTATATTTGATTATACAACCTTATAACTGTAAATTGGCAGATAAGGTTGTATAATCAAAATCTGCCTTGTTAATAAAATTATTTATATTCAGAAAGGAAGACATATCATGTCGCACAACAAGAACAGAAACAAAGGTAACAACAATGAACCAAGGAAAATCAATTCCGATGCTCTTGAATTTGCAAAAGCAACATTTAAGAAGTTTAAGAAGGAAAATGATTGGTTCGACTCAAAGAAAGAACTTAAGAATGGGTATTTTTCATACCTAACTGACCTTCTTCCAAACACTCTTGATTGGGTTGTTAGATCTGGTCATTTCAAGGAAGAAGAAGTTCAGGAAACAAAGAATAGCATTTATCAGAAGATAGTTGATCCTGATTATATTAGGTATCTTAAGAAAGAACTTAAGCGGGATAATAAGATAGATAATATCAAGCTTATGCCTGTATGCATTAGAGAAATTGTTGAACAGGCTAATCTTGAGAATAAAAAGAATCTTGAAGAAGATCCAAATGCTAAAGTATATGACCTTACAGATCTTGTTGAGCTCTCACTTCTTATTTTAAAGAAGAGAGTTAAGAAACTTAAGAATGCTGGTGTTGAATCAAGACTTGCATTTGATATTGCTTCAATTATTCCATCAGATAATATTCTTAAGTATAGCGTTGTTTATAGAATTAAGTCATTTTATGATTGTCTCTATGAACATGCAAAAACAGAGATTATTCCATATGCTGATATTATGAAGGTTATTGTTGATGAAGAAAATTATCCTTCATTTATCACATTTGATCTTCTTGAAAAGAAGGATAGATTCTCAAAACTTACTGAGAAACAACAGGAACTTTATGTTGCAATCTCTAATTGGTGTTTTGATACAATGGAGAAACTCTCAAAGAATGATATAGAAGCAATTATTTCGATCTATGTTAAGACTAGAAAGAAAGACGATGCTGTTGCAAAGGATGCAAGAAGAAGATATTCTCTTACATCACTCTCTGAAACAGATTATCCTAAGATTGTTAAGGTAATCAAGAGTTATACAACAGAAAATCCGGAAGCTTCTAAATACTTATCATAATTGTAGAGGTGTATAAACATGAAGTTAGTAAGTGTAACCCTTTGTAAATGCAATAAATATAACAACATTTGGCGTATTATAAAAGACCAATATGATAACGATGTTGTTATAAACCTGTCCACTAATCAGAAGATTAAGATTGGTAAATACTTAACACCATCTCTTGATAATATATACAATTTTCCTGAATTATCATTAGCAGAGAATATGGATACAGGATCTGTGTATAATTTTTCAAACGATGGTCATTTTGTTATTAATAAGAAGAATCTTAGTATAGTAATGATTAAAAATAGTAAGAAAGATACTACAGATTATTCTTCAATCAATCTTATGTATGTTACAATACCAACAGATGAATTTAAGATTATTGATAATAAAGTAAATTCTGATTTTGCTGAAGTTATTAATACTTATAGAGGGAATAATATGCTTGGATGTATTGTATCATATGATACATCTAAATTCCCAGAAAAATCTGTACATGGTGAATGTAAGTATTCAGAGTTTATTGATAATGAAGTCATACTTGCAGAATTTATATTATTCTCAGATGATTTATGGAATGATGGTAATAAGCTTATTAAGAAGAGCATTATATTAGCAAGAGATTCTGTTAATAGTGCTATTACTGTTGTTACAGAGCATATAAATTCTGAGTATTATAAAGAGCTTGCTGATAAGGTGATTACATCAAATTACTTTAAAAAGCTTGCTATATCACCTACAACAATACCGAGGACATCTGTATATCTTGTAAATGAGAAAAAGATTGATGATGTTGCAGATAAGCTTGGTGATGATGTAACAATACTTACAATTGATCAAAAGATCCTAAAGAAACTTGAAGATAACACTCTTGATATTAAGGGTAATGAAACTGATGCATATTTTAATCAGTGCATGACAGATTACATTGTAAATCAGCGTGTTAGAGCAGTTACTGTAGTTGGTCTTAAATTACCAAAAGAATTTTATACTAAGTATAAAGTAACTACATGTTTTACACATGATATCGATACTGGTATCATTAAATGTGTTAAATCATAATTATTTATAGTTATATATTATTTATATGACTATGATAAACCATTAATATATAAGGAGAAAATAAAGATGGCAAAGATTAAAAATTCAAACAAGAAGTCAAAGGCTCTTATTCTTATTTCAAAAGCAGATAGAAAGCATGGTAAGATTAAGGGTAAGAACAAGAAGGAGACCAAGCAGCTCAGACTTATGTGCCCTCATTATAAGATCACAAAGAAGGGACATGTTAAGGCTACAATTATCCCAGCACCTGGAGTTGATGAGAATGGACACAAGTATTGTGTATGTGAGCAGTGTGGTGCTACAGTAAGAACAAAGTTCCTTACAGATGAAGATGTAGCAAAGGTAATTGGAGATGCAATGGATATGTTCCAGCAGCTTAAGTATATGGGAACAGCAGTTGGATCTGATAAGACTGTAGATCTTGCAGCTCAGGTTTGTGTACTTTTAAAGGCTGGTAAGAAGGGATATCTCAGAACTAGAGATATTGCTAAGAAGTCTGGAAATATGAAGAAAAAGAAGAATAAGAACAATGGTAGAGGTTCTAACTTCTATGGCAGCTGGTCTGTAAACAAGTAAACATAGCAAAATATAAAGGAGGGTGCCAGCAATGGCATTTCCTCCTTTATTTTTAGTAGAAAGGATTTAATATGACTAAATTCGAAGAAACTTTACTAAGAGAATTAATATTATCAGCAAGAACATCACATGATATGTGTCTTAATGTGACTAAAGGTATTGGAGCTGAACATACTTATGATATGTCTGATGATATTCTTGATAGAATAGTAAAAGTCGTAAATGATTACATCAAAGAAAATACTACACTTGATGAAATGGAACTTGATAAGATTTTATCTGATAAAATTATTCCAGAATTATTAAACTATGATGCAGATTCTGCTATAAATAAAATTAATGAATATGTATCATTATATTCAAACACATTTAAAAATAACGGAAATTAATTTCCGTTATTTTTTTTTGTTTTATTATTAAGGGAGTACCTAAGGTTAAGTATTTATTATTCATATAACAAACTTTTAAGAAAATAAATCCATGTATTTTCTTGATTTTAAATTTGATTATATATTATTTATTTGGTAATAAATAATATTATCAAAAATTTACAGAAAGGATTTTTACAAGTACATGGCAAATAAAGTTAAAGATGCTAAGATTGAATGGATTGAAAGTGATGTAGAAAAAATCCAAAGAAAAACCAATCTTTACATTTATGAAAAAGATACTGAAGCTGCCAATCACTTATTTAGAGAAGCGTGGCAAAATTCAGCAGATGAAGTTAATGATAATGATTCAACTGGAAATTATGTAAAAGCTATATTTGACAAAGCTATATCTAAATTTACATGTATAGATAATGGTAGAGGATTTCCAGAAACTGATGTACCACTTGATATAGTTTGTACAACTCTTCAATCAGGTTCTAAATTCAATAGAGAAAATGGTGGAGCAACTAATGGAGAATTTGGCGTCGGAATCACAGCAATAAATGCATTATCATCTGTATTTGAAATAACTTCTTTTAGAGAAGTTGAAAAAGTAAAGCATTATATTAAATTTGAAGATGGTAAAAAAGTTATAGATAATATAACTAAATTAACATCAAATGATATGAAGCATGGATCAATAATATCATTTATACCATCTAAAAAATATTTAGGTGAAAATACTGAATTTGATGTAGATGAATGCGTTAAATGGATAGAAAATATGTTTTATTTTCCTATGCCAAATACTAAATTTAAATGTGAAATTGAAGTTTATGATGGTATGAAACTTTTATATACTACTATCGTAAAACAAAAGAAATTTTCCGATTTATTAGATACTATTGTAAGTGATAAAAAATATGCTCCGAAATTAGTATTTTCTGGTACTAGATCTATAGAAGAAGTTATCGGTAATAGAAAAGTTAAAAAAGACATAAGACTTGATGTAGCTCTTACTTATGAAAACAGTAGTGACACATCATGGGATAGTTATTGTAATTATACAAGAACTACAGATGGTGGTGTTCATGTGGACGCTGTCAATAAAGCGTTTTGTAATTTTATGCAAGCTAGGACTAAATCAAAAATGTCAGATTCTCAAAAAGATAAAACACCTATCACTTGGGATGATGTTAGAACTGGACTTAGAGTAGTTATTAGTATAATAACTAATGCACAAGTTATGTTTCAGGGTAATGCTAAAGCAAAGATTACAAATGATAAACTTATAACGCCTATATCTAGTATTGTACTTGAAGCTTTAGAGAATACTTTAAAAGATAATCCTCAAATAATTGATGATTATTCAAAGATTATAAAGCTCAATGCTAAAGCAAGAGTTGAAGCTCAAGAAATGAAAACAGCAATACAGACTGAAAAGATGAACACATTTAAAGATTTACTTCTTGATAAGTATACTCCTGCTAATAATCATGGAAAAGGCCAGTATAGATGCTTGTTTTTATGTGAAGGAGATTCTGCTGGCGGATCTATGAGAGATGGTGGTAACCCTGCTACAGATGCTATACTTAGACTTCGCGGTGTTACTGTAAATGCTGCTAAATGTAAAAATGTGGCAGATCTTATGAAAAATAGAGAAGTTTCAACACTAGTTAATGTACTTAGATGCGGCGTTGGTAAAAACTTTAATATTGATAATCTTTGGTTTGATAGAATCTATATTGCAACAGATGCTGATACTGATGGCGATGGTATATCTGATCAGCTAATTACAATATTCTATTTATTCTTTCCTGAAATTATTAAGGCTGGAAGATTATATAAACTGCTTAATCCATTATATCATTTAGATGATGGATCTAAGCAAGGAATATATGCTAAGAATAAAGAAGAACTTATAAGAATGTATCATTCAAAGATTGTAAAGAAATTTAAGATTAAATTAAATAAAGAAGATGATTGGTTTACTAAAGATGAACTTAGAGAATTCTTAGAAGATACTTATGATTATAGAGAATCTTTAATAAGAGCAGCTGAGTCACTTGGTAATACTGATAAATTTCTTGTTGAGATTGCTATAGCATATTTAGTACTTCTTGCAGATGTTGATGAGAATACTGACATGTCTAGTATAGTATCTAATACGCAACTTATGGATAAATACATGAGTATAATCAAGAAAACTTATAAAGAGATTTATCTTGATGATGATCATAACTTAAGAGGAATTGTTGAAGGTAAATATAGGAAGATAAAGTTATCAGATAGATTCCTCAAGAAGACATTAGATCTTATACCAGTATATAAGAAATATGGGTATAAAATAATCGTACAAGAAAAAGATTCTGAACCTATAGTACTTACTATAGCAGAATTCTTAGATTCATGTATGAGGCTTTACCCTCGTATCATAAGTCGCTACAAAGGCCTTGCGGAGCTTAATGCTGACGATTTCAGAGCAAGCACACTTGATTATAACCAAAGAGTATCTGTAAGATATACTATGGATATGGCTAGACATGAATATGAACTTTCTGTATTTAATAAACTTCACGCTGGAGATAAAGATAATCTTGAAAAGCGTAAGAAGATGATGCAGGAGTTTAAAATCAAAAGAGAAGATCTTGATAACTAAAGAAAGCAGGTATAATAATGTCAAAAAAGAAATCTAAACAGCGATTTGAAATGCCTGAAAAGAGAATCATCACTGATAATGATGGTAATGAATATGCTATATATGGCGATGAAACAATAATTAATGAAAATGCAGCATATGCTGCAGAGAAAATGTATAAAAACTTTAGTGCTAATAAAAATCTTTACAGAATGATACCATCTATGATTGATGGTTTTAAACCTGGAAAGAGAAGATTTTATTATGCATGGTGGGTTAAAGATGGATCACCAAATAGTGTAGACAGTGATACATTTAAGAAAAGGAAACTTAGAAAGCTCCAAGTTCTTGCAGGATTTTGTATGGAAATACATCCTCATTCAGATTCTGGTGTACTTTCTGCAGCAGGAAAAGATGGTCAATCATTCTTAAATAACGTGATGCTATTACAGCCTAGTGGATCTTACGGTAATATTAAAGGAGATGATCCTGGTGCTCCTAGATATCTTGATGCAAAGTTTTCAGAATTTACTATGGATTGTTTCTTCGAAGACTTCCAATATTACTGTGTTCCTATGAAACCAAGTTACAATGAAGCTACACTTGAGCCAGAAAGTTTCCTACCTGCAAAGTATCCAGTAATATTATTTAATCCACAGATGAGTTCTATAGGTAATGCACTTGCATCAAATATACCATCATTTAATGTAAAAGAAGTTCTTGAAGCAACTATAAAACTTATCAAAGACTCCAAATCTAAAATAATGCTTATACCAGATATTCCAACTGGTGCTGATGTTGTAGATAATGGAGAATTTGAAAAGATTAATAAAACTGGAGAAGGTACAATGATGCTACAAGCATCAGCTGAAGTTGATTATAATAAAAATATAATAAGATTTACTTCTGTACCACTTCAGGTTAATACTAATGGTATTATAGCTAAAATAGTTGATTTAAAGAAATCTAAAACGCTTGATGATATTATTGATGTACAAGATTTTACAACTGGAGGAGATGTTGATCTAGAGTTAAAGATAAGACCTGGTGTAAATCCTGATAAGATATTAGACAAGCTTTATAAGAAAACACCCCTTAGAAATTCTTATCCAGTATCAATTACTGTAATAGATGATTTCAAAGATTATACTTGGGGTATTAAAAAGCTATTACTTGAATGGATAGAGTATAGAAGAGATATAGTAACAGCTATGCTCCTTAATAAACATCAGATATTCTTAGAGAAACAACATATGAATGATATTCTTATTGAAATATTTCATAAAGATAATCTTGATAAAGCTGTAGAGATTGCTAAAACTTCTAAGACTAGAAAAGAAGCTGAAGAGAGATTTATGAAAACTTTCAATATATCATCAGTTCAAGCTTCTGTAATAGCAGATATGAAAGTTTATCAGTTCAATAAAGACCAAAGACAAAAGTTTATTGAAAGAGCTGAAGAACTTAAAAAGGACCTAGATAAAATAGAATATTTCCTTGATAGCGATAGGCATATTGATGAATTCATTATAAGTCAGCTTGAAGATGGTATAAAGAAATATGGTAAACCAAGATTATCAAAGGTAGTTAAAATCAATAATATTGATGAGGAAGATATTCCAGATATAGACTATCTAGTTGGTATAACGAAATCTGGTCTTATTAAGAAAGTTCCTGTTGCTCATTATGGGACAATTGGATCATTTGAGCAAGGCTCTGGCACAACTACTGTACTTAATCTAAATAATAGAGATGATTTCCTTGTAGTAACATCAACTGGTAATATCATAAGAATACCAGTTTCATCTGTAGTTGAAACTGAATTTAATAATACTGGTATTCCAATGGGTCCATTATTTGGTGTTACTGGTACAGTTGAAGCTGTTATGGAACTACCATCAGTTAATGTACTTAAGGATAAAGATAATGAATACTCTATTATGGTTATAACAAAGAAAGGATATTCTAAGAGAGTTCCGTTATCAGAATTTAAAAAGATAACAAACCCAAGGTCTATTATAACTCTTGATGAAGATGATTCTGTAGTACACGCATCATTTATCAATAATAAAAAGACTAAAGAGATTATAATCTTTACGAATAAAGGAAATGGTATTAGAATATCTGCAGATGATATTAAAGAATATGGAAAGGCTGCTAAAGGACTTGGAACAATACTTCTTACTGATAATGAATACGTTACAGGAGCTGGTATATCAAATCCAAAAGATCCTTATATATTCTATATAACATCATCCGGTAATGCTAAACTTACAGAGTCTGAATATTTTCCTGTTATGGAAAGAAAGGATGCTCCAATAAATCTTATAAATCTTTCATCTAGAGAAGAACTTATAGGTGTATCTACAGTAACAAAGAAAGATAAGCTTATCATTTATAAGAAGCTTAGCGACCCTGTAACTATTAATATAGAAGATATCCCTGTAAAAATAAGATTATCAAGTGGAATTAAGATATGTAAGCTTGATAAAGGTGATTCTATTGTATCTTATAAAATATTTAAATAATATAATTAAAGATGGTATAATTCGATTATACCATCTTTATTATTAGAAAGGATTAAATATATGCGACGCGAAGATCAAATGGCTAAAGACACTTTTGAAAAGATTTTAAATGAAGGATGTATGGATATTAATCCTCGTCCACATTATGAAGATGGTACCCCAGCACATACATTATCTTTCAATCACCATATGCAAAGTTATGATTTATCAAGAGGGGAATTTCCTATTATAACACTCAGGCCAATTGCTATAAAAAGTGCTATCGGTGAACTTTTATGGATATATCAAGATCAATCTAATTCACTTGATCTTCTTAAAGATAAATATAATATTACATGGTGGGATGAGTGGGATATTGGTGATAGGACTATAGGTTGTGTTTATGGTGAGACAGTAAGAAGACATGATCTTATGAATAATCTAATAAATGGTATTAAGAAAGATCCAGATGGAAGACGTCATATTATAAATATGTGGCAGGAAGATGACTTTAAAAATCCACATGGTTTAAAGCCTTGTGCGTATCAAACAAACTGGAATGTAAGACATGAAAAAGATGGAATTGATTATCTTGACATGTGTTTATACCAAAGATCATCTGATTATGCTACTGCTGGTTGCATTAATCAAGTTCAATATGCAGTATTCCTTATTATACTTGCTCACTGTCTTAATTATGAACCTGGTAAATTTACATGGTTTGTAGACAATATTCAAATATATGATAGACATATTGATCAAGTTAAAGAAATGCTAAATAGAGAATCAATTGATTGTAAGCCAACTATTTGGATTAATCCTGATAAAACGGATTTTTATAGTCTTACTATAGATGACATTAAACTTACTGGATATCCGAGAGATATCATTAAAGAAAAGAACCCACAACTTACATTTCCAATTGGAATTTAAAAATATTTAAATAAGTTATTTAAGAAGGTATACGATTATCGTATACCTTCTTGTTATCAGAAAGGGTTAGTATGACACAGCATATTCGCTATATTGGACATGATCCAAATAACAGATTACCAAGAACTGAAAATGATGTATATAAAAAACTTTGTGATATTATAATACAAGATGAAAAATTTAATAGTATATCTGATACAATACTTGATGAATTTAAATCATCTTGGAAGATGAAAATCAAAAAAGGTTTAAATACACAGTTAGATATGATAAATTATTGGCCTAATGAAATAAATACATTTAATATGTCTATATATCATACTGATGATATTGCTAATGGAATGGTATACGTAAAAGGTAATATTGCACCTAAGACTATTAAAAAGAAAGCTAACGATAAAGCACATATTATATCATCATTGAATGATAAATTTCAGCTTAATGTTGAAATAGGTGTATTTTATGATGATTATACTTATGGGTACATTCTTGAGAATTTATATTTATCTGAAAATTGAAGGTGAGAAGTGCCTTAATATAAACTGATGTGAAAATGGAGATAAATGATGAAGGATGAATATGATAAAAGAATTTTAGCTAGAAGATATGGTAATGGTTTTGATTGTAATAATTGTGGGAGAAGTTGGATTGCTCGTGAAGATGATATCATAGAAGGTTATGAGGTGGATGTAAAACTCAGATGTCCATATTGTCATAATATGATTAATATTCCACGAAACTTTAATTGGTGTTAATAATAGATTAGTATTAAAAATTAATAAAGGGAAGAGCATAATGCTCTTCCCTTATTTTTTACTTAATCTTAATAGATCAAGGAGTTGCTGGTGTATACTGAGATACAACCTCAAACCACAATCCATCAGATGTTGCATCTGAGAATGTAGGAGCTGTCTCAGAGATAGCAACCTCAGCCATGTTAACAAACTTGTTGTACATTGTGTTTGTCATATAGCCGTTCTTTGAAGAATCAACAACATCAGGAGTGAATACAGTTGTCTCAACACCATCAATCTTGATGTTACCATTAGTTGTAGAAGCTTCAACCTTCTTAGCCTCTGCAGAAATAGCAGCAAGCTTAGAGAAGTCAGCAGCTGACATATAACCAGCCTGAGCTGCAGAAGCCTGATCAGGTGTGAATACAGTTGTCTCAGTTCCGCTAATAACGATATTACCATTAGTTGCGGAAGCCTCAACCTTATTAGCACCTTCATCAATATCTGCAAGCTTATCTGCAAGAGCCTGACCAGCTGATCCTTCATAAGCTGTTCCAGCTGTTGTACCAATTGCAAGAGACTCAGAAATCTCAGCATAAGCTGATCCGCCCCATCTGTAAGTTCTCTTACCAGCAAGGTCTACATAGATCTTTCCTGTCTCAGGTGTGATCTCTGTTGTCTTAGCCTGATCCTCATAGAACTTACCAGCAGTTGCATCATAGTAACCTTCGATAACGTCATCAACATAGCTAGGAAGCTGTGCTGCAGGAACCTTACCGTTAGCATCAAGTGTAGCAACCTTAGTATCAGCTGTTCCACCAGAAATGCCAAGCTGTGCAAGAGCTACATAGTTAGCAAACTTATCGTTGAGAGCCTTAGCACCAACCTGGTTAAGAGCCAGAGCGCCATCAGCTGTTGCAGGGTCAACTACATCTGTAAGCTGAACTACACCCTTCTGTGATGTAGAAGCATCCTGGATGGTTGCCCATGTGTTATCGTTTCTAAGGAAACGAAGGTTACTTACTGTCTCCTGAGAAAAATCAGGAACGTAATTCTTACCAGCAATTCCTCCGAGTAACGATGTGAGGGTATTACCCTGGGCATCCATTACGTCATCAGTGCTTGTAATAGGGTACAAAGGTGTACTTACTGCACCCAGTTTCTTGTTGATTATAATGTTATAACCTGCACTTAAAACTGACATAGTATTATTTTCCTTTCTTTTTTTTGTTTGGTTGTTTGGATTCGAGATACTCAAATCATTTAATTAATTGTTAAGATTTAAAAAGCAAACCTTATGATTACTAAATTATACTAAAAAACAAGACATTAAATAGCGCTATTTTACTAGATTAAAAAGAAAGGTTAAGGTACCTAATATGTCTATTGTAGATGTAAATGCAATACTTAATGGTACGCCTGATAAGAGAATTACTCTTGCGTATCAAAATATGAAAGATACTTACAATGAAGAAAGTGCTAATGATTTTTTTAACGTATATACAAAAGAATCATTATCATCAATATTAGATAATTCTGAGTATATATTCTCAGAAAATTATAAGGGAACCGAATTCTATAAGAATATAGTTCTTGATGAATCATCTTGCATTTTTACAAGGTATGATGATGAGATCAATAAAGTTGAAAATTTCATTAAAGAAAATGCTTCTAATATGGAAGATAATCAAAAAGATATCTTTAATAATCTGCTTAAAGATATGAAAGACTTTAGAGAAGCACATTCTGATATTATTATTGTTGCTTCTTATATAAATGAGAATGAAAATGGAGAGTTTGAAAAAACTCTTTCTAATTATTTATATGAAGAAGCATATGATAAATCTATTGATCTTTTGAAAAATGCTGATAAGCTTTATACAAAATTTGTATATGCACCATTTATAGTAGAATCAGTTAATTTCAATAAACGTGGTGAGTTAAATGAATACATCATCGAAGAAGTCAGTGGTGATTATAATTATGATACATATGTTGAAACTGCTATCGTTATGAACAAAGCTGGCGCATGTGAAGATTACAATAATGCTCTTAGAAACTTCGGTAATACATCAGCAGTATTTGGTATTAGATCATGGCTTATAGCTAACCCTATTCCTAGTAATGTACAGGAATCTTTGACTGTTACAGATAGGGAAGTTGGAGCTGTAATTCATGAAGATTCAAACGATGCTGTTAATTCATTATTTGATGATATTACAGAAGCTGCTTTATTTGAAGATTCTGATAAAGCAAAGAAAGAATTTGCAAATAAGGTTAATACTCTTGCATATGAAAAAACAATGGACCTTCTTATAGTAGAAGCTGGTTTTGTTGAAGATGATGATTCTTATATAGTCCATGGTTATAAAATGCTTGGTGATAATACATCTTTATCATTTGATAAAGCTTATGGTATTATATCAGAAAAATGTAGTATGACTGAAGGAACTAACGATTTTTTTGAATCATCGGACGAGGATGAAGACGACGATATAGATGGTAGTCTTAATGATCTTGCATCATCATATGATGATAATGACAGTTCCAAGTCCGATTCTAAAGAAAAAAGTTCTAATAAAAGTCATGTAACTAATCATCAAAAACTTCAAAAGCCTAAAGCTAAAAATTTAGCTACAAAAGTACAGACTAAAGCACAGGATCTTGAAGTTAAACAAATGGGTGCTGCATCTAAATTTAAACAGAAAGCTGAAGAAACTAAGCGTGCTGCTAAAGCCGTTGCTGCTCTTCCACTTAATGTTATAAATGAAATAAAGCATCAAATCGCAGTACTTGATGAAAAAGATATTGAATCTAGAAAAGCATATATGACTCAACCAGGTTATAGAAAGAAAGCTTTTAGAAATGTAAAACTCGCTATAATGTATGGGTCAGCTGCACAAATAAAGTTATCATTAGTTCCAATGCTTGCTGTAGTTAGACATTTTTCAAAGAAAAAAGATGCAAGAATTAGAGCAGAACTTGAAAGAGAACTTGCTACAGAAATTAAAGTATGTGATGCTAAAATTGAAGATGCTCAGAATAATAATGACTCAAAAGAAAAGTATCGTCTTATAAGGCTTAGAGATCAACTTGAAGCTGAAAGAATGAGAGTTATTGTAAATTCTAAGAAAATGTAAAGGATGGTGATTACATGTATATTTTTGTCACCAATAATGGAGAGGAGCTTCTTACTGAAGCTCCTAGAAAACGAAGAAGACGTATTACACAAGTTACATTAAATGATAATGATCCTATAGATTTTTTAGATGACGATTACTCAGATGACGATGATTCAACTGATAATGACGCATTTTTAGATGATCTTGCTGATGATGGATATCCGTCGGATATTGCTGATCTAGTAAATAATGGTGATCTTGATAATATACCGGATGATGATTACCCAGGAGATGATAATACTTCTGATGATTACCCAGGAGATACTGAATCATATCCAAGTGATATTGATGATTATCCGAGTGATACTACTGATGATGGTTATCCTAGTGATAATGAACCATATCCTGGAGATGTTACTACTCCTACAGATGAACCTTATCCTGGAGATACTACATCGCCAGAAGATACTCCATATCCTGAGGATAACAATACATCTGTAGATGAACCTTATCCGGGTGATGATGTACAAACGGGAGATACACCTTATCCGGGCGATAATACTCCTACAGATAATCCATATCCAGGAGATGATGCACAAACTGAAGATACTCCATATCCTGGGGATAACAATACTCCCACAGATAATCCTTATCCTGGTGACGCCACATCTCCAGAAGATACACCTTATCCAGGAGATGCTACTACTCCTGCAGATAATCCATACCCTGGAGATGATAATACTCCTACAGATACACCTTATCCAGGAGATGCTACAGCACCTCAAGCAACTGATACTGGATATCCAGGAGATGTAACTCAACAGCAACCAGCTGATGATATTGCCGCACCAATAAATCCTACTGATACTGCACCAGTAGATGATACGGATTATAATGTAGATGCTGGTGGTGATGATAACCCAGATGCTCCTCCTGCAGATAATCCAGATGGTGAAGAGCAACAGCAAGGTAGAGGTATTGGCTATGATTCTATGAGAAATTATAGCTTATATTTAGAATATAATAAACTTTATGAAGCTATTGATAAGTATATTGACAGAGTCAATAATATCACATCAGATGATAAAGAAACTAATAGTATGATCAAATACTGTATGAATAAGCTTTATGAAGTCAAACAATTATGTTTTGATTATATGGTAATAAAGTTTGAGCAATCGACATATTATCAAAATAGAGTATTTTATCAAACGCTAATTGTATCAATACAACTTATATTTGATGCTATACAAAAGATAATGGTATCGATTAATCAAGCAGCTAATGATAAAAAATAGCTTTTTACCACCAAAACATTAATATAATCTTGCATAAGTTCATGGTTTTTCTTTGATATAGAATTTCATTTTTTGATATTGTACGATTTATCAATAAAAAACTAGAACATCTATTTAATCAGCATTATAAAATAATGCAAAAGTAATCATGCAGACATCTACTAATTATATAGTAGAGAAATTAAAGTAAAGGAGAATAAAAAGATGGCATCAACGTTTTTATCAAAGTCTTCCGCTGATTTCGTTGCAACCGAAACAGTTGGTGGATTTAACAACGGAAATGTTAAGAACAACTTTGATGAAGTTTTTAGCGAAGCAGCTAATTCTCTCCTGACAAGTCAGATCAACATCATGTCTGATATTAACGACATCATTAAGAAGAAGGCAGTTCTTGCTTCTTTCAAGGATCAGCTTCTTGATGGTCTTAAGACAGAGTGTGAGCACATGATCGAGTCAGAGGAAGCTGGAGAAGGTGAGTTTGGTACACACAAGTATCTTTATGAGCAGGTATCTGACATGTTTGATAACTGTGTAGATGACCTCGTAAAGGAGTCAACTCGTGTTGGTAACCTCCTTCCTATTAAGGCTATTGACTTCCCTATTCTTATTAAGCAGCAGCTTAAGCTTGCAACAAAGGATATTATGCAGACAGAGGTTACAAAGACCCCTATCGTTAAGAAGCATATTGAGCAGGTTTATGTTGTAGATGCTAGAGATGCAAAGAAGAGATGGAAATACCCTCAGTGCTTCTTTGATGATACTTTCAAAGAAGTTTACCTTACAGGTAAGGGACTTCCTATTAAGGATACAGTAGTTAATCTTCCTGTATTCGATTATGATGTAGTATCAAACCTTACAGATGCTACAGAGCCTGATAAGGAAATCTTCACATTTGATCTTCAGATTCCTGAGATCATTGTTGGTGGAGAGGCTTACAAGCTTGCAAGACCTATGAGAATCAATCTTTCTGATAATATGTGGCTCGGTGGTGTTATCAACGAGACATTTAAGAAGGCTGATGGAACTGAGGTTGAGGTTAAGGATGTAGTTTCTGGATCAGTTGATTTCACAAATCATACTGTAACACTTTCTTCTGCTTCTGGACAGGTAACTGGCGTTAAGTTTGCTGGATTCCTTTCAAACGAGAAGAATAAGAGAGCGATCACATTTGATTACCAGAGAGAAGAGATCGAGTGGAAGATCGAAGATGGTATGAAGGCTGAGGCTGCATACTCACTCGAGCAGCTTGAAGATACAAAGGCACTCCTTGATATGGATCTTTATCAGAAGTCTTACAATAACATGGGCGACTTCATGGTACAGATGGAAGATTCCAAGATTCTTGAGTGGCTTGATGATCAGTTTGAGAAGTATAAGGGTGTTGAGATTTCTCTTGATGATGTACGTAGCTGGGGCAGCTTCGTATCAGAGAAGACATTCGATTGCGATAGCACATCTATCACAACAGCTCTTCCTAATGAGTACATTGAGAAGATGCTCAAGTTCCAGATCGATGGATTCATCCAGGATATCTGTGACAAGGCTAAGCTTGAAGATATGACATTCGTTATTTATGGTAATCCTAAGCTTGTTCGTCTTCTTAACCCTGCAGTTAACTGGGTAACAAGACCTGGTTCAACAATGAATGGTGTTAAGCTTGACTATGGCTATGGTATCATGAATTCTAACGATGTTAAGGTTCAGGTTGTATCAACAAAGAAGGTTAATTCAGCATATGATGAGGAACAGATGCTCTTCAGAGGACTTAGGATTATTCCTTTCCCTCTTAATCCTGAGCAGTTCACATTCCGTCATTATAAGTATACAACACATATCCTTACAAATCAGAATTCTGCATACAGACCTAACGTTGAGGAGTTCCCTGGCGGAGCTATGACATACCTCGTTGGTGTATCAAGATATACTAACGCAGCTGTTCAGGCTATTCAGGCAGAGGTTAACTTTGCAAACGCTGAGCCTTATGTTATGAAGTGATTTTAACATAGGATGAATGGTTAGTAAATTTAAGAGACCGGGTTTTTACTCGGTCTCTTTTTTATTTATGCTTATATATTATTTATATGATGATATTATTTGTAATAATATAAATAACGATATTTTAAAAACTCTAAACAGAAAGGAAGAAATTATGGAAAATAATTTTGAAGAAGTAAGGAAAGATATTGATCTATCATCATTTGATGAAGACGCTAAATCATTCGATAGGATGAAACTTGAACTTGACAGTAGATACTTTAACAGAATGGAAGCTGCTGATTCATTATATGAAAAAGAGTATACTCTTGCCAATAATAATGATGAAGAACTTTATAGAAGAACCAAAATAGAAAATGTCCAAAAAGATCATGCTAAAAATATAGAAAAGATATTTACAGATTATTGCGTTGAACTTAATGAATGTAAAGAAAAATATGAACCTAAAACAAATCCGCCTTATTATTTTAAAATGACATATATTGGTGATGTTAATAAGTATAAAGGATTAATAAATGGACTTTCATATTTTATTAAGAAATACGATGATCATATTGACGTATTTAGTGATGTTAAATTTTCAAGTCACTTGTGTAAAATACCATTTGATGAAACTGAATGGAAAGAGACACTTGGATTTATGGAAGGATAACACATGAATGATAAAGAGAAGGATGATCGAATTTTAAAACTTATACGTGTTAGCGAAGTGCTTTATGGGGGTCTCATTTTATGTTGTCTAATTATTATGTACTTATCTATGCAATATGCTTTTTGATTATCATAGGTATTGTACTGTTTCATTAAAACATGAAAATTAATAGTAAAATGTTGGAAGGAATGAGGTATGATTGTATATACACTTATATATTTACTGATGATATATTCAGCAATTAGTATAACGCTTATGTTAATTTGGGGTCATAATCACAAAAAAACATTATGTTCATTTTCAATATATGAATTTTGTAGAAGATATATAATGTCGCTTTTATTTGGACCAATTATATACATACCTAGAAGTTATTGTATATATAAATCTATGAGATTAAGTAAGGCTGGTAAAAATCTCATGATTGAAGGTATAAATGTAACTAATTATATGAAGAATCAAACGGAAGTGACCAAAGATCTTACTATAAAAGTTAATAAATATCATAAAAAATATTTAAAGTATATTGATGATAGTAAACATACATTATCATCACTACGAAATTGTAACGATAAATGGAATAATTTTGTAAAATATCATTATATATAAGGAAGGTAGATTAAATATGATTAATAGACCTATTATAATAATAGGTAAATCTGGTTCAGGCAAAAATACTGTATGTGATATACTTGTAAAAGAATATGGATTTATTAAAGTTGTAGAAACGACTACTAGAGAAATTAGAAATAATGAAGTAGAAGGTGTTGATTATTTCTATGTAAGTGATGATGAATACAATAAACTTCGAACAAATGGTATGCTTGCAACTAATACAAAATTTAATAGAATCCAAGGTCTTGATACTGATATAGTTTCATATGGTATTACAAAAGATCAGATCGAGAATAATATAAGACCTCTTATTATAACTAACCCACTGGCAATGAAACAACTACGTATGGTATATCCAAATGCTATTGTTGTATATCTTGATATAGATGATATATCTCGTGCTAAAAAATTAGTTAAAAGAGGCGATAATTTTGATGAGGTCATTAGAAGGCAAAGATCAGATTTTACTGATTTTAGACATGATATTATTAGTGAAGTTGATATAGCTATCATTAATGATGACTATTTGCTGACGCCTCGTGAAGTTACGCAATATATTATTGATAGTATTAGAGAACTGTATGTAATTGAGAAGAACTGTCCTATTTAAGGACAGTTCTTTTTTATCCTTAAAAACACTAAGTTAAAGTCTTAAGAAAGGAAAATTAGTATATGGACCTTAAAAAACGTAAAGAGATTAAAGATTATACCAATAGACTAAAAAATAGAGTTACTTCTTTTTTAGTTAAGTATAGAAAACGGTATAATGCTTTTCCAATCGGGTCTATAAATAAGCTTGTTAAGCATGATAGCTATAAGTATTTATCTAAGCTAATCATAAATGATGTATCTATAGAAACTCCAATTGCTATTAAAGATATGCAGAAAAAGTATAATGGTATTAAGAAAAAGCTTAATCCATCATATTTTAATCCTATAATAAGAGGATTCATATCTGATGCAAAGAAAGCTGGAAATGATACATCTGTAAATAGTTTATATAGCAATTATTGTAGTGAACTTGATGCTGAATTTAAACAACTTGATTTAGACCTTGATTTTTGTCTTAATACTTTAAAATCTTTAAATAAAGCTTTAAAAGAGTACAATACTAAAAATAAGCATCTGAAGTTCTCTTCAGAAGAAAGTGTGGAGAAATGATGTTATATGAAGGTGCTAATACTGATATTGGTATAGATTATTCAAAACTTCGTATTAATAATACTCTTGATAAAGCTGAATTTAAAAAGGCTATTAATGAAAAAGATTATAATAAAGCACGTATGTATGCTGTAAAGATAAGTAAAAATTGTGATGATTTTTATGACTATCTTGATAAGATGCATATGGATGCTTTTGAAGCTGCCGCTGGAACAATAGCACATACAGCATATGATATCGGTAAGGACATATTATTTATATATGGCGTTATTGAAGCAACTATAAAAGGTGCTGAAGTATTAAATGGTGGCAGAAATTTAACCAAGTCCCAAAAACAAAAGGTTAGACAAATAGCATCTTCAAAAGTTCTTGGAGATAAATTCCAAACTGCTATTACAAGTGGTGTTTTAGAAGATGCTCTTAAGATTATATTAAATATTGGTAATAAAGCAGCAGCTTCTAAGAATATAGAAGCTAAAGATTTAAATAGTTATTATATTACCATAAAACGTAAAGTTAAAGTAATTTGTGCTAAAGCTAAACTTCTTATAAATGATGTAGATAGACTCCAAAAAGTTTATGGTGCTGAAGAGAGAAGACAAAAGCTTGAGCAAGATTTGAAAGATGCTAAAAATGTACTTAAGGAATCAGAAGATAGCGACAGAGTATCTAAACCTTGGTTTATTAAAGCATCCGATAATTCTATAAACGCGTGTGTTAAAATTAAAGGATATGATAAACCTTTTAGAGCAAGATCATCTATGCTTATAATTAAGGATATAGATACTGTGCCTAAGGTTTATTTTAGTTATTCTGATAAAGATAAAGAATATCATGCTCCAGGTGGAGGATGGAATGAAACAGAAGAACCAATGAAAGCTGCTATGAGAGAAGCTAAAGAAGAATGCCATATGAATGTTAAAATAGTTAAACCATTTGGTGAAAGACTTGAATACTATGATGAAGTTAGAGATTGGGTCAAAGACCATGTGGATAATCATGACGACTGGTGGTATGGATACTATAGCAAAATCTTTGTAGGACAATTTGGTTCTGAATATAATGGTCATGTAAATGACGAAGATGAAGATCCTGAAATAAATTCAGGAAAATTTTATAACTTTGAAGATATTAAGGATAAGATATATCCTGAGTATAGAAAAGCTATAGAAGATTATCTTAATTATTGGAATAAAACAGTGAAAGAAAGTGAGGAAGTTATAATGGATAAATATTTACTTGATATCGCTTTAGAATCTAGCGATATATTTGCTGATAATGATGAGATATATACAGAAGGATTTTTACTTTCTCCTTTAACAAAATTTAAGAAGAAACTCGAGGAGATCAAAGATACAAAACCTACAGAGGCTTCTTCTGCAAAAGAAATTATGGATTGGGTTAATACTCATTATGATGATATCGAAAAAGCGTCAAAGCTCCTTGAGAAAGAGCCTTCAAAAATGAAGGATGATGAGCTTGGACTTTTAGCAACACCAGCTATATCTGCAGCAGGATTACTTGGCGCTGGTATAGCAAGCGTTAAAACGATGGATAAAACTAATAATGGAGCAGTAGTACTTGCATCAATGATTCCTGGTCTTGTTGTATTTTTACTTGGATTTATAGGTCTTTGTACTAACCAGATCTTTAAGTACTTTAGAATTCGTAGAGATACAAGAGCTATGAAGCATCTTACAAAGATTAAAGCAGCCCTTCAAAAAATTGATGTTAAGAAGCTTAGTAAAGAAGATGCTAAGAAAGTTCAGACAATCATTAATAAGATTAATGATGCTGAGACAGAGTTTTATGGAAAAATTAAGTCTATTAAAGAATCAGTTGATGCTGAGATTCTTGCAGTATATAAGGAATGTGCTGCAGGAAATATTACAGAAGACCAGAGAGAGTCTTTAATTAGTAATATTAAAGCTCAAAGAAGCGCTTCAACTATGATTGAGGAAGCATCTGGTGATGATCAGACTTTAAAAGAAAGATATAATGAAGTTAAAAAGATTGCATATGAAAGATGCGCAGCTGGAGAGTTTTCAGTAGAGACTCGTGATAATATTATTAAAGAAGCTTTCAATAAGATCTTTAATGAAGAGGTCGCACCTACTGTTAATGATAACAATACTACAAAAGAAGACCCTGAACTTAAAAAAGATATATCAGATGTTTCAAAGAAAATCGAAACTGAAATGAATAAGCAAAATGCTTAATTATTAATATACAGAGAACCTGTTATGGGTTCTCTGTATTTATTTTCGATTATATATTATTTATATGGTATATTAAGTAATATATAAGAAAGGATTAATAATTATGACAGTAGAAACATTTGATGAATATCTAAAGTATTTGGGTAGCAATAATTGTAAGTTCCTAAAAGAAAATTGCATATTACTAGAAGATAACAAAACATATCTTATAGATGAAGATACTTGGAATGATAAGTTATCTAATATTATAGATAACTTATATGAAGGTCATAAAGCCCTTATACTTACAGATGGATGCGATAACGTTGTTGGCGGAGTACTATTTTATGGAATGTATGATATGCAAGCACAAGTATTTCCTGAGTATAAAGGGAAAGGATATATGTCAGAAATCCATAAGAATGGTATTTTAAATGATAATCTATATAATAATCAAAATGCAGTATAGAGCTTGCTGCAGTAGAATCTCAAGAAGATCTTGATATGAAATTACATCTACTAAGTTATATTGATGCTAAAATATCAAATCTTCAAACATTAACTAGATGGTATGATACATCAAAATTATCAGATCGTAATAGACTTACAATCTAAATATAATCATATATTATTTATATGATTAAATATAAAAGAAAGGATTATCAAAATGGGAAAAAAACATTATGATGATGACCAAGAAGAATATAATAAACTTGCAGACCATCTAGAAGAATATCTAGATACAGTATCTACTCTTGTCATCATAGGAGACAAACCAAAAAAGAAGATTAAGAAAGCTAAAAAAGTTGTAAAGGAGGCTATTGAAAATTTAAGAAAAGGAAACGTTGATGAAGTATTAAATGAAGATGCATATAATGAGTATAAAAATGCACGAAAAGATTTGCTGGGTTAGAATATGAAACTTAAAATGTATTATTTAAAAGAAACGGATTCTTTGTTTGCATACAGCATATATAAAGATTTAAGACAAGAGTTTGAAGATACATTCAATATGGATTTATTTTATATCAAAACTCTTGATCTTAATGATGAAGATAATTCTAAGTTCTATAAAAATAAACTTAGAGATAGAGGTTCATATGCTTTATGGAGATTTACAATGACATCTAGTGATGGTGACATAGTAATATCTATGCCAGAATGGTGCAAGAATGTAGTAGTTAAAGCATATAACAATCTTCAATATAATATAAAAAGTGCTGTAATACTTACAAAGAAATTCAATGCCCTATCAGAGTATCACATTAAACAAAAATATCAAGATGCAATATATGATTTACAAGATTATGATATTGACATGTATAAATTATGGTTTGATATATTTAAACCTCTTTTAAAAGATGTAAGCATCAAAGAAGATTCTAATATTGTATATATTTTGCTTGGATGTCCCACTATATATGAACTTATACATGATAAGTCAAAAGTATTAGTATAATAATATCATAATTGAAATCAAAAATATGACTAACACATCTATTAATCACGTGAATTAACAATGTCAAAGATTTAAAATCTTTGACTCAATTTTTAAGAAAGGAAAAGAAGAAGATGAGCAAAAACAAGAAACTCATTGCAAAGAACACCATCAAGATGTTATCTGATGGCAAGGTTAAGATTAAAAAGGGTAAGAAAGTTGATCTTACACCATTTATGGAGAAGACACTTTCTAAAACATCTATGGGATATATAGATGGTAGTGGCAGACGTGGAAGAAGACCAAAGGATTTAGAGCTTGGTGTTAATAATTTATTATTACCAGCGCCAGAAGCTTTAAGGATACTTGCATCAACTTCTACAGATGCTGATTATACTATCGTAGATATTGTACGTCTTAAGGATGCAAATACATTTGATCTTACAGAAGATTCTATAAAGGGTGAAATTTTAAGAGGATCGACATTAGGTGGATGCTATAAAGCAGTTAAAAAGCATTGGCTTGAACTTAATGTCCCTAAGGTAACAGATAAGACAGCTTATTTGTATTTTCCTGAACTTGTATCATTTATGAATTCTGATACTGGTGATGTTCTTAAAATGCCTTTTAAGTTTAATTATCTTATGATTTCAGTACCATCTATTAGTAGATTTGGTTATGATTCTATGGATATTTATCTTAATAATGTAGTTGCAGATATTATGGATGCTGTTATTGAGGTTGGCTCTAAGAATATTATTCTTGATCCATTTTCGATTAAAGCATTCAGAGAACATGATGAAGAAATATCTACTTTGTTTAATACTATAGTATCATCAGATAAAGTTAAGAATTATCTTGATACTGTAACATTTGCAATACCTAATGACAATGAGTTTATAACTTTCATTGCATCACAAAAGAATATCCTGACATCAAAAGATGATCTTAAATATGATAGAATTAAAGTAGTTAGAGAAAATAATACTAACGAACATATTTATGACATTACTCCTGATGAAGATGATGAAGACGATATTAAGGTAATACCAACTAATGTTAAAAAGGACGGTACACTTGATATCGATGCTATCGTAGATTCATCAGATGATGAGGATGAAGACGATGAGTGAAAATAAAGTTTATGTTGTATGTTACTGGGACAACACTATGGTTGAGCCTTATGTTAAAGCTTTTGACAATAAGGCAAATGCTCAGCTTTGCTATGAGCATTTTAGTAAAAGCTATAGAACGTCTATGACTGAAGTCCCAGTAGAATCAAGATTTGACTAAATAAATATTGAGAGCTTATATTATAACATATAAGCTCTCTTATTTTTAGTTACATACTATTTATTTGACGTTTAAGTCAAATATTAATGAAAGGATTGAACAACATATGGCAAAAACAAAGAAAAAGAAACAAGAAGATATAAAGCCAAATGTCACTTATTTAGAGACTACTGTGCCTTATATCCATAATCATGAAGAACTAGCTTCATATCTTCGTCCCATTTACATTATTGAAAATGTAATAAAGTCACATGAAGAATATGATTCTTTCATGAAAAAGTTAACGAATTTAATTCGTGGTTCATTTGTTATTAGAGAATGCAGGGAATATCCAATCAAGTTTAAATTTTATCAAAAAGATGAAAAGACGTATACTCTGCAGCTCCGTCACTTTTTCATAAATATGATTTTGTGGCGAGCATTTATAGAGCTTGATGGTCTTAATGTACTTAATGAATCATTTATTCTTGATTGTAATAAAGATATTCCAAATATCGAAGATTATATTAACTATAAGCTTATAGATACTTTAAGGGACTATCATATTAAGTCAACTACTATAAACTACACAATATCTGAAATATTATATAATCTTCGTTCTATCTCACTTGATTTCTCACAGGTTATGAATCTTAATTTCACATTAAAGACATTTATTGATGTATATCAAAACAACCAGACGATCCATGATCTTATGGAATCTAAGTTTGATAGGGGAATGCAGCCTTATGAAATTGAAGATCTACTTCATAAATATGAAGATGAAGAGATTAAAGCTTATAAGGCACTGCATGATAATCCAATAGGAGTAATTCTAAGAGCTGGTACTGGAATTAAAACAAAACAGCTTGTTGAATTTACTATTGCAGAGGGACTTAAACCTACTCTTACAGGTGAAACAATCCCATGGCCTGTAGAGAATTCAACACTTATTCGTGGCGCTGATAGACCATCGTATCATTATATAAGTGCTATCAGTAGTAGAAAGTCCCTGGTGATGAATAAGAAGGTGATAAAATACCTGTCACCTTGCATAGCATAGTGATATGCATGCAAAACTCCTTTAATTGCTGGAACATCTTGTTTATAAAGAAAATCAGCAGCCAATACTTATTAATAATAAGTAAGGTTCAACGACTATCGAAATCATATCTATAGAGAAATACTATAGAGAATAAGAGAGTAGAGTAGGAAGTAATTCCGAAATTGGGAGCATCTTATATATGGTAATAGTATATAAGATGAAGATATAGTCTGATCTATATGGTAACATATAGCTAACATATTTATTGGGGTAACGCGGGTTAATAAAATGGCTCGCTTTAAACTTTGTGAATTGCTGGAAAATCTTGTTTACAAAGACAATCAGCAGCCAATACTTATTATAATAAGTAAGGTTCAACGACTATCGAAATCATATCTATAGAGAAATACTATAGAGAATAAGAGAGTAGAGTACCTTAATAAAGGGAAGCGCAAAGTATTATATATTTGGTAATAGAATATATAATAAAGATATAGTCTACATAATTTATTATGTGTATTTTGGTGGACGATTTGCCAAAATAAAACTCCTTTAATTGCTGGAATATCTCGTAATAAGAGACAATCAGTAGCCAATATTCTATTATAATAGAATAAGGTTCAACGACTATCGAAAGGGTATCATAAGAGAAATACTTATGAGAGTAACCAAGTAGAGTACCTTAATAAGGGAAATGGGGAGTAATAAGTATTTGGTAGCAGAATACTTATTAAAGATATAGTCTGAACTCTATAGTGATATGGAGATTAACATTACTGAAAATTGTCTTGGAGCTTGCTCGTACACTTAAGATGAGTACATCAGTATCTGATTGTGGTACGACACATTTAGTTCCATATGAAATCAAAAGCCCAAAACATCTTAAGAAGATGAACGGTAAATTCTATAAGATAGACCCATCTGATAGGGATTTAGAATTACTAAACTCTAAAAATGATAAGCATCTTATAGGAAAGAAAATCTATGTTAGAAGCGCTGTAACCTGTGCACTTAAAGATGATTGTGTATGTCCTAGATGTGTTGGATATACTGCAACTACTAATTTTGATATAAGTGATGGACTCTCAGCGTTCGAGTCAGAAGAGATCACTAAACTACTTTGGTGATGTTAAACCCTTTTAATTGCTGGAATATCTCGTTATAAGAGACAATCAGCAGCCAAGACTTATTATAATAATAAGTAAGGTTCAACGACTATCGAAAGGATAATATAGAAGAAACATCTATATGAATAACCAAATAGAGTAGGATTAATAATCCAAAATGGAGGGCATATATAATATGGTAAAAGTATTATATATGAAGATATAGTCTAATCAATATGGAAACATATTGTATTTTAAATGAAAGTAGTTAACCAAAGTATACTGTCTACCAAACATTTGTTAACGACAAATAGTGAAAAAATTGAGTTCAATGATGAGTTTTATAAGTTCTTTACTATATATGGAGGTGATATTTCTCCTGTAGTAAATGATAATAAGGATGTTAAAGATATAGAGGACTATGTCCTTTATATAGATCCAAATGACATTGCGATGACTGATGAAATGGATGATGATTCCCTATACAACTCCTATATCAAATCAGGAAAATTTTATGTATACAATATACATACTCCTGAGGATAAGATTGAAATAGTCTTAAAAGATATAAAGGAAATCTTTATCGATGATGAAGCAACACAGCTTATGGCTGCCAATAAAGGAGTTATTCCTTTTAGCCAAATGGATGATGATACTAATCTATTTAGCATGGTCATACTCAATCGTGAGCTCACTAAGCCGCTCTACCAGTCAAAAAGTAGATTTTTGATGACATCGGCTGGTATAAAACCTCTCTAATTACAGGAAACTAGCATAACTTATAATTACTAAACTATAATAGTAATATTATAGTGGCAATGGGTAACTCCAAAGGTATAGTAAAAAGATTATAAGTGCTACAATCGATGTAACAAAGTATCCTTATAGGATATGAGTTCAACGACTATCGAACGCATAACTAGTAAGAAAGATACTAGTGAAGAAGCAAGTAGAGTACCTTTTATAAAGGGAAACGGGAGGCTTTCATATTATGGTAACAGTAATATGATTGAAGATATAGTCTAATATATATGTATATGTGATGTCAATGCTTGATAAGAATTCTGATAAGAATGATGAAGATGATGTAAAAGAATCTATAGAAACTATGAGTCAGAAGTTCCTTGATATATTAGTAGAAGCTGGTATAGATGCTAATGTAATCGCTGCTGAACTTATTATGAACCGTATGATTCGTTCTATAGCTCATCCTTATGATAGACCAGATTTTAGTAAGATTGATGTAGAGCCTTATACAATTTATACTGTATCAAAAGCTCTTGAGAAGAATAAGTCTGTCACTGTAGGATTATCATTTCAGAATATTAAGCGTCAATTTATCTCTGATGAAACATTTACAGAAAGAACTGGAACAAGTTATCTTGATCCATTCTATCAAACAGAAATATCTACAAGTAACTATGATGATTATGCAAGTATAATCAGAGAAAATAACCAAAAGAAGAGTAATAAACATACAGGTCATAAGAATGATTCTAACATGTTATGATGTAAATCTCTTCTAAACATAACAAAATGCATAATAATAGAATACGGATAATCCGTATTCTATTATTTATGTGCAATGTAAAGGTACTGTAAAGTAAAAAATAATATTTATACATTATTACTATGTATAGATATTAAAATAATAAGAAAGGAGGTCCAGTGTCGTTATGCAAAAACAGATCAACTATTATAAAGAAAAAGAAAAGATGATCAAAATATTTCAAGACACGCTAAAGGCCACACAAAAGCGGTACTTAAGACAAACCGCAGACTCTATAAGAGAGTCAATACTATATCAGGAAGGAGATAAAAGGTATAAACATCCTGGTGATGATCGTCCTTATGATACTATGGAAGTTCATGTATATAAGGATACTACAGTTGATACAGCAATTAGAATCAAAAAGAAACATTTTGATGATAAAGTTGCTATATTAAACTTCGCTTCAGCAAAATCTCCAGGGGGAAAAGTTGTAGACGGATCTATTGCACAGGAAGAGTGCATATGTAGATGCTCAAATCTATACAGCATCTTAACAGATCCTAAGTTTAAGAAAGGTTATTATGAATTTCATAAATATAGTCATAGTAAACTCTACACTGACAAACTCATATATTCTCCAGATGTAATTCTATTTAGAAATGATGCTCATAGATATCATTTCAATAAGTGGAATAAGCATAAAAAGAATGGTCCTGAGTATCCAGTAGATGTTATCACATGTGCTGCTCCTAATATAAGAGGACTTGGCGGCGGTGTCGATAAGCAGCTTGTTATGAGAAACGACATGAATAAAATATATGTAGAAAGAATACGGGCAATATTCTTATCAGCATACACACATGGAGTTGATCATTTGATACTTGGTGCATGGGGATGTGGTGTGTTTAGAAACGACCCTAAAGAAATAGCAAAAGCTTTTCATGAAGTTCAAGATGAGTTCAAAGGATGCTTTAAGAATATCGTATACTCAATCTATTGTGATGAGGGAGAACGTAGTGAAAACTATGAAGCATTCAGAGAAGAATTTAAATTATCTTGGATGGATAACAAAAATGAAGAATTGTTGGATGAATCAGAAGAATCTGATGAGTAAATTAAACAGAAATGGATTAAATTAAAAAGGGGATAAAATTATGCTGAATAAATTATATATAGATCTTGGAAAGTGTGCAATATTATCAGGTCATGGAAATCAGGTTGGTCATAGAGAGCTTGATACAATTTTAATTACAGATAGAGATGGTCATCAGAGACAGATTGTGCTTGACAAGGTGGTTGACCACAATGAGATCGAAGCTGCTAATGCAATATCAAGAGTATATGACTCGTTTTATACAAAGACCAATAAAGAATATTGGGCACAAAGAATTGAAGCATTCGAATTTGTAAATCAGATCGATTGGTATTTGCTGCTGTCATATATCTATATGGTGGATGAAGATGATAGAGATGGACGCGGAAGAGAACTTAGAACCGCTACTAATGCTTGTGCAGTACTTTGTGCAATCGATGTTGAGAATATACTTAATTCAGCAGAGTATAAGAGTTATCTTGCAATGAGTGCTAAGAATGATAAGATAATGGAAATAATGAATGCTGGTATAAATAAGACTAATAATGTCAATATGGAATAATATACGTTTATAGTATATAAAAATATGAAAGGTAGGTTGCGTATATTATGGGACCATTTGATAACGAAAGAGACAATAATGATAATTATTATGTAGGAGATGCAAATTCACTTCCAGATATCTGGATGGATCAAACTGTATTGTTACCAGATAACACTGATAATGATAATAACGGCCTATATAATGATTAATGGCAAAATTAATAAGAGACTACTTACTAAGTAGTCTCTTATTTTTAAAGGCTAGTATGGAAGGACGGAATATAATTATGAAGTGTGAATTCATAGGAGATTCAAAACACTATACAAAAGGAAAAGTGTATAATATCAAATCAAAATTTTGTACAGTATTAAGTCAAAGTACTGAATTTAAGAATGTTATTGCTGTATATAATATGGATGATCCTGCTGCAGAATATAAGTTTAAAAAATCTGATGTTGCATCTATAAGAAGTGATGAAGATAGCGATGCAAGTAGTAATGTTCCATATAGAACATATACTACAATTGAAGACTTCTTTAAGGATTGGAAATTTATTGAACTGTGACTTTGTGAAAGAATCCGTAATATTACGGATTCTTTTTTTTTTATTTTGAATTATATATTATTTATATGATGCATGATTACTTAAATATTATGAAAGGGGTTAAATATGTGGAAATATCAACCAGAATATGATACACGAATATCTGATATCGATACATCATATGATGTAGACGGTCGTCTTGGTGAATTATTAGGTGACAGTGATCATATAGCATTATTATATGAAAATGTAAATAATGAATCACTATGGGTTCAACAAGCATACCCATACTTTTCAGGACATAGAAGTTTTGTAAGACATATGCGAAAACATAAACTTCGTAATTATATCAAATTAAGAAAAATCGATGTTGATAAAGGTGTAATAATAGGTGTATGCAGGCTATCTATATTTAAACCAGAATATATCGTTGGATATAATGAAAATATGATATTAACAGATAATGAAATAGATATGTTAATAGATTCATTATATCAAGATGATATGTATAATTGGAAAAAGATGATACATCGATTCAATTATATGTATAGTATGTATAATGTGCATTATCATATACCAAACAATCTAAAAATTCCAGATTATAATAAATTGGAATGTATTAATAATAGTATTACTATGATTGATGATGATTACAAAAATCAAATACTATCAACACCGATACCTGATTATACTAAACTCAAAGATATAAAATAATATTATAAAAGAAGAAGATTATAATCTTCTTCTTTTTTTGTATTTTAGCTTAAAAACAGAGATTTAATACTCTAAAGAAAGGTAATTATAATATGAAACTTGATATCTTTGATGTCGAAGAATTCATAAAGGTAAACCATTTAGAAGAGGTTACTAATCCAGTTTTGATGGAAAAAGATGGATCTCCTCATCCTAATGGACTTTTATCTAATGAAATCTTTGGCATTACCACAAAATCAAGAAAAGAAACTTTTGCATATATTAAGTTATATGGTCATTATTTTCATCCGCATGTCTATAAAGCAATAAAAAGGATGTTTAAAAATATCGATTCTATCATTAGTGGTGAAAAGTTTTACTCTATAAATGAAGACGGTAACCTTGTAATAGATGAAGAAAATGGCCAAACTGGTATAGAGTTTTTATATGATAATTGGGAGAAAATAAATTGGTCTAAAGGATCAGATTCAAGTATGCGTAATGAAAGAGAATTCCTACTTGAGTCTAATAAAAAGAATATTATTTTCATGGAGTATCAGATAGTATGTCCTGTCTACTATAGAGATATTAGAACAAAACAATCTGGTGGTAACGTTGAAGATGATATCAATAAGATGTATGCTAATCTTTTAAGACTTACAGCTACTATTAGAGATCAATATCTATTTTCATTCCAATTTAATAATACTAATATGAGTATCCAAAACCTCATAGTTAGTATTTATGATTACTTTAAAGACAGATTATCTGGTAAAACTGGACTTATAAGAAGATTCCTTTTAGGAAAATCATGTGATTATTGTACAAGGACAGTAATTACTGCAGAGACATATGGAGGAGAAGATAGACCATCAGATAGGCCTATATCATTTGAATATTCTTCTATTCCAATAGCACACGCTCTTGCACTTTGTTATCCATTTGTAGTTAAATATATTCATGACTTCTTCCAAAGAGAGCTTATAGATAATCAACTTGAAAAGATTATATATGATCCAGTATCAGATACTGTAATAGGTGCTGTCGAACTTAAAGATCCAGGAGCATATTTTTCTGATAGATATATAGATAAGATGATTAATACGTTTATAAAAGATCCTGAATCTAGATTTACTAAGATTAAAGTTCCTACAAAAGATGGTTCTTTAAAATACTTAGCATTCACAGGACAAAAATATGATGCTAGTACTAATGTAGAATTATCTTCAACTATGTATAGACCTATGTGCTGGACTGATCTTTTATATATGGCATGTGTTGATGTTACTCAGGATAAGCATTGTCTTATTACAAGATATCCTGTTCTTAATGAATACGGAACATTTGTATCTAAAGTAAATATATCATCAACACTAAGAACAGAACCTGTTTTAATAAATGATAGAGTATACAGATTTTATCCTATAATTGAATACGATACACCAATAGAACTTGTTGGTACTAAATTTATAGACTCTGTTAGATTCTCAAATAGCTATCTAACAGGTTTAGACGGCGATTTAACGTATATTTATTAACGAAATTTCGTTAACTGTAACAACCATCAGATCGCCTAAAACTCATTGAATTGCTGGAAAACCTCGTTTATAGAGACAATCAGCAGCGAATAAATACGTTCAACGACTATCGAAAGCATAACTTAAGAGAAATACTTAAGCAAAGAAGCAAGTAGAGTAGGATTAATAATCCGAAGCAGTGAGTATATTATATATGGTAACAGTATATAGTATAATGATATAGTCTAACCTATACAGTGATGTATATGATATAATATATTATAGGGATTTTTATTACACAATTTTTGAATGATTATTCAATATATGCATTTAAAATATATAATTAATATCCCTATATGTATTGTATCCCTATTGGAACAATTTGATGATGGGGACACCACAACAGTTAAGATAGCATTTACTCAAGAAGCAAATGCTGAACTTGAAAGGTATATGTATTCAAAGGATAATTTTGTATCAATAAATGGTAATATGATAAGGGATATATCCAAAGAAGCATTCCAAACATTTTATGTTATGACTAAAGAACCAGATGCATATTCTAAAGAAATATCTGATTCAGATAAACAGATGCTCCTTGATATAGGACCTGATGATATTACGTTTACAAAACTCTGTAACTGGTTTGGTAATACTATTAATATTGAAGATAATGATAAGACAAAGAAACCAAAATCTTCAAGATTTAATTGTAATGATATAATGACTATAAACCCAACTGAGTTTAGTATGGTTAAAGAAACAGTACATACAACAGTTGGAAGGTTTATATTTAATAAACTATTACTATTTGGATCTGGGTTTGATAACTTTATAGATTATCAAAATGATGTAATGGTTTCTGGTAATATTAAAAAGATAGAGAAGATAATAGTATCTGCTCTGATTGATGATAAGATGACAACAAAGCAAATGATTCATTATATAGATACAAGGAACTGGCTTGGTCTTGAACTTCATGCTGTTATTACATCATCATTCTCACCAGCAGTATCTAAACTTCCTAGAGAAGTTAAAGATTTAAAGAAGAAACTTCTTGAGGAAAATAAAGAAGCTATTGATAAAGGTGATATTACTGTTGTTGATGATATAGCTAAGAAACTCATAGATAAAGAGATGGAAGTACTTAAGGGAGACTATGGTCTTGACTTATATCAGTCAGGGGCAAGAGGATCTGTAGGAAACCATTTAAAGAATATGCAGATTATGAGAGGTGCTGTATATAATTCAGCAACAGGTAAATATGACATCATAACAAATTCACTTATGGATGGTCTTGATAAGAAAGACCTTGCACCACACTCAAATAGTATTGTAATTGGTTCTTATGCAAGAGGAATTAAAACAGCAGACTCTGGATATAAGACAAAGGAACTTCTTGCAGCGTGTGGTGCTGAAGTACTTGATCCAAATAAAGGATCAGATTGTGGATCAGTTAGGTATCTTGAAAGACTTTGTACTAAAGAAGATACTAGCGATTTCTTATATAGATATATCATAGATGGTGATAAACTTGTAATGCTTGATAGAGATAACATATCAAAATATTATGGAAAAGTTGTAAAGATGAGATCACCACAATATTGTAGAGGAGTAAATGGTAATCAACATGTATATTGTAATGTATGTATGGGTGATTACTTCTATAAGATTAATAAGCTTAATGTGGGACTTTTATCTGCAACGATTACTGGTGTTACAATGAAAGCATCACTTGCAAAATTCCATGATTCACAGGTTAAATTCTATGATATTGATATTGATGACATGTTAGTTTAATTTTAAAAGAGGATACCAAGTAAGGTATCCTCTTTATTTATAATATTTCATCTTACATATTTTTAACATTTATGAAAGAAGGTAAAATAATGGTAAAATATTTATTATTTGTTACAAAAGTAGATTGTAGTGATGATGGTACTTGCACTGGACTTAATATATCAACACCAAGTTTTGATATGGGTACTAAATATGCTACTAAAGTAAATGGATATAATGAATATGATATTGATAATGCTATAAAAGAATATATTAAAGATATTACCAAAAAAGAAAATATTAATGTAAAAGATTTATCAGCATTTACTAAAGAGTTTAAAATTATAGTAAATGATGATAAAGATTCTGAACCTGATTTTAAGCTTATATCAGAAGATACAGATTTATCCAAATGTAAAATACATAAATTTGATTGGGATGTATGTGTGGGTAAAGAGTATAGGCCATTTCAGGTTGTTAAGATAGAAGGTTATGTGCATAGTATAATGGGATTATATGATGGGAAAAATGACCTATGGGCATATCCAAGAGATGAAGAAATGTCAGTAGATAATCTCGTTGAATATAATAGTAAAATATATGGTGCACAGTGGGGTATTATTAATACTCCATATACATATGTAAGAAATAAGTGGGATGAATCTGAAATTTGTGATACTAATAGATGGATGATAACACGTAATGGTGTAGTTTTTTATGATATGTGCTATTCATATGAAGATGCTAAACTAAAGATTACAAAATTTAATGACCATCCTATTAATTTTAATAGCTATAATTGGCGTAAAAAAATAGAAGGAAGAAAAGTTTGGTGGCGATCTGAGCCTGGTATAATAACTAGATTTATAGATGGTCAAGGATGTGTTATGATTGAACCTGATGGTATTGATAATTTCACATATCCTGCAGAATATAGAGAAGAAGATGAACTTGAAGATATTGAACCAGATATAAAGACATCTGTATTTGATGAGCATATTTGGTGGTTCAGGGACTAACTAACTATGGAAATAGAACTTACAAACGAACAATTATTTTTAATAATGGAACTGGATAATTGGTTTCACTCATCTTCTAGTAAGCAGTTATATGAAATTACTGGTTCTGCTGGCACTGGTAAAACGTTTATAGTTAAACGTTTTATCGATAATATGGGTCTTAAGTTTGATGAGGTTTTGTTTTTAGCATATATGGGTAAAGCTGCCAATCAGTTATTAAAACACGGTCTTCCTGCCAAAACTATACATTCAGCTATATATGATTATAAAGAAGTTCCAGTATATGATGAGTATGGGAATAAAGTAAAACTTCCTAGTGGAAAAACTAAAATGAAACATATATTTGAACTAAAAGAAAGACTCCCAAAAAAGATAAAACTTATTGTTGTTGATGAAGGATCTATGGTCGGTGAAAGAATTGGTAGGGATTTAATGAGTTTTAAAATTCCTATGATAATACTTGGTGATAATAATCAACTTCCACCAGTAATGGATAAGCAATTCTTTTTAACTAAACCAGATTTTAGATTAACTAAAATCATGAGGCAACATGAAGGTGATCCTATTATATATTTAGCAGATAGGGTACTTAAGGGGCTTCCTTTAGAATACGGAATATATGGTAATTCAGCAGTAATTAGAAAAGGTGACTTAGGACTTAATAACTTTAAATATACTGATTCTGTGATTACTGTTACTAATAGACTTAGATATCGTATAAATGATATGTATAGAGAAGAGATACATGGATTTAAAAATTTAGATGTACCTCATATACGAGAAAAAGTTATATGTAGAAAAAATAATTGGGATAAAGAAGCAAAGGGCTTATATTTAACGAATGGAACTGCTGGATTTATAACAAGTATTAATAAATATACTGATAGTAAATTTAGTACAAATATAGCAATGGTACCAGACTTTGATTCTACTATAGAATTTAAAGATATAGACATTGATATGATAAGGTTAAATAGAATAGAACCTGAAACATTACCCAAGAATGATCAAATTGCGTATTCATTTAAAGACTATATATTAAATAAGTTTGAATACGCATATGCTCTTACTGCACATTCAACACAAGGATCTGAATATAATAAGGTATTATTTCTTGATGAAGACTGTGGATTTAGTAAAGAGTATAAAAAGAAACTAGAATATACTGCTATAACTAGGGCTAGAGAACAGATAATTATAGTAAAATGATTTTAGTTTATAGTTATATATTATTTATATGAATAGAAAGGAAGGATTAATATGGAACATAATCATCACCATCATGATGAGCACCATGATCATCATATCATTAACAAGGAACTTGAGAGTATCTTACATGAACTTGAAGGTATTCCTTCATATTACAAAGAAAGTGGAAGTAGACAAAATTATATGCATGTGATTGAAAAGGATAGAGTTATAAATATTATCAAATCTCACATGAAACATAAACCAAAAGATGAAAGGCAATATTACGAAGATTATGGAGAGAACGGAGACAATTGTATATAAAACTCATATCAATGAAAATTTTACAACAAGACTACTTATGAATGATAACCTATCTAAGAAAGATTTAAGAGTATGCTTATTTCTATTTACTAAAATAAGTGGATATATGGTTAAAGATGATGTTAGTATTGTTGATAAAAGGCTTAAAGACTTTAAGAATTTTCAGTATATTGATGTTGAAGCTGTTGCTGATACACTTGATATGAAAAAGAAAGAAGTAAGAAAAGCTATAGAACATCTAAATGAAGAAGGTGTTCTAGAAAGTGGTACAAGTGAAACCGTAAGAAAAGGTTATAGATTTACATTCTAAAAGAAAGGAATCATATTATGGAGACTCCTGAAGAAAAGAAAAAAGATGATGAAATAATTAATGTAGAACTTGGAGATCTTTTAAGTGATGATGCAGGGTTTAGTTTTACTATAGTTGATAAAGAGACTGGTAAAGAATACACCCCTGAAGAATTTTTAAAGCTTCAAGAAGAACAAAACAAACAATAATTTATATAGGATAGCTTTATGGCTATCCTATATTTTTAAAAGGTAAACTATTATGAAAATATGGCTTATATATTTAAAAATGGATGGACTTACTCCAATGTTATACGCTTTTACTAATAATAAAGATTACTATAAAGAGTTTAAGTCTGAAAGAAATAAAAATGTCTTTAAATATGAAGAAAAAGAAGTAAGCAAGGATGAATACTATTCTTTTGCTAATAAGCATAGAAATATTAATTTAAAACCTGCTTACTTTGAAACTTGTAATGAAACTAAATATGATTATGTTCGAAATGTTGTAAAGCTTATGTGTACATATAATGAAGAGTCTTCAGTACTTATAAACTATGATTATATAAATCATGAGATATCAAAAAGTACAGACGAGCTTGCACTTTTGTGTAATACTAAAGTACTGCAGGCACTTGATGACTTATATTATTTTGATTTTCTAAAACAAAAGATGGAAAGATATGGATATACTAGTGATTTATCATATATGCTAAATGGCCGTGATATGGAATTTAACGAGTCACCAATAGATTATTCATATGATTACCTTATGATATTTATCAAAAGATATGGCCATCTTATGAATAATTTATAAAATCCGTAATATTAAAAATCTTAATTATACATTATTATCATGAATACAGATTCATAATACAATCGTAAGTTTAGGTATGAGGCACTAAATCTGACATTCATTCATATAAAGGCAAGTTAACTTCCTTTAGTTAGTGCTAAGGAGGAAATCTTGCGTATTGTATTGACAATATTCGAATCCTTTCTGTAGAGAACCGGTTAGAAATAGCCGGTTCTTTTTTAGTATAAGAAATAGAGACTATAGCTATATAGCCATAGTCTCTATACTAATTTACAACCAAATAATAGGATATTTTTGACCATACTTATCTACAGCAACATTAGTTGATCTGTTAATACTAATAGATGTATGCATAGGAAGAGGATAATCATCTATATCATCACCATCTTCAGTCCTTGCTATAAATGTATAATTCTCAACACCATCAGGATCTGATTCATCTATAGCAACATATATTTTCACATTTCTGTTTTCATATTCAAGATACTTTGATACTTCATCAGGTCTATCAATTCCTTCAGAAGAATCTAGTGCACTCAAAAGTTCATCTTCACTATAATCAGATACCATTCCCTCATATCCTTCTCCAAGTGAAGCTGATTTTGCATTAAGTATATTCTTCATATATGTAGCTGCAAAATCATTCATATTATCAGTATCAAGTGTACCAAATTCTTTCTTTTGTTTCATATCAAGTTCTGATATGAGTTTCTTCACATTGACATTCTTTTCTACAAGCTGCATTGATAATGACCTAGCTTGATTAATATTTTCAATTAAGTCAGTCATTTGTTTAGTAAGTCCTCTATTTGACGATTTCTTACCCATAATACTATCAAATTCTCTTTGAAGTGCTTCTACAAATTTACTTTGCTCTATAAGAAGATTTTTATATAGAGCTCTTTCTGTTGAGAATTCTGCTTTAAAATCTACAAGATCCCCATTTTCACCTTTTTTCTTTTTCTTCTTTTTCTTTTTTAGCCCAGCAGATTCGAATATATCATCAGCAGCTTTTTTAATACGTTTTTTTGATGGTTTACTACATATAGAATTTAATGTATTAAACCACTCATCAACATCAGTATCATCATATCTTTTAACAGGAGTATCATCTTCCTCATATGAACTTTCATAATCATCATTATGATGCTTTTTCTTTTTATTATCTTTTAGTAATGATGATGGTAGAAATGTGTTGTTCATTGGTGATGTATCTTCAATATCCTTTATCTCACTAAGAAGTTCAAACTTACGACTTTTAGCTTTATTTTTATTAGTTGGTAGTAAATCTTCCATACTATCATACATATTAAAATCCTAACCTTTCTTTATTAGTATTTTAGTATTAAATGTGTGTTAAGCTTAGTAAAATTCTATAATTAAGCATTTATAATCTATATAACTATTTTTTAACAATTTGAAAGGATTGTAAATAAGTTATGGAAATAAATAAAGATAGTGCAATGCTTATTGACGTTCAGTATATGAAGGGCAATAGGAAAGAAAAGATACCAGATTACTTATATATAATCTGGAAAGATTTAGATACTGGTAAGAAATATTTAAAAGTGATACCAGAACCACTTATGACAATATACTTCGAAAAACCGGAGTTTAGAGATCATACTAATTGGAATAACTATAAAGAAATTGATAAATGTAGTCCCAAAACAGTGAAGTATAAAGATATTTTGTATGCTATCGCTGATGATTGGGGACCTGAAGGCAAAAACTTTATAGAAAATTGTTTCACTACTGGAGCATATAAAAGACTTCAGGAAGTTTATTTATATCCATACTCATTTGGTGCAGATTATGATATTAGAGTATGGTATAGATATAATTGGAAAAAATCATTTAATAATGACAGACCTAAAGTATTAACTAAAGGATTCCTTGATATAGAGGTCGATTCATTAGAATCTGTAGGTATGCCAAATCCAACATTTAATCCAATTGATCTAGTTACTATTATAGATAATACTTCAAATAAATCATATACATTTTGTCTAATTGGTGTTGACTATAAACCAAGCCGTTCTTATATTGAATATACTAAAGAACATGAGAATGATGTTATGAGAAACCAAACTTATTTTGATAGGGCTGAAAATAAGAAAAAGGCAATGTATGCACATAGAATGAAAGAGCAAGATTATTGGTCAACACACGTTGAAGAACTTAAACAAAAAGCACATGAAATGTTTGATGAAAATTATCCGGATATGGATTATAATTTTTATTTTTATAAAGATGAACTTAAAATGATAACTCATATTTGGCAACTTATTAATACTTTAAAACTTGACATAATAGAGATATGGAACGTTGCATTTGATATTCCATTTTTTATAGATAGAATTACAGCACTTGGAGAAGATCCTAAGAATATTATGTGTCATCCAGACTTTCCATCAAAGGAATGTTGGTTTAAGCAAGATAAACATCATTTTGAGGTAAAGAATAAAACACACTTTGCAAATATATCATCATATACTATATTTGCATGTCAAATGACTAATTATGCTGCTATAAGAAAAGGAGCATCAGAGCTTAGATCAAATAGACTTAATTATATAGGACAAAAGGAAGTTGGAGATACAAAGCTTGATTATTCAGATAATGGTAATATCAAGACGCTATCTTATAACAACTATCTTATGTATATTTTATATAATATAAAAGACGTTTTACTTCAAATGAGAATAGAAAGAAGAACTTGTGATCTTGATACTTATTGGACTAGTTCTTATGAAAATATGACAGCATATGAGGATGTGTTTAAACAGACTGTAGTTTTAAGGAACGTTCAATATGAAGCATTTATGCAGCAAGGACTTGTTCCTGGCAATAACGTAAATGCTATATATGCAAATATGAGTAATTCTAAAAAAGATGAAATGCTAGAAGATAATGATACTAGTGATGATAATGATGATGTAGGATTTGAAGGAGCTCTTGTTGGAAATCCGCATCTTATCACTAATTTCGGTATGGAATTATTTGGAAAGAAATCTAATTCTATATTTCAATATTCAATAGACCTTGATATGTCAGCATTTTATCCAAGTACTATTATGGCTATGAATATAGATCCATCATGTCTTATATTTAAAGCTATTGTACCTAGTAACCAATTTGATGTTAGAGGTGGAAATCTTAAATATAATGGAATAACTGATGTACAAATATGTAAAGATAATAAAGATACATTTAAAGAAGATATTGGAAAAGAAATTATGGACAATTTCCAAACAAAGAACTATTTATCGTTTGCACATAAATGGCTTAATTTCCCGTCAGTTAATCAAGTATATGAAAGGTTAAAAAAAGAATATGGCTAAGAAAGAAATAGATGCTAAAACAGTACTTCAAAAATTATCTACAATATTTAAAAAAGATATGTATATAGTAGGATCAATGTATGCAATAGGTGGTCCTATAACAGAAAAAGAATCATCCGGAGTCACCTATGCTATATTAACTCCAGAATGTATGGATGCCATTATAAATCAATTTGGAAAGTTTCAGATAATATACTTTACAGATGTAAAGAAAGCAAAAGCATCACTTGGACAATCTGAAGAACTTTTGTATGTTAAAACAAATTTTGATAAATCTGAAGCTAAGTCTATATTGGATACAGTATCTAATATTTCAAAGATTATTGGAAGTATTTCTGTATGGGATAAATTTAATTGGACTGATAATGAAGTTGTTGCATTAATAGATAGCGGTGATATGATGACTTTATTTACTGATAATAATAAAGTACCAGAACTTTATGTCAGTAAAGTAGTATTTCCAGGACTTGCTAAAAATAATTTAGACAAGTTATCATATTCAGTATATCAATCAAAAAAGATTGATCAAGTATATGAACTTGTTACAAGTTTAGATACAGAGTATTTTCAAATATATACAATTATTAGATACATAAATGTAAATTAAAAAAGTGAAGATAAGGATAATTCCTTATCTTCACTAATATTTTTTAAGATAATACATTAAACCAAAGGCATGGACCAGTTGGCTGAGTTGATCCAATCTTTACAAGATCATCAAGCGTTGCACCAGGGCCAGTTGGGCCAGTAGCACCCTGTTCACCTGTAGGACCCTGAGGTCCAACAGCACCAGTCTCACCTGTCGGTCCCTGAGGACCAGTAGCTCCAGTTTCTCCAGTAGGACCTGTAGCACCTTGTATACCCTGTTCTCCAGTAGGACCAGCAACACCTTGTTCACCTGTAGGTCCTTGTGGACCAGTTTCACCCTGTTCTCCAGTAGGACCAACAGCACCAGTCTCACCTGTAGGACCCTGAGGACCTGTAGCTCCAGTTTCTCCAGTAGGACCAACAGCTCCTGCTTCACCAGTAGGACCCTGAGGACCAGTAGCACCAGTCTCACCTGTTGGGCCAACTTCACCCTGTATACCCTGTTCTCCAGTAGGTCCTTGTGCTCCTGTTTCACCTGTAGGACCAACAGCTCCTGTTTCTCCAGTAGGACCAACAGCTCCAGTTTCACCTGTAGGACCCTGAGGACCTTGAATACCCTGTGCACCAGAAAAATCACAGATAAATACAAAACCATCTCCTACTGCTGAATTTCTTACATATAATTTAGCATTATCAGGATCTTCCTCTGTTGATTGAATCATAATATATGTATTATCAGCAAGTTCTGTATGTGTCTTCATTTCTGCAATTGATGTATATGTCTCATCAATCTGCCAAGGATCACCTTTATCACCTTTTTCACCAGTAGGACCCTGAGGACCAGTAGCTCCAGTTTCACCTGTAGGTCCTTGTGCACCTGTTTCACCTGTTGGACCAACAGCTCCTGTTTCTCCAGTAGGACCCATTGCACCTGTTTCACCAGTTGGTCCTTGTACTCCAGTTTCACCTTGAGGTCCAGTAGGACCTTCTGCACCTGTTGCACCTGTTTCACCAGTTGGTCCTTGTGCTCCTGTTTCACCGGTAGGACCAACAGCACCAGTCTCACCAGTAGGACCCTGAAGACCTGTTTCACCCTGTGGACCTGTAGGACCAACAGCACCTTGTTCACCAGTAGGACCTTGTGGTCCTGTAGCACCTGTTTCTCCAGTAGGACCAGTAATACCCTGATCACCTTGTGGCAATGTTAAATTAAGTCTAAGATCACCATGTTCATCCGAGTCGATACTTGCAGAAGGATCAATACCTTTAGTTACTGATCCTATTGACAATCCAGATACGACTCTTTTATTATTCTCATAAATTTCACCATCGAAATTATAAGTTCTACTCATGCCAGTATCCTTTCTATAATTTATTCAATAAGTTCACGTTCAGACATATTATCTAATATTAATTTGATATTATTCTTAAGCCTCTCATTATCAGGATCAAAAGAGTATGCTTTATATGCATAAGCAAGTGAATCTCTTTTATGTCCTCCATAAAATGATGCAAGAGATAAAATATCGTATGGTTCATATGTCCAACTATTATCTTTTTCAAGCCAACTATAATGACGTTTACAAACTTTGATTGCCTGCTTAGCATAATATATGGCAGGCTCAAAGTCGTTTTTATCAAGCATTATACTAGCAATCTTAAGATAAGGTTCTCGTAAAGTATCATCATAATCTTTAGATGTTAGATAACTTTTGATAGCATTTGGAAAATCACCAAGCTCTCTATAATCATCACCCATAAAAAGATAACAAGATGATTTTTCTGTACTTGTAAGAGAATTGAAATCATCCCTACTAATAATCTTATTAATAAGATCTATAGATTTTTGATATTCTTTCCTATAATAATATTCATGACATAAGTATATAAGTCCAAAATAATCATCAGGATTTTCTTTGGCTCTAAGTTCAAGTAATGGTAAGTAGCTAGATCTAGACTTACTTTGATCTGGATAATGATGTAAATGCATTTTATCAACCCATACATAATTACTCTTATCATTATCAATTAAACCAGTCTTAGCATCAGCTAAACATTCATGAACTGGAAATCGCCATTTATATCCTTTACCATGAATTTTGTTATATACAAATGTACGTCCATTTTTTCCATTTTGCCTATGCGACCAAGTATATAAATAACTAGCTCTTTTTGTCGTATCTTGCCAAGCATTCTTTAAAAGGATAGACCAGCCAGGTTCGAATACTTCATCAAGATCAGTACATACAAAAATATCAGTATCATCTGGTATAAGTTTCATAGATTCATTTCTTGCAACGTCAAATCTCCATGGATTTATTACTTCTTGATCTACGAATATTTGACATTTATTATTTTCTTTACTAAATCCAGTTTGCCATCCTTTAAGTTTATATAAAGTGTCATCACTAGACCCAGTATCAAGTACGCAGATATAGTCTGCTTCTGACATATTTTCAATCCATTTATCAACGAATTGTGCTTCGTTTTTACAGATTGTATATACGCATATTTTATAATCCTTCATTCTTCTTATCTTCTTCTTTCTTAATTATATTATGACGCTGATGGTGTTGTAAAATTAACAGTGTCAGTATTTGGGTCATATTCAATATTAACTCCACCAACAACAGCTCCAGATTGTAGAGCACCACCAACGTTAATTTTATCTGTAAATACTTTATCACCAGCAACTTCTTGATTAGTTGTAGTTTTAACAGTACTATTATTAATAGTTGAAACTGCTTTAGAAGTTGCTAAAAGATTACTATCATTTGCACTAACAGAATCAGTAGCTCTAATTACACTATATGATGTTCCAGTTGTTGTGTTTGTACCTACAGTAGACTCAAATGCAAGACCGCCAAGATTATCAACAAGATCTTTGAGTGTTGATACACCTGAGGGTATATTGGCATTATTTGAAGTTACCTGTACATCATTATCACCAGTCTCCGGATAAAATATAGTGTCTGTAGCACCTTTAATATCATGTATGCGAATAGACTGTGTAGCCATATATGCTATACCTTTCCTTTCTTTAATAATCATTAAACTACTGTTTTTAAGTATAATAAATACTTAAAATATAAGAAGGTAGATAGAGTCTACCTTCTTATTAATTTATAGATTAAAATGATGCAAAATAATCATTTACATCTTTTACTGTATCTGGAGACATCTTTACATATAATCTATTATCTCTCTCCTTAATAACTGCATGAGTATTATTATCAGAAAATCCAATGAGGCAATCAGTATCAAGATCAAATGATTCCATAACCATCTGAGTAGTAACATCTTTATTTATTACATTTTGAAGAATTTCTTTAAGAGGAATCACATATGACTCTACTGCATCATTTACAGCATCTTTAGCAGATTCTGTAACTGCTTGTACTTTTTTAACAATAGCTTTTGCTGGTGATAACATATCTGCTTCTCTATGTGAAGCATAATTTACAGTATCATATGTGATAAGTTTCTTACAAAATACATATGGCTTACCATTTTTAGTAATCATATTTGCAATAGCTCTGCATGAAGCCATAGGCTTATAATTAACACCTATGATCATCTTAGCAAGATCAGTACCAAGATTATTTGGAAGAGTCTTCATTCTAGCTATTAATAAATTGCCTGAAAGTCTTGGATTTGTAATAACACAACAGCTTTCTCTATACTCTGGATTCTGAATTCTTTCTGGAGAAAGTTTCTGCCCAGCATACTTTGCCATAGGATGATCAAGTTCTGAAAACCATCCATTATGTGCAAGTTGTGATTGAATCTTTTCTGAATGTACTATACAATCCCAGATATTATCTTTATCATAATATCTTTGATTTCTATTAAGTACATCAAATGATTGTAAACACTGGTCATATTCTACTACAAGAATACCGTTTTTATCATTAACGTTGATATCCTTTAAATCATTAAAACCAGTGTTAGTATTTTCTGAGATATATACATATCCTAATTCGTCACCATCATGAATCATAACGAATACCAACCTTTCTATCATTATTTAAGGTACTGTTTTAACTTTAAAGTCTTAACTTTAAGCCAAAAAACAACTATTTAAAGTCTAATAGAAAGGAAAACGGATTCTATGACTACTACTGAATACCATGTCCAATTGCATAAGTCTGAGATAAACGGCTCTGGTCAAAAAGAATTACGTAAAGTTTATCCAATTACTCATGCTAGAGACATTATAACAAAAGGTATTATAAAGCAACCAAGAATAGAGTCAGAGACTCTTAGAGATATTTTAGCAAATCTTGGTAATATGGCATTTCAAGATATTTACCAAGATGCTACTGAATCAAGTAAAGGTATAGTTCAATTAAGTAATAATTATAGGTCAAGTAGTACAGCTACTGTACCAACATCAAAAGCATTAAATGATTTATTTAAAGTAGTTGAAGCTGATAGAAGAATTATTGAAGATGGTATTGACAACGGTACATTTTTAGTAAATGGCCAGCCTATAAAGATTGGTGGACTCGGTTCTGCAGCATATCATAATGAAACAGATTTTGCAACATCAGAGCAAGGTGCACTCGCAGATGGCGCCCTACAAAGATCTGGTGGAACTATGACAGGACCTATTTTATCAGATAGACTACCTGAATCTGATATAGAGCTTGCTAATAAGTTATATATTGATGGTGAGATTAATGCTATTAAGCAAGAAATAACTGGTGGTGTTGTAAATAAAGGTGTAATAAGATCAGAGGATGAGCTTCCAACAGAATATACTAAGAATGGTTGGAGATATACTGTTGGTGAAGCTGGCATTTATTGTGGCTATGAATGTAAAGTTGGTGACGTTCTCATGTGTAAAACTACTGGTGAGAATACACCAAAAACACGTGATAACTGGGACCTTATACCATCAGCGAATGAAAAAGAGACATTCGTTAGATTCTCTACAGAATATTCCAATCTTACTGAAGAACCACAGACTGGTGATATTGTGCTTGGTGAAGCTGCAACAAGACAAGTTTCGCGTTCATTTACATCTAATGAACTTACTGATGAACTTACAACAGTTGAGGCTATAGTAAGATATATAAAAGCCCAAAACTTTGCAAGAAAATCAGATTTAACGAAAGTTAAAGGTGCTAAAGAAGAAACTTGGCGTGGTGGAGAAATTGATGGTGAAGTTAGACCATATGTAAATTTAACACCACAAAATATTGGTGCTGCTACTGAAGAGCAGGGTGAAAAAGCAGATAGTGCTATACAGAAAATAGTGATTAATAATGTAACTACTGGTGACGAAGGGACTGCTGCAGAAGTTATTGCAGAAACTGATGATGTTACTAGAGTTACTAGATTAGATTTTAAAATTCCTATGGGTTATACTGGACCAACAGGACCACAAGGTATGACAGGTTCTATGGGTCCTACTGGATTTGATGGACCTATGGGCCCTACTGGACCAACAGGACCACAAGGTATTTCTGGAAGTGATGGTAGTATCGGACCGACAGGACCTATTGGTAGTGTTGGACCTACTGGGCCAAGAGGTGTTATTGGTCAAATGGGACCAACAGGACCACAAGGACCAAAAGGCGAAGGTGGCACAGAAGGAACTGTGGGCCCTACTGGACCGCAAGGTGCTGCTGGTCTTAGAGGTAATTTAATATGGTCATCCGAATTTATAACAGGTACTAGTACAACTCCAACAATATTCCCTACTTCAGGAATAACTGAAGCTCTCATAGGAGATATAAATATTAGTCCTATTACATATGATATGTATAGATGTACATCTGGTGGAGATCAAACTGTTGCTAAATGGATTTGGGTAGTTAATCTTAAAGCAGACACTATTACAGTCAGTTCGACAAAACCTACATCAGATGGTATTTGGTATGAAACTAAATAATTTAAAAGACCTAGAGGATAATCCTCTAGGTCTTTTAACATGAAGGAGTGTTAGTGATGAGTTGTAACTTATAGTTTTATTGCACGTTTGAGTATTTTAACAAGGAGACTATCGAACATGACTTAATTAGCCAGAAACACAAAAATGGAAACGACCAAGAAACACACCGATTCATCACTAACCTTAATTTAGTGTTATTAAAATGATAATAAATTAGTTATAATATATAAAATCAGCCAAAAAACAGACATTTAATACTTTGAAGAAAGGATAAATACTTATGGATTTCATCGAAGAAAACGATGGACTGGTATATGAAGCAGTACAACTTAGTACTATTCCAGAGATGAAAATGGTGAAAAAACAAGTTATATTATCACCAGGAACACCTGTGGGTCGTGGTAATATGTGCTTCTTATATTCAAAAGATTTCAACCAGTCTATAAAAATGATGACAAATAATGAAAATTTTCTAACCAGAAATCATTATTTGTTATATTTTTATCCTACCAACTATGTAGGTAAAATTTATAATACTAGATTCAGGTATAGAGAAACTGAGACTAGATCAAAATATTGTGATATAGTTAATAAGAAAGTAAAATCTGTAACTGGATATGATAGAGCAGTCCTTAGTTCATCAGAAAAGAGAAATATTTTTATAGATCTTCATAGATATCTTGAGATATTTGACAGTATTACTGGAAATTTAACTCCTAGTAAATATATAGCTGTATACTGGGCATTTATAAAGCATATCACAAATATATACTATGATTCTGTATATGCATATACTGCTAATTATCCAAATAAGTATATGATAATAGATTTATCAGCATTTACTATGACCAAGAGTTTAAAAGAAAATTTAAGGAATCCTTTATATATTATCTTTTATACTCTTTATAAAATGCCTGAACTTGTAAAAGACATTGATATAGATATGTACTTTTATAATGGTAAAAAGATTTTATATATAAATCCTTCTCATGAAGACTCTGAGTCTTATAAAGTATTAAGAGTTGAAATGAAAAAGATTATGGCAGGACTTAGTAAAACTGTTACAGATAATACTGATAAGTATACTGATGATACTGAAATTAGAAAAGCTGAGAATATTGAGGAGCCTACAAATAGTATAATTACAAAAGTATATAATGATGAAACTATATTATCACCAGAAAAACTTCTTAATGATTCTCCAGTAAACTTTTCTAAAGCACCAGAACCATCTAAAGAAGTTATTAACGATATAAAGATTGCAGCAGCAAAAGCTGATACTAAAGTTTCTAACAAGTTATCAGATGATGTTAAAACTATATCTAAGGATATAGATAAGACTAAAACTGATATACCTAAAGAATCTGAAAGTAAAGAGCAAAAAGTTAATAATGATATTAATGACATTATCACTGATGCTATTACTAACCAGACTGAAGAAGAGATTAATAATGATAAAGAGCTTATTGATAAAATCTATCAGGATCTTAGAAAATCTCGCCCTGAAAAGACACCATCATCAGAAAGAGAGAAGATGCTTAGAAAAGCTCAATATGATTTAAAACTTGGAGATACTACTATAAAAGATCTTCAAAAGATAAATGCTCAAAATATTCCTATTGAATCTCACGACGTATCAAGCAAAGTTAGTGGAATCAATAAGAATATGACTGATATTAGGTTTAATCAGTTTGAGAAGACTTATAACGAAAAACTTATGAAGAAAGATATAGTAAGTGCTGTTATGAGTCTTAATGATAAATCTCTTCCAATGTATGTTGTAAGTATTGATGTTAAGGACTCATCTGATATACTTAACTATAAGGATACATACAAGATTGTGTATGAAGATGCTCAGAGGAAAAGACAAACTATAACTGTAGATATACCTAAGTTTATTGAAGATAAGTTTTTATATATCAATGGAAATAAGATGATGATCAAACATCAATCATATTTCTATCCTGTAGTAAAAGTAAACTCTGATACAGTACATATTACTACAAACTATAATAAAGTCATTATAACTCGTAATGATAGAAAAGGTGTATCTAAAGTAGAAAGGTTTAAAAAGCTTATCCGTAATAATGAGGATGTATCAAAACTTTGCACATTCGGTAATGTGACCGCAGCTAATACTGAGTCTATTACAACGATTGAATATGACGATCTTGCTAAAATTATAACAGAATTTAAAAATGGTAAGACTCATATCATATTTAATCAAGAAAATGCTAAAGAAGAAGCTAATAAAAAGAATATTAGTATAAAAGATACAGATCTTTTTATAGGATATGATAATAAATCTAATCCAGTATTTATAGATATTAAAACTGGAAAGACTAAAGATAATAAGTCTATAACTGATATTATGATTGAATCACTCCCTGAAGATGTCCAAGATACTTATGGTCATATATCTTCTCCTAAAGTAATTACATTTGTACAATGTAGAATAATGGAAAAGATGATTAAATGCGGAATACTTCTTGCATTTTGGGAAGGATTATCTAAGCTATTAGAAAAGCTTAATGTTGAATATAGGCTTGAAAATAGAGCACCAAGAGAATTATCATCTGATGAAGAATTTATTATATTCAAAGATTGTGTTCTTATCTATAAAGCTAATACTACATCATCACTTATATTATCAGGATTATCTGATCTTAATACTAAAGATATAAATATCACTGATATGGATGTACAAGAAACATATTCTGGTTTTCTTGCAAAAAGATATGGTAATAGTCAAATAGAAAACGCTTTGATGAACTTCTATGAATTCTTAATAGATCCTATCACAAAAGAAATACTTATAGATATGGATATGCCTACTGATGTTGTAGGACTTTTCATTTATGCTATTAATCTTTTAGGTGATTCACAATATATTCCTGAGATTAATCAAGGTCTTTCAAGAATAAGAAGTAATGAGATTATTCCTGCAATGCTTTATGAAAGAATTGCTAAAGAGTATATTACTTATAGAAATTCTAATGGAAGAAAGAAACTTAGTATTCCACAAAATGCAGTAATGCAGGAAGTAGTTGCTCAGAATACTGTAGAAAATTATTCTACACTCAATCCATTTTTGGAGCTTCAGATGTCTCATTATATATCATCTAAAGGATTCCGTGGATCTAATATGGATAGAGCATATAAAACTGAAAAGCGTTCATTTGATCCATCTATGACTGGTACAATATCAGCAATAACATCTCCTGATGGTAATGTTGGTATTAATAAGCAGTTGACATTAGAGCCTAGAATTACTAACGCTAGAGGATATGTTGATGTACCAAAAACAGATAAGGATATCAAAGATACTAAAGATGTTAATATTTTTGGTGCAGTAGAACTTACTATGCCAAATGTAGCAATGTATGACGATTCAACTAGACTGGGCCACGCTGTCAAGCAGAGTGTACAGTGTCTTCCTGTAACTAAATCATCACCAGTACTTATAACAAATGGATTTGATGAAGTTGCTAGATTCCATTTATCATCTGATTTTGTATATAATGCAAAAGAAGATGGTGAAGTGATTGATTATGATAGTAAATCACAAATTATGATTGTTAAATATAAATCTGGTGAAGTTCAGGCAGTAAACCTTGCACCCAATATTGTTAAAAATGGTGGCGGTGGATTCTTCTTATCAAACCAGTTTGTAACTAAATTAACTGTTGGTGATAAGTTTAAAAAAGATGACGTACTCGCATACCATAAAGATTTCTTTACCAATTCTAAGTATAATGATTGCAGATTGAATATCGGAACACTTGCAAAAGTAGCACTAATGTCTACATATAATACTTATGAAGATGGTACATTTATAACAGATAAACTTGCAAAAGAAGCATCAGCCGAAATGGTATTTAATAAAACCGTTGTCATTGGTAAAAATGCTAATGTTGAATTTATGGTATCTAAGGGTGATAAAGTATTAGTAGGAGATTCATTAATACAATTTGATACATCCTATGATGATGATTCTATAAATGCTCTTCTTGCAAATATGTCTGATGAAAATAGAGAATCAGTTTTAGAGAATTCTCGTAATGATGTTAAGTCAAAAGTTTCTGGTGTGATTGAAGATATTAAGATATATGCTACAGTAGATCTTGAGGAAATGTCTGAATCACTTAGAAATATTTGTTCTGCTTATTATAAAGCAATCAATCATAAAAATAACTTCCTTGATAAATATGACCCAGATAACAAACATAGTGTTGTTAAATGTGGCATGTTTACAACAGAAGTTGCTGGAAAAGTTAAACCAAACCAATACGGTGTTATTAAAGGCGAAGAAGTAGATGAAGGAGTAATGATTGAATTCTATATAAAACACTCAGAGCCACTTGAAGTGGGTAGCAAAATCGCAAACTTTTCAGCTTTGAAGAATACTATAGATGAAATCATTCCAGTTGGATACGAACCTTGGTCAGAGTTTAGACCTAATGAAGAAATTAGTACAATAATAGCGTCTAACTCTATATTAAACCGTATGGTACCAACTGTAGAAATCACAGCTCTTGGATATAAAATAGTAGTAGAACTAAAGAGAAGTCTTAAAGATATATGGGATAAATCTTCTAAAAAAGAAGATGCAGTAGCTCCTATGAAAGATTTGATTTATAAGTTCTTTACAGCAGTTGATAAATCTAAGAGCAATGTCAATTATTATAAGAATAAATTTGATAGTATGTCAAATGCACAATTTATGTCATACTTTAAAGGATTCTTTGAAGATGAGAATGCTTATTTAACAATATCCGTAGTAGATTATGAGCATAATCTTACTATGGAAGATATAGAAGCTGGTGCTAAAGTTATTAATGTTCCATTATTTGAGTATGTATCACTTCCTCATATAACAATGGATAAATCTAGAGTAATTGTAACAAAGCATCCAGTACCAGTAGGATATATATTAATAAAGAGGCCCAGCCAGACAGTGAGATTAGTAAAAAATTGATATTTTTCTTCGTTGCTGTCTATAAACCTCATGAATTGCTGGAATAACTTGTTTACAAAGTCAATCAGCAGCTTGTGTTTAGAATTTTATATAAGAAACAACTTATTAAAAGGATTACATAGTATAGGAGAGTAAAATGCGAAAAAAGAAAAATAAATCATTTAGTAAGTTGTATAATAATTTATGTCTATCATATAAAGATAAATATAAATACCCTGAAGAGTGGAAAAATTTAATATATAAAGGAATCACAACACCATATGTAGTATCTAATTATGGAAGAATAATAAATACTGATAAACAAAAAATGCCATATATAAATTATCATAATAAACATTATCATGCTGATATTATATTAGACAATGGTAAATATATATGGGTACCAGTATATAGATTAGTTGCTATGATGTTTATAGATATCCCACAAAAATATATTGATGCTGGATATACTATGGATGACTTAGTAGTTGATCATATAAGGGATGGTGATGATGATAACTTTGATGATAATACTATCTGGAATTTACAATGGCTTACATATAGAGAAAATACATCTAAAGCATCTAAATGTGGATATAGAGGAATGTATCCAAAAGAATTTAGAGAAACTTTAGATAATATGATATTAAATGATTATGATAATAATACTATATATAAAGAACTTAAAGATAAATTTGGATACGATAAAGAAGAGATGCAAGCCCAAGTTCAAGTTAGGAGACGAAGACTTGATAAAGTATTATATCACCCAGATTTTATCTATAAAGATATTATGGATGAAGTTGATAAGTATATAAAAGATGGTCTTTCAAATAAAGAGATTTGTAAAATTATGAATGCTGATAATAGTAAATTTATTGAAAAAGATGGTAAAAAGATAAAAAATCCATTTCTTAGTTTATTACATAGAAGACGTTTAAAGTATAATATGCCAGCTAATATATCTAAATATTTTACAAATGAAGAAAGTAAAGAAATAGATAAATTATTTGAAAGAGGATTTACTACTGAAGGTATATTATCATATTTCAATATGTATGAGAGATTTCCAGATAAAAATGATATAAATAAAATTAAATCCACTTTAGCATCACGAAAAGTAATTTATAAACACAAGTTCAACGACTATCGAAAGGATACTATAGAAGAAACATCTATAGGAGTAACCAAGTAGAGTACACTAGTAATAGTGGAAGTGCGAGGCATATATAATATGGTGATAGTATTATATATGAAGATATAGTCTGATCTATATGGTAACATATAGCTAACATAATTAATGAATGAAGAAGAATGGTATTAGTACAAATATATCACAAAGATCTGCTATGACTAATCAGATTACTGGTAAAGATAAAAATGGTAGATCATCTGATATAGAAAATACTATGCTTATTAGTATGGGTCTTACTAATACCATGAAAGAACTTAACAGTGCAAGATCTGATGATTCTGTAATGAAAGAAGATATGCTTAGAGATATAGCAATGAATGGTTATACTTCACTTGAAGATATGACTGATGATGTATCTAATAAGACTACACTTAATACAGTAGATACATTCTTTATATCTATGGGTATAAAAACAGATCTTGTAACAAAGGGTCTTATGACTAATAAGACCCTTAAAGAAGAACTTTAATAAAAAAGAGAGTAGTATTACTACTACTCTCTTTTATCTTTGTAAATAAAAAGTAAATATATTCCGTACAAATATTTAATAAAAATTTTATGGAGGTTTGAAAACATGACAAACTCAGAAAGACTTGCTATTATGAAAGATAAGCTTAATAGGCTTGAGAACTCACCTAAAGATATTAAGTGTCCTGGAGTAGTTCAAAAGATTAGAAGACAGATTAGAAATCTTGAAAAATCATTAAACTAAAAAAGGAAGACTATGGTTAGGCCATAGTCTTCTAATATTTATCTATAATTATAAAGATAAAATGCTGCAGAATATGAATTATTTTTCTTTATAAATTCCTGAACTTCTACAGCAAGATTTATAAATTCGTATAATTTTTCATATGTTTCAGTATCATAATGCATACCATCTTTTGGTGCATTATATCCTGATACTTTATATAGATAATCATATGAATCTATATAATTAATATTAGTATTATCAGTATGTGATCTAATCTTTTTATTAAATTCTTCGATATCAGCACATTGTATTCCTTTAACAGCATCTACTGTTGGATTTACTGATACATAATATAGTGTAGCTTCTTTAGATAATTCTTCCATTAGATTTACATAGTTATCAACATTTGATAGATCGTTTACTCCAAGATTGAATATATAAATCCATCTATCATAATTATCTTTATATTTTTCTCTAATATTATAAACTTCTTCTGAACCAGTTTTCATGTACCAATTGTAGCCCATACCGGATTTGGCAACAACAAATGTATCTGGAAGTTCATCCATATGAATTATATCATTCATTTGAACTGTCCTGGAGTCACCAATATAAATGGTACCAACTTTTTCTTCATCTGGTTCTTTAGCTTGCACATTTAATGGAAATGATATACAAACCAAAATAAGTAATAATAATAAAAATTTTCTCATAATAAATAATCCTTTCTATATAATATATTTAGTCATATAAATAATGTATAATTATAAAATATAGTAAAAATATAGTATCGTGGACATTTACTTAATGAAAACTAAAGAAAGGACGGCTTAAATATGTCCACAGATTATTTAAATCCGATGGCATCTACATATGATAGCGTATTAAAGATTATTAAGTCTATTACTATCAAGTATAATTATATTGCTGAAGAGAATGAGACTACAGAATCTTTAATAGCTGCTGATGAATATTTAGATGCTTTAGAAGGAAAAACAACGTTTGATTCATATATAGATTACACATATGAAGATATGATATCTGTAGGAATTACTGATTATGATATTATGTCACAAGCAGTTGCTGGCAATACATCAGTAATACCTGAAAGATATAGAGAAGCATTATATAAGATTAGAGTAGCTAAAATACTTGATAATTATGTTGAGAAGAATAATTATTATAGGATGCTTAATGGACTTCCTGATATAGATGATACTTCATATTTTTATATAACAGATTCTATGGCTGAAAATTTTGGTATAGATAAGAATATTCCAATACATCAAATTCAAGATTATTATAATAAAATCCATTCTGGTGATGGTGATTATTATATATCACTAGTTGAAGGATCTGGTTATATTGCAAGTTTATATGAAGCAAATCCTGATAAAAAATATTTATATTTCATGGCTTCTAATAGGATTCCTATAAGCAAATCTAGAAGAGCTAAGAACTTTCAAATACTTCTTATAAGAGATACATCAATAAAACAGGTTCTTTATAATGAATTTACTAATATATACGAACAATGTAGAGAATACTTTGTTAATGTTGTATTTAATAGATCATTTAGATCATTTATAGATTACTATGATAATTTTATAGCATTATGTATCATGGTAATGGCTATACAGCAACTTGTTGTAAAACAGATGACACTTGGTATTCATAGAGAATTTTTTGATATATATGCACTTAAAATGTTATATGAGGTGTATGGTATACCATATAACCTAAATCTTGATGAAGATTCACAGCAGCAAATAGTTAGAAACCTAAATCTGTTTATTAGAGATAAAGCAACTAATAAAGTAATATATAATATTGCAGATGCTCTTGGATTTGGATCAAACTTTTCTATCTATAAGTATTATTTGTCGAAACAACATAAAGTAGATTCATTTGGAGTTCCTATATTTAAAGAAACTAAAAAATTTAATGACGCTACTGGTGAAGTTGAAACGATGCCTGATTATGAAGCTATGTATGATGTATATTTTCATAAGGCAGACCTTAAAGATAATAACTTTGTTGATACTTTTAATAACAGAGCTAATACAAACACATATAACGAACTTGTTGAAGCTGATCCATATTGGTGGCTTGATGAAAATACTTATGAAAAGGTATGGAGAACAGAGTATAACTTTGTAGAATCTAAGTACCTTGGACTATCTGTATCATATAGAATTACTGATATGATATTTGAAAATATTGTACTAATGAAAATGATGATGTCAAAAGAAGAGGATGAAAGACCTATTAGAATAACTCTTCCAAAAATTACAAGTAATGTCGAAATACCTGTATTTGATATCATTATTTTGCTTATATGTCTTACAGCAGCTAAACATAATCTTACTGGTGAGATAGTATCTATACCAAGTGATGTTATGAATGTACTTGATTTTATGGCTGAAACTGGTGAATATGAAGATGTTGATATAACTAAGTATCTTGCTAATGCTTATTCATTTGATTTTGATTACTTTAGATCAGATGATTGGGCTAAACAAAAGCTTAAATTTGAAAAAAGCTTATCAAAAGCAGATTATGATAAACTTGTAACATATACATCGCTATTATCACTTCCAGATGGTGAAGGAGTTACAATTCAACAAAAGATAAATGCTTTAAATCAGATGTATAGTAATATAAAAGATCTCTATAAGTTTATTGAACTTAAAATGACTGAAGTTAAGGATAGAGATACTTATAAGGAACTTAGAAAGTTATATTTATCTGGATTCTATTCTAAAGAGATGAAAAATCTATTTGATATAGTAGGTGAGCATTCTGGATATAAGAGAACTGCATACAACTTCTTTGAATATTTACATACAAAGAACCCTGCTTTATATGAAGCTGTATTTGAAGTGGATTATTTAAAGCAGTATAATGATTTTATGGAACTTTATGAAGATTTAAAGCTTAAAGGATATCCATATGATCAGTTTGTATATGATTCAGAAGTTGGTTATGTGTCACATACATACACAGAAGATACTATTCCTATAAGTATTAGATTTGATAAGATTAAAGATGCTGATATTGATAATACTTCTATAAAAGAAGAGAAGATATATTTCTTCATAAATCACTGTGTATCAAGACTTGAAAATGTTATATATAATCTTAATTATACATACATGCTTGGTGATGCATCAACACCTCTTGAAAATCTTTTAATAAGAATGATTAGATTCTTTAAGTCATACACAACAGAACTTATTAATCTTGAGAATGTATATCTAGTTGATTTAAAACCAGAAAATATTTTAAGATTATTTGAAGAAATTCATAAGATGTGGAAGACTATAGCACCTAAAGAAAAACTTCATATAGCATATTCTGATACTATTGATATCAGTAGTAGTGATGTTTTAAATGGTGGTTATATAGGCTTCTTTGAAAGATATATTTATGAAGTATGGCTTATATTTGATAATAGACAAGGATTTGAAAATAATCTATTCTTTGAAGAGATGATTCATAAGATGTATAAAGATCTTAATATAAAAGAAAACTTATATTTAAGAGACAACACTAAACTTGTAGAAAGTGATGTATATCATAATGATCTATTTAAAATGAAAGATAGAATCATAAAGATGTGGTATACAGATGAAGAGGGAGCATGAAAGGATTATAAAACTATGACTCGTGATGAAGTATGTAAAGAATTTGGCATAAATGATATAGGTGATTTTTCAGATGGTTATCATACATTTAATGATTTGTACTATCAGAGGGCAGTATTGTTTGCTACTATTGTAAATACATATTCAGATATATCTTGGAAAAGCTTTAGACATGAAGATGGTAAATATTGTTTTGATAGTAATGGTAAATGGTTTATTGTTGGTATAGATACACCAGAAGGTCCTTATACATATCATTATGAAAAAGAATACTGGAATCTATTTAAATGCGAAGTACTTCCAAGAGCTAAACATTTTGATGGTCATACTGAAAAAGATGTTACAAGATTATTATCTCTAATAAATACCAAATAATATAATTAAATTAACTATTTATAGTATATTTATAAGACTGAGATATACTCTCAGTCTTATATTTATCAGTAAAAACAAGTAGTTAATACTAAAAAGAAAGGAAGGTTGCTGTGATATGAATTTATCTACCGTAGTAACTAGGATAAAACTTAAACTTGGACTTCTTGCTATAGCAACTCCTATTGAGAATTTGGATGAAACTATAGTAACTATTATAAATGATATTACAATCCCAGTGTTTTCTATATATTTACCACTTAAAGAGAAAATGGTACTTAAAACAATGGATTTGGAACTTCTTGAAAAGACTGCTGAATATGAGAAATATTTACTTCCTGATTTTAGAACTAGGAAACTTTTATATGTACATGATGTTTACTATGATTCATCAATGCTATCAGGTCTTGGATCATATGGAGCAATGCCAATGCTTCAAGGAGATATAATAAGTCAGCTTATGATGAGTAATGCTGCAAAGAATGTAGGAAATTTATTTGTTCCTAAAATAACATTCCATTATGAACATCCAAGGACACTTTATCTATATAATATGTATTCAAGTTCTAAAATAGTAATAGAACTTGGATTTCAGCATGATAAATCACTTGCATCTATTCCAGATACAGCATCAGAATCATTTATGGATTTAGCACTTCTTGATGTTAAAGAGAATCTATATCCTATAGTAAAGCAATATACAGAAATACAGACAGCTATAGGGACAATTAATTTTAAACTTGATGGATGGGAGAATGCTGAATCTGAAAGGAAAGAACTTTTAAATAGATGGGATGACACATATCATATGGATCATAAGAATCTTTATTACACATAATAAAATAAGACTATGGATTATCCATAGTCTTATTTTTATAAAATATTATAATAATGACGTTATATTAATACTTATGAGGATAATATTATGATAAAGGAAGATCTTATAAACAAATTTATGTACAAACTTACTGGTAAAATACCGGATGAATATTTGAGTATAATAAAACAGCAATTAGTAATAACTCTTGGTGAATATGAAATTGAAAGATCTAAACATGAAATAACAACTATAAATACTGATCAATGTATTGAGATGCTTAACTTATATTTAGGATGTTGTAAAATAGAAGGACTTTCTGATAATACCCTTAAGCACTATAAGGATATAGATTCTAAAATGCTTATTTCGATAAATAAGCCTCTTAAAGATATAACAACTAATGACATTAGACTGTATTTATATAAATTACAGTCACTAACAAATATATCTAATACAACAATAGAAAATGATAGAGTTGCTATAAATGCATTCTTTAATTGGTTATTAAATAACGGTTATATAGATAGAAATCCTGCTAAACTAATAAAACCAATTAAATGTGAAATAAAAGAAAAAGAACCTATAAATGATTTAGATATGGAAAAAATTAGATTGTGTTGTAGAGATATTAGGGAACGTGCTATAGTTGAATTTTTATATAGTACTGGTGCCAGAGTATCTGAGATGTGTAACACTAAAGTATCTGATATAGATTTTGTAAATAGAGAAGTTAAACTATTTGGTAAAGGCAAGAAGCATAGAGTTACTTATCTAAATGCACGATCTATAATAATAATACAAGAATATTTAAAAGAAAGACAAATTGATTCAGAATATCTATTTTGTAATAATAAAAAACCATATGGTAAATTAAGTACAAGATGGATTGAAATTATTATAAAAAGACTTGGTAAAGAATCAGGCACTGAAGGAAAAGTATACCCACATAGATTTAGAAGAACTATGGCAACAGACGCTTTAAATCATGGTATGCCTATTGAAGAGGTTCAAAAGCTATTAGGCCACAATAGTATAGATACAACTATGATTTATGCTAAAATCAATAATGACAACCTACAATCAACCCATAAAAATACTATAATTTAATTAAATAATACTATACCATAAAGGTATAGTATTATTTTTTAACAAAATATAATCTTAAATAGTATATCATAATATAGTATAAAAATATACGTAATATCGTTAACGTTTTATAATAGGGGCTCCCCCTATATAGCAGTCTATTTTATATAAAATTTTATATAGACCACTATAAGAAATATTTAAGCTATTAATTAGTGTACTATTAAATGTACGATTATTAAATCGTATGAAATTAAAATTCATACAAAATAATTGTATTATATTAAATAACTTATGATTTAATATGATCATTAGTATTTACTCCTTTCTTATAATTAATCATAGTGGATGTATAGATATTTTAATATCTATACATCCACTAATCTTATTAAATTAATATTTAGTTTATTCTTATAATAAATTATTAAATTATATTATTCGTAAAACTTACATGAACCCAAATATATCGTCCATTTTTACGATCATTTTACGTTCGCAAAATGTAACCTTTTGCGAACTAAGTAAAAATTTCACCTATTTATTTTGCTTAGAATTTCGATTTTATCTCTAAGTAAAATTTATTTAGACTAGGGGCTAGAGCTTGCATAAACTGATTGCAAGATAGACACCCTAGTACGTTCCGTGTAATCTTCAACAAATTAGCTTTCTGTCCATCCGTATATACCTGGTTCCCACACATTAGCATCAACATCAGATATCCAATGCTTATCATTATGTGAAACTTTGTCACCAATATTATAAGCATCTTGTGCCCCTGTGGGTTGTTTCCACTCAGGCCATTCAACACTTGGGTCACTCACCTCTACCCACAAGGAAACAGAAACATCAGGTGTCCAATCAGATTGTGAAGTATGAGACTGTAAACACTTATACAATTTACCTTGGTACTGTACCCTGTCATCTGTTGAATAATCTATACTATCACCACTCCACATGGGAAATAGTTCAGGAGCATCTTTAGCCTTATCATCAGGAAGAGATTTACTGGCTTCTTCAATAATAGGTCTGAGCTCTCTTGCTCTCTGTATATAGTCCATATTTAAACCTCCTCTCCGAATAATATCCTGAGTGCCTCAGTTTTATTATCAGAATCATGACCCAAATCATCAATATAATCAAGAGTTGAAGAGGAACGATAAGGAGTGAACATAGCTACAATTCCGTCTTTCACTGTTACCTTATAACAGCAAATCTTGGCAGTACTCCAATCCTTGAAAGGATTGTCCTCATCATTGATTTCAAGCGCTATAAGACTTTCATCTGTGGTAGTGCCAACAGCTTTAATATCATGGTTCTCATTTACATATACAATCATGCTTTACCTCCTTACTCTAACCATAGTTCTTTCAATGTACATTCTCTTGCAAAAGCACCAACACTTGACGAAGTGTTTAATGATGTTCTAAAGAACACATACATATTTTGGTCGTCGGCGGAAATATCGAGTGCAATATTATTTGGTAAATAACTATCACCTTGTCTTATCCCAACAGACGAAACAATACCACTACCATCAACATTATCTGTCGTACTTGTACTAAGATTAGCTGCTTGCGCCGAAGACGCAACAATATCTCCAACTTTTCCTCTTACTAAATCATAAGGTGTTAAATCAATTTGAGGTGATGCAAAACCACAACCGCTACTAACAACTGCTCCAACTTTAATATGTAAATTATCTGTTTCCTTTATAGGTGTTGCCGTTCCAACTACTTTAGCAGTCATTGTTTCTAACTCAACTCCATGGTCATACATCCACTTCTTAGTTACTCCAGCTTCAAACTCTTTCTCGGAGTAGTCAAGTCCATAGAATTGAAGATATAACAATCCGCCATAAGAACTACCTGTACTGGTCGCCCAAGATGCTGTTGGCTTAATTCGCACGTATGTATATATGTTGTCATCATCCACATCAAATACATTGTAGCTTGAATTATTTACCGATATATTACTTAAAATAACATCCCAAGCATTACCATTATTTGATGCTTCAATATTAAAGCTAACAGATGATTTATTAACTAAGGTAAATTTAGTCAAAACAGATGCTAATTTTATTGGCGTTGTAAACTTGTAATACAGATAATCGTTTACGCTTTCTGCTGGAGGTATCCATCCACTTGTATTATCTGTAAATACTTGGTAACCATTACTCCAACCACTGTTAAATGAGCCGGAAACATACACTTCACCATACGGAGTAGTATTACTTGTCATGACTGGTACAGATACTTTAAGTTCTCTACCATAGAATTGAAGTTCATTTACAATAACTGTGCTTTTCACCAATGATAATGCTTGAAGTCTATAATATAAAAATGGTTCATTATTATTTATGTCAAATATTTGTTTAGCAGCTGTTCCTTGTTCAAAAGTTATTGTTGTGGATATATCTTTCCAAGTTGAATTGTCATTTGAACCTTGTATTTTACCTGTTAAGATTTCATATTGCGTTGGCCAAAACCTAATAGCAAACCTTTTTATAATAACAGGATTTACAAATTTATAGCCTATAAATGGCGAAGAAGCACTATCTAACTGCCAATATGTCACAGAATTACCATCAAATGCTCTATATGCAGGATATGAGAATGCCGTAGCTGTTGTAGATATTACAGTACCATATGGTGCATCATTGGCAGTCATAACAGGCACATTGCCTTTTGGTTGCCATGCGTAGAATTGAAGATTCGCAATAGCCACATAGTTGCTTGTTCCAAGTTTTGTTTTAATGAGCATCCTTACATAGCTATATGTTTCAGTATTATCACTGCAATCAATAGTTATTTTTGTAGATGGTTCATTTATTATATTGGTATATTCTTTAATATTCACCCATGTAGTATTGTCGTTACTTCCTTGTATTACTACATTTCTGGGTGCATTTACAAGGTTTCCAGCACGTGTAATAAATGCGACGCTTGATAATAATATTGGCCTAAAAAATTTATATCCGATATATGAATTTGTATATTGATTTTGTGCTGAAACCCAGCAATCCAACGAATCATTGGTTACACCATCAAATGCTTTCCATGCAAGATATGTTGAATCATATTCACTACTAACAAAAACTTCACCATAAGGTGCAGTATTACTTGTCATCTTTGGCACTTGTGGCATTAAAGCCCATTCACCATAGAAATACTTATCCGCAATGTCCATGTAGTGTTTGATGATTATATTTGCAGAAAGTGTGTCAAGTGCATAATCAGAAAGATTTATCCACTTTGCAGCAAGGTCACAGTTTATAATCTTCTGTACATCTTCATTACTTTCTTCAAAAAACGCCATATAATCAATAGAGGCATGAACAAGGAATAGTCTCCTCAGTGCCACCTCATCTTCAAGAACATCATCGAGGCTGTTGTATGTTGTAGCATTAAGCCCACCTTTTCTGACCCAAGTTTTCCAAGAAAAATGTTGTCTTACTTCACCAGAAGTACATCTAAAATATGCCATTTATCTGCACCTCCCTTACCTTATTATCAAGAAAACACTAAGAGCTTCGTCTTGCTCATTGAATGTCACTACTGCTCGACCTGTTGTTACTTCTATCATCGTAGGTGATACTCCATAAATACTCGCATAAGCTTCGATTGTTGAACTTGTTGTAATACTTGAGTCCGTGAAAGTAAGTGTGGTACTTCCTACTGCAAGTGTCTGTGCTGTGAGCTTCTTTCCGACAAAATTTGTTAAAGTCTGAATTGCCGAATTAAGCACTTTGCCTTGTCTTGCATCAAGGACTTTTCCACTTGCTGTTGTAGTGAGATTGTTCGCTATATTAGAAGTGCTGACTTTACCGTTTACTTCGTTCGTTAAAGTCTGAAGACTCGAAGTAATTACTTTGTTCTGTACGGGATTTGTTGATGTCTCAGACAATGCCGCATCTGTCTTATTCTTTATGATTGTTTCGATACCACTTTTTAAATAGTCTGCCCTTACAACTCTTGATGTTGTAGCGGTGCCCGTTGTAAGTTCTGATGCAGACATTGCAGAATATGTAGTGTTGTTGTCTACACCACATCCATCCCATACCCAATATGTTCCGTCATAAACATAATAAACATACCTACTCGCAACACCATAGGCAATAGTGTTTGTTCCTGTATTACCTTCACCACTATGAGTATTGTTATACCAGATATTTTTCGCTCCTGTACTATTTACATTAAGGGTTATAGGGGCAGATGTTGTGGATGAATAAGTATTTGTGTGTGTAAACTTAATACCTATTCTCACACCTTTTGTAAGTGTAAATCCACTGTCTACTGTTGCCACTTTGTCTTGTGTGGATGCTGTAGTAGCGCAAGTTCCTATCCATGTTTTCAATCTGGCTTCAGAAGTAATAACTTTATTCTGTACAGGATTAATTGATGTAGATGATAGTTCTGTATCTATATTAATATTAGTAAATGCTTGTGAAGATAAAGCATTTGCTAATTCTTGAGCATTAGTAACACTACTAGGTATGTTACTATTATTATTACGTGATATTTTAACATCACTACCAGTATTTTCTGGATAGAATACTTCAACATTATTATTCTCATCAACTGCAGAAATTCTAGTATGTGAATATGTTACACTCATATAATATTTACTCCTTTCTTATTATTATAAATAAATATGCAATACTTTACATATTTATAAATGAAAATTTATTCTAAAAACCCTTGGCCGCATACTTTATATAATAGATTATTAAATTACATTATTCATAAAATGTAACCTTTAGCAAAGTAATTTTATTAAACAAGTGGAATAAAGTAAACCGAATCATTTTGCGTATTTGTAGTTACATAAATTTGCATTCCTCGCCTAACAAATAATGAATTAAAAGTGTTACCCAATGCAAATTTGGCGGATATCGATGGAGAATACTTATTTGTGCTTCCGTTTGCGTCAATCACTATTGCAGTTACAGCTGATGAAGATGAAACTACCGCTTGCACTCTTAAATAGCCATCACATGGACACGTATATCTATTACTCTCTGTATTATACGCTTTAAGTTCTACTTCTTTTCCATAAATATTTGGTGCATTTTGCGTTATTATTCCACTAGCCATATATAACACCTCCTTTATTGGAGGTATTATTACATATCAGACCCCTTTCGAGAGTCTTTCTGAGGGAATAGGTATTAGAGTACCCCCCCCCCCGATTTTTATAATATTAATCATAGATTACACCTCATTTATTATTATTTACCGTAGAAATTAAACCCGTTATTTATACCCCAGTAACTATTCTGAATATTCCATAACCATACTGTCTATGGTTACCTCCATCACATGTTACTGAAGCAGTTAGGTTTGTTGACGTTGCTGTACATTTTACTATTCTTATTCTTACAAAACCAAATCCAGGAGCATCCTTTGCAAGAAGATTTGTACCTCCGCTTAAGGTTACGGTTCTTGTAGCATCAGATGCTGCAAAGCTCCAGTCAATAAGTAAATAATATCCTGGACCAACACTAACAGTCCTTCCAAAAGTACCTTCACCAGTAGATGCTAGGTAAGCAAGCTCTGCAATACCAATCTCGAAAGGTTTAGCTGGTACTTTTATATATCTATATGTATGCTCTACTCCCATATCTTTAGTAGCTCCAAAGTCACTATCCCATTTTAATGTATAAGTACCAGTATGAGTAGTAACTCCATCACCCTTACCCTTACTATATACATTGGAAGCATTTACATAACGATAATTATTTCTAGCACCTAAATCGACAGTACCACCGGTG
>ODAI013361147.1_pt1 | contig 131252 bp, 106 predicted proteins | sample 1539321 | NCBI WGS metagenome assembly ODAI01 (sample SAMN02144231, study PRJEB22623) | gut metagenome | biome: sheep rumen | host: Ovis aries | place: New Zealand
AAGAAACAGTAAAAGTTGAAGAACAAACAGTAAACGCGGAAGAACAAACAGTATAAACCAAATTCAAAGCCTCTCCTGTTTAGTACAGGGGAGGCATCATTTTAAAGCCGCCCCTACATTAAAAACAAACGTTTCAATCCATTTAAAGCCGCCCCCGTTCCCAAAACGGGGGCGGTGGCACGCCGCCAAAGCGGCGTGACGGAGGGGGCTACGTTTCCAATACCGCCACGTTATGAACTGCAACGGAAAACTCGCGTAAAAACACACGCCGCCCCCTCAGTCAGCTAACGCTGACAGCTCCCCCATGACAAGTAATGGGGGAGCCTTTAAACTTTCCCCAAACTTCCCCAAAAACTCCCCAAACTCACCCAAAAACTCCCCAAACCCCCCCCCGAAAAAACCGCAAAATATGCAAATAATTCTAAAATCGCAAAATAACCACTGTTCCAGATTGGCACACGTAATTTTTCTATAAATTGCACGATAATACTTGACTATAAAGGTAATAAAATGTATAATTTAATCGGTTATAATTTCTAATTTACAGACATTATGTCATTGCTTGATATGGAAAATATGCGGTCAGCAGGCAAAACGGAATTAGAACCAAAGCAATAAATCACAAGAAAAGAAAACAAAACAAATTTTTCTTTCATATTTTTAAAAAGGAGGAAAACAATTAATGATTAATAAAATCAAACGGCCGCTCAGTATAGTGCTGGTTGTAATGATGGTTGTCAGCTTGTTCACAATCGTGCCAATCTCTGCAAGCGCGGCTACAATCACAAGCGACACCAGCGTGGAAGATCTTATTGTCGGAGATATTCTTACCTCAGAGATAAACGAGCTTTACAATCTTGACAGCTATACCTTAACTCTGTCGGCAAACGGTTTCGGAACCGATGAAGCCGCTATCGATACCGATATGGTGTTTGACGGAGACAGACATAAGGGATTTTCAAACGGTATTGTATTTGTTGAAGGCGAACAGCCGTATCGAGCTTATGTTAAGGGCGAAAAAGTCGAACAATGGATTGTAACCGCCGTTGACCACGGAGAAGAGACAATCACCCTGACCGGCTTCACCGAGGTCGCTCCCGAGCCCACCTACACCGTAACCTTCAAAAACTATGACGGTACGGTGCTGCAGGAGACTAAAGGTCTTGCCAAGGGTGCGCTGATCTCTTATGACGGCGAAACTCCCGTTAGACCCGAGGACGAGGACTACACCTATACCTTCACAGGCTGGGATCCTGCCGTGGTGCTGAATGTCACCGGCGACGCGGTCTACACTGCGAAGTTCAACGCCGTTTCCAAGGCGACCGAGCCCACAACCGAGCCTGCAAGTGGAACTACCTACTATGATACTGAAATAATTAATGCAAGTAATCTTAAAGCAGGCGACATCATCGTTTGCTCCGATGAAGGCTATAGTGTAATGCTTGACGGTTATGACGAGATCACCCTTAAAGCCGGCACTTACATGCAAGAGCACAGCGATCAGGTTGCTGACACAGACTTTGTCTATTCCAATCCCGAAACCGGCCCGTTTCTCGACGGAATGGGGTTCTCCGGCGACCATCAGCATTTCTATAGTGCTGCTGACTCAGAGGGTAATTGGTCCCAGACATGGTATGTTATCGATGTTAAGGAAAACGAATCCGGTCAAAAAAGTATCACCCTCGGCGGTTATATTCCCACCGAGCCCGTGACCGAGCCCACAACCGAGGCTCCGACCGAGGCTCCCACAACCGAGCCCGCGGCTGAACCAATCACTGTTGTATGGAACAGCGCAAACGGCAGCTTTGATCAATCTGTTGTTCATTTTGACGGTTTTGCCGGCTATGATAATTTGGAAGAAGAAACGGCCGTCCAGTATGGCAGTGCGTTCACAACAGATGCCGGTAAATTTACTAAAGTAGTTGTATCCGGCGGTTGGCAAAAACTTAGCGGCGAAGAAGGATGGGACGGCGGAACATGGACAGGTAGTTCTTCAACCGTTCCGTTTAGAGGAAGGCTGACTGACTCTATGGGTGATAAGCCATTTACAATCACCTTTACGATTGTTCCTACTTCCGCTCCCACCGGCTACACCGTAACATGGAAGAACGGTGACACCATTCTCGAAACTGATGAGAATGTAAAAGAGGGAACAATCCCCGAGTACAACGGCGAAACTCCCGTAAAGGACGAGGACGAAACCAACACCTACACCTTCTCCGGCTGGTCTCCCGAGGTTACCGCTGTAACAGGCAACGTAGAGTACACCGCTACATTTACCCCTGTTCCCAAGCGTACCCCCGCGGACGATGTTAAGGATTTGATCAACGCTCTGCCGACTGAGGTTACCGTAAACGACAAGGAGCAGATCGAGGCTGCGAGAGCTGCTTATAATGCACTCTCCGACGATGAAAAAGCCAAGATTGACACTGATACGCTGAGCAAGCTCGCTGACGCTGAGACAGCCCTCGCGGCGGCTGAAAAGGCTGCTGCCGATCAGGCTGCGGCTGACGCGGTTGTCGACAAAATCAACGCGCTGTCGTCTCCTGTTACCTTGGACGACAAGGCTGCTGTTGATGCCGCAAGACAGGCTTTTAAAGACCTTACAGACGATCAGCAGGCTCTTGTTACACCTGAGACTATTGGCAAGCTGATTGCTGCCGAGATAGCTATTTCCAATCTCGAGGCTGCAAAGGATGTTACAGATAAGATTAACGCTCTGTCGTCTCCTGTTACCTTGGACGACAAGGCTGCTGTTGAGACTGCACGCGCAGCATATAACGATCTTACTGACGACCAAAAGGCTTTGGTTGACGAGGAAGTTCTTGACAAGCTGACAGAAGCCGAGACAGTTATCGCTAACCGCGAGGGTGCCAAGGCTGTTGAGGATATGATCAACGCCCTGCCCAATGCAAAGGACATCACCCTTGCAGACAAGGCTGCTGTTAATGCTGCAAACGAGGCTCGTTTGAATCTGCCTCCCGAGCAGGCTGATTACCTTACACTTCCCGCTATCGAGAAGCTCTTTAAGGCTATGGATAAAATCGAAGACCTCGAAGCTGCAAAGGCTGTTACAGATCAGATCAACGCTCTGCCCTCAGTTGTTCTTCTTGACAACAAGGCGGAGGTTGTGGCTGCAAGAAAGGCTTATACTGACCTTACTGACGCCCAGAAGGATTTGGTTGACGAGGAAGCTCTTAACAAGCTGACAGACGCCGAGACAGTTATCGCTGACCGCGAGGCGGCAAAGGCTGTTGACGATATGGTTAACGCTCTGCCCGAAACAATCACACTTGAGGACAAGGAAGCTGTTGAGGCTGCGGATGCTGCTCTTGAAAATCTGACAATCGCTCAGGCTGAGTATGTTGTTTTGAGCACCTACGGCAAGCTGGCAGACGCTAAAAAGGCTATTGCCAATCTCGAAGCTGCAAAGGCTGTTACAGATCAGATCAACGCTCTGCCGGCTGACATTACCTTGGACGACAAGGCTGCTGTTGAGGCTGCAAGACAGGCTTATACTGACCTTACTGACGACCAGAAAAATCTTGTTACAGACGAGACTGTTAACAAGCTCTTTGCTGCCAAGAAGTCCGTAGACGATCTCGAGGCTGCCAAGGACGCTACAGATAAGATTAACGCTCTGCCCGAGAACATCACTGTTGAGGACAAGGAAACCGTTGAGGCTGCAAGAGCCGCGTTTGACGCGCTGACCGACGACCAGAAAGCTCTGGTTGACGTAGACGCACTCACCGAAAAGCTCACTGCTGCCGAGGCTGCGCTTAAGGTTGTTCTTGACAATGCTGCCGCGGACGATGTTATCGCTCAGGTTGGCGCGCTCCCCGCTGCAACAAGAGTTACAATTAACGATAAGGACGCTATCAACGGCGCAAAAGCCGCTTATGACGCTCTTACCGATGACCAGAAAAAGCTCGTTCCCCTCGGAGATAAGTTAAAGCTCGCTTCCGACTTAATCGCTCTCGCGATTGCCGAGAAGGACGCTGCCGACCAAGCTGCCGCTGACGCGGTTGAGGATGAGATCAGAGCGCTGCCCGGCGTTGACAACGTTACAATTAACGACAAGGACGCTATCGAAAAGGCTGCCGCTGACTACGACGCACTGACAGCCGATCAGAAGAAACTCGTATCACTCGTTGACAGAACCAAGCTCGCTGCCGTTAAGGGCGTTCTCGCCGGTATTCTTGACGAAGCTGCCGCAAACGCTGTTGATGAGATGATTACCGCACTGCCTAACGCCGCTGACGTTACAATCGACGACAAGCCTGCAATCGAAGAGGCAAGCGCTGCTTATGACGCGCTTACTGACGGCCAGAAGGATCTGGTTACACTCACAAACAGAACCAAGCTCGCTGCCGTTAAGGGAGCTCTCGCAGCTGCTGAGGACAGAGCTGCCGCAGAGGCTGTTGACGCTATGATCAAGGCTCTGCCTAACGCCGCTGCCGTTACAATCGACGACAAGGCTGCAATCGAAGAGGCAAGTGCTGCTTACAACGCGCTTACAAGTGCTCAGAAGAACCTTGTTCCTCTCGCTGACAGAACCAAGCTCGCCGCTGCTAAGGGTGCTCTCGCCGCTGCTGAGGACAGAGCTGCCGCAGAGGCTGTTGACGCTGTTATCAAGGCTCTGCCCGATCCGGCTGACGTTACTCTTGACGACAAGGCTGCAATCGAAGACGCAAGCGCTGCTTATGACGCGCTCACAACCGCTCAGAAGCTCCTTGTTCCTTTGGCAAGCACAGACAAGCTCCAGGCTGACAAGGACGCTGTCGCAAAAATCGAAGGCGACATCGCCGCTGCACAGGCTGTTACAGACCAGATTAACGCTCTGCCTGCTGCCGAGGACGTTGCTCTCGAAAGCGCTTACGAAATCACAGGCGCAAGAGCCGCTTATAACGCTCTTACAGAAGATCAGAAGAATCTGATTGATGATGAAACTCTTAACAAGCTCACCGCTGACGAGGCTGCTCTCCAGTCACTCGTTGACGTTGACATTGTTGAAAGAATGATTAACGCTCTGCCCGACGCAGAGAACGTTACCTATAACGACAAGGCTGCCATCGAGGACGCAAGAGCTGCTTATGACGCTCTTACAGACGACCAGAAGGCACTTGTTAACCCGGAAACTGTTGACAAGCTCACCGCTGCCGAGGAAGCACTCGCCCCGATTCTCGAGGACGTTGCCGCTGCCCAGGCTGTTTCGGACAAGATCAAGGCTCTGCCTGCCGCTACTAAGGTTACTGAAGCAGACAAGGCTGTTATCGACGAGGCAAACGACGCTTACAACGCTCTGACAGACGCTCAGAAGTCGTATGTTCCGCTTGCCGACACAGTTAAGCTCGCCGCTGTTAAGGGAGCTCTCGACGCTGCCGTTAAGGCTGCCGAAGACGAGGCTGCAGCTGCTTTGGTTGAGGATATGATTAGCGCTCTGCCTAACGCTGGTGCGGTTACTCTTGACGACAAACCTGCTATCGAAGACGCAAGAGCCGCTTATGACGCGCTTACACCCGACCAGAAGAGACTTGTTAGCCTTTCTGACAGAATAAAGCTTCTCGCTGACGAAGCTGCAATCGCTAAAATCGAAGGCGACATCGCCGCCGCTCAGGCTGTTACCGAGCAGATTAACGCTCTGCCTGCTGCTGAGGACGTTACACTTGACGACGGAAGAGCTATTATGTCCGCGTCAACCGCGTACAACGCGCTTACACCCGCCCAGAAGGCTCTCGTTGATGACGAAGTTGCTCAGAAGCTCACAGACGACGTTAACGCTCTCAATAATCTTGCTGCCGCTGAGGTTGCAAAGACATTTATTAACGCTCTGCCCAACGCGGAAGACGTTACAATCGACGACAAGCCCGTTATCGAGGCTGTCAGAGCTGTATACGACAACCTTACCGACGAGCAGAAGGCTCTCGTTGATGATGATACTTACAAAAAGCTCACCGACGCCGAGGACGCTCTCCAAAAGATTAAGGAAGACATCGCAGTTGCTCAGGTTGTTACGAATTTGATTAACGCTCTGCCTGCCGCTGAGGATGTTACCTTGGACGATAAGGACGCCATCGAGCACGCAAGAGCCGTTTATGACGATATTACAGACGATCAGAAGGCTCTCATTGACGAGGAAACCTACAAGAAGCTTACCGACGCTGAGGAAGCGCTTGAAAAAGCCGCAATCCTTTACGGCGACGCTAACAGCGACGGAGTTGTTGATATTCTCGACGCCGCGCGTATTCAGAAGGCTGCTAACGAAAGAGTTACTCTGACCGATGAGCAGATTCGTTGCTCTGACGTTAACGGTGACGGAACTGTTGACATTCTCGACGCTACTCTCGTTCAGATGTTCGCTTCGGGAACAATCGACAAATTCCCCGTTGAAAACGCGTAATTTAATTAACCGGCAGCTATGCTGTTGAATAATTAAACCCACCCCGGCAAATATATGGTTCAGCCCTGTATTTGCCGGGGATTTTTTGTAAATTTTATAGTGACATATTGCCGAAAATGTAGTATAATTATTGTAATATAATTCAAATCCGTTTCTAAATCCGGGATTTGACAAAAAGGAGGAACAACTATGAAAAAATTCTCAATTCTAATTCTGAGTATGATGATTGTGATGCTTGCCGCGTGCGGAACAGCGCAGAATTCTTCATCCCAGTCATCAGAACCGGAAGCAACCGAAGCGGCAAAGACCGAAGCAACCGCTGATTCCGCCCGTCCTGAGGACAGCGAGGCTCAGATGATGCCGCAGTACAAGTACGCTCTTGAAGGCTCGCACGAGGTAAACGGCAGACAGGGCGTTTGCAGCGAAGGCGACTACTACTGGGTAAGCGGCTCAAAAACTCTTGCAAAGTACGACAAAAACTGGAAGCTGATTGCGGAGAACAAGGATCCGTTCAAGGGCTACGAGATTGAGGTCAACCACATCGCGGATATCGACGTTTACAATAACGAGCTCTATATCGGCGCTGAGTACTTTATGGACGGCGTCGGCAAGAACATCCAGATTGCGGTTTACGACGGCGACACACTCGAGCTCAAGCGCACATTCCCGTTTGAAGCAAGCAGCGGACAGCTCGAATGTTCAGGTATCGCAGTAAATCCCGACAACGGCACTGTATGGATGTGCTCGTGGGTAGGCGAGGAGAGCGGACGTTATCTTTACGACTACGACCTTAAAACAGGCAAGTACCTCGGCAAAGTACATATGCAAATGCCTCCGCAGTGGCTGCAGGGAATTGCCTACTACAACGGATACTTCTATATGACTGCCGACGACGGTACTGCTGACGACAACGAGCCCGACCATCTCTACTGCACTAAAATCGAGGACGGCAAGACCGACTGTATCGTTACTCTCGAGCGCACCTTTGACGATGTAACCAAGCAGGGCGAGATTGAGGGCTTGACCTTTGACAAGGCTAAAAATCAGCTTTTGCTTCTCTATAACCGCGGAGCGCGTATTGTTCTCGGAATGCCCAAGGGCTTCTACGAGGGCTACGACCACGAAATCAGCGAAGTGTTCGTATACAATATGACCGCAAGAAAATAATTAAAGTATAATTATAATTATTCTAAAGAAATATAAAGCGTATAGCCGCCTGTTTTTAATGGCAGTTATACGCTTTTATTTATAACTTTTTTTCTAAAAAACCGCATAAGCAAGAGCTTTGTTTGCTGTTCCAGTTTGGAACAGAAAAAAATTATAAAAACATATTGTAATAGTTAATTATTTTGTATATAATAGAACGTGGATATTTGACGAAAAATTTAGAAATTACGAAAAAAACGGAGTATTACATATAATGAGTCAGTTTTTTTCTGATACTTTGAGAAAACTTCGAACTGAAAAAGGACTTTCACAACAGGCTTTGGCAGATGAGATGTATGTTACCCGTTCCACAGTAGTTCGGTGGGAGACAGGAAGCCGTCTGCCGGACGCCGCTATGATATCACGTCTCTCCGAGGTTTTAGGTGCTGACGTTAATCAGCTTCTCTCAGCGGCTGCGCAGAGCGACGAGTGTCCAAACGTCATTATGGTGGACGACAGAAAGCTGATTCTCACCGGTGGTCTGCCCATCCTTGAGGAAGTTATGCCTAACGCGACGGTAATGGGCTTTACCCAAGCTTCTGAAGCGATAGAGTACGCAAAAGCCAACCGCGTTTCACTTGCCTTTTTGGATATTGAGCTGAGAAACGCGAGCGGACTTGATTTATGCCACACTTTGCTTGAAATCAATCCTCGTACAAACGTCGTGTATCTTACGGCATACAGCGAATACGCTTTTGATGCATGGAGTACGGGAGCAAGCGGCTTTATGCTCAAGCCCATCACGCCTGAGGAAGTCAGAAAGCAGCTCAAAAATCTCAGATACCCGTTTTGGACGGGAGGCGACGGCGCGTGACAAGCTGGGCTGATATTGTCGGTTATTCCGTAGGCGGAGCAATGCTTCTTATGATGATATTCGGCATAGCGTTCTCTGCAATTATGCCTGCTATCGACCGCTGGAGCAAGGGATATTTCATCACGTTTTTCTCTATGCTTTTGCTGAGCGTCAGCGTATTTTATACCGATATAATTATCTACAAAATTCCCGATATGGTTCAAACGGAAAGAGTTTTGGTATTTTTGGAATTTTTGTCAGTTTCCCCATTAATGCCGATGCCGACGGTTCTGATGTTGCACAGGTGCGGTGAGAGCATCAAAAAAAGCTTGCTGTTCCGTGCAGTTTTAGCGATTTGGGGCGTATACTTTATCGTACTGATTATCGCTCAGTTTACGGATGCTTTCTACTATATTGCGCCTGATATTGAGTTTGTCCGCGGACCGTTGTTCATACTGATTCCGCTTCCGATGGTTTTGATGATGGTACTCAACATTGTGGGAGTTATCAGAAGGCGCAAAAAGCTCTCAAAAAGGTACTTTACCGCGATTTTAGTCTATTTACTGCCGATGACGACGGCGTTGCTTATCTATCTGTTTAACTATCTCGCGATATTCATTATATTCGGAATGGTGTTGTGCGCGATGATGATGTTCACCATTATCATCTCAGATAATTTTGAGCAGTATATTCGACAGCAGCGTGAAATCGCCCATCAGCGCGCAAGCGTTATGGTGCTGCAAATGCGCCCGCACTTTATCTACAATACAATGATGGGCATTTACTACCTTTGCGACCAAGACTCCGGCAAAGCAAAGCAGGTTACGCTGGACTTCACAACCTACCTGCGCAAGAATTTTACGGCTATCGCGAGCGAGGATACAATTCCTTTCCAGGACGAATTAGAGCATACACGCGCTTACCTCGCAGTTGAGCAGGCGCAGTTTGAGGATGTGCTGTTTGTAAACTTCGATACTCCGCACACTATGTTCCGCGTTCCGCCGCTGACCTTGCAGCCTATCGTTGAAAACGCCGTAAAGCACGGTATGAAATCGAGCAGCGAGCCGATTCATATCTCAGTCGTCACCCGACAAACGGATAATTCAAGCGAGATTATCGTCGAGGACGACGGCGTTGGCTTCAATCCTGTTGATGACAACGAGCCGCACATCGCGCTTGATAATATCAGGCAAAGGCTTGAGCTTATGTGCAAGGGCAAGCTTGTAATCTCTGAGCGAGAGGGCGGAGGCTTGTCGGTTAGGGTGACAATACCCGAGTCAAGCTGGTAAATTGATTTTATTTAGTTATTAACGGCAGCTTTGCCGTTAAAATAAGCAAATTTTTTTAAAGAGGGGATGTTATGTTAAAATTACTCTTCAAAAACATGAAGCCCAAAAACTGGATATCGGTCATCGCAATTTTTCTTTTGACCATATGCGAAGTTTTCTTCATGATGCAAATCGTAAGCTACATCAGCTTGCTTACCGGCGCTGTTCAGAACAGTAGGCAAAACGGTGTAGCCGAAATCTGGTGGTATGGCCTGTATATGGTTATATGCGCTATCTTAATGGCTTCGGTCGAGGTTATTATCCGCTTCGTTGCCAGTGCAACCGCCGCCAGCAGTATCACCGGTATCAGACAGAAGATGTACGAGAGAGTTAACAAGTTCGCAATCGCGGATTTTGCTTCTTTCTCAACCGAGTCTTTGATTACCAGAACCACCAACGATATGCAGAACGTTCATCTTGCGTGGCTCACATTCTTAAAGACCGCGTTTTTGTCACCGGTAGTTATGGTTTGGTCTGTAATTCTTCTGTTACAGTACGCAAACGCTTCTTTGACAATCGTTACCGCAGTATGGCTGGTAATTCTTATTGTCGCAGTTGTTGTTTTGCTGATGATGTTAACTCCTAAGTTCAGGATTGTACAGAAGTTGACCGACGCACTCAACGTTGCTTCGAGAGAAAACCTTACAGGCGTAAGAGTTGTAAGAGCGTTCAACGCTGAGTCTTATCAGGAAGGCAAGTTCGAAAAGGTTAACGCTGCCTTCACAAAGGTTCAGATTTTCGCCGGCAGAACACTGTCGTTCTTCACACCTTTGGTTATGATGGTTATGTCCGGACTTTCTCTTTCAATCCTCTGGGCAAGCGCATATGTGCTCAACGGTATGAAGATGGAAGAAGCCGCTCAGGCATTCAGCGCAACCAACGCATTTGTAATGCTTGCAAGCCAGATTATTATGTCCTTCGTTTTGATGGTAACTCTCATTGTTATCTGGCCGAGAGCCGCTGTCAGCGCAAAGCGTATTTACGAGGTTATCGAGCATGATGTTTCCATCGTTGATACCGATAATCCCGTAGACTTCAAGGAAACCGGTACAATCGAATTCAAAAATGTCGGCTTTGCTTATCCCGGCTCGGATAAAGAGGCTGTTTCCGACATTTCGTTTAAGGTTAAGAAGGGTGAAACTATCGCGTTTATCGGTGCTACCGGCAGCGGTAAAACGACTATCATCAATATGATTCCCCGTATGGCGGACTGCACAAGCGGTGAGGTTCTTGTCGACGGCGTAAACGTTAAGGACGTTCTCCAGTCAGATTTGAGAGACCGCATCGGTTACGCTCCGCAGAGAGGCTTCCTCTTCAAGGGCAACATCAAGGATAACATCGCGTTTAAGGATCCCGAAATGTCGCTGCAGGATGTAAGATGGGCTGCCGAAATCGCTGACGCCGACGGCTTCGTAATGAAGAAGAGAAACGGCTACGATTCCGAGGTTGCCCAGGGCGGTTCAAACTTCTCGGGCGGACAGAAGCAAAGACTCTGTATCGCGAGAGCAGTTGCCACAAAGCCTGAGATTCTTATCTTCGATGACTCATTCTCGGCACTTGACTATAAGACCGATAAGACCGTCAGAGGCCGTATCGCAGAGGAGCTTCCCGACACCACAAGAGTTATCATCGCACAGCGCGTTGGTACCATTATGGACGCGGACCAGATTGTTGTATTGGATAACGGCAAGATGGTCGGTATCGGCAAGCACTACGACCTTGTCAGAAATTGTCCTGTATATCAGGAGATTGCGTTATCACAGCTTAGTAAGGAGGAGTTAGGATTATGAGTACAACAACCAAAGCCCCTGCTAAGGAAAAGAACAAATTAGGCAGCCTTGTAAAGGCTTTCCACAATTACTACGCTCCGTTTATCGTTTCGATTGTTCTGCTTATCGCGTCCGTTATCTTTACAATTTTAACTCCCGGAACAATCCGCAGCCTGACCAATGAAATTTCACCGGTCGGCAAAGAAGCGGTTGCAGGTAATTTCGTTATCAATATGGATAACGTATTGAATTACGCTCTGCTGCTCGTATTCTACGTTGCAACAGCGTTCATCACCGGTTTTATTTCCGGCTTTATTCTCAACACAATTATCCAGAAGTTCTCAAAGGATATCAGAAGGCAGATTTCCGTAAAAATCAACAAAATGCCTCTGAACTATTTTGACACCACTCAAACCGGTGATATCCTCTCGGTTATCACCAACGACGTTGATATTCTCAGCACCTCGCTGCAGAACTCGGTAAGTATGCTTGTACAGTCGGGCGTAATGCTCGTCGGCGTATTTATCGCTATGTTCATCGCATGCTGGCAGATGGCGCTTGTAGTAGTTTGCTCACTGCCGATTATGCTGATTATCATCGGTCTTACCTTCAAGTTTGCGCTTCCGCTGTTCGACAAGAACCAGCAGATTCTCGGTGACGTTAACGCTACCGTTGAAGAAAACTATTCAGGTCAGCTCGTTATCAAGGCTTTCAACGCCGAGGACAAGAAGGTAGAGGAGTTTAGGCAGAAGAACGATTTGTTCGGCACTATCCTCTACAAATCACAGGCAATCGGTACTCTTATCGAGCCTGCAATGCAGTTCGTATCATACCTTACATACGCTGCAGTTCTTATCGTAGCAGGTCTGCTCTTTGCAAACGGCGCAATCTCTGATATCGGCGTTATCACAGGCTTTATCGTATATGTTTCACTGTTCCAGGAGCCTCTTGCTCAAATCGGCCAAGCGAGCTCGACAATCCAGCTCGGTACTGCTGCCTGCAACAGAGTATTCACCTTCCTCGAGCAGGAAGAGCTTCCCGATGAGGGAGAGAAGAAGCAGCTCCTCGACCACAACAACATCCGCGGCGAGGTTGAGTTTAAGGACGTATGCTTCGGCTACGATCCCAAAAAGCTTACTATCACAAACTTCTCCGGTAAGATTAAGCCCGGTATGAAGGTCGCTATCATCGGTCCTACCGGTGCAGGTAAGACAACTCTTGTTAACCTGCTTATGCGCTTCTACGAAATCACCAGCGGTGATATCCTTGTCGACGGCGTTTCCATTAAGGATATGTCGCGTCATGAGCTCAGAGAAATCTTCGGTATGATTCTTCAGGAGACATGGGTTATCAACGGAACTCTCAGAGAGAATATAGTATATAACCTCAAGAACGTTGACGAGAACAGACTTCAGGAGATTCTCGAGGAAACAAACCTCAGCCATTATGTAGCAACACTGCCCGACGGTCTCGACACCGAGATTCAGAAGGAGAGCGCACTCTCCGCAGGACAGAAACAGCTTGTTACCATCGCAAGAGCGATGACCGAGAACGCGCCTATGCTCATTCTCGACGAGGCGACAAGTAACGTTGATACAAGAACCGAGATTTTAATTCAGAAGGCGATGGATTCTCTGACAAGCGGCAGAACAAGCTTTGTTATCGCGCACAGACTTTCCACCATCAAGAACGCCGACCTCATTTTTGTTATGAAGGACGGTAACATTGTAGAAACCGGTAACCACGACTCACTCATGGAGCTCGGCGGACTCTACTCCGAAATCTACAATTCTCAGTTCAACTAATTCAAGATAATTAATTGAATTAAAGCTTAATTAAATTGCCTGCTGTATTCAGCCAAAACGGCTTGAGTACAGCAGGTTTTTTATTTATCACATATGATTGAAAAAGATGTTGACATAATAAAGAATATAGGCGAAAATAAAAATATAAAATAATTTAAAAAATTTTCAAAAAAAATGTAACCAAAACGCCTTCTGAATTGTTTTATTAATGAGGGGTGAGAAAAATGCCGGATAAATTATACGCAGGCTTATCGTTTGAGCAGACTGTGCATAAGTATTCTCAAACGGTTGTAAGCGTGTGTATAATGCGATTAAAGAATTATCCTGACGCAGAAGACTGTTTCCAAAACGTCTTTTTCAAGCTTTTCTCAAGTTCTCCCGACTTTTCGGACGAAAAGCACCTCAAAGCGTGGCTGATACGTGTTGCAATCAACGAGTGCAATAATCTCTTGCGAAAAAACAAACGGCTCATAACGCTTGACGAGGCGCGGAAGGTCAGTGTAAATTTTGAGGAGGACAGGCACGATATCTCATGGGCGTTGATGAAGCTTCCTCAAAAGTACAGCGACGTGCTTTATCTTTACTACAGCGAGCAATATAAGATTAACGAAATCGCGGAAATACTCGAAATCGGTGAAAGTGCCGTAAAAGCCCGGCTGAAACGCGGCAGGGAAAAACTTAAAGCTTTATACGGAGGTGATTAAGCGTGGATAAATTTGAATTTAATTGTAATCAACTGAAAAACATAGAAGTGCCCGAGCAGTGGGTAAATAAAGCGCTTGAGATACCTTCAAAGGCGCCGAAAGCTGCTCCGCAAAAAAGCTATTACCGCTATGTCGCGGCTATCGCGGCAAGCGTGGTGTTAGCCTCGGCGGTTATCATCTTTGTGATGTTCGGAATGAATAAAAACGTGAATTTGACAAATCCCATATCGGATTCCCCCTCAAAGTCAGATTCCTTTAACAGCGAAAGCAAGCCGGACAGCACGGATAACACAAATCCGTCGGGCAAGTCTCCGGCGTTTTCCGGCGTGGACAATTCCCCCTCAGAATTTATCACTGAACCGCCGGAAAATGACGGCGGCGCCGTTTCAAATTACTATAACCACAGCTCACAAGCTGCTGATAATACCAAAGAAACAAAAGCTCAAAATAACACTAAGCCAAATAAAGAAAGCTCAAAGCCATCCGAAACCTCGCCCGAACCTTCCGGTGAAGCTCCCGAACCCACAGAGGAGCAGGAAACAGTTAATATAAAAATGATTGACACCGACGACTGGGCGATAGGAGCGCTTCCCGACGATACCCCAAAGCCTACAAGACCGAGCGTGTCCGAAGCGTACGGCTGCCGCTTTTTGACCTCTGTTGACAGAAATATAGCGAAAGGCAAGACATACTATTGCCGTGTAGAGGATGAAACGGGTAAAGCTCTCGGAAGCGGAGTTACGCAAATAGACGATTGGGGAAATCCCGATTGGCAGCTTGATGTAAAATACACCGCGGACTTTGTGCTGTACTATGACCGAAATTATACAGTAACCTTCTACAGCTCCGACGGAGATATTCTCCGCAGCGGCATAGTTTATCTGCAACAGGGCGTGGACTATTACCTGCTCTACTAAGCCTGAAAGGATGAAAACTATGAAAAAGCTATTGTCAATATTTTTAACAGCCGCTTTACTGCTGAGCGTGTTTTGTCAGGCAGGAGCTTTCAGCGTAAGCGCCTTGGAAAATGAAGAATTCACCGTCAACAAAGATGAAATCCTTTCCGATGATGAAACCGCAAATGATGACGAAATTGCCGCGGGCGGCGACGCGGTATACAGCGTAATAGGAAATAACATCTTCTATTACGTGGACAATATTTATGACACTTCCACCAATATGACATACGATCCAAACGCGGAAGTATACAAGCTAAGGCTTTATGCCGTTCAACCCCGAAACGATGTGCGGATAAAGATAGTTAAAAACCACAGCATAAAAGAAGATTTTGACATACAATCCACCTACTTTATTTTCGACGTTGTATCAACCTGTGATATACTCATAACCTTCGATCCAATCACACACACGACTAATGTTTACGGCAAGGGCGTTGTTCCGTTTAATGTAAAAAAGGTTGTGCTCTTGGGCTTCGGCAACGACGCCTTCAATTGGGATTACACCTCGGAGGATGACCTCTTAACCGAGGTCGAAAAAGGCGTTTGGGAGATCACCTACAAAAACGTTATGACGTCATCCGATCCGTACTGTCAGGTTTATTTCGGAGTTAACCCGACCGAAAACACAAAGCCAAACGTAAGCTACGGCTTCGGCAATCCGAACAACGAAATCGTAAGCTCAGGCGTTGAAACTGACGCTTCAATTTTGGGCAGCCGCAACATAGCGTTTAAGGTAGAAAAGGACTATTCTACGGTTAATTTTCGGCTCGATATAAGAAATTTTGACCCTGAGACAAAAACAGGCGCAAGGTTCACCGTTACCGTAACGCCGCCCGAGGGTGATGTTTACAGCGTAGCAGTAATGAATTCGGAAGTTTTTTACGGCTCAGGCTCGGGAACTCATACTCCCATTTTGACCTATAACGAAAGCACTGGTTTGTACGAGCTAACCGTAAAAGATGTTCAGCCTCAAGACGTCTACTATTATATGTTAAAAAACAATACTCAAATCCCCGAAAAAGACGGTTGGTGCAGTGAACGACCTATATCTTTTGCCGTGGAAAGCGCTTGTGACGTAACCTTTACCTTTAATCCGATCACTAAGGAAATCGACGTGTTAGGCGACGGCGTAGCTGCTGAAACCGGAGTGGATTGTCGCTCGGTAATCGCCGTCGGCAACGGCGAGGGCAATTACCTGAACGGCGCAAACTATAACCCCTGCGATACCTCAAACGCTATGGAAGAAGTCGCGGACGGTATTTTTGAACTGACAATGACAAACGTTAAGGCTTTCGATAATTACAACGTTAAATTTGTCGCCAATTCCCTTGACGAGAACAACGAGCCCGCGCCAAATCCTTGGCAACATACCTTCGGCGCAGCACAGGAAACGGAATATCCTACCGGCGAGACAATCGACCTTGCTTACGGAGGAAGCAACTGCATTTTCAGCGTTCCTCAGAACGGCTCAACGGTAAAGTTCAGGCTCAATTTAAGAAACTTTAACTTTGCAACCAAAAAGGGAGCAACGCTCCTGATTACTGTAACTCCGCCTGTTTACGGCGTGCAGGTGGTTAATACAGGCTTTTACCCCGATCCCGACGAGGTTTTAATGACCTATAACGAAGAAACCGGATTTTACGAGCTCACGGCTGAAAATGTGGAACCTCAAACCGTCGAGTTTTATGTCGTAAAAGACCACGTTACACTCTACGGTGACTATTATTCGGGCACTAATCATCCTTATAAATTTAAGGTGGATTATACCTGTGATGTCACCATTACCTTTGACCCCGAGACCGAAACCGTAACCGTACAAAGCGACGGAATTTTTCCTCCGCCATATATAAATTTTTCAGTGTACTCGGTAATCGCCGCAGGTAACGGCGAGGGCGATTACCTGAACGGCTCAAATTGGGATCCCTACGATACCGCAAACGCTCTGGAAGAAATTGAGGAAGGCGTTTGGCAGCTGACAATGAAGAACATTGACGCCTTCGATAATTACCAGATTAAATTCGTCGTAAATTCCGTCGACGAGGACGGCAATCCTATTGTTAACCCTTGGGAGCATAATTTCGGCACAGCAATGGAAAGGGAGTACCCTGCGGATGAAGAAATTGACGCTGTTTATAACGGCAGAACCTGCATTTTCAGCGTGCCTCAGGACGGCTCGACGGTTATTTTTACGCTCAATCTCAGAAGCTTTGATATCGAAACAAAGCAGGGCGCAAAGCTGATGATTAATGTCGAACCTCCTGAACCCGAGTTAAAACCGCAGCTTGGTGATGTCAACGGCGACGGAGTTGTCGATGTTCTCGACGCGGCGCTGATTCAAAAATTCGCGGCTGAAAAGGCTCAGCTTAACGAAGAACAAACGAAGCTTGGCGATTTTAACGGCGACGGTCATTGTGACGTACTCGACGCCTCGGCAATTCAAAAATCGCTTGTATATTAAAATACAGAAAGGGTGTAAGCTATGAAAAAACTGATTTCCGTAATACTCGTCTTTGTTACTGTTCTTTCCTGCGCGGTATTCGGCGCCTATGCCGAGGAAACAACGGATAAAAACAAAAGAAGGCTCGAGCTGTTTGTAAATTATTACAACATGAATGTTATCGGTATGGTAGGAGAAGGCTCAATATATGACAAACAAGAGTTTTTCAACGCTTTTTATGATGCCGAGGCTGTGTTAAACAGCGAATCTTCAACCTCAGAGGATTACCGTACAGCGTATGAAACTGCCAAAAACAAGCTGTATAATATGAATATAGATCCGTTTTACGCGTACAAAACCTACCAAAAAGCCTCTGCACTGAAAAACATTTGCTATCCCGAGGAAGAGTGGAATATTTTTCAAAACGCTCTTTCAGCCCTGAAAACCGCAATTGATGATAATGAAGGGATATCGTATGATTATACTGATTACGACTACGAAACCGACACCGAGGAAAACATACCGATTTATAAATATACCGACGAGCAGGGGAGAGAACTCACAAAGCGTTTTCACGAAACGCTCTACGCGTATAATTCCATAGCGGATAAGTATTACGTAATGGGAGATTTTAACCGCGACGGAAAAGCCGATGTGCTTGACGCCTTTTGTATTCAAAAAGCGAAAAACAATCCATTTGTATACAGGCGTTTATATGTGAATAATTCTCAGCTCAGCGTAGGCGACGTTAACGGCGACGGCAGGATTGATGTACTGGACGCGGCGGATATTCAAAAATACTCGGTAGGTAAACTTGCGGAGTTTAAGCCTTACGTCAGCTACATTTCAAAGGTAGATACCCACGAATCGGAAGAATTTATGAAGGCTCATTTGATAAATTTTGAGATTTGTCCCTTTATCAGCCCTGATATGCCCGTACTGCTTGATAAAATGGAATATATCTCCAAGGAAATTCAAGGCTTTTATACAGAGTGCATAGCCGAGGGAATTGAATATTGATACTCAAACAAAACGCGCAGAGAGCAAAAAACTCTCTGCGCGTTTACTATTTTACGTTATACTAATTTCCATTAAAACGCTTTAAAACAGATGTCAGCGGGAAATTTTGCATAACAAGGCGGAGGACGCCGCAAGGCTGGCGCCTTGCAAGGACAACAACGCAGTTATGCGGAATTTTCCGCGATAGATGTTAAAGGGTTTTATTGGATATTAGTATTTATTCCTGCGTAACCGCATTGTTCAATTAAATCCTGACCTTCGGACGACAGCGTCCATTCAATCAGCTTTTTGACATTCTCATTTTGATTGTCCTTGCGGTACACCGCGTAAAACTGATAAACAAGCGGATAGCTGCCGTTTTTTATGTTTTCGGTATTTGGGTAAACTCCGTTAAGCGAAATCATCTTAACCGCCTGATTGCCGACCATATCGTTAAGGTAGTAGCGGAATGAAAAGCCGATTGACGCGCCGGTAAAGGCGAGAGGTGACTTAGGCGCAATTTTACGCTCGCCCATAAACTTGTCCATAACGGTCTGGCTGCCGCTGCCCTTTAGCCTTGTCACAGGGTTAATTACGCGGTTAGCTCCGCCGACGTCAGCCCAGTTTTGAACATCTCCGCCGTAAATATCCCTGACCTGCTCCACGGTAAGGTTATCCACAGGGTTCTTTTCGTTTACAAAGAAAACAAATGCCTCCTGACCGACAGGCTGATATACAAGCTCAACTCCCTTGTCCTTTGCGTACTGCTTTTGCTCATCGGAAGGTGCGGCGGCAAAGAAAATATCCGTATCGCCGTCAACAACCGCCTTGTATCCGCGGACGGTGTTTTTGTACTGCATTTTGCTGTCGGCGGCAAAGTTCTCGCCGTAATAATTGTCGTCGGAAAAGCTGCCGCCCTTATAAGTAACCGAGCCCTCGGGGTAAACGGCGTTTACAACCGACGCGTAAACAGGTACTAATGCCGCCGCTCCGTCAAGCACAGGCAACTTGTCTTTCAGCTTAAGCGAAGAATTTACCTTTGCCAATTCCGATTCCTTCTCAAACGGCAAATACCGCTTAACATCTATCATTTTTATCTGATCTGTACCGCTGTAATTGTTGCCGAGCCGCTGAGTCATAATCAGATAAACCCCGAGGTTCAATATTCCGAATATCAGTATAACCACGCCGAACACCGCAAAGGCGTAACGCTTTTTAATCCTCATATCACCACAGCTCCTTTGAGATAAAATAGATTATCGAGCTGTTCTGATACGCGTTTGAATCGTAAATCAGGTGAGCCACAGTCAACCCGGCGCATACAATCAGCAGCGCGGCGAGAATAATATAAAATGTCTTAACCTTCATAATCGTCTCCCGTGTCTCACATTATCGAAATCTCGCCCGAAACAATACGGCTGATATAAATAATAATATAAATCACAAAAGCAATGAAAGCCGCGCTGATAATTCCTGTTACTATTATTCTGACTATCTGCTTTTTTATATCATCATTTAGCCCTTTAAGTCTTATTTCAAGCTTTATATTATCATCATTATCTTTGTTTTCCAAAGCCGCTTTAATAGCTTTTTTATCCTTAATCAGCTCCGACAAACTGTAAAATAACATAATAATGCAAATCAAAGGACCGACAATAATAATCAGTCCAAATATAATCATAATTAATAACATAAAACTTAATAACCTCCTTTACATTGCCGGAATTGCGCCTGTTAACAGAAGCATAAGATTTATAAATACATATAAAGATACCGCTCCGGTTACTGTTCCAATCAACCCGGTGACGACCATTATTACAGTCTGCTTTTTGATTTCGTTTTTTAGCTTGTCATCGGGATTTGTTTTCATTTCTTTTTTGCAATTTTTTATCTTTTTAAGTCCGCGGAAAAAGAAAACAAAACAAACTACCGGAACAGCAATTATTGCGCATATCATTAATAATAAATCCAAAATAATCACCATTCTTTCTATAACCCCGCAAACGGAAATGCTTTGCGTGGGTTTGTTTTATTTGTACTAAACAAGATGTTACAATTAAATTATAATACAAAGATTTCTAAAAGTCAACATATTATCAGTATTTGTACATATTTTATATATAAAATTATTCTTATAATTATTTAGTTTTTAAAGTTTTTTTAAGGATTCTTCTCTACAATGATACCGTAAAAAATTCTATCGCGTTCGAATACCCCACGGTAGAGTAATTAAAATGAGAGGAGTTTAATTATGGCTAAAAAAATCCTATCCCTGATATTGGTATTTGCACTGATATCAACCTTTGCAATTTCCACAGCTTCGGCGGCTTCGGTCGATACGGAAGACACCATTTCCGCTGTTGCCGAGCAGAGCGCGGTACTGACCTTTTCGAACAGCTCAGTCACCGAAACCTCAGCAGGCAGCGGCTACACAATCGACGGCACAACGCTTACTATCACAACGGCAGGCACTTACCGTATCACAGGCAGCTGCACCGAGGGCTCGGTTGTTGTCAGCAAGGGCCTGAGCAACGTAACGCTCATTCTCGACAACCTGTCGCTTTCGTCCTCGACCACCGCGCCTATTGTCGTAAAAAAGTCGGCTAATGTAAACATTCATCTTGTAGGCACTTCAACCCTTACCGATAACGAAAACCCTGCAAACGAGACATCAACAGACACAACTGTTGCGGAAGCATTCGAGGGCGCTGCGGTAAAGGTAAAGAGCGGCTCAACCGTGACCTTCTGCGGCGAGGGCAATCTCAATGCAGTAGCCAACGCCAAAAACGGCATCAAGGGCGGCGCGACCGCCTCACTGATATTTAACCAGAGCGGCACAATAAACGTCAGCGGCAATTCAAAATACTACGGAGCGACAACCTCCGGCGCGGCTGTCAACAACGGCATAGCCAGCGATGGAAGTATCGTAATCAACCAAGGCACATATGTAATCAAAGCCGCAAACGACGGTATTAAGAGTACTCCCGACGCCACAGACGAAACCGAGGGAACGGTTATCGACACCGAGTCCGCAGGCACGGTGACAATCAACGGCGGCACATTCGATATTGATGTTGACGGCGACGGAATTCAGGCTGACACCGCGCTTAACATTAACGGCGGCACATTCGATATCCGCACATGGAAGGGCTACAGCGTTTGGAACGATACTCTCGCAAACGCCTACAGCTGCAAGGGCTTAAAGGCTTCGGGTGACCGTGCCGAGGAGGCAGGTATCGAGCCTGCGCTCAACATCACAGGCGGTACATTCACAATTAACACAGGCGACGACGCAATTCACTCCGACGCCAACGCTACCGTAACCGGCGGCACCTTCACTATTCAGACAGGCGACGACGGTATGCACGCCGACACCTCATTAACGCTCGGCACAGAAAACGGCTTTGACCGCGACCCCGACGTTAACATCAGCACATCTTATGAAGGACTCGAGGGCGGCACTGTATACGTCTATTCCGGACGTTACTATGTTGTCGCGAGCGACGACGGCGTAAACGCCGCAGGCGGCAGCACAAACGGCTCGGATCCCGGCGCGGGCGGCGGAAACACCTTTAATCCCGGCGGAGGCCCCGGCGGACGTCCCGGAGGCGGCGGATTTAATCCCGGCGGCGGAAGCAGTCAAACATCAGGCAACTATAACATCTACATCTACGGCGGAGATTTGTACGTAAACTGCAACGGCGACGGACTTGACTCCAACGGCGGTCTGTATCTTTACGGCGGAACCCAGGCAGTATTCAGTATGAAGTCGGGCGGCGATAACTCCGCGATTGACGCCGACGGCACAATTTCCATTCAAGGCGCGACAGTCTTTACCGCAGGCACAACAGGAATGGATGGTTCGGCAAAATCAAGCTGGTTCGGCAGCAACCAAAAGTACGCTTCAAGCACAACAAGCTATACCGCAGGCAAGATTATCAACACCAAGGCAGGCAGCAACGGCAGCGTAGTGTTCAGCTATTCTCTGCCCAAGGCGGTTAACTATATTATGGCTTCTTGGCCGACAACAGTATCATCAAGCGCACCTTCATTCGCGACAGCGACAAGCGTAACCGCTTGTAAGGGCGGCTCACAGAGCCACACATGGAACTCAGGCACAGTGACAACCGCGGCTACCTCAACATCATCAGGAGTAAAGACCTACACCTGCACCAAGTGCGGCGCGACAGAAAAGCAGACAATCCCCATGACGGTTTCGGTTGACGCCTGCGACCATTCGGTAAATCAGGAAGAATTAGTCGATAACGGCTATACAGTTACCTTCGCCGGCGACAGCGGAGTAAGCTCGGTTACCGTTTATAATACTCAGGACTACACAGGCGCAAGCGAATCCGTATCAGCCACAGGCTCAACCGTTTCACGCAGCAGCGATACCGGAGAGCCCGACTCAACAGGCGACGGTCAGGTTAACTTTACAATCAACCTTGCCGACGGCTACGCGCTCGACAGCGTAACGGTTACCTCGGGAACATACAAAAACATTAAAGGTCCGACCGACACCGGGCTTGCAAACACCTACCGCATTACAAAAATCAGCGGCGACACAACCATCACAATTAAAACCGTTCAGTGCGAGCACGGAACAATCGCCTCAGGCACAACTCCGTCATGGAGCTGGAGCGAGGGCTACGGCACTGCAACTCTCTCATACACCTGCGCGGATTGCGGCAACACCGTAAATGTTGACGGTGAGGTATCAAGCGTGCTGACATCTTCATCACTAATCACCTTTACAGCAAAGGCTTCTATCGGCTCAACTCAGTACACCGACACAAAGACAGCCTCACCCTTCACGGCAAGCTTCAACTGCGACGAGGGCGTAGAGTCCGTTAACTTATACTACACTCAGGACTACACATCAGCAGATGAAACAGGCGTAACAACCGCGGTTGCGCGCGACAGCGGCACAGGCAATCCTGTTGTTACGGGCGACGGACAAATTAACTTTGTTGTAGTTCTCAAAAACGGCTACACGCTCGATTCCGTAACCGCAGAGGGCGCGTATAAAAACGTAAAGGATACGGGAGTTGAGAACACCTACCGTATCACAAAGGTAACAGGCGCGGTGACAATTAACGTTACAACCGAAAAGAGCGCGACTCCTTCGGATTATACCCTCGGCGACGTCAACGGTGACGGCTATATCACGGTTGCCGACGCAACCTTGGTTCAGCAGCACGCCGCAGAGCTGATTACTCTGACAGATACCGCTCTGCTCGCTGCCGACACCAACAAGGACGGCTATGTCACAGTCGCCGACGCAACCCTAATTCAAAGGTACGCAGCAGAGCTGATTGACGAATTCTAAGAAAAAAATTCAATACTTAACGCAAAATCCACCGGCTTTCATAGCCGGTGGATTTTTAATTATAGCTTAATTGGTGAAAAACTGCGTCCAGTAAAGCGTTCTGCCGTTCTTATAACAACCTATTCCGATTTTGCCGAAGCTCTGGGAGAGTATGTTCTTGCGGTGACCTTCTGAATTCATCCAGCCGTTTACAACCGACTGCGGAGAGGGATAGCCGTAGGCAATATTTTCGCCTGCCGAGCGGTAAGAAACCCCGATTTCCTTAGCGGCGGTAAAGCATGTGCTGCCGTTCGGTCTGGTGTGAGAAAAGCTTATCACAATCTCCTTCGCGCGCAAATGAGCAACCTCTGTCAGCTTGCTGTCCATAGCAAGAGGGGAGAGTCCGTACTTGCTTCTCTCAATATTCACAAGCCTCAGCACCTCAGCCTCATATGCCGTGTTGAATTCGGATGATTCCGTCTGAGCAGGAGCGGTCGGCTCGGTTGGAGTAACAACCGGCTCTGTAGGCTTTTCAGCCGGCTCAGTAACAACAACAGCAGGCTCGGTCGGCTTTTGCAAAGGCTCAGTCGGAGCAACCGTTTCCACAGGCTTTTCTTCCGTCTTTGTAGGGCTTTCAATAGGCTCAGTCGGCTTAACAGAAGGCTTATCAGGCTTTGAGTTATTGCAATTACCGCCGGGGCAGTAGTTGTCAATATATTTGATAATTTCATTATATTTACAGTTAATATTAACGCAATACTGCCTTAAAAATTCCCCTATACTGTCGCAGCTTCCGCCGCCACATATAACCCTTACCTGAGCGCAGGGTTTAACCGTAGCCGCGCTTACAGCGGCTGTCGAGCCCGACGCTATCATCAAAACTGCCATTACGGCAGAAAGTATTTTTGAAAAATGTTTCATTTTTAACCTCCAAACACTTTTTGGCGTTAACGCTGTTATAATCATACATCTAAAAAATTTTAATTTCAACGCACAAATTATGGAACAACATATTGACATTGTGTCAGAATAGGTGTATTATATAGTTACTGACAGTATGTCAGAATAATTTAAATAATGGAATACAAGGTGATTTATATGCCGAAGGGTTCTCCTGAGCTTACCAACGCGCGCAGGGAAGAGATAATCTCCGCGTGCAAAACGCTCTACAAGGAAATGAGTTTCAAGGATATTACGATAATGAAAATCGCGGAGTCCACAACCTTCTCACGCGCTTCAATCTACAATTATTTTGAAACTAAGGAAGAAATTTTCCTCGCCATCCTGCAAAAGGAGTACGAGCTATGGGTTGAGGATTTAACCGAAATAACTGAGAGTAATGACAGTATGACAAAGGATGAGCTTGCAAAAGCCCTTGCTTCATCCCTTGAAAAGCGCAAGCTGCTCTTAAAGCTGATGAGTATGAACCACTACGATATGGAGGAGAACAGCCGCGAGGAACGTCTTTGCGAGTTCAAGGTGGCTTACGGCAAGTCGCTTAAAGCGGTTGATGAAATGCTCAAAAAGTTCTGCACCGATATGTCTGATAATGACAGACAGCAGTTTGTATACTGTTTCTTTCCGTTCATCTACGGAATTTATCCCTACACGGTAGTGACCGACAAGCAGAAAAACGCTATGGAGCAGGCAGAGGTAGGATATGTATTTTACACAATTTACGAGCTCTCCTACACCTGCGCAAAAAAACTATTAAACGCTTAGTAATATACTTAAACAGGAGGAATTTGAAATGAAAGAAAAGATTGTACAGACCGCCGGCAGAGAACAGCTCGGAGAATTCGCTCCGTCATTCGCGCACTTAAACGACGATGTTTTATTCGGTGAGGTTTGGAACGAAGAAGCAATCGACGTGAAAACAAAATGTATCATCACTGTAGTGTCGCTTATGGCGTCGGGAATCACAGATTCCTCGCTTAGCTACCATCTTCAAAACGCCAAGGCTCACGGCGTAACTAAGGAAGAAATCGCCGCGATTATCACCCACGCGACAATGTACGTTGGCTGGCCGAAGGGTTGGGCGGTGTTCCGCCTTGCAAAGGAGGTCTGGAACGAGGAAGCTCCTGCGCAGACCGAAAAGGGAAAATTTGCAAATTCAATTTTCTTCCCGATAGGCGAGCCCAATCCCTACGGAGAATTTTTCGTAGGTCAAAGCTATCTTGCACCGGTTTCAACCGAGCAAGTGCCGATTTACAACGTAACCTTTGAGCCCGGCTGTCGCAACAACTGGCACATTCACCACGCAAAGAGCGGCGGCGGACAAATGCTTATCTGCGTAGGCGGACGCGGCTATTATCAGGAGTGGGGCAAAGAGGCTGTCGAGCTTACGCCCGGTACGGTCATCAACATTCCTGCCGAGGTTAAGCACTGGCACGGCGCAGCGGCAGATTCGTGGTTCTCACACCTCGCAATCGAGGTTGACGGCGACGGTACATCAACCGAATGGCTCGAAGCAGTAGCTTCGGAAGATTACGATAAATTAAAATAGGGGGTTATTATATGTCAGCAAAGTCAAAATTCATCAAGGTTTCCGCACTCGTTTTAATGGCGGTAATGCTGTTTGCCTTAACAGCCTGCGGAGCAAAGCAGGATAACAGCTCACAGTCGCAGACAGAAAAAAAATCCTCAGCGGCAGCAACCGAAAAGCAAAGCTCAGCTTCATCAAATGAGCAGTCATCGGCAAGTGATAAAGCCGCCGATACAAGCACAAACAGCGGCAAAACGCTTGTAGTGTATTTCTCCGCGACAGGCACAACAAAGGGCGTAGCCGAAAAAATCGCCGCCGCGACAAACGCTGACACATACGAGATTTTAGCGGCGCAGACCTACACCGAGGCTGACCTAAACTGGAACGACAAAAACAGCCGCACAACAAAGGAGCAGAACGATAAATCCGTCCGTCCCGAAATCGGCAGCGATAATGTAAATCTTGACGGTTACTCCACAATCTTCATCGGCTATCCTATTTGGTGGGGAGAGGAACCGCGTATTATGGACACCTTTGTCGAGAGCTACGATTTCAGCGGAAAGACGATGATTCCCTTCTGCACCTCGGGCGGCTCGGGAATCGGTTCAAGCGGCACAAACCTTGCGGATAACGCCAAGAGCGGCAACTGGCTTGAGGGCGAACGCCTGAGCAGCTCGTCGGATATCGAAGGTTGGGTTAAGGGCTTGAAGCTCTCATAACGGAGGACAAGATGAAATACACAAAACTCGGTAATTCCGATTTGAACGTATCCCGTATTTGTATGGGATGTATGGGCTTTGGCGATTCCTCAAAAGGTCAGCATAGCTGGACGATTGACGAGGCGCACAGCCGTGAGATTATAAAGCGCGGACTTGACCTCGGTGTAAACTTCTACGACACCGCAATCGGCTATCAAAGCGGCACGAGCGAGCAGTACGTCGGCAGGGCGCTCAGGGATTTCGCAAGGCGCGATGAGGTTGTAGTCGCGACAAAATTCCTTCCGCGCACGGCTGATGAAATTGAAAACGGCATAAGTGGTCAGCAGCATATTGAAAATATGATAAACACCAGCCTGCAAAACCTCGGTATGGACTATGTGGATTTGTACATCTATCATATGTGGGACTGGAACACGCCGATTTACGATATCCTCGACGGACTTAACCGCGTTGTAAAGGCCGGAAAAGCGCGATATATCGGCATTTCAAACTGTTTCGCGTGGCAGCTTGCAAAGGCAAACGCGCTTGCGGAAAAGGAAGGCTTTGCAAAGTTTGTGTCTGTTCAGGGGCATTATAACCTGATTTTCCGCGAGGAGGAGCGCGAGATGGCACCCTATTGCAGAGAAGAAAATATCGCCCTTACACCGTACAGCGCACTTGCGAGCGGCAGGCTTTCGCGATTGCCCGGAGAAAGCTCCACCAAACGCGCCGCGGAGGATGCCTACGCAAAGTTTAAGTACGACGCTACCGCCGAACAGGACGGCGTAATAATCAGCCGCGTTGCCGAGCTTGCCGAAAAGCACGGCGTTAGTATGACGGAAGTTTCACTCGCGTGGCTGCTCACCAAGGTAACGTCACCGATAGTAGGCGCGACAAAGCTGCATCATATCGAGGGCGCGGCAAAGGCGGTTGACTTGGAGCTCACGGAAGAAGAAATATCCTATCTCGAAGAACCATACGTTCCTCACGCGCTTGCCGGAGTAATGGCGCAGAACAAGCCCGAAAACGCCAACGCAAAGCACGTCTGGACAACCGGCAGTCAGAAAATAAAAGAGAATTAATACAAAAACACCGCCTGATTTTTCATCAAGGCGGTGTTTGTTATTTATCAAGTCTGTATAAGTACGAGTCCAAAGTCGGAATCTCGGCGTGAATCCAATCGAGAATTTTTTGATATGACTCCAGGTCAAAATCCTTTTTAGAACCGACAATCTCAAAATTCACTCCCTTAACGGTAATGAACCAGCCTGTCTCAAAAAATCCGTTTCTCATATAAAACTCGCGTCTGCGCTTCCTTTGCTCGATATTTTCACATTCTTCAAAAATACTTTCAAAGTACAGCACAATCTGCTTGCCGTCGTAGTACTCCTTAAGCGCTTCAAGCGCCTTTGTGCCGATACCGAGGTTTCGCTTTTCGGGCAGTATCGCGAAATATGAAATATACACGGTCTTTTCGTTTTTAATACACAAAAAGTAACCTGCAAAATCCTCAGGAGCTTCCTTAAGGTAAATTCCGAGCAAGTCGAGCGAATCTTTTTCAAATTCGTAGATAAAATCCGTCTCGGTATGCTCCTCAATCGGGAACGCCTCAAAGTTGAGCTTTGTAATAATATCCACTTCGGGAGCGCCTTCTGCAAGCTTTCTTAAAATCATATTTGCCTCCGTTACAGTAAAAAGTCTGTTACTATTCTACAACAGCGTAATTATTTGTCAAGTTATTCTCTTTTAATTATAGACAGAATTTAATATTTTTGGTATTATATTGTTAAGGGGGAATTGGTTATGAACCGATTACAGGCAAATCTTTGCCTTATCTGCGTTACTCTCTGTTGGTCAACAGAGGTAATTATTTTTTCGTGTATTCCTGACAGTGTCCTGCCTTTTGCGACAACATTTATCTGCAACGCAATCGCAACGGTTGTTCTCGCCGCCTGCTTTTTCAAGCGGATAAAAAGGGAAATGAGTAAATCGAGCAAAAAAATACTGCTGAAATGCCTGCTGCTCGGAGTGCTCAACTGCGCCTACAACGCTCTGTATATGTACGGCTTAAAGTCCTTCGACGTTTCCACAGGCGCGTTTACGTTTTCGATGACGGTGGTTGTACTGCCGGTTGTACTGATTACGATGAGGAAATCTGTAGGGGTAAAAACGTGGATTTCCGTAGCTCTTGTTCTGAGCGGAATTGTAATAGCATTGGGCGGAAGTTTGACCCAAATACCGTACGCCGGGCTGCTTTTTATGTTACTCGGATGTATAATCCGCTCGGTATTTATCGTAAAGCTCAACGATTTTGCGCGTGAGCACGACTCAATCACACTGTCGGTTTTTATCTCGGCATTTGTCGCTGTAATCAGCTTTGTGATATGGTTTGTTCTACAGCCGTCCACATTCGCAACCATTCCGTGGTCGAGCACGATAATCGCAAGCCTGTTTATTCACGCATATTTTATCGTAGCCTTTGCGCAGACCTTAAACATCTTCGCTCAAAGGAGAGCCACCGCTACAGAATCGACAATCATCTACTCACTCGAGATAGTGTTTTCTCTGATTTGGGGAGCGGTTTTACCCGAAAATCTTGTAGACAGGGCAATCCCCACGCCTTTCCATATCATAGGCGCCGTGCTGATTGTTGCAGGCAGTCTTGTCGAAATTATCGAATTCAAAGGGAAGAGGAGGCTGAAAAATGTTTCTGAAAAACAGTAACCTCCCCAAGCCCGTAAAGTTTATTTTGCTGACGTTAATCCTTATAGCCGTATATCTTATAATCGCAATTCCGTTCAAGGTTATAAGCATTATCCCCGGTTTTACCGACATCCGACCGGTAATGCTGTTTAAGCCTGTGTTCGGAGTGTTCTTTGGAATTCCCGGCTGCTTCGCCTTTGCAATCGGCAACCTTATTGGCGATATTATGAGCGACAGCTTGCGCTGGAGCTCAATCGCAGGCTTTGCGGCGAATTTTTTAGCACCGTTTATATTTTACCTGTTCTTTGTAAAGTTTGCAAAAACAGAGTTTTCACTCAGAACCGGAAAAGACCTGCTCAAACAGCTCGCGGTAGTAGTTGTCTCGTCAGTGGTCGAAACGCTGATAATAGCGCCGTCAGTCAAGCTGATTTATCCGGAAGTAGAATTTAATCTGCTGTCATTAACAATTTTCCTAAACGGCACGGCTTTCCCACTGCTGCTCGGAATTCCCCTGATGATACTTATGCAGGAGGAACTCGGCTTTATGCCGCTTAAAAGGAAAGACTTAGCTTAAGGCAACACCGCACAATTCAATGCGCACGGCTTGCTTGAATATTATTCCGTCAGCTTGCCCAAAAAATCTCGGCAAGGCGTCAGCCTTACCTTGATTTATTTGTACACCCTGACGAAAAATCTTGCTGCGCAATCCGCACACCTGAATTGTGCGGTATTGCCTTAAATTTTTAGGAGCACCGTTTGGTGCTCCTTTAATTTTTTTAAAAATTTTTCAAAAAAGATGTAACAAAACTATTGACAAGTAACTTGTAATGTGATATATTACAAGCGCAAGATAGATAAATCAACCGCTTGCAAATAAAAATTATTATCAGGAGGATATTATTATGAAAATCGCAGTAGTAGCAGCAAACGGCAGAGTATCACAAAAGGTTATTAAGGAAGCGCTTGACAGAGGCTTTTCGGTTAAGGCTTTCGGACGTGACGCAGAGAACAAAACCGCCGCGACAGATTACGTGCAGAAGGACATTATGGACTTGACAAAAGAGGACCTTGCAGGCTTTTACGCGGTTGTTGACGGCTTCGGAGCATGGAAGGACGAGGATCAGCCCATGCATATCAAGACAAGTCAGCACCTTTGCGACGTGCTTTCGGGCACAGACACACGCCTTTTAATCGTAGGCGGAGCAGGCAGTCTTTATGTTAACCCCGAGCATACCGTTCAGGTTAAGGACGGAGCGGATTTTCCGGAAATCTTTATGCCTCTGGCCAACGCGATGGGCGAGGAGCTTGACAAACTCAGAAAGCGCGACGACGTTAACTGGACATTCATCAGCCCCGCAGGTGATTTTCAGGCTGACGGCGAGAGAACAGGCAAGTACATTCTCGCAGGCGAGGAGCTTACGCTCAACTCAAAGGGCGAAAGCATTATCAGCTACGCCGATTACGCAATCGCGATGGTTGATGAAATCGAGAGTGGCAACCACATCAAAGAGCGTATTTCTGTAGTCAGAGAGTAATTTGATAATTTCGGCGGACGGGGTAAATCCTGTCCGCTTCTTCTTGAAAAAGAAGTTGTAATATGATATATTATAAGTATCAATTTATAATAGAGGAAGTTTTATGCAGATTACAAGCCGTTTTACAATCGCAGTTCACATCATCACCTGTATCGACTGCTTCAAGGACGAGTACAAGGTGACGAGCAATTTTATCGCTCAGAGCACAGGGGTTAATCCTGTTATTATCCGCGGAGTGCTTTCCCAACTCAAAGAGGCAGGAATGGTGAACGTCCGCCAAGGCGCAAGCGGAATAACCCTCGCAAGGCCGCTTGACGAAATTACATTTTACGACATTTACGAGGCTGTTGACAGCGTAAAGGACGTGGGACTGTTCCACTTCCACGAGAATCCGAATATGGAATGTCCGGTTGGACGAAACATCCACGCCGCGACCGACAGCCGCCTTGCTCAGGTTCAGGCTTCAATGGAAAACGAGATGAAGCAAATCAAGCTCAGCGACGTAGTTGACGACGTAAAAATCAAAATAAAGGCGGAAAAAAATGAAAACAGCTGATTATCTAAGTTATATAGTAAACAAAATCCACCGCACAATAGTTGCGACGGTGGACGATGACGGCTTGCCTGTAACCTGTGCTATAGATATGATGGACGCCGATAAAAACAGTCTGTACTTTCTGACCGCAAGGGGCAAGCGTTTTTATGACAGGCTGATAAAAAGAAAATTCATCGCCTTTACCGCGATGAAGGGCGAGGATACAATGACAAGCGTTGCCGTCTCGGTAAGGGGAAAGGTGCGTGAGCTCGGAAGTGATAAAATCCCCGAGCTGTTCGGCAAAAATCCGTATATGAACGAGATTTATCCTACAGAGCAAAGCCGCAGCGCACTGACGGTTTTTCAAATTTACGAGGGCAGCGGCGAATGGTTTGACCTCAGCAAAAAGCCGATAGAGCGCAAATCCTTCACCTTCGGCAAGGCTGAGGAACACAAAGAGGGATATTTTATCACAGAAAGCTGCATCGGCTGCGGAAGCTGCGCTGAGGTTTGTCCGCAAAGCTGTATTGTAGCGGATGAAATCCCATATGTAATCGAGCAGGAGCACTGCCTGCACTGCGGCAACTGCCTGACCGCCTGTCCTGCAGGTGCGGTAATCAAGAGGTGATATTGATGAAAGGAAAATACGATTATCTGCCGAATGGCTATCAGGAAACAATCGAAAACGGACTGAACGCCCTGCGCGTTTTCAGCAAGGTTTCCCACGGTGTCGGCACGCCGGAGGAACAGCTTGAAAGGCTCAGAAACGAGCTTGAAAGCTGCGATGCGGTAGTAATCGGCGCAGGCGCAGGCTTGTCAACCTCGGCAGGCTTTACCTACAGCGGCGAACGCTTTGAGCGTTACTTCTTTGACTTCAAGCGCCGCTTCGGCATTACCGATATGTACTCGGGCGGATTTTATCCGTTTCCCGATGAAGAAACACGCTGGGCGTGGTGGGCAAGGCACATCTACTATAACCGCTATATCGACGCTCCAAAGCCTGTTTACAGCGAGCTTTTTGAGCTTGTAAAGGACAAGGAATATTTTGCCGTTACTACGAACGTTGACCACCAGTTCCAGCGCGCAGGGTTTGACAAAAGCCGCCTGTTCTACACCCAAGGCGACTACGGCTTGTTCCAGTCGGTAAACTGCAAGCTGCAAAAGACCTACGACAACGAGGAATGGGTTTATAAGGCTATGGACGCTCAGGGCTTTGTAAAAGACGAAAACGGCGTTTTCACTGTTCCCGAGGATAAAAATATCCAAATGCAAATTCCGACTGAGCTTATTCCAAAATGTCCCGACGACGGCAGTGATGTGGTGATGAACCTGCGCTCCGACGACAGCTTTGTCGAGGACGAGGGCTGGCACAGAGCCTCCGCGGCTTACTATGAGTTTTTGAAAAAGCACGAAAACGACCGCGTTCTTTACCTCGAGCTAGGAGTAGGCGGCAACACGCCCGTGATAATAAAATATCCGTTTTGGCAGATGACCTTGACAAACGGCAGCGCAACCTACGCTTGCCTTAACTACGGCGAGGCAAACTGCCCCGAGGAAATCGCCGTGCAGTCAATCTGCATTGACGGCGACATCGCAGAAATCTTAACTAAACTAAAATAATCAGACATACAAAAACCGCCCTTGACAAAAATCAAGGGCGGTAAGCTTTTAAATATTTAGGCTAAACCGATAGCGTGGAAGAACAGCACCGAAATTCCGCTGCAAATGAGTCCGAGGAACATTCCTGCGATAACGTCGGTCAGGTAGTGAACCCGCAGATAAATTCTCGAAAAGCTGATAAGCATTGCAATAGCCAAAACCGGGAGTACCACATAGGGTGGAAGTCCTCTGTAAATCGACACACCGACCATCGCAAACGAGGCGGTTGTGTGACCTGACGGAAAGGAGTAGAACCTCGGGCGGTTAATGATTTGCTCGTCGTCGTCAAGGCCATGGCAGGGACGTATTCTCTTAACGGTGTGTTTAATCAAGCCTTCACCCATAACGTGCGCAAAGCACAGCGCGATAACGTAGTTAAAGCCGATAGAGCGCCAGCTTGGGTTAATTAAAAACGGCAGGCAAACAAGCCACCAAATCAACCCGACATTTGCGGATCTGGAGGCGGTTTTCATGACCATATTCATTCCAGGTGAGTGAATACGGCTTATGTTGTCAAGAACCTTTTGGTCAAGGCTTCTCAGTCTGCCAAGCATAAATACATCTCCGTAATTACTTATAGATATACTCCTATATATGTAATTATAACACAAGAATAATTTTTTGAACAGGGTATTTTTAAATTTTTTTATTTTCTATATTTTGTTAGTTAATCCGATAAAAACACCCTTCTTATTGTATATTTTGTATTGAAAAATTTGCTGTTGATAATAAAAAGAGGAGACTGTCAAGCGGCAGTCTCCCAAATCGTTATATATTTTTCTTTTGGCTTGAATTTTCCGCGGTCAGCTTGTCGGCAATCGCCATTTTTTTAATGATGTTCTTCACCGTCATATCAAGCCCCGTGCCGTCGCTGTAATCGGCAGGATATATAAAATCAACCCTGTCGCGGTTCAGCAGAGCCTCAACCTTGCTGTCGCGCTTTTGGTACACGGCAATCGAGTAACCGCCGTACGCCTTCATCATCTTCATACACGGCACGTCCGAAAGTCCGTCGCCTATATAAATCATATTGCAAAACGGAACGCGCTTGCTGTCGTCGGGCATCGAGCGGTTTAGGTCAACGTCGTTCGCAACGTCGAGCACGCCTTTGTTAATGCGGTAAACAAACTGGGTTTTGTTGGTATAGTTAACGTCGGTTTTCGGCCAAACAGCCGCGCCGCTTTCATCGTACAAAAACTCGCAGGCAAAAATGCTCTTAAAGCAGTCCTTAATCGACGAGCCCTCAATAATCTCCTTCATTCCCGAGGAGATAACATAGTGCTCAATCTGCACGCCGTTTTCAATACCGAAGCGGTTAATGCGGTCAAACCAGCCCTCAACGCCCTTGAAGAACTCTATATTTTCGCCCATCTTAACAAGGCTCTCGCGCTTAAGGGCGATGTTTTTATCCTGCGCAATTTTGACCATAGCGTACATATACGCGAGCACCGAGTCCATATGCTCTCTTAAGCCCAGCTCGTTTGTGTAATCCCAAAACTCGCCGTCGGTCATCCCGAGGCTCGGAATAAAGCTGTAGCCCTGCATATTTTTGGTGCAAAGGGTTCGGTCAAAGTCGTACATCAGCGCGACAATGGGCAAATCACTCATAGTTTTCTCCGTATCAGTAGGTTTTAATCTCTACAGAATTAATCAAAATGGTGTCAAGCGGAACGTTGTTTTTGTCAACCTGCGCCTTGGCGATTTTGTCAACGGTCTCCATACCGCTGATTACTTGCGCAAACACGGTGTTTCCTCTGTCGGCGGCATTATATACGCCGTCAAGGTTTGGGTTACCGCCGTTCTTTGAGTACAGGCTCTTAACCTCGTCGGGAATAATCGCGGTGTTAATAAACTTGTCGCCGTTTTCGTCGATAAACGCCTGCAAAAGGTTAGAATCCCTGTAGTTGTTGAGCTGCTTTTTAACGTTGTTCCACAAATCGTTATACTGCTGCCATCCGCCGTTTGAGCTGAACGCTTCGGCAGAGGTTTGGTTGATAAAGAACTGACTGCCGTTAGAATCCTTAGCGCTGTTCGCCATGGAAACCGCGCCTCTGATATTAAACAGCTTGTCGCAGAACTCGTCCTCAAACTCAGAGCCGTAAGAGCTGATTCCGTTTGGATGCTTCGGATCCTCGCCGCTGTGACCGCCCTGAATAACAAAGTCGTTAATAACGCGGTGGAAGGTGGTGTTGTTGTACTTTCCTGCCTTCGCGAGGTTCACAAAGTTGGTCACGGTTTTCGGAGCCTGAGCAGGGAAGAGCCTGAGCGTAATATCGCCCATACCGGTGTGGATAACCGCAATCGTGTCTCCCTTTTTAGGCTGTTCAAGCTGAAAGCCCACAGGGTTATTGTCGTTAATAATGTTCGGTTCAATGCCCAGCGCGGCAGGGTCAAAGCCCATCGCTTCAAGTCCGCTTATCGCCTTGGCTTCGTCGCCTGTGCTGACAGGATATGTCGCGTCTGCTTCGTCCGAGGTTGCGGCGGAAGTCGGAGCTTCATCCTGCTTTTTTTCGGAACATCCGGCAAACGAAAGCGCTAAAATAAGGCTTAAAACAACGCATATCGAACCGATAAGTGCTTTAATGATTTTTTTCATAATTATTGTCCTTTCGGATTTTTTTAATTAATCATAAAACACACAAAAGTATTATACCACAATTTATACAAAAATGCAAATCGGGGCAATTTTACACCTCTGCATAAATACCGCGCCGTTATCATAGAATTACTTGAAGCTATCAAAAGATATACGGAGGCAGAAAAATGGCAGAATTTTTACCCGAAGGAAAACTCATTAATACCCGGGAAAATATAAAGGTGCTGAGCTCACCGTCAGCCCTGCGCGAGGCTATGCAAACTCAAAAAATACTCGAAGCCACCGCCGTGCTCTGCGATTCGGGGCACAACCTCACCGTCAGGCTCGGCTCATTCCGCGGAATAATCCCAAGGGAGGAGGGCGCTGTGGGGATTAAAGACGGCTCTGTGCGCGATATCGCGGTAATCTCGCGCGTTAACCGCCCCGTTTGCTTTGTGGTTACGGATATCAAGACCGACCAAAGCGGAGAGGAATACGCGGTTTTATCGCGAGAAAAGGCGCAGAAAATTTGCCTTGAAAGCTACATATCAAAGCTCAGGCGCGGCGACATCGTAACCGCCGCGATAACCCACCTCGAAAGCTTCGGCGCATTTGCGGACATCGGCTGCGGAATAGTCGCGCTGATGCCGATTGACTCAATCTCCGTCTCGCGGATTGAACATCCGGGGGAGCGATTCCGTGTGGGAATGGAGATTAAAGCCGTCATAAAGTCCATTGAAAACGGCAGAATCAGCCTCAGCCAAAAGGAGCTGCTCGGCACGTGGGAGCAAAACGCCGAGGGCTTTTCGGCAGGCGAAACCGTATCGGGAATTGTAAGAAGTGTCGAAAATTACGGAGCGTTTATTGAGCTCACCCCGAACCTCGCAGGTCTTGCCGAGAGCAGGGAAGGGGTAAAGGTTGGCCAGCAGGCAAGCGTATATATCAAGAGCATTATCCCGGAAAAAATGAAAATTAAGCTCATTATAATAGATACCTTTGAAGCTAAGCACGCGCCCGAAAAGCAGAATTATTTTTATACGGGCGACCACATCAGCCGATTTTTGTATTCGCCCGAGGGCTGCAAAAAGGTAGTCGAGACGGTTTTTGACTGAGCATTGTACTGTTTATAGCCCTGAGTCTTCCGCGCTCGTTGACAAACAAAACCCCGTATGATATGATTATTTAAGATTAAAAATGGGGTGAAAAATATGGATTTTATCGGTATTATAGCCGTGATTTTAGGCGTGCTCGCGGTAATTTTGCTGATTGTTTTACTGGTTATTGTTCTGAAAAAGAATAATAATGACAATAACGATGAGATAATTAACGCCGTAAAAAACGAGGTTGTCCCCACCGTCAGGGATGAAATCTCACGCCAAAACAGCGCTTTAAGGCAGGAGCTGAGCACTCAAACTCAGACATCTGTCAAGAATATGGGCGACCTGCTGTCGGAAAATCAGCGCAGTTTTTCCCAACAGCAGTCCGAAAAGCTCAATTCGCTCGAGGTGCGGATGAAAACCTTTTCCGAATCCACCGAGCAAAAGCTTGAAAATATCAGACTTTCGACCGAAAAACAGCTTGAAGCGAACCGTCAGACGACTGAAAAACAGCTTGAAGCGAACCGTCAAACGGTCGAAAAGCGCCTTGAACAGCTCCAAAACGACAACAACCGACAGCTTGAGGAAATGCGCAAAACCGTAGACGAAAAGCTACAGAAAACCCTCGAGGAAAAGATGAACCAGAGCTTTTCGCTCGTCAACCAAAGGCTCGAGCAGGTTTACAAGGGGCTCGGAGAAATGCAGAACCTCGCGGTCGGCGTGGGCGACCTCAAAAAGGTGCTCTCAAACGTCAAGACAAGGGGCATTTTGGGCGAAATCCAGCTCGGAAGTATTCTCACCGAAATTTTACCGCCCGAGCAGTACGAGGAAAACATCGCTACTAAAAAGGGCTCAAAAAATGTGGTTGAATTCGCGATTAAGCTCCCTGCCGAGGACGACAGCTTTATCTACCTGCCGATAGACTCAAAGTTCCCCGGCGACACCTACGCCGCCTTGCGCGATGCCATTGAACAGGGCGACAAGGCGCAGATTGACCTCGCAGCAAAGGCGCTGATTACCACAATCAAGAACGAGGCAAAGGATATCCGCGACAAGTACATCGACCCGCCGAACACCACGGAATTCGCGATTATGTTCTTGCCGTTTGAGGGGTTGTACAGCGAGGTTGTAAACCGCGGAATGGTAGAGGAGCTCCAGCGCAAGTACAAGGTAAATATCGCCGGTCCGAGTACAATGGCGGCTCTGCTCAATTCACTGCAAATGGGTTTCAAAACCCTCGCCGTTCAAAAGCGAAGCTCTGAAGTTTGGGACTTGCTCGGCTCTGTTAAGCAGGAGTTTGACAAGTTTAACGACGTGCTAACAGCAACGCAGATGAGACTTGACCAAGCCAACAAAGAGCTTGATAAGCTCGTAGGAGTGCGCACAAGGCAAATTCAGCGCAAGCTTAAGGACGTGCAGTCCCCGACTATGCTCACGGATTTTTCATCCGAGGACTGACGCTGACAATTAAATAAACCGTATAGGGCGGTGGAGTGATGAAGCTAGCTTTGTTACCCACCGCCTTTTTATAAACGAATTCATATATGAAAAGGAGGAAAGAGTAGATTATTCACCCCACGGATAACCGCAAGGGTTTACCCTACAAAACAACTTATAGATTTAATTGTAGTGACAGGGCTTGCCCCTGTCATCAAAGCAGATTTTTGTTTTTGTCTCAAACCATTATTAATAACAGAAACGTCGTTGCGAAAAAATAAAATTTCAAAAACCTATTGACAAACTATGTTTTGTGTGGTAATATAGTCCCAACGTAAAAACCTACTAACCTGATAGGAGTAATAAGAAATGCTAATTTACATAAACCGATGTTGCTTTGATACGCGAATGTAAAGCTAAATTTCCGCCGACATTCAAACAAAACCAAACTATCAAAACAACAAAGGAGTAATTAATAATGAGTAAACTTACAGAAAGAAATTTAAGATTTGAGACAAAACAGCTTCACATCGGTCAGGAGACCGCCGACCCCGTAACCGATGCACGCGCAGTGCCGATTTACGCCACAACCTCGTATGTATTCCATGACAGCCAGCACGCGGCTGACCGCTTCGGACTTCGCGACGCAGGCAATATCTACGGCAGACTTACAAACCCTACGCAGGATGTTTTTGAGCGCAGAATTGCCGCACTTGAAGGCGGCACGGCAGCTTTGGCGGTAGCCTCAGGCGCTGCGGCAATCAGCTACACAATTCAGGCACTTGCTAAGGCAGGGGAGAACATCGTAGCTGCCGAGACAATCTACGGCGGTACCTACAACCTTTTGGCGCATACCCTGCCCAACTACGGAATTACAACTAAGTTTGTAAATCCCGACGAGGAAAACGCATTTGAAAACGCGATTGACGAAAACACCAAGGCGCTCTACATCGAAACCCTCGGCAACCCGAATTCAAATATTATCGACATAGAAAAGCTTGCGCAAATCGCTCACGCTCACAACATTCCGCTTGTTGTAGACAGCACCTTCGCAACGCCGTATCTTCTCCGCCCGATTGAGTACGGAGCAGACATCGTGGTTCATTCCGCGACAAAATTCATCGGCGGCCACGGCACGGCAATCGGCGGCGTAATTATCGAGAGCGGCAATTTCGATTGGGAGCAGAGCGGCAAATTCCCTCAGTTCTCCGAGCCAAACGCCTCATACCACGGCGCGGTATTCGCAAAGGCAGCTCCCGGCGCGGCGTTTGTTACATATATCAGGGCAATTTTGCTAAGAGATACCGGCGCAACGCTTTCTCCTTTCCATGCTTTCATCTTCCTGCAAGGTCTCGAAACCCTGTCGCTCAGGGTTGAGCGCCACGCCGAGAATACCAAAAAGGTAATCGACTTCCTCGTAAACCACCCCAAGGTTGAGCGTGTAAACCACCCCTCAACCGACGACTCGCCCTACAAGGCGCTTTATGAAAAGTACTTTCCGAACGGCGGCGGTTCAATCTTCACCTTCGACATTAAGGGCGGCGAGGAAGAGGCTAAAAAGTTCATTGACAACCTGCAAATCTTCTCACTTCTCGCAAATGTTGCCGACGTAAAATCTCTTGCGATTCATCCGGCTTCAACAACTCACTCACAGCTCAACGCCGAGGAGCTCGAGGAGCAGGGGATTCGTCCGAACACAATCCGCCTTTCAATCGGCACTGAGCACATTGACGATATTATCTTCGATTTATCCGAAGCGTTTGACGCAATTTAATTTCATAATGTTACTTAAAAAAAGTCATCCCGATGATTTGGGATGACTTTTTGTGTTATTACAGATTATTACCCAGCGTAATAATCTCAGCCCATTCAACAGGGCCTATCGCGCCGGTCTGTTCAATTCCGAGGTACTGTTGAAGCGCAATTACCGCCGCTTTAGTCCTCACGCCGAAAATTCCGTCAACCTCAATCACAGGGATTTGCTCAACATTCTGACCGATTTTATTCAGATATCCCTGAATAATCCTCACGCTCTCTCCGCGGTCGCCTTCAACCAAAAATCTGCCCGGGTACGGCTCTCCGATAGCGCTCTGATAGTTCGCAGGAAGCTCGCTGACAACCATGTTGTACACTTGTTCAATGCGGTTAAAAACGTTTGCGTCTACCACACCCGTCACAGGCAGCTCGTAGGTGTTCTGAAAGCTGAAAACCGCGTCGCGCGTGAGCTCACCGAAAAAACCCGTAATCGGAATCGGCGGAAGCTCGGGAAAAAAGTAGCCGATAAACGCGAGGTAGTATTGAAGCGCCTCAACGTCCTCGCCCTGACTGCCCATATTCAGTTCTCTCGTGTATCTTCTCGCAACCTCGGAGATTGTCAGCCCCTCTCCGGTAAGCTCGGAAAGCCGCTTTACCGAAGCAAAAATCTGCTTGATTTTGTACCAAGTTGCCTTTCCGACAATTCCGTCGGGGGACAGGTTAAAAATCTCCTGAAACTTCTTGACAGCGTTCTCGGTCTCCAAATCAAAAACGCCGTTGATATACTGAATTTTCGGTATCGCCGGGTAGTTCTGCGAAATCCTGTTCAGCTCGCGCTTAATTGTCACAACGTCGTCTCCGAACGAACCGCGCCGAAGCGCTACTCCCGGGTATGACTGCGTGTTGTCGCTGATAGGCGCGTTGTATACAAGCGAAATATCGTCGCCGTAGTAGTACCGCAAAATCTCAATCGGGCTAAGCCCGCGGTTTGCAAGCGTAACACTGCCCCACTGAGAAAGACCGTTGCAGCTCGTCGTGTAGCCGTCGCAAAACTGCGCGTAAAGCGGCTCAACACGCCCGCGGCGGACAATGTAGTTGTTGAATATTTCATCGACAATTGCGCTGATGTTGCTGTAAACCTCGCCGTCCTTGTTAAACGCCTGGTCAATCGCGGTGTTGTTTGTGATGTCAAAATCATAGCCGCGGCTGCGGTAATACTCGGTGTAAATTCGGTTGAGCGCAAATGAAATCTGCGCCAGAATATTCGCTCTAATCGCATTTTCAGGCCACGTGGGGTATATCTCGGACGAAGCGACGTTTTTGATGTACTCGGTAAACGGTAGCGTGACGTTCTCCGCAGGCTGGTTAGGTCTGCCGAGGTGCACAGTGATGTAGGTTGGAATAACAGGAGAAGCCATATTACCGCTCCAATCCAATTCCGAGAGGGTTAAGGCTCACGGGCAAAATCGTTTCCACTCTGTCAAAGATGTTCACAGGGCAGTCCACAATCGGTTCAAAACCCGGGTGATATGCAGAAATCAAATACTGCGTAACGCTGTCGGAAGCGTTCTGCGGAGTTTGACTTTCGGCGCTGAGCTTTGACGGCAGGACAATTTCGTTGACAATTCCCGACGAATCGGTTGTATCGTTATAAATCGAGTATCGTTTACCCTTGTAAATCATCGAGACGTCGACAAAAACATCCTTAAGCGGAAAAGCGTCCTCGGCAACGCTCGCCTGAATTTTTAGCGAACCGCGCCCCTTGTTTTCGTCAATATATTCCTGATACTCAGGCTTAAACGGAGTCTCGCCCGAAGGCTTAGGCATATTTTCGGTCATAAAAAACTCTCCTTTCATAGTCATACTATGCAGGAGAGGGGTTTAGTTGTATTAAGAGTTTAGAGTTTAATAATTTTAATGCCTCCCACGTCACTTGTTACGGGGGAGGTGGCGCGCCGCTTTAGCGGCGTGACGGAGGGGGCGGCACTTCCTGTATCACCACGTTTTGAACTGTAACAGATATCTGTAGCCCCCTCAGGCATTTTGTTGGCAAAATGCCAACTCCCCCAAAGTGCATCACACATTGGGGGAGCCTTTAAAAAAACAATAATTTTTCGATTTCATTTTCTAAAAAATTTTATCCTCGGCATAATAAGCTGCGCGCACAGTCCCGTGAACAGTCCTGCCAAGCATCCCGATACAAGCAAAAACGGATAGTAAGCGAAAATCTGAACCGTTTGCGTTACAATAATCGCCGCGATAATCTGCCCTGTGTTATGCAGAACCGCGCCCAAAATGCTCGCAATCCAAATGTGTTTTTCGTCGATTATCCTTTTTAGCAGCAACATACCGAGCAGGCACAAAACCGCTCCCGAAGCGCTGTAAATAAGCGCTGTAATGTTTCCGCCGAAAATCGAGCCGAGCACAAGCCGCACGCCGACAATCATAGCGACCTCATACGCCTTGTAGTGATAAACCGCAAAGACCGTGATAATATTTGCAAGCCCCAGCTTAATTCCCGGAATGGGGAAGGGGTTGGGGATTTGCAGCTCAACTATAAAAATAATCAGTGATACTGCCGTGAGCACCGACAGCTCGGCAAGTCTTTTAGCTTTCATAAAATACCTATAATTCTAAATTAGGGCAACACCGCACGATTCAGGTGTGCGGATTGCGCCGTAAGATTTTTCGTCAGGATGCACAAATAAATTGAGGTAAGGCTGGCGCCTTGCCGAGATTTTTTGGGCAGTCTGACGGAGTAATATTCAAGCAAGGCGTGCACCGCGAATTGTGCGGTGTTGCCTTAGAATATAATTATCTCGCGACAGCGTCAACGCCATCCTCGTAACCGTCTGCAAACTCAATGACAAGGTGGTTAGGCAGGCAGACAATCGGCATTGAAGCAGAGCTAAGCCAGCCCATATTAACGCAGGTTTTGTCCGGACATTCGGCTTCCTTAACGCGGATTTTGCCGTCCTTAATCTCAACGGTATTCGAGCTGTTGCCGTAGGGAATTTCAATTTCGCTGTCCTCGGTGTTGCTCAAATCAAAGCTGTACAAAAGCCTGCCGTCACGCTTGATGTTGACATTGTTTTTTTTAGGGGTAAACAGCACCATCGCGCTTCCTATAATTCCGATAAAGAATATTAAAACGCAGATTAAAATAAGAATTTTGTTCTTCATTATATCAGCTCAAAGCGCTTGATTTTTTCGCCGCCGCGCCAGAAAATCTCGTTAAACATATCGTATGGTCTTGCCCAAACTTCGTCGGGATTGTTCACCGAGCGGTAAATTACAAGCTTTTCGCCGGTCTCGCTGTGCTTGGCAAAGCCCGTAACCTCGTAAACGTTGCCCTTAAAGTGGCGGTACTTTCCGCCGACAAACACGCCGTCCTTCTTAGGCGGTTCGGGCTTTTCTTCTGTTTTTTTAGAATTGTCCGCGCTGACAGGCTCGTCAAGATTTAACTTAAAATCACCGTTGTTGACAACCAAAATTCTCGACGAATACGCATCAACGTCAAGCTCGCACCAGCCGTTGCAGTCAAATACCTGATTGCCGTTAAGCACGTCGGTAAGCTTTGCGTTACAGCGCGAGTCAAAGCCGACTCTCTCGGTGTGGTCGGTCAAATTAAACATCACAAATACGGTCTGAGTGTCGGTAAAGCGCTTGTAAACGAGCTTTTCGTTCATAATGTTGACGTTCTCAAACTTTCCGTACTTAAGCGCTTCAAGCGCAAGGCGGATTTTCCCGAGCTTTACAAGGTGGTCAAAAAGCTGATAATTTGCGTTCGGCACATTGTTGAGGTCAAGGCACGGACGAAGGTCGTAGTCGCTCTCGCGGGTTCTCTTACCTTCAATTCCGTACTCACTGCCGTAGTAAATCGACGGTACGCCGGGCATGGTGTAGAGCATTGTGTGAATGGGGAACAGATGGTTTTTATCCCTCAAATTGCTCGCGATACGGTTAACATCGTGGTTGTCTACAAAGTTGTAGGTGTAAATATTTTGGTAAATTCCGCCGTTTGAAAACTGCCTTTGAAGCGAGTGCGCAATCTCAAAATAATTGTGGTCGTTGTGGCTTGAGTACAAGCCCTTGTAGCACTCATAGTTTGTTACTGAGTCGAGCGCGTCGGGATTAGCCAAGCGGTTGTAGTCGCCGTGGGTAATCTCGCCGTACAGCCAAAATTCGGGATTTTTGGACTTGCAGAGGTTCTTGAGCTTTTTAAAGAACTCAATGTCAATCACATCCGCGGCGTCAAGGCGCAGACCTTCAATTCCAAACTCGTCAATCCAAAAGTTTACAGCGTCAAGCAGGTGGTTAACAACGTCGGGATTTTGCAAATTCAGCTTAACAAGGTCATAGTGACCTGCCCAGCCCTCGTACCAAAACGGATCGCCGTAGGGGCTGTTTCCGCCGAAGTTCAAATTCTGGAACCATCCGCAGTAGGGCGAATCCCACTTCTTTTCCTGAACGTCCTTAAAGGCAAAAAAGTCTCTGCCAACGTGGTTAAACACGCCGTCAAGAATAACCTTAATACCGTTTTCGCGCAGAGTATCGCAGATTTTCTTAAAGCTCTGATTGTCACCCAAGCGGCAGTCAACACGCTTGTAGTCAATAGTATCGTAGCCGTGGCGCGAGCTTTCAAAAACCGGGTTAAACACAATCACATTAACGCCGAGCTTTTTAAAATGCTCAATGCTGTCATAAATTTTATCAAGGCGGTAGCTCTGCACGCCGTCGTTTTCCTTAGGTGCTCCGCAGTAGCCGAGCGGATAAATATTGTAAATAATAGATTCGTTAATATAACTCATAAAATTACTCCTTTGTTATAATGGAAAATAATTATAACATAAAATTTCCTATTGTGCAAATCCGAAATATGTGATACAATATAATGTAATATTTAGTCTACGGAGGAAATTATGAACAAAATTCCTGAAAATAAAACCAGAAAAAGGCTTAGAATAACGCTCTGTGTGCTTTATCTTTTCCAGCTTATATTCTGCGCATGGCCGTATTATCAGTTTGTTCAGGACGGCAAGCTTGTCACCGATTCGGTTTATGAAATGCTAAGCGCTCTCGGCACAGGCAACGTAATCGGCGCGTCGTCGTCGGACTTTTCGGCAATCACAAGAATTCTGCCGCTTAACTTTATTTTCGTAATCATTCCGATAATCGGATTTTTCTTCTGTGCGTTTGACAAAGAGCGCAACCTAAAGAACATCGTATCTCTGTTGTGCTGTCTTGCAGGCGTAGTTTCAATCCTCACTATTGTAACAATCAACCTGATTTCGCTCGGCTCAATGCTCGCACTGCTTGTTTATCTGTTGACAAGCTTCCTTTCGACAATTTCAATCTTCGCGCGTTACTCAAAGAGCAAAGAGGAGATAGAAAAGGAAAAACAGCAGGCTGTAAAAAAGAACTAAAAAATTACTGTCATTCCTGATTTTCGGGAATGACAGTTTTTAATTGCTTTATTAAATTACATAGTCGTTAGCGACCATATCCTTTTGATTGTCCAAAAGGTCCTGCAGCGTAACGCTGTCGAGGTAGTCGGTAATCACCTTGTTAAGCCCCTTCCAAAGCGGCAGGGTAATGCAGTCCTCACGCCTCGGGCAGTCAACAGGCTCGTGGTCAAGGCAGGCGACGGGAGCAATGCTTCCCTCGGTAAGCCTGAGAATAGCGCCGACGGTATATTTGTCGGGAGATTTAGCCAGCTTGTATCCGCCCTGATAACCGCGGTTTGCATTGAGTACATCCGAGCGGTTGAGCACCGGAATAATCTGCTCAAGATATTTTTTCGATATGCCCTGTCTTTCGGCAATATCCTTTAAGGCGATAAATCCGTCGTTTTGATGTTCAGCCAAGTCAAGCAGCATTCTCAGCGCGTATCTGCCCTTTGTAGAAATTTTCATTTAAATCCCACCAATTCGATATGTTATTAGTATTTTATCATATTCTAATACTTTTTTCAAGTTTTTTCGCTCAAAAACACTTGATTGTTTTTCAATAAAATTATATAATAGCTATTACAGTATAAAAGAGGTATTTATTATGAAGAAAAAGTTTTACGGTATAATAGCGGTATTTCTCGCCGCGGCAACGGTCGCTTCATTTGCAGGCTGTGCCAAAAAGAATAACCAGAGCTCGTCATCCCAGAGCGGTAATGTAAAGCCCGTATCCGCCGGCAGCGCGACCGACTTGCTCAAAAACGCAGAGATGCTCAACTTTGAGGGCACAGTTGAGGACACAAACGTCGACCCTGTCTACACCGATTTTGCGGTAAGACTCGCGCAGAATACAAATAAGGACGGAGAAAACTTCTATATCTCCCCGATTTCCGTAATGTACGGGCTCACCCTCGCGGCAAACGGCGCTCACGGCGATACATTAACCCAGTTTGAAAAGACTCTCGGCGGCAGCACATACACGCTCAACCGCTACTTTTACTTTGCCATGGAGGGCGAGTACCAAAACGACTCCGCAAAGTTTAATATCGGCAATTCGCTTTGGATAAACAGCATGACAGGCTATAAGCCCGATAAAAAGTATCTTAACGACGTGCGCACCTTCTTTGACGCCGCTGTTCTCTATGATGATTTTGAGAATGTCGGTGACAATATGGGAACTTGGCTTAAAAGCAAGGGCGTTGCTCAGAATACTAAGTTTATTCCCGAGGCAACCGACTCTATGACGTCTGTAAACTCGCTCGCGCTCACCGCGGACTGGAGCACATATTTCACCGAGAGCGCAACAAAAACAGAGAAGTTCACAGGCTCGGACGGCAAGCAGTCCGATGCCCTGATGATGAACGGCTACGCTGAGTATTACATTAAGGACGACAAATCCGAGGGCTTTACAAAGACTTTCGACGGTAACCGCTACGGCTTTGCCGCGATTATGCCCAATGAAGGCGTAAGCATTGAGGATTATATCAAGTCAATGACCGGCAAAAACCTCATGAATATGTTTAAGTCTGCCGAGCAAAAAGACATCGCAGTGGCTGTTCCCAAGTTCTCACAGACCACCGACTACAGCTTTAAGGACGTCCTTACAAAGATGGGCATTACCGACGCTTTCGACAGCGACAAGGCTGACTTTATCGCTATGGGCACTGCCGACGCAGACCTGTATCTTTCAAACGTAATCGGCGAGGCTGAAATCAGCGTTAACGAAAAAGCAATCAACAAAAACCCCGGCAATACCAAGAAAATCACCTCAATGAGAGCGGACAAAAAGATTACTCTCAACCGTCCGTTTGTCTATGTGATTTATGATTTATCTTCAAAAATCCCGAAGTACATCGGAGCATACAAAAAAGCAGGCGCGTAAGCCTGCTTTTTCTTTATATATCAAATATCAAAACTCCGTGTAAATCATATGCGCAACCGCATTGTCAAGCACAAGCGGCTTGTCGTAGTCGATCCTGTTGATAAAGCCGTACAGTCTGCCGAAAACAACCGAGGTTTTGCCCATCTCGGCAATCATCGCCTTGCCGGACACCGTAAACGGCTTAAATGAGATATCCAAAGCCCTTACGCCGCCCCTGAAAAACATAGGTCGGTCAATTCTGTTCGGCGTTCCCTTAACGGTAATCTGCGACAGCTTTTCGAGCTTGCCGTCAACAAAAAAGCAGTTCTCACTGCCGTAGCGGTTGTCACCGACGCGGCTTGCAAGGTTCAGCGTAAACCTCTTTCCTCCGATGATACAGTCCGAGCATAAACGCTGATAACTGTGCAGCCTCGGCTTTTTAAATCTAATACGGTCAAAGCTTCCTCTCGCGCTGTCGGCGCTGAGCTTGTAAACCATATTGCCTGCCTTAATAAATCCCTGCGCCGAAAAGCAGGGCATAAAGCGCTTAAGAAAGTAGAATTTTCTGTTTCGCTCAAACGGCGCAAGCTGATCGAGAACATCACTATTGTTCTTTAAAAGAAATATATCAAAGCTCATCGAGCTCATTCCGCCAAAGCCTGCAAACTCGCATTTAAGGCTTTTTCCGTTCGGCAATTCGGCAATTTTAAGACGCATATTTTTTCGCTCAAACTCAAATTCACCGTTGTCCGCGTTGTCGGGCAGCGGTTTTTTCATAACCCTGCGCTTTTGAATAACGCTGTCGCAAATAATACCGCCGCGCTTCAGGTCGGCAATCGCGATTTTAATTCCAAAATCCGCGCCGAGATTTTCAATCGACAGGTACATCGAGCACTCGTCGCTCGTCACAAAGTAAGTGTCGCGCTGGCTGTGTCTGCCGTCGATGTTGTAGTCGAGCAGCAGCTTTTTTGCCCAGCCTGCGTTTTGCACCTTGCCGTTATCCTCAAAAACACGGCAAGCTTCCGTAAATTCGTTCTGCATTTAATCACTCCGAATTATTTATACACATATCCGAATACAATATACCAAAGATTATTCTTCTTTTCAAGAATTATAACAGAATTGTAAATGGTAATAATCTTTTGTTATTGTGAATACATTAAACCAAAAGGATGTGTTACCGTGAAAAAACTGTTATTTTCAGCCGTAATTATCAGCTTGTTAATGCTGTGCGGCTGTACCCAAAATGCCCCGAGTCCGCAAAATGAGCTTATATCCTCAAATTGGACTGCAAGTCTTGACGGAGGGGGAGAGCTCTCGCTGAAATTCTACGGAGAACCGGGCGATTTATCCGCGGAATTCAACCTAAAAAACGCGGGAAAAGACATTACAATCAGCGGCGACTGCCTTGTTGACAACACAAGCATAGTGATATTTGACAGCTCAGTCAGCCAAAACTACGCCTTTGACTACACCCCGAAGGGCGATACCCTCGAAATCACTTATAATAACAGCACCCTAACTATGCAAAAGGAGTCATAAAACAGTCAAAAAATATTGCCATTTTCAACCCTTTGTGCTATAATAACTTAGTATGTGTTATTATACCATTTTTTCGGAGGTAATATTTTGGTAGTGTTTGGAATTGACCCGGGTTACGCAATCGTGGGTTGGGGAGCAATCAGCTTTCAGTCAAATACCTACAAGGCTATCGGCTACGGCTCGGTCGAAACCGAGGCGCATACCGACTTCAACGCCCGTCTTGAATATATCTACGACGAGCTTTATTCAATTTTAAGCCGCTGCCGTCCCGACGCTCTCGCAATTGAGCGGCTGTATTTTCAGACAAACCAAAAAACCGCAATCAAGGTTGCGCAGGCAAGGGGAGTAACGCTTTTAGCGGCTCAAAAGCTCAAAATTCCGATTTTTGAGTACACGCCCTTGCAGGTGAAAACTGCCGTAACAGGCTACGGCAAGGCGCATAAGCCTCAGGTAATGGAAATGACGCGCAGGCTGTTAAAGCTCAGTGAAATGCCCAAGCCCGACGACACCGCCGACGCCCTGGCAATAGCAATCTGCCACGCACAGGCGGCAGGCTCTGAGCTGAGAATGAAAATGTACAGCAAGAGCAATCATTACCAATAATCAATTATTTTATTATTTTTTATAAATTAAACAGCATATTAAAAACGATAAAATTGTTTAGATGATTATAAAATATTAAACTCTAAACTCTAAGGTGATAAAATGTTCTATTCCGTAAGAGGAAAATTAATTCATATGGATTCAAGCACCGCAGTTGTCGAGTGCGGCGGAGTCGGCTACAACTGCCAGACCACAATGAATACGCTTAAAAATCTGCGCCTTGGCGACGAGGTAACGCTTTTTACCTATCTCAACGTCCGCGAGGACGCCATGGAGCTGTTCGGCTTTTCGGCAAAAACCGAGCTCGACACCTTCAAAACCCTAATAGGCGTAAGCGGCGTAGGTCCAAAGGCAGGTCTTGCGATTCTCTCCGAGCTCAGTCCTGAGCAGGTAGCGATGGCAATCGCGACAGACGATATTAAAACTATCACGCGCGCGCAGGGAGTCGGCAAAAAAATCGCCCAGCGAATTGTGCTTGAGCTTAAGGACAAGCTCGCAAAGTCGCTTTCTTCGGAGGATACCTCACTTCCGTCGGCGGCAGCAGCGGCAAACGCAGCTATGGGCAACATTCCAAAGGCGATAGAGGCTCTCGGAGTTCTCGGATATTCTCCTGCCGACGTTTCGGGCATACTCGCGACAATGGACAGCGCGCTGCCTGTTGAACAGCTTATCGCGCAAACTCTCAGACAGATGGGAAGACAGTAATGAGCAATACGCATTTTTCGGATGAATTTGATTTTGAAAACAGAATAATGGATACAAACGAAATTCCCGAGGACGTCTCCGAAGGCGATAATCCGCTCAGACCGAAAAACCTCGACGAATATATCGGTCAGGACAAGGCTAAGGACAACCTCAGGGTGTATATCGAGGCGGCAAAAATCCGCCACGAAACCCTCGACCACGTTCTCCTTTACGGCCCTCCGGGTCTCGGTAAAACCACCCTCGCCGGAATTATCGCGAACGAGCTCGGCGTAAATATCCGCATAACCTCAGGCCCCGCAATCGAAAAGCCCGGCGATTTGGCGGCGCTTCTTACAAACCTCAACGAGGGCGACGTGCTCTTTATCGACGAAATCCACCGCCTAAGCCGCGCGGTTGAGGAGGTCTTGTACCCCTCAATGGAGGACTTCGCAATCGACATTATCACGGGTAAAGGACAGATGGCGGCTTCATATCACCTGCCTTTGCCGAGGTTCACTCTTGTCGGCGCGACAACAAGGGCAGGCCAGCTAACAGCGCCCTTGCGCGACCGTTTCGGCGTGCTTTTAAGACTTGAACTATACACCCCCGAGGAGCTTGCGCAGATTGTAACCCGAAGCGCCGGAATCCTCGGAATTCAGATAGACTACGAGGGAGCGATTGAGGTAGCCTCGCGCTCGCGCGGTACACCGCGAATTGCCAACCGTATGCTAAAACGTGTGCGCGACTTTGCGCAGGTTATGTCGGACGGCGTAATTACTCTTGAAACCGCCCGAACCGCCCTTGACAGGCTCGAAATTGACGAGCTCGGCCTCGACCAAAACGACAGGCGAATGTTAGAGGCGATTATAAAATTTTACAACGGCGGCCCTGTAGGGCTCGAAACCTTAGCCGCCGCAATCGGTGAGGAAGCCGTGACAATCGAGGACGTTTACGAGCCGTACCTAATGCAAATCGGCTTTTTAAGCAGAACTCCGCGCGGCAGATGCGTAACCGCCGAAGCCTGCCGACACCTCGGCTATGAATTCCCCAAGGGCGCGATAAACGGCGCGGTTACTCAGCCAAACCTCTTTGATAATTAATTATGTAGGGTTCGGTCTATTTAACAATTCCTTATAACTGTAACGTTTGCAACGCAGACTCTTAACTTGATTTTAGGAAGATTTATAATGAGATTATCTCAAAACTGGAAAGATTATGAGCTTATAGATACCTCCGACGGCGAACGCTTGGAACGCTGGGGAGATATAATATTAATCCGTCCCGATCCGCAGATTATCTGGTCAACAGGCAAGAAAAATCCGCTCTGGAAGAACGCCCACGCGCGTTACCATCGCTCAAACAAGGGCGGCGGCTACTGGGAGCAGTACAAAAAAGTTCCGCAGCGCTGGACGATAAACTACGGCGACCTTGTGTTTAACATCAAGCCCATGGGCTTTAAGCACACGGGAGTTTTCCCCGAGCAGGCGGTAAACTGGGACTTCGCGGCTAAGAAAATCCGCGAGCAAAACCGTCCGCTAAAGGTGCTTAATTTGTTTGGCTACACCGGCTGCGCAACGCTGTCGTGTATGAACGCCGGCGCTTCTGTCTGCCACGTTGACGCCTCAAAGGGTATGGTGCTCTGGGCTAAGGAAAACGCTCAGTCCAGCAAAATCGCGGACAAGCCTGTGCGCTGGCTGGTTGACGACTGCGTAAAATTTGTGCAGCGTGAAATCCGCCGCGGAAACCAATACGACGGAATTATTATGGATCCCCCATCCTATGGCAGAGGCCCGGGCGGAGAGGTCTGGAAGCTCGAAGAACAGCTTTATTCGCTTGTAAGCCTGTGCAGGCAGGTTCTTAGCGACAACCCCGTATTCTTTATACTCAACTCCTACACAACAGGGCTGAGCCCTGCTGTAATGCAATATTTGCTCGGCGTGCTGCTTCAAAGCAAATTCGGCGGCAAGGTGTCGAGCGACGAAATCGGACTAAAGGTGACCGACACGGGTTTAATATTGCCGTGCGGCTCAACCGCAATCTGGGAGAATTAAAATGAATTTTATTTCTATACAGAACGTGCGGTTTTCCTATGACGACATCGAGGAAACAAAAAATCCCGTTTACGCTGTAGACGGCGTTTCACTCGAATTCGAAAAAGGCGGTTTTACGGCTGTAATCGGCCACAACGGCTGCGGAAAATCCACGCTCGCAAAGCACCTCAACGCAATGCTATTGCCGGACAGCGGCAAGGTGTATGTGGACGGTGACGATACATCTGACGAAAACAAAACTTACGATATACGCGAAAAGGTTGGTCTTGTCCTGCAAAATCCCGACAACCAGCTTGTAGCCTCAATTGTCGAGGAGGACGTTGCCTTCGGCCCCGAAAACCTCGGAATTGAGCCTGCCGAAATCCGCAAAAGGGTGGACAACGCTCTAAAGGCGGTCGGTATGTACGATTACCGTATGCACGCGCCGTACAAGCTTTCGGGCGGACAAAAGCAGAGAATCGCAATCGCAGGCGTGCTCGCAATCGAGCCGCAGTGCATTGTGCTCGACGAACCAACCGCAATGCTTGATCCCAGCGGCAGGGCAGAGGTAATGAATACCCTTATTAAGCTCAACCGCGAAATGGGTATCACCGTTATCTTGATCACCCACTTTATGGAGGAAGCTGTTTTGGCTGACCGCGTTGTGGTTATGGACGGCGGCAAGGTGCTCACCCGGGGAACTCCCGACGAGGTTTTCTCTCAGGTGGAGCTGCTCAAAAAGCACAGGCTCGACGTTCCGCAGGCGGCAGAGCTTGCGTTCAGATTAAAGGGACGCGGAGCGAATATTGACAAAATCCCCCTCACAGCGGAGGAATGCGTAAAAATGCTCGGGGAGGTGCTTGGATGAGCGAAATTCTCGAGTTAAAGAACCTCGGCTTTGTCTACGGACAGGGCACGCCGTTCGAAAAACGCGCGGTTGATAACGTAAGCCTTAAAATCAACAAGGGCGAGCTTGTCGGCATTATCGGTCATACAGGCTCCGGCAAATCAACCCTTGTCCAAATGCTCAACGGTCTTATAAAACCTACCGAGGGCGAAGTTATTTTGGACGGCAAAAGTATCTGGGCAGAGCCTAAAAAAATCCGCTCCGTCCGCTTCAAGGTCGGAATGGTCTTTCAGTACCCCGAATATCAGCTATTTGAAGAAACCGTATATAAGGATATCGCGTTCGGCGCGATTAATAAAGGACTTAGCGGCGACGAGCTCGACCGCGCGGTAAGAAGCGCGGCGGATTTTACAAGCCTTAAGCCCGAGCTGCTCGATAAATCCCCCTTTGACCTTTCAGGCGGAGAAAAGCGCCGTGCGGCAATCGCAGGTGTAATCGCTATGCAGCCCGAAATCCTCATTCTCGATGAGCCAACGGCAGGACTTGATCCGATGGGACGTGAAATTCTGCTCAGCCAGATTGTCCGCTACCATAAAGAGATGGGCAACACGGTACTGCTCGTGTCCCATAGTATGGAGGACATCGCTCGCGTTGCCGACAGGGTAATCGTGATGAACAGCTCAAAGCTTGTTATGTTTGACACGACAAAAGAGGTGTTCGCCCACGGTGACGAGCTCGAAAAATGCGGCTTAAAAGTCCCCCAGATAACCAGAATAATGCAGAGCCTAAAACAGCGCGGCTACGATATTCCCGACGGAATACTAACCGTGGACGAAGCGCTTGAGGCGCTTTCGGCTCTCCTGAAAAAGGAGGGTAAAATATGGTAAGAGACGTAGCCTTCGGTCAGTATTTCCCGGGAAACAGCATAATCCACAGGCTCGACCCGAGGGGAAAAATCCTGACCTTCATCGCCTTTGTCGCGATAATTTTCTGCACCTTCAACTACTGCTCTCTCGCAGTAACTGCGGCGTTTACCGCACTGTTTTTAATACTCAGCAAAATCCCCTTCAAATTCTACTTCAAAAGCCTTAAGGTGATAATCTTCATCGTAATAATCACATCCATTTTCAACCTGTTTTACGGAACGGGTGACGTAATTTGGCAGTGGGGAATAATAAAAATCACGTGGAACGGAATTCACAGGGCAGTTTTTGTAACGTCAAGGATAATCTGCCTGATTTTTGCAAGCTCCTGCCTGACCTTCACAACCTCACCCACAGAGCTTACCGACGCGATAGAAAGGCTGATGAAGCCGCTCGGCGTAATTCATTTTCCGGTTCACGAAATCTCGATGATGATGTCGCTTGCGCTCAGGTTTGTGCCTACCTTGCTCGAGGAAACCGACAAGCTTATGTCGGCGCAAAAGGCGAGGGGAGCGGATATGGAATCCGGCAACCTGTTCAAGCGCGTCAAGGCGCTTATCCCGATTCTCGTACCGTTGTTTGTGTCTGCGTTCAGGCGCGCGTATGATATCGCGACTGCCATGGAATGTCGCTGCTACCGCGGCGGAGCAGGCAGAACAAGGATGAAATCCCTGCATTTTTCAGCCATTGACGTTGTTTCGTTCATCGCCATGGGCTTAGTAATCGGCGGAGTAATTGTATGCAACATATTGATAACGAACGTAATCTGAGAAACCTCCTGATAACAATTTCATACGACGGCAAATGCTTTCACGGCTGGCAAATCCAGCAGAACGCTTACACCGTCCAGGAGGCTTTTCAGAAAGCGCTTTCAAAAATAATCGGCAGCGAATTTGACCTAAAGGGCTGCAGCCGTACCGACAGCGGAGTTCACGCAAATATGTACTGCCTCAGCGTAAAAACCGCCCATCCGATTCCCGTGCAAAGGCTCAAAGCGGCGCTCAACCGCTGGCTTCCTCTCTCTATAGCAGTAATGGACTGTGTAGAGGTTGACGACAGCTTTCACGCGAGGTACAGCTGCAAAAGCAAGGAATATATCTACAAAATTTGGAACAGCGAGGTCAGAAATCCGTTTTTGGACGGCTACGCTCTGCACTACCGCTATAAAATCGACGAAAATTTACTCAACAGCGCCGCGCAGGCGTACCTCGGCAGTCACGATTTTACATCGTTTTGTACTCAGGACAGCCGCGAGCCCGGAGATATGACGCGCACGGTAAAGCATTTTTCGGTAACGCGCGACGGTGAAATGGTGACTATGAAGGTAGAAGCCGACGGCTTTCTGTACAATATGGTGCGCATAATGGTCGGAACGCTTCTAAGAGTTCAGCAGGGAAAAATCAAGCCCGATGAAATCCCTTCTATTATTGAAAAAAAGGACAGGAGCTATGCAGGGCCTACCGCCCAAGCGTGCGGACTGTATTTAAATAAAGTAAATTATTGATTGTGTTTTTTGATTGGAGTTTAAAATGTTCAAGAGAAAAAAAGGACGCTACTCTGAAAAAAAGGTAAATAAAGACCGCAAGGTTATAAGCTACGAGGACGTCCCGCTCGAAGATTACGAGCAGGAAAAAACCGACTTATCTCCCGCGGCTGTCAAAAAAATAATAATCGGCGTGGTTATCGCCCTTGTTGCGGGATTGATTGTTTTCGCCTTTGCGAACCGCGACAAGCTCACACCGGAGAACATTTCCGTGTGGTGGACATACGACGTTCTCGGCAACGCCGGCAAGGGCTATCCCGTCAATATCGTCGGAGCTGAGGTGAAGTCCGGCAACTTCACCGTGAACCAAAACCGCATCGCCTACGCTTCCGACACCTCGTTTGTAACTCTCAACTCCACCGGAGGCGAGATTGCGAACATCCAGCTCAGACACTCAAAGCCCGTTATGAAAACCGCGGAAAACAAATTTTTAACCTACGGTCTCGGTGAAAAAGAATTTCAAATCCTAAGCTTTGACAAGTCGCTCTACAGCGGCGAAGCCCAGGGCGTAATCTACACCGGAGACATCGCCTCAAACGGCGTTTACTGTGTTGTTACCGAGGGCGACGGCTATTTAAGCGAGCTTTACGTATTTAATAAGGACAATAACCGTATATTTAAATATTCTTTTTCAGAATATTACATCAACTCCGTCGCGCTCAACGACGACGGCTCGGGCTGTGTAGCCTGCGGAATTTCAAGCGACGGCGGCGCTATTAAAACAGGCGTGTACGTGCTTGACTTCGGCAAGGATAAGCCTGTAAATACTTACACCATCCCCGACGACGCTATAATCGACAGCAAGTATATCAGCGGCAGACGCGCCGCGTTAATCGGTGAAAACGCTTCATACGTAATCAAAATCGGAGCAGAGCAGTACAATACCGTAAGCTACGAGAGTATGCCGATGGTAAACTACTGCTTCAGCCCCCAAAACGGCTCTTTTGCACTGGCTCTATCCAAGAGCGGCGACGGCAGAAGCTGTTCGCTTATCAGCTACAATGACAACGGCGACAAGATGTTCGAGGTTGAAAACCGCTACGGCGCGGAATCGCTCTCGGTATTAGGCGGAACAATAGCCGTACTTGACGGAAATATGATTTACGCATATAATAAGTCGGGAACTCTAATCCATTCCTGTGACGCCGGAACAGGCTCGCAGGCGATTATTCTGACTTCTGACAAAACGGCTTATGTTTTAAGCATCAACCAAATCAGACAAGTCGACCTCAGCAAAAGTCCCGCGTCTCCCGACTCGGCAAAATAGAGGTATTTATGATATATTATCAAATCGGAGCGGCGGTAATCATCCTTTTGCTCATTTTAATCGGAGCGTACAGAGGAATTATCCGCACTTTGCTCAACCTGATAGGCTTGGCGCTAAACGCTTTTTTGTCCTATTACGTCTCAGGACCGCTCGCTCAGGGAATGTACGATACATTTTTTAAGCAGACGGTGATTACCAAAATCCAAGAGGCAGTCGCTCAAAAGGGCGTAAGCGTCGCGTATGAAAGCGCGTTGTCGGCTTTGCCCGACTGGCTCTCAAAAATGGTCGGCGCGGCAAATCAGCTGACGGGGCAGGGGATAGACAAGCTTGTCAGTAACTATAATTTGTCAAACGATCAAACGCTTTCCATCGCAAAGGCGATAGAATCGCAGCTTGCCCCGGCAATCGTCGCGGTAATGGCTGTAATAATAGTATTTATACTGTTCTTTTTACTGATGATAATTATAAAGCTTATCATCAGATTAATTCTAAGAGCGTTGAACGGCAGAGTGCTGAGAACCGTTGACAGGTTTTTCGGCGGTTTGCTCGGCGGAGTAGAAGGCGTTATACTCGTATATTTCTTGTGCTCGGTGTTCAACATTAATCTTTTTGCCTGAACAAGCAAAATTTTACACAGGTGGTTTTTATGCAAAATGAAAAGTGGAGTTTCAAGCCGTCTGACTTGGTCACAATTCCGAATATTTTATCCTATTTGCGGCTGATTCTTGTAGTGCCGTTTGTATACTACTTTATCAGGGGACTTTACGACGACCCGAGGCATTATATAACGGCTGCCGTATGTATCGGCGTTTCGGGGCTGACAGACTGCTTTGACGGCTTGCTCGCCCGAAAGCTGAATCAGGTGACTTCTCTCGGAAAAATTCTCGATCCGCTGGCGGATAAAATAACGCTCATAGCAGTTGCGGTATGTATGGTAATCTATATCCCGGCATTGCTTCCGCTTATGCTCGTCCTTTTTATCAAGGATTTCACAATGCTCATCTGCGGACTTGTGCTCCTTGTAAAGAAAATACCGCTGCCTGCCTCTCGCTGGTACGGCAAAGTGGCTACGGTGGTGTTCTATATTTCAGTCATCGTCATAATATTCTTAAAGGCGGTTTATCAGTACGAAAACCCGACCTTGATTTTGGTTTTGTTCTGCATAACCGCAGCGGTAATGGTTTTCGCTTTACTTAACTATTCAAAAATGTTTCTGGATATATTAAAAGAGAATAAGAACAAAGAGTAATTTAAGCACCAATTTACTTAAAGGGAGGTAAAATATGCTTTGCAGCAGATGTAAAAAACGGCAGGCTGTCGTTTTTGTTACCAACAACAACTCAAAGGACGCTCCTACAACAGGCTATTGCCTGACCTGCGCCAAGGAGCTGGGTATAAAGCCCGTTGAGGATTTAATCAAAAAAATGGGAATTTCCGACGACGACCTCGAGGCTGTTCAGGATCAGATGAATAATCTTATGCAGAATATGGGCGAGGGCGGCGATATGTCCGCGCTTATGGAGCAGCTCGGCGGAGCGGAGAACCTTGCGGAGCAGATGGAGGAATTCAAAAAGGAACAGTCCGGCAGCGAGGACGACGACTTTTCTCACGGCGCTCCCGCGTTTCCAAACTTCTTTAACAATATGTTCGGCGGCAATAAGGGCGGAGAAAACACCGCAGGCGGAGCTAATAATTCCAAAAAAGAAAAAAGCGGTAAAAAGAGAAAGCACCTCAACCTATATTGCGAGGATTTGACCGCAAAGGCGAGAGAGGGAAGAATTGACCGTATTATCGGCAGAGACAGCGAGATTGAGCGTGTTATCCAAATCCTTTCGCGCCGCAGCAAAAACAATCCCTGCCTTATCGGTGAGCCCGGCGTTGGTAAAACCGCAATCGCCGAGGGCTTGGCGCTCAGAATTGCGAACGGCAACGTTCCCCACAGACTGAAAAATAAAGAAATCCAGCTTCTCGACCTCACCGCTCTCGTAGCAGGCACACAGTTCAGAGGTCAGTTTGAAAGCCGTATCAAGGGACTTGTAGCCGAGATTAAGGAAAACGGCAACATCATCCTCTTTATTGACGAGGTTCACAGCCTTGTCGGCACAGGCGACAACGAGGGCACAATGAACGCCGCAAATATCCTCAAGCCTGCCCTTTCGCGCGGCGAGGTTCAGGTTATCGGCGCGACAACCTTTAACGAATACCGCAAGTATATCGAAAAGGACTCGGCGCTTGAAAGACGTTTCCAGCCTGTTAAGGTAGGCGAGCCCACAATCGCCCAGTCTATCGAGGTAATCGCAGGCGTTAAGGATTATTACGAACAGCACCACGGCGTTGTTGTTAACGACGATGTGGTTAGAAAGACCGTAGTGCTCTCAGAGCGCTATATAACCGACCGCTTCCTGCCCGATAAAGCGATTGACCTGCTCGACGAAAGCTGCGCATGCGCGGCGCTTCGCAACAAAAACCGCGAAAAGGCAGATAACCTTAATGACGAAAAGGCTCAGCTCCAGTTAAAGAAAGAGGAAATCACCTCAGCCGAGGAGGTTAACTACGAGGAGCTCGCGAAGGTAAACACAAGCCTTGCCCGGATTGACGGCGAGCTGTCAAAGTTCACACCCGAGGACTTGAACACCACTGTAACCGAGGAGGATATCGCCAAGGTTATCGAGCTTTGGACAGGTATTCCCGCGTCAAGAATTCGCGAAAACGAGCTTGCTAAGCTTGTAGATATTGAGGATAACCTCAAAAAGAAAATCATCGGACAGGACGAGGCTGTCGAGGCTCTCGCTTCCGCAATCAAGCGCAGCCGCTGTCAAATTTCACCGCGCCGCCGTCCCGCGTCATTTATATTTGTAGGACCCACAGGCGTAGGTAAAACCGAGCTTGTCAAGGTGCTCAGTCAGGAGCTTTTCGACACTCCCGAAACCCTTATCCGCCTTGATATGTCCGAGTTTATGGAGAAGCACTCCGTCTCGAAAATCATCGGCTCACCACCGGGCTATGTAGGCTATGACGAGGCAGGTCAGGTTACCGAGAAGGTACGCCGCCGTCCGTATTCGGTGCTGCTCTTTGACGAGATTGAAAAGGCTCACCCCGACGTTCTCAATATCCTGCTCCAAATTCTCGATGAGGGCAAGGTTACCGACGCTCACGGCAGAGCGGTAAACTTTGAGAACACCGTAATTGTAATGACCTCAAACGCCGGCTCGGGCAGCAGCTCAGCCGCTCTCGGCTTCGGTAAGACCGAGGACGAGGCTTCCAAGGAAAAGGTAATGAAGGCATTATCCGACTTCCTCCGTCCCGAATTTATCGCGCGTGTGGATGAAGTAATCGTATTCCGTTCTCTCGGGGAGGATGATTTCGTAAAGATTGCCGACCTTATGCTTGGCGAGTACGTTCCCACCCTCGAGGAAAAGCACATCAAGCTCACCTATGATGAAGCCGCGTGCAAGTACCTCGCAGGAAAATCATGTTCAGGCAAGAGCGGCGCGAGAGATTTGCGCCATACAATCAGGCGCGAGGTAGAGGAAAAAATCGCCAACGCAATGATCAGCTCAAAAACAGGCTCGGTAAGCGGTATAAATATTACCTCAGACGGTGAAAATATAATCGTAGAAGCAATTTAATACCCGAAAGGATTTGACACCTATGACTAAGCTCAAAAGAATAACCGCGGCTCTGCTGATTTTGATTATGACAGTTTCGCTGTGTGCCTGCTCGCCGGGTAATCCCCTCGCAGGCAAGTGGAACTACAATCTAAAGTTCAGCGACATAGTGGATTCTTATGTTAAGGGCAGCATACAGTCTGCCGATGAAAGCCAAAAGGCTATGTACGAGGAGCTTTATAAAGCGTTTGACGACTGCGACGTTATGCTTACGATGGAGTTTAATAACGATAAATCGTTTAAGTTCGCAGTTGACGATGAATCCGCAAAGTCGGCAATCGAGAAGATTAAGGAGAATATGAAAACCGCAATTCCCAATGCTTTCAAGGCGATGGGAATGAGCGACGAGGTTTTTGAAAAATATCTTAAATCCCAGAACAAGACGGTTGAAGATTTGGTAAACCAGTTTACCGAGGAATTCAGCGTCGATCAGCTCACAAAGGGAGTAGGCGCATCGGGTTATTACGAGCTCGAGGACAACAAGCTTTTCCTTTTTACGGGAGATAAAAGGGTAGACGCTAACTATTGCGAGGTTGAAATCAAAGGCAGCGAATTAAGTATCACAAAAGTAAACGGCACGGTTGAAGGCTTCAAAAGCGTAGAAAACATCCTGCCTATGAAGTTTACAAAAGCATAAAATTACAAACGCAAAACAGCGGCAGCTTCAAATTGAAAGCTGCCGCTGAATTTATTTTATATGTTGATTTACTGCATTTCCTCGTCGCCGCTCATAATATCCTGTTTGAATTCCTCGTTCATTTCAGGGTATGCAGAGAGCATAGGTTCAAGCTTTTTGCCTTTCTTGCGGTCGTAGTAGTTCTTTGTAATCTTAGCTACAAGTCCGCTCAGCGCGACAACGCAGATAAGGTTCGGAATAGCCATAAGCCCGTTAAATGTGTCGTCAATCGCCCAGATAAGCTCGCTGTGAATCAGCGTAGACGCCGCGATAAGCACAACATAAATAACCTTAAACGCCGTAACAATATGCTTGCGTTTTTCTTCCTTAACCCATCCAAAGCAGAACTCAACCGCCTTTTCGCCGTAATACGACCACGCGATAACCGTTGTGAACGCAAACAGCGGAAGGATAACCGAGAACACCGCCGTGCCGAAACCGCCGAAGTTGTCCGAGAACATCGTCATACTCATAACGCTGTCCTCCATCTTTGCGTCAAGCTTGTTTACATCAAAGGTTGTAAGGAACATCAGCGCGGTTAGCGTGCAGATAACGAAGGTGTCAAAGAATACCTCAAACACGCCCCAAAGTCCCTGCTTTACAGGCTCTCTTGTCTCGGAAGCCGAGTGGGCGATAACCGAAGAACCAAGTCCTGCCTCGTTTGAGAACACGCCGCGCGCCATACCTTTTTTGATAACCTCGGCAAAGGTGTAGCCGAGAATACCGCCGCCGACAGCCTGGAAGTTAAATGCCTTTTCAAAGATAAGACCAAAGGTTCTCGGAATGTTGTTAAAGTGAATACAAATCGCCGTAACCGACATAATTATAAAAATCAAGGACATAAACGGAACGAGCATCGAGGCAACCTTGCCGATACGCTGAATGCCGCCGATAATAACGATACCCGCGATAATCGCAACGCCTATACCGATTAGCAGCTTAACCAAATCTCCGCCGTCGGTAAGACCTGTGCGCGTAAGCGCCTCGTTAATTGTGCCCGAAATTTTGTTAGTCTGAACGCCGCTCATACCGATAGCCGCGAACATACAGAAAATCGCCGCCATATATCCGAGCCATTTCCACTTTAAGCCGTAGGCTATGTAGTAGAACGCACCGCCCGAGATATTGCCTTTTTTGTCCTTTTTTCTGTAGTAAAGACCAAGCACGTTCTCGGAGTAGTTTGTCACCATTCCGAAAAACGCCGAAATCCACATCCAGAACACTGCGCCCGGACCGCCTGTCAAAATCGCGGAAACAACGCCGACAATGTTACCTGTGCCGACAGTGCCCGAAATCGCCGTAGAAAACGCCTCAAACTGAGAAACGGATTTTACCCTCTCGTCCTTCTGACGTTTTTTGCCGATACTCTTTACCGCAGGGACAATCGTAGAATTCAGCGAGTCACCGAATTTGCGCACCTGCAAAAATTTCGTGCGGATTGTCAACAAAATGCCCGTACCGAGAATCAGAATGATAACGGGCCAACCCCATACAATGCCGTTAAGAAAGCTGTTGACGTCCTCAACGGTTTTCAGGAAACTTTCCCACATCTTTTACATCTTACTCCTTTTTTCAAACCGCAAAAGAAAAAGCCAGCGGCGCACGCTGACTTAATAAACAGGTAAAAACCATCTCCGTCCTTTTGCCTGAGAGATTAGCGCTCGGTAAATCCTCGCGTTTGCACCTTCGGCACTCAAATGAGATTCTCCGGAGTTTCGTCAGCAGACAGTCATAGCTGAATATTTCTGAATGCGTCGTCCGATATTTTATTCGTTAACATTTTATCATATTATTGCACTTTGGTCAAGTATCATCGTATAAAAATCACACCCGCAGCAATCGCCGCGGGTGTTAAGCTTTAATTTATAATTATTTACCGATGTTTGGCAGCTCGTTTTCCTCAGGTTTGTAATCGTGACCGCCGCTTGTGGAAATCACATCTTCGGTTTGAAACTTAATAATTTCAAGCTCGGTACGCTCATATTTTTCTGTTTTCATTTCATTTCCCTCCGTTATGCCTTAAAATAGTCCTTTGCGGCCTGAGTGTAAAGGTAAAATGCTCTGACAACATTTATCAAATTCTGATCGTTCGTGCCGCCGTTTAATACATTGTAGCAGTATCTCATAGGATTATATGTTACCGTGCCAGCGTTTTGATTATCTATCTTTATGGTGACGGTATAATCCTCCTGCGCCTTGCCGGAAGGAATGTTTCTGATACGTGCTACCCAGTAGCTTCCGTTTTGTTCGGTCTCTACCGTGTTTGTTTCACACTCAAAATTCACCGGTTTATCGCTGATAAATAACAGTGAAAGAGTTGTTTCCGATTTGAGAGACAGGGAAGATCTCTCAAAGCTCAAACCTTCAACCGTTATGTTTTCGGTATATGCTCTGTTGCCGACTGTTTCGGCAGTTACGCGGCTTACGTTCTTTTCCTCATCGGTCAGCAAGCCGTCGCTTGCGAGGTTGCCACTGTTTTTGTCAAAGAAAACCTGAGCATAAGAGCTGTAGTTGAGCAGAGTTTTAACAAGCGGAACAGCATTTTTGAACTTAGGATCCTCGTCCTGATGTTCAAGCAGATATTTCGCGTAGTCCTTAACCGAATAGGTGTATTCTTTGCCTTGCTTACCGTTTTCAGGCTCACTCAGCTGCTCCTTGATTTGCGAGGTAACTTCCTTTGCGGCAACGTTGCACTTAAATACGTAGTAGGTTTTGCCTTTAACCGTTTTTTGCAGAGCATACGGCAATGTTTCATCCGCCTGCTTGTTTACATAAACAATCTGTTCTCCGGGCTCGCCGTTTTTAGGAATGGTGAAGTGCATATAAGCGGTACTGCTGTTTGCAATCTCGCTGTCCAAATCCATATAGAAGTTTACGCCGATGTCGCCGTCGAGCGACAGGGAATAGCCTGCAAGCTTTGCTCCGAGGTCGTCGGGCTCAAACTCCGCCTTAACCTTAACCGGATTGTCAGGCATTGTAAAGGTTTTTGCTTCATCCTCAACTTTATATTTAACCGAAGAATTATCATATTTTTCAATATTTATATATTTTAGACGGTAGCCGTCCTCGGGAGTAACAGTAAGCGTTACCGTCTCGCCCTGAGCAGCAAATTCCTTATCTGAGCTTACAGTACCGTTTGTAATACCGTCATCAATGACGATTTTCGATTTCTTACTATAAGCCGCCGTATAAACAGCGTCGCCTGTTACAGCCGTAACCTCAGGAGTCCATCCGCTGAATTCGTATTTGTAAAGCTCTCCGCCGTCCTTGGTCGGGTTATCCTCACCGTAGGAAGGAACAAGCCCTTCTTCAACGGTATCTGTCTTAAGCACGGTTCCGTCGTCGTTTTTCCATGTTACCGTATGTGTCGGAATGTTATGCGGAACAAGGGTTTTACCGTTTAATGAAACAGTATCGGAACCGTAATTGCCTCTCCTAAATATTTCAGATGTATTATTTTTATTTTTGAAAGCCTTCAGCAGAGTGACGTTTCCGCCGTAGCTGTTCGAGTAAATACTGTCGGTGTCGTTTGTCCAGCTCAGGTTAATTGTAGAACCGCTGCCCGAACCGCTGCCTATGCCCGGCAGACGTTTGGTGGCGTGATCTTTATCTGTGCCGCCGTAGGCGTTAACATAGCCGCCCTGAATATTTACCTCGGCAGGTGTATTGTTACTTCCTATTGCCGCGCTGTTTGTCGCTCCGTGCGCTTCGGTATGACCGCCGCTTATAATAACGGAAATATTATTGGCTGAATTACCGCCGCCTATAGCTGCACCGTATTTTCCGCCGTAAGAGGTAATGTTTCCGTCTGAAATTTTAATTTCGGTTTTGCCGCTTTCAAATCCGCCGCCTATGCCTGCGCCGTTTGTGCCGCCTTTAGCGTTATAAATAGTGCCGCCTTCAATGGAAATGTTGCATAAGCCGCTATCGCCCGAGCCTATTCCGGCGCCGTTTGTGCCGCCGGTTGCGGTTTCTATTGTGCAACCTTTGAGCTCAACGGTGCATATGCCGTTGCGTCCGCTGCCGATTGCCGCCGCGTTGCTTCCTCCGGTAGATTCTTTTATAAAGCCGTTAGTTAAGGTACATTCAGCAGTACCGTTTAGTCCGCTGCCGATTGCCGCTGCGTTTTCGCCGCCGACAGCTTTTTCAATTACGCCGGTGTTTAATGTAATCCCGGCAGAGCCGTACTGACCGCTGCCGATACCTGCGCCGTTTTCTCCGCCTGTGGCTGAAATGGTTGTGCCGTTGATTTCGACTGTGCTGACAGGAGTATTTGAATTTTCATTATCGCTCGCGCTGCCGCCGATACCTGCGCCGTATTGTCCGCCTGTCGCGATAACGGTGCCGTCGTTGCCTGCGCTAAGCGTTACATATCCGGCAGCGTTATATCCCCCGCCGATACCCGCGCCGTACTGTCCGCCGGTCGCGGTAACTGTACCGCCTTCGACTGATACCGTACCGCTGCCTTTGCTTCCGCCGCCGATACCTGCACCGTATTGTCCGCCTTTCGCGGTGATTTTGCCGCCGACAAGGTTAATTGTGCCGCTGCTTTTGTTTTCTTCGCCGCCGATACCTGCGCTTCCGTTAACTTTTTCCGCGTTGGCAATCAGCGCTCCGCTTTTCAGCTCCTGACCGTAAATTGTCAGGCTGCTGCCCTCATTAACGGTAATTCCGGACAACGCGCTCAAAGTTTTGCCGTCACACAAAATAAGATAAACATCGCCGGAGCAGGTGATTCGGTTTGTAAATTCAGCGCTATCGGTCAGCGCGTACCAACCTCCGCCGAAATCATCAAAATGAGTACTTACCAATATAGGATTGTCGGCATACTGTGTTTTCCAGTTCTCATCAATATACGGAACCTTCTGACCTGAGTGCTCGAACGGAGGAATAAGAGTTTTTTTAATAAGCTGGTTAACATCAGGAGTATTATTATAATAGTATATACCTTTGAAGTATAATTCCTTGGTTTCTTTACATTTAAAATCCTTTGCGAGCGATAAATCGCCTTCGGCGTTTAACTCATACGTGTAAATGCTGTCATTTACGGAAGTCCAGCCAAAGGTAACCTGCTTTTCGGAAGATATACCGCCGCCCTTAGCCCAAACATTACCTCCGGTAATGGAAATCTTACAGGAAGCGCCGCCGATGTCCTGCTTTTTTCTGTCGGGGCTTTGTTCGGGCTGAATTGCCTCGTCGGAAAGATTATTTGAGTACGCTTTAACAGTGCCGCCTGAAATGCTTATAACCATTTTCGCGTCGCCTTCGCGCATAACATCGATCAGACTGCCTTCACCGATACCTGCAGCGTTGTTGCCGCCGGTAGCGTTGACAGTACCGCCTTTAATATAAATGCCGTCGCTGTCACCGGGCAAGGCTGTAACGGTATCAACCAAAGCACCGCAGCCTATGCCTGCACCTCCGGCTTCACCTTTCGCTGTAACAGTACCGCCGTTAATGGTAACGCTTCCCACAAAGCCGTTTTTACCGCCGCCAATAGCCGCGGCGTTCATACCGCCGATTACGCTGACAGTACCGCTGTTAATGGTTAGCTTTGAGAGGTTTTCATTATTGTTTCCGCCGATACCCGCGTTGTTTTCAGCGACGTTATCAATAACAAGAGTACCCTTGCCGTCGATAGTAAGCGATGAATCACCTGTCACGTGAAAGCCCTTTTTAACCGTCAGCGTTACGCCTTCGGTAAGCTTAAGCTTTACATCGCCGCTGCAATTTATCCGGTTATCAATCGTTAAATCATATGCCGATGTATAAGTTCCGCCTGAAAGCGACGTGGTGTTTGTCGTAAGCTTATCATCACCGATATCTTGTGAGATTTTATCCTCAGCCGCGTAAGCGGAGAAGGGGAGAGCTGTAAACGCGCTGAATATCAGAACGGCAGACAGCAGAATACTCACGGTTTTAGTGAACTTTTTCTTAAATGTCTTCACCAAATATACCTCCTAAACAATATTATTCATAATTATAACATAAGTAGTTTTTGTTTAATGTTCTGTAAAAGAAATATATTCACAAAATCCATAGTATTTTATTAGTCTTTTACACTTTTTTTAGTGATAAATCTGGACAAAACAGATTAAAATTTGTTATAATTAAATATAAAATTATTAAAATAAAATTATTAAAAGTTATTATAAGGGGGACGAATATGAAAAAGTTTTTAAAACCGGCGGTGACACTTTTGCTTTGCGCGGTAATGGTTTTCGGAATTTTACCAACGGCAATGGCGGCGCAAACCGACGGAAAACGTTCTTATTCACGACTTGCTGATTTAAGTCAGCTCGAAGAACAGTATCTTTCCGAAAGCGAGGCGCGCTCTGCCGAATATCCAAACGGCGCTATGATGATTGTAGAAGCGTCAGCCGAGCTGGATATGGGTAAAACCTACGCCATTGACATCTTCCGTCAGGGCGGAACCAAAGGCGAGGCTAAAATTAAGCTCTCAACCGTCGACCTCTCGGCAGGCTATGATGAGGCTTACCGCCTTTATCTGTCCGACGACCTAAAGGATAACAGCGTCGAGGGCGAAAAAAAGCTTTATTACTATCAAACCGGCGTACCGTATATCGCTCGTTTGGGCGAAGAGGACACTCAGTATATGACGCGCGATAACGTCGAAAACCTTGACGAAGCAAAAAGCGATGCTTCCGAAATCAACGATATATCCGCTGAGAGTATGCCTCATTCAACCGAGACAGTGCTCACCTTTGCCGAGGGCGAAAACAAAAAAACAGTCTATGTTCAGACCTTAAAGCCCCGTGAAGCAACAGACGACCTCGAGTTTATGCTCGCGCTGTCAGATCCCGAGAACTGCTCTATCAGCGCTAATACCTCGGGCGTTTATAAAATTCTCGAAACCCGCGATAAACCGCAGGCACAGCTGAGTATTTCCTCAGACGGCGCAAATCCCGACGACGCCGAGGCGTATATTTCGGTAAAGCGCAGCGGAAATCTCGGCGGCTACGACTCCTTCCGCGTAACAACCAAGTCCGATACCGCTAAGGCGGATGAGGACTACAACGCTGTTGCGCTCGATTTGCACTTTATTCCCAATCAAAGCGAGATTAAAGTGCCTGTCACAATCCTTGACGGCGCCGAGGATGGTGAGAGCTTCAAGGCTGAGCTGTCCGACGTTTCGGGCAACGCAGTCGCGGAAAACACCGTAACCGACGTCGTATTTGACAGCAAAAAGGACGCCAGCGGAGAGGTGCTCGGAGAGGAAAGCAAAAATTACGTTTCCGATATGACCTATAAGCTCAATGATATGAACTACAGAAAGTATGAGTTTGTAGATTTGCAAAAGATGAGCGCTTACAAGGTTCTGGGCGACTGGGACGAAACCACCTTTAAGAAGGATAACGGCTATTACGAAGTTGGCTACAGCGTTTGCTTCTGCGGAAAAAGCCACACCAGCGTTGCGCGTTCCGATATGCCGCTTGATATGTACGGCGTTAATAAAGCGGAAATCTGCTTTGACGAAAGGTCGGGTTCATTAAAGGCAGACACCGGCGTAATCTGCTTTGGCAATAACATAAACTTCTCCAATGACGACAAGGGAATGAGCTGGAGAACAAGCAAGGCAAACTGCGCTTACTACGATTTGTGGAATGTCGGACCGAGCCACATCAGAGACAGCTTTAACATTACCGACCATTCCGCGGGACAGTATCTCTATCTCTGCTGCTACCGTTCCGCGTGCTGGGGCTATGCAGGACTTCGCGTACATAATTATAATGGCGACAGAGATTGTTCCTTCCGCCTTGAGGCTCAGCCCTACGACGTTTCAATCAGAAACCCCGAAAAGGTTAAGATGTATGTAAACGGCAAGCTCGAGGAAGTTCAGATTGTAAAGAACTCTCTCTTTACCGATCCCGGCAAAACAAGCGCTGCTGACACAAACAACGCAACCTTCTACCGCTACGATAAAACCGTTATTAAAACAGATGTAGACTCAAAATACGGCTCGGGTACTCTTAAGGGTATCAGATTTATCGATTCTAACGACGAATCAAGAGCTTCGGAAACTATTTCTTTGTTAAAAGATAAAAAGTTTGAGCTTACACCTGATATCCTCAGAAAGTACGAAAGCTACTTCCACGGCAACAAGATTATTATCGAACCTGTTGTTGAATTCGATCCCGTAGACTTTTCGGTACAGAGCTACGAGGACAAGTTAACAGGCTTTAAGTTTGAGGCTGACAACGCCAACCATACCGGTAAATACACCCTTAACGGTCAGGACTACGGCACGGTTACATGGAGCAGCGACAGCAGCCGAGGCGGCAAATATTTTGACGGCGACGAGATTAACTTTACCTTTACGCCCTCGGCTTACGGCGTAAGCAATACGGTAAACTACCATTACCGCTATTCCGACACAGAGGAAGGACTTGAAAGAGCCGACAACCATATGGTCAGCAACGAGGCAAAGGACACACTTAAGGTAACGCTTGAAAATAAGTATTTCAGAGTTACGCCGTTCATTGTAAAAAAGAACTCCCAAACAAGGCTTGTTGTCACCAACCCCGACGACGGCGACTTTACCTCAAAGGGAACAAAGTACTGCACGGTTGACTCATCGGGAAAAGCCATGGTCAACGGTATATATATCAACAACGCGCAGACAAATGTTGACATAAGCTTTAATGATATTAAGTGCGGATCGCGTATTGACCTGACAGCAACGCCGAAATTCGGTTACTACGCTGTATGGAAATACACAAGCGCGTCCACTCATCAGGAAAAAACCTTCTTAGGAAATACCTTTAACTTTGTAGTGCAAAATCCTTCAATGGTTAACGATAACTTCATTACCCTTACCTTTGAAAAGGTCGAGGAGAATATAAATAAACCGTTAAAGGGAAAAATCCTAACACCCGAAAGCACAATTCTTCATCCGGCTTCATCTTCCGATAACAAAAAAGTTGCAGCCGAAGGCGCTCTTATCTATATGGACGGATATGTAGGCGAGGCGGATAAAAACGGACAATTTATCCTTAAGCAAGATCCCTCCAAGAAAGAATACTCCGAAATTCAAATGGGAGGCTTCAAGCCAAATCAGAGGAACTATACCCAGACAAACCGCGCGCTGATTATCTACAACGGCAATACCTATGTTTGCGACGTTACCATAAATCTCGCGAACAGCACAAAGGCTTGCGCCACAACTGAAATTGTAATCAGCAGCGATACAACTCAAGGCGTAAAGCCAATCGGAGTTACCGCGTACAATGCGGATATTTCCGGCGAATACGGCAGCACTATCACTTTGGTTAATACCCGTCCGGTAAGCTTCCAGGTTCGTTTTGACGCAAACAACGTGCCTTTGGATAAGCCCGTAAACCTTGCGCGCTGGAGCTTTTCAAACGACAAGGGCGTTGAACACGCCTCCGACGAAAAGCCTGTTTCCGCAGATTCCTGTTTTGCAAACTACGAAACCGTACTGTCCGAAAAGGCTAAGCAGGGCGACAAAATGTACGTTGAGTTCTACAACAAGACCGGCGACAAAATGACATCCTACGGCCGCTTTGAGGTAGGCTACTCGTTCGTAAACGCCAACATCGAAAAGGTAGTAAGCTATATGCCCGATATCGGCTACTACGACGATCCTTCGGAGGATAAAAGCGCCGGAAACGTTAAGCTTCCCTCAGCTCCCGGAATCGGCCCTGTAAGCCCGTTGTTCTCACTGTTCGGCTTCACACCGATTTACTCCGACAAGGCTACCGGTCAGAAGGATAAAAAATCCGGCAAGGATCTCTACTGCCTTGAAATAGGAATTCAGCTCAGTATCGCAAAAACCGATAAAGGCGACGAACAGGGCAGTTGGGATGTTTCGAGCGTTAAAAAGCAGTACGACAAGCTCGCAAAGCTGCTTGATACCAAAAAGACCGATCCTGCCCAGGGATTGCACACGTCAACGACAATCTCGCTCACGGTAACCTTTGCTTATCAGCTTGAGTATTACACGACCGACACAGGCGTGCGCCATTACACCGCAAGCGTATTCCTGCTCGGCGCAAAGGTAGGCGTTAAAATTTCAATTCCGTTTACAATAGTTGTTGTACCGTGCTTTGTTTATATAGACATCTCGGTTAACAACCTCGGTTATCTTGTTCATACGCCTAATAAATTCACTCAGGGCTATTGGACGAGCAACACGCTTGATAACGGCTACTACTACGACACCCACGGCGTATTTAAGCAAAACTTCGTGCTTAAATTCGGAGTCGGAATCGGCTACGACGGAGTTGTATCAATCGGCGGCCATATCGACTTCAGCTTGGATTCGACAATCAGCGGCACAAACCACGGCAAAATGATATTCGGCATAAAGGGCGGACTCTTTGCCGAGCTGTTGTTCTTCAAGGTTGACTACACCTGGGATATCGACAAGGAAGTTCTCCTTGACACCGACGCAAAGCTCTCCAAGGTAGCGGAAAATGTCTTGGCGGCTAACAGTGAAGACTTCATAATGGACGCTAAGCTTTCCGATTTAAGAATTGCCAAGGCTTCCGACGTTTACAATACCTCTGTATTGAAGGATAAGGATTCCGAGGCATTAGGTGCGGAAGCTGCCGCAAAGGGCGTTAAGGACACCTACGAGGAAACAACCGCTTCCCAGATGGTACCTGTAATCGGAAAAATCTCCGATAACCGTTACCTGATTGCAAACTCGCTCGACGATGGCGGCGATATGCGTTGCCTGCGCTGCTACATTTACGATACAGAACAGCAAAAGGTAATAGAAAAGTTCAGTCCTACAGAAGCGTTTGAAAACACCGACAGCCTGACTGAAAGCGAAAAGAAAATCTTTGACAAGAGCGAGGATGTTGTAACAAACATTGATATGGTCGACTGCGGCGATAAGCTTCTCCTTATCTGGCAGAGCGGCATTATAGATTATCAAAAGATTGAGGATTTACCTGTTACCGATTTGTTGAAGTCCTTTAAGGTTATGGGTATGCTTTTCGATAAAAAGACCGGTAAGTTCACCGACTACGGAATTATTGACGATACAAACGGCAAGCTTGCCGACAGAGTTTCCGGAGTTTACAATCCCAAAACCGAAACCGTAAACGTATTCTATGAGAATATCGACATTAACGGCATAACAGAGGACACCTCTATCAATCAGCTTAACAGCCGTCCAATTACCCTCGGTACGGCAAGCACCTCCGTAAAGGACGGAAAGCTTAACTTCACAAAGGGTATGGAAATTAACACAAACGGCAAAACAATTTCCGACTACTCTGTAACAAGCTATAACGACAATATTCTTCTCTCTTACATTTCGACCGAGCAGAATAATCTTATTCTTGAAAAACCGCTGACGGAGACCAAGTACTCCAACCCCGAGCAGTACGGTACAAAGAATAATATGTATCTCAACCGTTACTCTGTAGGTCAAAACGGAGAATTGACAGAGGACAGCTCTCTGTTAATCGCTGACGAAAGCGCCGTAACGGCAAATCCCGAATTTGTCAGCGTAAGCTATAAGGGAGTAGACAACACCCTGCTGTTCTACAAGTACGACGGCAAATACGGATATCAAAACATCAATAACCTGTATCTGTTAAACGACCATTACGGCTTTATCAATGCCGAAGCCGAGCCGCACTACATTACCGAGGACGAAGACCACACCGTTGGCGAGGACCTCAAGGTGTATAACGGCGGCGAAGGCGAGCTGTTTGCGCTTTGGACTCAGTCCGAGGGCGATCAGCAGCAGATTTGGGGCAGACAGTTCGAGATTGATGAAATCACCGAAATCGAAGATGTAGCCGTGATTGATGAAAACAAGAACCCCGTAACCGAAAGCAACGGTCAAACCAAGACCGAAAAGCTCAGCAAGCCTGCAAAGATTTTGAACGGCTTCTGGGGCAATAAGGTTGCTCTTACAACAGGCGGCTTAAGCGTTGCAGACGGCACAGGCTTCTACAAGGGTAACCGCGACGCTGTTGTATTCGGCAAGGACAATATTCTCTGCGCGTACGAGGCGTTTGACTACGATTACAGCGGAGAAAAAATGGAGCGTATAAACAATCGCTTTGCTATTTCCGAATTTGACCTCGCGCCTTATTATGAGAGCGGAGTAGAGGATGACGGGAACGAGATTGAATTCTCTGAGTATTATCCCACACCCGGTCAAACCGTTAACGTAACCGTAAAGGCGGCAAATGAGGGCTTCCATAACGGCTCAGACGTAACGATTCGCCTTAAGAGCTTGGTAAACGGCAAGACCGAAACCGTTGACACCGTTGAATATCCCGTATGGCTCGGCGGAGAAGATAAGGAAGAAATCTTCACCTATACCGTGCCCGAGGAAGTTCTCAGCGGAACAGTACAGCTTTACTACGAAATAGTTGACGACGGAGAAGTGAAGTTCACAAGTGAACCCTACAAATTCCGCCACGATTCAAAGCTGAGCATTGAGCTTGCCCACGCGGATCCCGAAAACGAATTCTCAGACGGCACAGACGCGGTTAAATATCACGTTACCGCAACCGTCAGCAACATCGGTAACGATGATTATAAGGGCGGCGATGAGCTCGACTTTATCTTCAACGACCTCGCTGTTCAGGCGGATGTTATGAACCCCAATGTTCCCGACACCGAACCGTTCTACATCAACTACGGCGGAGTTAAGATACCCGAAATTCCCGTCGGCTCAAACGTAACTCTCAACTTTGTCAGCGACGAAATTCCCGAGAAAATCTTTGACAAATACGGCACAAACAGCGCAAACCTGAAACTCGCTATCACTCCCGAGGACGGAATCGGCTGGAAGGAAGTCAAGGGCGAAGAACCCTATAACTTCCTCGATGAGCTCGGAATAGGTCAGTTTGAAAAGCCCGTGCCCTCAGAGGTTACGGAGATTACCGCTGAGGATATCGAGGTTCCGCTCGGAGATACAAGCTTTGTTATCCCGGTAGCAGCACCTGCTTCCGCCGCGGAGTACGCTGAATTCAAATATTCCACCGAGAATAACGATGTTATCGCAGTCAGCGACGACGGCGAGATTACCGGACTTAAGCAGGGCAGCGCCGTGGTAACAGTAGCCTGCGGCAATGTCAGCACACAGGTAAAAGTTACCGTCACGCCTGCGGTTCACAACATCATTGGCGATGTAAACGAGGACGGCATTGTCGATACCTTTGACGCAATGCTTATTCAGCAGGTATCAATCGGCAAAGTCCCGAACAGTATCTTTAACAATAAGCTTGCAGATGTTAACAACGACGGCGTAATAAATGTCCTCGACGCATCCTGCGTACAAAGATTTGCCGCGGATTATAATAAAAAGACCGGAAACGCAGGCAAAGCATATATCGAAATTACACCTGTTTCCGATAATCCCCAAATAATGGAATAAATCTCAACAGGATTAACTTAAAACCATTTAAAGCCTCCCCCAACGCCTTAGCTTTGGGGGAGGTGCCGCCTTTGGCGGCGTAGGGGGCAGACGTTTCCAACAGCACAAGTTATCTATATTAACTGTAGGGGCGGACCTGTGTGTCCGCCCGAAATTTTAAATCAAAAAATAAAGGACACCGTTAGGCTGATTCCGAAAAGGATGTTTTCAGTTTATGGCGGGGCCCTATGCGCAGGCGGACAGTTTAGGCTGTCCGCCTTTCGTCTTGTTTGGTTTCTTCTGCTGCGTCGGTTGTGTTTGGCAGAGCGAAAGTTCCAATATAACGGAAATAGATGTCGATTTGCTGCGATGAGGTTTGGCTGTGCTTTTTCTCACGCTCGTGAACAACGATTTTGTTGATGAAGGTTCGCAGTACCTCCGGCGTCAGTTCCTCTACATGTACATATTTCCTGACAATATCAAGGAATTTCTGCACATTGGTACACTCGCTTTTGAGTGTATCAATTTCTTTTTGTAAATCAGGAATTGATTGTTCAAGCTCCTTTTGCTCATCGTTGTAATCAAGGGATAACATTCTGTACTGCTCGTCGCTGATACGACCAAGTACATTATCCTCATACAGATGCTTGAAAAGTGATTTCAGTTCCACGATACGCTTTTCAGCTTTTGACAGTTCAGCGGTTTTGGCGTTCAAATCTTTTCTGTACTGCGAGGAAGTCTTTTTACTAATATAATCAGTGAACTCCATTGTGTTATTTCTCGCGTAATAAATCGCCCTGTTGATTTCTTCCAGCACAATCTCGTCCAGCACAACCTCTCGGATAGAGTGTGGCGTGCATTTTTCTTTGCCTGCATGCTTACGATAATTTCCACATATGAAATTATAGCTTTCACGCTTTATGGTTCGTCCGCGATAGAGGAAATGCTTTTTGCCGCAATCGGCACAGTAAACCAAACCGCTGTATTTATCAATCTCTCCTATACGGGTTCTTCGGACTCTGCCCTCGCGTACCTTGCGGACTATGTCCCATGTTTCTTGGTCAATGATTGCCTCGTGTGTATTCTCGAAACGTAGTTGTTCTTCCTTTGGAACCTTGATGGTGCGCTTGTCCTTGAATGAAGCAATTCGCGTTTGACAGTTGGTTGTGTTTCCAATGTAAATCTCGTTGTCGAGGATATCGGCTATTGTGCGCTCGTTCCATTTATATGGATTATCTGTGTCCGTGTGCGTGCCGTACCTGCCTTCCTTTTGAAAGCGATAGAAGGTGGGTTTGAGGATTTTCTTTTCCTGCAAAGCCTTTGCTATATTGCTCGGTCCGATTCCTGATGCGCACATTGAGAATATCATTCTTACCACCGGAGCGGTTTCTTCATTAATCAGCAGATGACATTCTTTTCCGCTGTCAGGGTAACGGCGGTAACCGTATGGAATGGTTGTCCCCAAGCGTTGACCTCGCTCAGCTTTCGCTTTGAACACAGCGCGGATTTTCTTGCTTGTATCACGGGCGTACCATTCGTTGAACAGATTTTTGAACGGTGCCAGCTCGTTATTATTGCTGAACAGCGAGTCGTAATTATCGTTGATAGCGATATACCTGACACCAAATCTCGGGAATACGAACTCGGTGTAGTTGCCGACCTCGATATAATTTCTGCCGAGACGGGACAAATCTTTCGTGATAACGATTCCGACCTTGCCCGCTTCAATCAGCTTATACATCTCCTGAAAGCCGGGACGGTCGAAGCTGACGCCTGAGTAGCCGTCGTCAACAAACACGCGAATGTTAGGAAAGCAATTATCCTTCGCATACTTTTCGAGTATGGCTCTTTGATGCACGATGCTGTCGCTGTCACCGACATTGAGGTCGTCCTTGGATAAGCGGCAGTATAGCGCTGTGATTTTATCTTGGTTTGACATAAAATTTGTCTCCTTTCTGTTGCCAAACCGATTGGGAGTCTGCGCGTTTTCGCAACAACACAATACTCCCAATCAGCTGAAATGTCCAGACTAATTTATGCCGCGCTGTTGAATTCGTTATCAATCAGTCTTTTTATTCCGTCGGCAACTGTTTGCTTTCCGTTTAAATCAAAAACGGAATTAACGATATAATCTTTTTTGCCGATGGTATATCGATGCTGCGTCATCAGCTGACCGTCTGTAATCAAAAAGTTGGTTCTGCGGTTGATTGCTTTCGCAACCGTAGAATTGTACTCGTTTTCATTGGTGATTCTAATATCATCTGTCAATATATTAGTCCTTTCTAAAGTGACATTGAGAAGCCTTCGCTTTCATCTTCATCATCGCTGTCATCGTAATCATAATCGTCAGCGCCGAAGATTTCTTCGAGGATTTCTTCTCTGGTTTTGTATTCTTCTTGTTCATAATCAAGCTCTTGTTCAGGCGTTTCATTTACTGCGTTGGCTATCATGCCGATACCTAAACCGAGAACGGAACCGAGAGCGGAGCCGTTTTCCTCGGCTTCGATACGTTTTCTTCGCTCGTCAGGGTCTTCGGAATCGTTGTCAACAATTTTAGAAACAGCTCCGGAAAGAGTACTAATTCCATTACCGACGTTGGAATAGCTGTCGGAAATTCTCTGCGTTTCAGCTTTGGATTGAGCGCGTTCTCTGAAGTGTTGCTCGTAAAGCTCACGCGAATCTTCCCAGCCTGTCGGCTGAATTTCATCTAAACTACTATCGGGAAACTCCCTGTGCATTAGCTCACGCTCGATATTTTCCTTTAGATATTTGTCGCCATGTAGCTTGATGTCACGGCAGCTTTTGCCATTGGGACAGTGGAAGGTCAAATATTTTCTCTCATTTGTCCACGTCATATGGTAACCGAGTATGGACATGTTGCGGATGAATTCATCCTTGCTTCCGCTAAACTCCATCGCTTTATCAATATCCTTCGCCAGCTTTTCTTTCCAACTGTTACCCCTTAATCTTGCGCGATGCTCTCTGGACGATACACTATTTCTGCCGCCTCGGTACGGTTGGAGTACGGAAAGTCCGTGAGCAATACAGATTTCGTCGCTAAGCTTGCGCAACTGTTTCAGCGTGGAAGGCGACTGCCGCAGCTTCATACCCGATTCAAAACCGACGGAATTGATAACGAAATGCGAATGAATATGGGCGGCGTCGCAGTGGGTAGTGACTAAAACTTCGTGACCTGCCCATGCTTTTTCGGCAAATTCAAGAGCAACTTCGTGCGCCTGTTCAGGAGTAATTTTCTCTTTTGGAGAAAAGGATTGCGCGTAGTGGTAGAAGAAAAATCCGTTGTCTTTGCCGTGAATTTTCTTCGTCGCCATGAATTCTCGGAATGAATTAGCACCGTCACAGTTGACTCCGCTGATTAATTGTCGTTTGGATTTGTTGTCGTAGGTCTTGTACTCCTGCTGGCAGTAGTTGATGACCGCTTTCATGGCGAAACGATTTTGCCGATGTTCGGGGATATACATGACGGTTGCCATGGTTAATCATCTCCTGTCAGGCTGAGAATAGCGTCATAGATTTTGCGCTGACCTTCGACAACAGAATCAAATTTGCCAAAGAAAAACCGTTTTGAATTAATCTTCCGCGCAATTTGGTTGATGTTGTTTCCGATACGTTTCAGCTCTACAAGCACCTCCTACAGGTCTGTCACCGTGATATTTGTGTTTCTCGAACACGCAATCAAATAGTCCGTCAAGGTCAATTTTGCTTGTTTCGCTTTGGTAATAATTTCCTTCTTTTCTTCTGCCGTAAGACGAATAGATATGGTTTGATTTCGTTTTCTTTTTGCCAAATAATACCTCCCATGGTCGATATGAAAGTGGGTGCAGGGCTTCTGCCCGCATTATACGACCGAGCGGACAGCCGGACGCTCTGCTTGCCACAGCTTCACCCACGTTTTCGTTAAATACTCGTTGTTCGTAAACCCTCCAAATTTTACGTTAACATTCTTTTAGCAAGCAAATTTGGGCTAACAGGCGCATTCAGGGACGACAGGGACGATATTGACGACATTTTTGGGAGCGGTGTTTTTATCGTCCTTAACGTCACTATCGTCACTTTTGCCGGTGTAGCTGATACTGAGAATTCTCTTTCCGTTACTGCGGTTCGACTGAAGGGTAACGCCGTTTTCTTCAAGCTCACGGCGGTATCTGTTCATCCTGCGCTTCAAGGATTTGGCGCTGAACTCCTTACCGCAGAAGGAAATAAATTCGTTTGTGAAATCTGTATTTGAGCCTTCAAAAGAAATCTTCTTTTTCATGAATTCAATCAGCAGACAGATATCATCCGGCAGCAGCATTTCGGGGTTGTCCGAGCTGTCGGAAACGAAATTCCAAACACAGTTATCCTTGTCGAAGCGAAGTTCAATCTCTCTGTCCTCAATGTCGCGCCCTGAGCAGTACAGCGTAGCGTTTGCGGAACAGCGCTTGCTCTTGTCGAGAACAAACATTGTATCTACACCGCCCGCAAGTCCGTTGGTGCCGGAAAGCATTTTGAACGGGTCGCTGTCACCCTGCTTACGAAGATGATGAACAAGAAGAATGGTCATCTTCAATTCTTCCGCGAGCTTTTTGAGAATCTCAATCTCGTTATAGTCGCTTGCGTAACTGACCTCGCTTCCTGTGTTACGGATCATCTGAAAGGTATCAATGACAATCAAAACCGTATCCGGATGGTCGGCGACAAAGCTTTTGATCTGTTCTTCGAGCCCTTCACCGATTTTGAAGCTGAATGTTGTAAAGAAAACATTGGGAGCCTCGTCGGTAACGGACAGCAGTCTTTCCTGCAGCCTGCTTGCGGTATCTTCAAGACTGACATATAGCGTTGTCCCTTTCGTAGTAGGAAATTTCCATATCGTTTCGCCCTTCGCAATACGAACACACCAGTCGAGCATCAGCCAAGACTTGCCGACCTTCGGTGCGCCGCCGATAATAGCAAGTCCTTGCGGCAACAAATCTTTTATCACAAATTTTGTCGCGGGCAAATCCATATCTAGAAGCGTATCTCCGTCAATAGAGTTGAATGTTTTTCGGATGTCTAAATCAATAATATCGTAATCAGATATATGACTTCACCTCGTTTTTATAAAGTTCAGAACGTTCTTACAATTTTTATTATAGCGAGTCTTGACAAAGTTTCAATAGTTTTGTACAATATAAATTATATTCAGTCAGATTGTTGATTTAACGCAAAATTTGGATTGTACAAAACGAGGTATCAAAATGGATTTTAAAAATTATCAGTTATCTGAATATGAAGAGTATTTACTGGAACGAACCGGAACAGAGAATGTTGTGTTTACTGATGGTATGGTTTATGTTACATATCATAGGAATAACAACTCGACCGAGTTGATGAAATCTAATGACGATGAATTCATCATGCTTTGCATGAACGCAAAAGAACGGGTGTGTTCCTTGCAGGAGCACAAAAATGATGATGATTCGGAGTGGCTTGATTGTATTCGCTTTCCGGTTGACTCAACCGAAAGAGATGAATTTGAAAAGATGTTTTATCATCAAAATCCCGACATTGAACCGCAGCCGAAAAATAACCCGCTCAGCGGAAGCAAGGTTACACTGCCGTTGGGTGAAGCGTTGTTTGAATTTGTTTATGCAGATTTCGACTCGCTGTACGAGGAGGTCAAAGTATGCCTTTGCTTGTATAAAGATATGGATTTACCAAATGCTGATAATGAAGTACAGGGGATGATTAATCGTTATCGAATCTACCGCAACTATAAGTGGTTGATTAATCACTTGGCGTTTGGCTCAAACGCTTCCGCGTTGTTTCCGCCTGCTATTACGCGGGATGCGGATTTAGCGGCAGCTATGCTTGACTATTATAAATACCTAGTAATGCTGCAAAAGGAATACCGTGATATTTTGGAGTTCTGTTTTGAAACGAAGTATTATTCTGATGTGTTGAGCGATATGACGCCTTCTGCGCGGTATTATCTTTATCGTAAGATAAACAACATGCCGCCCTTCGTTGAGTTCAACGAAGAACAGCGGTTGATAATGGGAGATAAAAAGGCTCAGGCGGATTATGATTTTTCAGCGTTTGCTGATTTTGCGCAGGAACATGGTATAGATACAACCACACTAATATATTTTCATAACTTCAATCATTATCCGGTTCTCCGTTACCGCTGTGAGAGTCTGCACGAATTCTTGGAGCTTGAGCTTAGCAAGCTGATTGAATACGATGTCAACTTAAAGTGCTGCGAACGCTGCGGACAGTGGTTTACCTATAAGGGCAACTATGATGCGCGATACTGCAACCGGATCCATTTAGGCGAATTGCGTTCCTGCCGTGACCTCGCTGCCGAGGAGAACTATAAGCTGAAAATGGAAAAGAACGAGGCTCTGCCAATCTATAGGAAATATTATCGCCGTTACTACGCTCGCGTAAAAGTTAACCAAATCAAGAAAAATGATTTCAAAAAATGGAAGTATGAGGCGCTCGTTAAGCGTGACGAATGTTCCGCCGGAAAGATAACTGCCGAGGAGTACATCGACTGGCTTGAGGGCTGTTTTCCAAACAGAAAGAGGAAGGATAAATGAATTCTGTATTCTTTGATTACAGCGTATCAGATTTTGAAAAATCAAATGAAAGAAAAATAAAAATCCACTTGCAATTTAAGATTATGTAAGGTACTATACAAACGCTTTACGCGGCTCGTTGTTGTAACACAAAACACATAGCTTCAGTACTGCGACACAATCAAAAAGCACAAGCTTAGAATCTCTATGAACTCTGAGCTTGTGCTTTTTTGCGTCCACAAACCGCGACAAATCGGTTGTGTGGGCTTTGATTCGTGACTTCGGGTACGACTGCGAACTTTTTATTCGCGTGACACGTGGCGAATTTTCGCGCGTTAGGTTTTACCGCTCATGGCGTCAATTATCAGCCTGACAGCTAATGAAAAACCCCGGCAAAACGCATTGCGTTCGCCGAGGTTCATTATCTCTGTGTGGTTGTCTCTGATTTTTTCGAGTATAGCTTTTTGCTGCTCCGTCAGCGTTGCGGACAGTTCTTGTTCGTGACGGATAACCAGTTTTGCGGTAACGTCATACTCGCTGCTACGCTCCACTTCATATTCATGCGGAGCAATGTTTCCGTAGTAAAGATTTTCCAGTGCGGTCATTGTGCTCACCTGCCTTTCAAGCAACACACAATACCACAGAATGAGCAGAAAGCCCAGAATTAAATTTTTTCTGCACTGCGCTTTTTGCCCTTGCTTTTGTTCGCGAATCGGTATATAATAACATCATCAAATAATTGGTGGTATTATTATGAATTATTTAAGTGTAGCTCAGACAGCTGAAAAATGGGAAATGACACCGCGGCGCGTTCAGGTGTTGTGTAATCAAGGGCGCATCGAGGGTGCTCAAAGAGTTGGAAATGTATGGACAATTCCAGAAACTGCTGTAAAACCTATTGACGGCAGAAAAAAAGTAACCGATATTACTGCACCGAGAACTAACAACGGTATTGTCATGGAAAGAGTGTGGGCAATGCCGAATAAAAACACATTTGAAATCAAACCAATTAAAGCTCTTATTGAGGAAGAACTAACTGACGGATTGTGGATTGATCCATTTGCCAACCGCAATAAGCTGGCTACTGTTACTAATGACCTGAATACAGAATATGATACCGATTATCATATGGATGCCTTGGACTTTATGAAAATGTTTGAGGATAATTCTGTGGAAGGTGTCTTGTATGATCCCCCGTATTCACCGAGACAAGTCAGCGAATGCTATAATAATGTCGGCTACAATGTTACATGGGACACTACCAAAGCGTCTTTCTGGGGCAATCATAAACGCGAGATTTCCCGAATTGTTAAGCTCGGCGGTAAAGTCATAACATTTGGTTGGAACAGTGGTGGTATTGGTAATAAATATGGATTTGAAATAGAAAGAATATTACTTGTGCCACATGGCGGATGGCACAATGATACTATTTGCACTGTAGAAGTTAAAACGCACGATGGAGAGATTTTAACGCAAAAACGTAATGCAGAAATGAACTCCATTAATCTGTTTGATTTAAGCAGCCATTCCAATGATGATAATAAACTGATTTCTGTCCTTGAATCACTGCCAGAGGGCTATTGGGATTTCAAAAATGACGATGTACGCGAGTACACTCACGGGATTCACAATTATCCTGCTATGATGGTATGTCCTATCAGCAGAAATATCATTAGAATTATGAAGGACATTACAGAAATCCACTCTCTAATGGATCCGTTCATGGGCTCCGGTACGGTTTTGGTCGAGGGAATGTTAGCAGGAATTGCCGATGTTTACGGCAGTGATATTAACCCCTTCGCCGTTTATCTTAGCACAGTAAAAACAAACCGCTTGGATATCAGCGAACTTCAAAAAGAAGTAAACGCATTATACAATAGAATTCTTGACAGATATTCTCTCTATAGTATTCAAATCAATGAAGCCGATGGAGTTATCCGCTTTAAATACGACCTCGACTTAACAGCAAAGGATGGTTGGGGCAAAGAAGCACCTGTTTATTTAAGAAAATATGTTGAGGACAATCAGCTTGACATAGCTATTCCAGACTTCAAAAATATCGGTTATTGGTTTAAGCCAAAAGCGGTTTTGCTTCTGTCTTTGATTAAAGAAGAGATTAACAGGATAACGAATAAGGATATTCGGGACTTTATCTTTGTTGCTTTTAGCGAAACAATACGCTTTGTTTCTAACAGGCGCAATGGCGAATTCAAAATGTTCAGAATGAAAGCAAGCAAGGTTGATGAATTCAATCCTGATGTTATAAAAGAGTTTACTACTATATTGAATCGCAATATCGAAAAGATGAACTCATTTATAGAAGCATGTGATGAAAAAAATGTTCAGACGAATATTCACATTTCAAATGAAAGTGCCGCAGTTTTGGGTTATGTGCCGGATGAATCGGTTGATTTGGTAATTACTTCTCCGCCATATGGTGACAGCCGTACAACCGTTGCCTATGGAGAATACAGCAGATTATCATTGCAATGGCTTGATTTATACAATCTCAGTGAAAAAGAGATTATGGGAATCGATAAATCCTTGATGGGAGGCTTAAAATACCGCAACGGATTTGAATATAACATCCCCAGTAAAACACTTCGAGAATCATTAGAGATTATTAAAGATTCAGATTTAGAACGCGCAGGCGACGTTTTTAGCTTTTATTCCGATTTAAGGGATTCCATTAAAGCAATTGCTCAAAAAACTAAATCCGGCGGATATCAATTTTGGGTTGTCGGAAACAGAACGGTTAAGGGCGAATTGCTGAAAACAGATCAGATTATTTCTGAAATTGCTCAAAGCTATCAACTTGAACATGTCTATACCATTGACAGAAATATTATCAATAAAGTGATGCCTTCTCAAAACTCACCAACAAATGAGGTGGGTAAAAAGGCTTCAACGATGACAAATGAACATATCGTTGTATTGAGAAAAAGATAAAACAACGCGCTGCATTTCCGTGCAGCGCATAATTTTTTAAACTATTTTATTTTGAATTTTGAACAATAACGGTTGGTCGGCTTCTTTAATTCTAAATCCTGTTCCATGGTCATGCGTTTTGCCTTTGTTCTTTCCGCTATGGTATTGCCCAATACGTAAATCAACATAAATTTTGCCGGCTTCTAAAAGTCTAATAAAAGCGTCATAGTCAAAGCCGGAAACCTCATAGGCATCTATGAATTGAAAACGTTCGTTAGCTCCGGCACCTTCGTTTAACGCCTTAGCGTAAACAAATTTATTCTTATATTTTTTCTCGAAGCATTTTTTCAATGCCTCTCTCGACCAAAATATATTTTCAATTCCATCTTGTGATTCTATGTAAATACCATCCGTTTGGCAACAGATTTTCAATTTATTGCCCGTATTGGCAATCGGTGTAAATCTGTCAGCAGAAAGAGTAGAATGAAGCACCTTTTCGTCGTTATCATAGACACTGCTGGAATAACCATATTTTTCACGGAGAAAGGTATTCGCTCTGGCTGGCTGAGGAGCACGGGTAAACATGGTAAGCATACTTTGGGAGTTGATTCTGCACGATTTTAACTCATACTCGCCGAAGTCCGGTTCATCCAGATTGTTTTCAGGAATGCCAAGCAAATCCTCAAGCGTTTTACCAATACCTGTCGGACCGGAGCGGTGTGTTTTTATCCAGCCCATTTCTTTGATTTTTGTATATTCTCTAATGAAATCATCAAGTGTTTCTATCATAGATTATTCCTCGCTTTCTATAAACAACTTGTATGTTTCAACGCCTAATGCGTCAGCAATTCGCTGAATGTTTTCCAACGCAATGCTCCTACGATAGCATTCGATAGCGCTGATATATGTTCTGTGCAAACCGCATTTTTCAGCGAAAGCTTCTTGTGAAATACCAAGCTGATTCCGATAACGTTTCACATTATTTCCGAATACTTTTATTATATCCATAGGTACAATTCTCCCTTTATTATAATTATAGTCTTTTAAATACAATAATTCTACATACAATAAGTAACCTTGGTGTTTGTGCATGTAAATTAATAATTTTGAATCAAAACGCAAAAATTCTTGTTATTCTATCTTTTTGCTAAAATTCTTTAAACCTTCTCGATAACTATTGACTTTTTGAGCTAAAAGTAGTATAATGTCGTCATTAAGGAGGAATTATGATGAGCAATGCAGTTTTAAAGTCGATTTCTGCGACGAATTTCGGCCCGTTTAACGAAACGGTTACTTTAGATATGGAAACAGCTGTTCCTAACAGCCAGCTTATTGATAATCATACGTTTATAGCAGGAGACGAACAACGATTTAATAAATTAGCTTATTTGTTCGGTGCAAATGGATCTGGAAAATCAAATTTTTGTAAGATTATACTACAGATAAAAAGGATTATTCTTTTGTCACCAATTTGGGCGTCCAATAATCCTAAATTAATGGAGATTCAGCCCATAAAAGATGATTTGGCCATTCCGAGAAATTATTTTAAATTCAATACAGCAAGTAAAGAAAGATCAACTTCTTATAAAATCCAATTACTTTTAGACACTATAACTTATACTTATTCTTTCGAAGTAGCCGAAAGTAACGAAATTCTTTCCGAAGAATTAACTAAGAAAAGAAGACGTACTGAAACAATCCTCAGTCGATCTTCTCCAAGTTATGAAAGTATTGAATTAAAATCAGAACTAAAATCGTTTCAAAATAACGTTACCGTTGTAAAAAACAATGCGCTATGTTTATCAATGGCCTCTTTTTTAAACAATAAGTTAGCCACAAAAATAATTGATGCAATTACAAGCGTGCAAGTAATTAATATGGCTTCCATGAGAGGATTATCAAATCTGAGTGAAGATACTTTTTCTGATGACAAAAAAGAGAAGTATCTTAAAATTCTGAGAAGCGCAGATCCTACCTTGAAAGACATTGTTGTAAATTTTAATGAAGAAAAGATTGAAAAGCGTCCTTTTGATTCAGATGATTTTGAAAACAGAGCAGTCGTTTTCAAGAGTATTCGTGTTGATGTTCAATCCACGCATAATATTTATGACAACAATAAAGTTGTAGATACAAGCGTTTTGCCTTTTTTGCAAATTGAATCAACAGGCACAATTAAGCTTTTAAATGTTTTGCCGTTGATTTTTGATACTCTTGAAACCGGAGGTATACTTTTTATCGATGAGATTGAGAACGGTCTCCATCCATACATAGTAAAACTGATGATTAATCTTTTTTATAATCCTACAACTAATCCCTTAAACGCACAGTTGGTATGCACTACACATAATGCATCGTTAATAAACGAAAAAGTTCAGCGTGATGAGGTTTGGTTAATGATGAAAAATGAATTTGGAGAGAGTACATTAAAACACATAAGCGATATTACTGGATTGAGACCAAGTGATAAGCTTGGCTCAAAAATGATTGATGGAGCTTTTGGCGGAATGCCACAAATTCTACTCAATATGCAATAAATAGATTATATGAAAAAAGATGTCCGTGTGAGGGACATCTCTTAAGGAGACAAAAGCATTCAATTTCAAAACATGAAAGCTTAGTCTGTGTAGCAACTACTAGTTTATCATGTTTTCTCACCAAATGCAATATATTTTTGTCTCCAGAAAGTAAAAATAAGCGTATAATCCGTTTAAATAAACAACCAAATGGAGTGAAAACTTATGGCAACAATTATTAATTGCAAAGAAAGTGAGGAAATCTATGAAATTTATTCACACAGATCTTGGAAATCTTGATAAAGGTCGTATTGTTGAAATTACATTAAGCGGCAGTGCAGCAAACGTTCAATTACTTGACAGTACAAATTTTAGTAACTATAAAAATGGTAGACGATATCGATATATCGGAGGATTAGCCAAACGCTCACCTGTTCGGTTAGCTACCACGCATTCTGGACATTGGCATGTTGCAATAGATATGCGAGGACTTGTTGGAAGAGTAAACGCCTCTGTAAAGGTTTTACCTACACCGCTTCCGACTTTAAACCAACAACCACTTTCTTCAATACCTTCTCTCATTCACAATAGAGGTTTTGGCCTTGATAATGATGTTGATATCGATCCGGAATATGATGTTTTTATCTCACATGCATCTGAAGATAAAGACGATATTGTACGTCCGCTTGCTCAAGCTTTGGTAACTAAGGGTGTAAAGGTTTGGTATGATGAATTTGAAATGAAAATTGGTGATAGCTTACGTAGAAAAATCGACAAAGGTCTTGCTAATAGTCGATTTGGTATAGTTGTAATATCCAAAGATTTTATAAAAAAGGGCTGGACAAACTATGAGTTGGATGGAATCATAACCAAGGCAGTTTCAGGTGAGCAGATAATTCTGCCCATTTGGCACAACATCACAAAAAAAGAAGTCATCGATTATAGCCCTTCATTAGCGGATAAGTTAGCTAGGAACACAGCTATAAATACCGTTGAAGAAATAGAAGATGAAATCGCCGAACTAATACTTGGTTAAGATTTGGAGGATAGATATGAAAAGAGATGTAGCAATCGAAAAGATTTATGCTGAAAGAGAAAAGTTTATTATAATCGGACTAACTGGAAGAACAGGTGCTGGTTGCACTACTGTTTCCAATATCCTAGGTACTGAAAAATTTTCTGATCTGAACTTACATGAACCTAAAACGACAAATTTTGAAACAAACGAGCAACGAAAATATCAAATCGTTTATAACTATATAGAACAGCATTGGAATTCTTTTTTCAGGATAAGTATGACAGATGTTATTTTTTCCTTTATTATACAGTTTGGATATGAAGTGTTGTTTGATGAACTAAACAATATAATTGGAAAAGATTTATCTGAGAAAATTAAAATTGAATTAGAGCAGAAATACTCTAATATTGTAGCCGAATACTCATATTTGCATGATGAAGTATCAAAAATATATAAAGAAAACAGTGTCTTGAACAGGTCAAATAAAAATGACTTGTCAATTGCTTATGATATTCTTATTAGGCTTGGAAGTATTCAGTCAAAATTCAGATGTATTATGAACAACAATATCTATATTGATGCAGATAGCAATACACCAGTAAGTACATTTACACACTGCCTTCAGGAGTTTGGCAATAGAATACGTGATCATGGAGATATCACCGTGGGAAGCGGATTTAGTGGTGTTCACATGTTTGCACTTGCAAGCAGAGCAAATGATTTTATTAAAGCTGTCCAAGATGTGAACAAAAGAAAAAACAAGCCAACATTTATTAGCTTAGACGCTATACGCAGTCCATACGAAGCAACATATTTTCAGGATAGGTATTCTTCTTTTTATTTGGTTGCCGTTAGCACAGATGATGAAGAAAGGGTTCGTAGATTAGGTGAAAAACTAAGTAGAGAACAAATTAAGGCTTTAGATAAAAAAGAATATCCTAGAAAACTTAAAGGGGAGTCTAAGTTTACGAATCAGGATATCGGCGCATGTGTACAGTTAGCTGATATTTACTTATACAATCCCTTTGAATCAACTAAAGAAAAGTATTTTGTTACTGAATCTTTAATAAAATACATTACGCTAATTAAACACCCAGGATTAATAACGCCTACAAGTGTTGAACGATGTATGCAAATCGCATATAATGCAAAATTGAACTCTGGTTGTCTTTCGAGGCAAGTTGGAGCTGTTATTACTGACTCTCATTTTAGTATTAAAGCAGTTGGTTGGAATAGCGTAGCAGAGGGACAAGTACCTTGTAACTTAAGAAATGCTGAAAACTATTTGGTTAATAAGGATCGCGATTCATTTAGTACATTTGAAATTGAGGATAATACATTTGTTAAACATATGCATAAAGTGTACAAAGATAGAGTCAAGTGCTCTACCCTAAAAGGTCGTTTGTGCTCATATTGTTTTAAGGATGAATATGAAGAAATAACTGGACAGAATAATCAGGTTCATACTCGTTCTCTTCACGCTGAGGAAAACGCTTTTTTGCAAATTGTAAAGTATGGAGGAGAAGGAATACAGGGTGGTAAACTGTTTACTTCTGCAAGTTCATGTGTATTATGCTCAAAAAAAGCCTTTCAATTAGGTATACGAGATATTTACTATATTGATCCTTATCCTGATATTGCAACTTCACACATCCTTTCGTTTGGCAAAGATAAGTCCCGGTGTCCTAAATGTCATCTTTTTTACGGTGCAATAGGTAGAGCATATACTTGTCTATATACACAAAGAATAGCAATTAAGGACGAATTATCATGTTTGTATTGATTCTAAAAACTAAATAGTACTGGTGTTCGTAGTTTACGAGTATTCGACTAATTATTTAGATAATATTTCTGAGAAATAAACTTGTATACTAATACACGTTATTTGATAGAAAAACACTGTACAGACTTTTTAGCTGTACAGTGTTTAATTCGTTTTGACTCCCAATCGGCTATTTCTCTTGTGATTTCGAATCATCCTTATGAGTATCAGCCTTTTGGTGTCCTCTATTTTTTGGAGCGGATGATGGGAATCGAACCCACACGATCAGCTTGGAAGGCTGAAGTTCTACCACTAAACTACATCCGCGTTTGAACCGAGAATTATTATATCACCATTTGTTTTAGTTGTCAAGTAAAATCTCCACTTTGATTTTAATTTGATTATAATTTAATATACGATTCCATTGTGGTCTCCCAATCAAATTACAGATTTCTGCGATTTGAAATTGATAACCTCCGGTTTAACTGAACCGGAGGTTAATCGCGTTATTCCATTGGTTTTCCAATCACTGAGGACTCAAAAAACCGGGCAAGAAATCTTTGCAAATGTGTTGCGTCGTCAACGTCAAGCTTACCGTCCTGATTAACGTCCGCCGCAGCAAGTAGTGTTTCGTCAATGTATTCCAAATCGGCAAGGTGGCGCTGAATTGCGGTTACATCGCCTATGGTAACGTAGCCGTCGCCGTTTATATCGCCGAGCAGCGGCTCTTCTACAGCCGTCGCGGAGAGAATTACATACATCGACATTCTGCCTCCGCTTTCTTCGACCGTACAGCCGTTGCAAATCACTTCGGTATTGTCATCCATCCAATAGCCGAATTCCGGAGTCAGTATCATCTCCGCGCAGTAGGTTTTGCCCGCCTCAAAAGCGCCCTCGAACCAGCTCAGCGAGCCGTCGCCTTCCTTTGCGTACCAATATAAAGAGTCTGTGGCAACCATGCAGTGCGAGCCGTCTGCAAGCGTAACAACCGGTTGCGGTGTTTGTCTGTTTTCTTCATCAACCGAAATCACTGTACCTGCAACCGGCGCTTTAAGCGAAAGGCGTACGCTTTTCAGCTTTGTGTAAAAGCCTGCATATACGGTCATATCTGAATCAACCGTTTTTTGCAAGAGCGCGTAAGCGTCGTCGCTGTATTCATCCTCATTTGCAAATTCGCTCAGAGGCTTTGTCGCCAAGTCGCGGAAGATATAGTCCTCGGTTTCCATAGCGTTAAGCGTGTCAAACACACCCGCGTTATACAAGGCGGTAAATATGTTCTCGCCGCGCGGTACTTCTACGGAAATATCCTCGCCGTGACTGCCGGTGATTATGGTGATGGTGTAGCTTTGCGGCAGTTGTTCAGGTGAAATTCCCAAGCTCTCGGCAGTGGCGTTGGCGCTCAGTCCGCCTACGGTCACGTGCCACGAGCCGTCGCTGCTTTTTTCAGCCGCCGTAATGCCGTTTCCTGTCGCAATGGTCTTTATCTCATAATCCTCCTCGGGCGTGATAACCGCCTTGCCGCTTGTGCCCGCAAGCAGCCAGCAATCGGCGCCGTTGTAGGACGAAAAGCCCTCGCTGTAAGAAACGGTCATATGCTCCGCTTTCAAATCGGCTTGAATATAGTGTTTTCCGCTGTTTTGCTGCACTGTGCCGCCGTAGTTGTAAACAACGCCCTTTGCGGTGTTTTCGGTAACCGTGCCGCCGGTGTAATTATCTACCGCACCCTTGTTCTGACCGACAGTGCCGGTGTTTTTACCGACGGTTCCCTGTTCTTCGTTAAGGGTGATAGCGCCTTGGTTTTCCTCTACAACTCCCGGCTGGGGAAGCCCAAATGCGGACACGCCGTTTTGGGCGATGGTGCCGAGGTTTTTCATCACAGTGCCGGTATTTACCTCTGAGATTGTTCCGGTGTTGCCGCCAATCAAACCACCGAGGCTGTTATATTCTATCTGCCCTTTATTTTCCGCAATGCGTCCGACGTTATTAAAGATGGTTCCGCTTTCATAATTATTATGGATATAACCCGAATTGGTGCCGGTAACGCTTCCGTAGTTATCATAAATAAAAGAGCCGGTTGTGCTATTGGTAATTTGACCGTAGTTTTTTTCAACCATGCCGGCGTTTCCCGAAACGCCGTATTCGCGGCTGGAAGCGGTGGAGGTGCCGATTTTTCCGTAATTCTGTTCAACCGTCGCGCCATTTGCGTTGTTGTGAATCGTGCCGCTTTGAGCGTTTTTCTTCACCATCTTTTGATTCTGCCAGATAAATCCGGCATTTTCTTTAATTGTAGAGGTGTTGTAGCCAATCTCCTCGTCATTATAGTCGATGGGGATTGAGTTGTGATCCAGCGCATACACGCTAATCGGAAAAGCGCCGAGCAGTACGAGTAAAGAAAGTGTTAACGCGCATAATTTAAACATTGATTTTTTCATAGCGTTTCCTCCTTGTAAATTGATGAGAGGTTTATTTAGAAATATTATACAATAAATTATCCGCACAGGTCAATATGTTTAGGTGATATTTTGTTCTGAGTTATAAAAAATAAAACGGTTGGTACTGATATAACAGAACCAACCGTAATTTTACCTATCCTTATTTATCCTCAGCTTCCTCGTCGTCCTTCGGAACCTCAAGCTTTTTAACCACAACGCGCATAATACGCTGGTTTTTAACTTCCATAACCGTAAAGCGGAAACCGCCGTATTCAATACTCTCGCGCTTATGGGGAATATCCCCGGCGTTTTCAAGAATCAAGCCGCCGACCGTTACCGAGTCGCTCTCAATCGCGTTTTCGTCAAGGTCAAACAATGCGAGCATATCCTCAATCTCAATATCGCCGTTAACCAAAAATTCGTCCTTACCGATTTTGTAGTAGGTGTGCTCAATTTCCTCGTCCTCGTCCCAGATATCGCCGACGATTTCCTCGAGCAAATCTTCCATAGTTACAATACCCAGCGTGCCGCCGTATTCGTCGGTAACAATCGCCATATGGTCGCGCGTTTTCTTAAATGAATTCAAAATCTTCGACAGCTGCTGGCTCTTAAATACAAAGAACGGCGGCTGAATAATCTTTTTAAGCTCAGGCGCGTTGCCGTCTGCAAGCGATTCAAGGTAATCTCTTGTATGCAGAATACCGACAATATTATCGGTAGTATTTTCATATACAGGAATTCTCGAATATCGGTTTTCAATGATAATTTCCTTAATCTTCTCGGGAGTGTCCTCGATGTTGATAAACACAACGTCAACCCTCGGGGTGAGGATTTCCTCGGCGGTTTTCTCGTCAAAGTCAAGCGCCGAGCGAACCATCTCGCTTTCGCTCTCCTCAAGCACGCCTTCTTCCTCAATGCTCTCAACAATGTACTTAAGCTCATTCTCGGTAACGCTCGGAGCGTCGTCCTTGCTTCCTGCAATCTTAAGCGCAAGGCTTTTCAGCTTGATGAAGATAAACACCAGGGGAGTGAGGAAAATTGTAATCACTTTAAGAATTCCAGCGGTTTTCATCGCAAAGTTGTCGCAGTGCTCCTTGGCAAGACACTTCGGAATAACCTCTCCAAAGGTCAGTACAAGCAGTGTCGTAAGTCCGGTGGCAATCGCCGGTCCGATTTCTCCCCAAATTTTCAGGCAGAGCATAGTAGCGATTGACGAACATCCCAAGTTTACAACGTTGTTGCAAATCAAAATCGCCGTCAAAGCGTTGTCGAAGTGCTCGATGATATACAGCACTTTTTTAGCCGTTTTGTCGCCGTTTTCCACAGAATGTTGAATTCTGATTTTGTTAACAAACGAAAACGCCGTCTCGGTAGCCGAGAAAAACGCGGATAATAATATGAGCACAAATATAGAAACGCCCATAAAAATATTTGACTCTATGTCTGAATTCAAGAATTATTCACTCCAAATATACATATTCATTCTTAATCTTACTATAATTCTATAAAATAATTATTATTTATAAGAAATATAATAGAAAATCTTGAAAAATATTGCGTAAAATGTTATAATCAAAATTGGCAATTTATGCTCGGCGGCACGGTAATATAACCCTGCGCTTCCGGCATATAATAATCAGCATACTTTCGGCAAACAATAAGCTCGGAGGTATGCGTATGAAAAAGAAAAAATCAAAAAATGAGTTTGTAAAAAATCCCTGCGAGGATGAACCCTCACAGCAGGAAAATAACGAAGAACAGCAGGAACCTAAGCAGGAGCTTTTAAGCGAGTCAGGCTCAATTCTGACCTGCCATAATGACAAAATCATCCACTGCCTTACAATAATCGGGCAGATAGAAGGCCATTATATCCTCTCGCCGCAGAACAAAACCACAAAGTATGAGCATATAATTCCGCTCTTAATCTCGGTCGAGGAGGACGACAGAATTGACGGACTGCTGATATTGCTAAATACCGTCGGCGGCGACGTCGAGGCAGGGCTTGCCATAGCCGAGGTTATTTCGGGGATGAAAAAGCCGTCGGTGTCAATCGTTCTCGGCGGAGGCCATTCAATCGGAATTCCTCTCGCGGTAGCGGCTAAAAAGAGCTTTATCGCAAAAAGCGCCTCAATGACGGTTCATCCTGTCCGTACAACAGGGCTTACACTCGGAGTTCCTCAGACCTTTGAGTATTTCAGGCGTATGCAGGACAGAATAACGAACTTCGTTGTAGAAAACTCAGCAATAACCAAGGAGCGTTACAGCGAGCTTGTGCTAAATACAGGCGAGCTCGTAACCGACGTCGGCACAATCCTCGAGGGAGAGGACGCTGTTGCCGAGGGCTTAATCGACGAGGTCGGCACAGTCTCCGACGCGATTGATTCGCTCTACGGAATGATAACAAGCTAAATTGCCGCTTTGCGGCAGCTAAATTCGCTGTCAGCGAGCTAAATTTGCCTTCGGCAAGCTAAATTCGCTTTCGCGAGCTTTTATATATTTAGCTTTTAGGTTCAACCTAAAAATTTAGCTGTTTCCGACGGAAACAATTTAGCTGTGCGCAAGCACAATTTAGCTGCGTCGTAAGACGCAATTTAGCTGCGTCGCAAGACGCAATTTAGCTGTGCGCAAGCACAATTTAGCGGCGGCGTAAGCCGCAATTTAACTAAATAAAGGAGTACATATTATGACAATAATCGACGCGGTAATTCAGGGCATCGTTCAGGGCTTAACCGAATTTCTGCCCGTATCAAGCAGCGGCCATCTCGCCATAACCCAGCACATTCTCGGCGTGGATATGGAGGGCAATCTATTCTTTAATGTTATGCTTCACATCGGCACGCTCGTTGCGGTAGTTGTGTTCTATCATAAGCTAATCTGGAACTTAATCAAAGAATTTTTCCGTATGATAAAGGACATATTCACCGGCAAATTCAAGTGGTCGCAGATGAACTACGAGCGCAATATGATAATTATGATTATCATCGGACTTTTGCCGCTAATGCTGTTGTTCATCCCAATTCCGGGCACAGATATGAAGATTAAGGACTTAGCAGACGTATTCTCCGCAAGTCCGGTGCTTATTGTAACCGCCGTTTCGCTGATTATCACAAGCGTTCTGCTTTTGATCGGCGTAATCTGCAACAGAAAAAACAGTATGAAAAAATATAAGCATTTCGCCGGCGGAGTTCAGGAAAAGGGAAGAGAAACCTACACAGTTCTCGATGCAATTTTGGTAGGCTTAATGCAGTGCGCTGCGGCTCTGCTTCCCGGACTTTCACGTTCGGGCTCAACCCTCGCGGTGGGAGAAATGCGCGGCATCAACAAGCAAAAAGCGCTCGACTACACCTTTATTCTCGGTATTCCGTCCATCATCGCGGCGGCTCTGCTCGAAGGTATGGAGGTACTCAAGGACAAGAATTCAATCCAAATCGACATCCTCCCGATTGTAATCGGAATGGTAGTATCCGCTGTTGTCGGCTACCTCGCAATCTGGATTTTCAAATGGTTCTTAAAGACCGATAAAATGATGATTTTTGTTGTGTATACCGCGGTAGTCGGTATCGCCATGCTCGTAATCTCGGTAATCGAGATTAGCTCGGGCACAAACTTCTTTACAGGAGCGCGCCTCTCCTCAACGCTGTTCAGCTTTAATTAAGGCAATACCGCACACCTGAATTGTGCGGTGTTGCCTAAGTCGCATAGGTATATGAAAGTATTAGGAAGTGATTTTGTTGTCAGCAAAAAAGCAGACAAACACTAAAAAGAAAACCGCGCAAAAGCGCTCGGCTTCAAGAGCAAAAGCGCCTGCCCAAAAGCAGCGCCGCGGACTTAGTCCAAGAATAAAATCCATTTTATACATAGCACTTGCAATCCTGTTTTTGGTTCTTATTTTCGTGCCGGGCAGTAATATCTGGACGATGATACGTTCGTTCTTCTTCGGCATTTTCGGCTTGGGAATGTTGCTTGTACCGCCGTTCTTTGTGTATTTGTGCGTGATAAACGAAAAAGAAAAGCAGGTAGCTCACTTCGGAGCAAAAATCGCTCTCTGCGTAATGATTTTCCTTATCGCAGGCGCGACAATTTTCGCCTTCAACTGGGGCAGATATCAAAATATGAACTACTTTGCCGCTCTCGGAAATCTCTACCTCGACGGCTACAATTCCGCAATATATATTCCGCTTTCCTGCGGACTTATCGGCGGAATTCTCGGCTACCCGGTAGCCGCTCTCTGCGGTCAGCCGGTAGCGATTATTCTGACAATCCTCTTGCTTGCGGTAATCATCTTTATTATTACTAACCTTTCCGTAAAGGACGTAGCAAAGGCGGCTGCACGCGCTACGGAAAGAATTCGCCGCGCAAATGAAGAACGCGCAGCACGCCGCCGTGAGCGTATGGAGGAGGAGCAAAGGCTCGAGTACGGCGATAACTACTCTCAGCCAAAGCCCAAAAAGCTTCGCAGACAAAAGCAGCAGCCTGTTAATAACAGCGACATTGACGTGCCTATTTATATGGACGGCAAAAGGCAGAATATGCCATCAAATACATCAAGCGATATCGACATTCCGCTTGATGACACAAAGCGCCGCCGTAAGCGCATAAAGGACGTTGCCGTACCTAAAAACAACATAGATATAGACTACACCGAGCCCGACGAGCAGAACGCGGTTGACCTCGACAATTCCGAGGATTTAATCAATATCATAAAGCGTGCAAGCAAGCCGATGGGCGAGGAGGGCGAGACAACCGTTGAAGATATCGCAGGCGATATCACCGCCGAAAAGCGCGCGAACCGCGTTTCGCAGGGAGCAAAGCAGGCAGATCCCGAGACAGTACCGGTTGAGGTTGTCCGTAAAAAGAGAAAGCCTGCGGACGAGCAGTATTCCGAGTTTTATAATATCGGCTATAATCCTGATAATTCCTTAGAAGAAATAAAACCCGAAAAGGTATATCATTATCCGCCTATTCAGCTTCTGAAGCCGAACAACAGCAATAACGATAAATCCGCGATGGAGGAGCTTCAGCACAACTCCAAAAAGCTGATAGAAACCCTAAACAGCTTTGGCGTAAACGCGACAATTATCAACATCTGCCGCGGCCCGTCAGTTACGCGCTATGAGCTTCAGCCTGCACCCGGCGTAAAAATCAGTAAAATCACAAACCTCTCCGACGATATCGCCCTAAACCTCGCGGCAAACGGCGTGCGTATAGAAGCACCTATCCCGGGCAAGGCTGCAGTCGGAATCGAGGTTCCGAATAAGGTCGTAAGTATGGTTTCAATGCGCGAGCTTATCGACTCCGACAAGTTCCGCAACTCCAAAAGCAAGCTGACCGCGGTTCTCGGCCGCGATATTTCGGGTGAGATTGTCGTGACCGACATCTCAAAAATGCCTCACTTGCTTATCGCAGGTACAACCGGTTCAGGTAAATCGGTCTGCGTAAACTCAATCCTTATCAGTATTCTTTACAAGTCCACACCGGACGAAGTAAAAATGCTCCTTATCGACCCGAAAATGGTTGAATTCTCAAAGTACAAGGGAATTCCTCACTTGCTTATCCCGATTGTCTCCGACGCTAAAAAAGCCGCCGCGGCACTCGGCTGGGCGGTAAATGAAATGCTCCAGAGATATAAAATTTTCTCCGAGTTTGATTGTAAGGAGATTGACTCTTACAACGCCCTTGTCGAGAAAAACCTTGAATATATAAAGAACAATCCGCCTGTCGAAAACGAGGATGGCGAGCTTGTTCAGCCTACTCTCGAGGTTAACGGTTTGCCCGTTGCCAAGGAGAAGATGAGCAGAGTAATAATCGCAATAGACGAGTTGGCAGACCTTATGATGGCGGCTCCCTCTGAGGTAGAGGACAGCATTTGCCGACTTGCACAGATGGCTCGTGCCGCAGGTATGCACCTGATTTTGGCAACCCAAAGGCCGACCGTTAACGTAATCACAGGTCTAATCAAAGCTAATGTCCCGAGCCGAATCGCGCTCAGGGTTAGTTCAAATATGGACAGCCGTACAATTCTCGACACCGGCGGAGCCGAGAAGCTTATCGGACGAGGCGATATGCTGTTCTCACCGGTAGGCGCTCCTAAGCCTATGCGTGTTCAGGGCTGTTACGCTTCTGATGAAGAGATCGACGGCGTAACAAACTACATCAAAAAGAGCTCAAAGGCAGAGTATAACGCCGAGATTGAGGAGAGCATCAAGCGCATCGAGGTTGACCAGATCGCCACCGGCAAAAAGGCATGTTCTTCCGACGACGGCGACGACAGCTCCGATTACGACGCAAAGCTCGACGAGGCAATCCAGTGCGTAATCGAGGCAGGACAAGCCTCAACTTCGCTTGTTCAGCGCAGACTAAAGGTCGGCTACGCTCGCGCAGGCAGAATTATTGACGAGATGGAAACTCTCGGCGTGGTAGGACCTCACCAGGGCTCAAAGCCGCGTGATGTGCTGATGACCTACAACGAATGGCTCGAACGCCGCAACGTCCTTCAAAACCACGGCGCGGAGGACGAATAATATTCAACAAACCTAATTGCCTCCCCCGTCACTTGTTACGGGGGAGGTGTCAGCTATGTTGACAGAGGGGGCAGACGTTTCCTCTATCGGAAGTTATAAGTAAGGAGTGAACTCAATGCCGTTTTTACCGATGAATAGTGCAGAAGTCCGGCAGCGCGGCTGGGACGGCGTTGATTTTGTCTACGTCTGCGGCGATAGCTACGTAGACCACCCTTCCTTCGGCGCGGCGATTATCACAAGAGTTTTAGAGGATTGCGGCTGTAAGGTCGCGTTCCTCGCTCAGCCGAATATAAAAAACGACAGCGACTTTACACAGTTCGGCAAGCCGCGTCTCGGCTTTATGGTGTCGGCAGGTAATATCGACAGTATGGTCGCGCACTACACCGTAGCCAAGCGCAAAAGGCATGATGACGCCTACACCGCAGGCGGTAAAAACGGCAAACGCCCCGACCGCGCTCTGACGGTTTACTGCAATATTATCCGCCGTCTTTACCCGGACAGCCCCATAATTATCGGCGGCTTAGAGGCTTCTCTCCGCCGTTTTGCGCATTACGATTACTGGAACGACACCGTTATGCCGTCAATCCTTTTCGACACAAAGGCGGATATCCTTGTCTACGGAATGGGCGAGCTCCAGACGATGGAAATTGCCAAGCGCCTTGCCGACGGCTTTACGGTCGAGGCTTTGCAGGACATCCGCGGAATCTGCTATAAGGTAAAAACCGAGGACTATGTTCCCAAATCCGTAGTTGATTTGCCGAGCCTTGACCGTGTTAGGGAGAGTAAACGCGATTATGCCATAGCCGCCCGTAAAGAGCTTGATGAAGCCGACGCAGTACGCGGAAAAACTCTTATCCAGCGCCACGGAAAGTACATTCTCGTGCAAAATCCGCCAATGCCGCCGCTCAATACAAAACAACTCGATTACGTCTATTCTCTGCCGTATATGCGCACATATCCAAAGTGCTACGAAAAGCTCGGCGGAGTACCCGGAATAAAAGAGGTCGAGTTTTCAATCACCCACAATCGCGGCTGCTTCGGCGCGTGTAACTTCTGTTCACTTGCGTTTCATCAGGGCAGAGCCGTCACCGTAAGGAGCGAGCAAAGCGTAATTGACGAGGCAAAAAGCTTTTTGGACAACCCGAATTTTAAGGGATATATAAGCGATGTGGGCGGACCCACGGCGAATTTTCGCCTGCCGTCCTGCGAAAAACAAAAAAAGCTCGGTCTCTGCAAAAATCGTAGATGCCTTGCACCGACGCCCTGCCCGAATATGCAGGTGTCGCATACGGAATATCTCGATTTGCTCAGAAAGCTGAGAAATCTCGACGGAATAAAAAAGGTCTTTATCCGTAGCGGAATTCGCTTTGACTACCTTATGGAGGATGAAAGCGATGAATTCTTAACCGAGCTCGTACGCCACCACATCAGCGGCCAGCTCCGCGTTGCTCCCGAGCATTGCTCAGCCGCGGTGCTTGATAAAATGGGCAAGCCGCATATTGAGGTCTATAAAAAATTCTGCGATAAATTCTACGCGCTCAATTCCAAAGAAAAACGCGACCAGTATGTTGTGCCGTACCTTATGAGCTCGCACCCGGGCTCAACACTGAAAGACGCGGTAGAGCTTGCGCTTTTCTGCAAGGAGCAGAATATCCACCCAAAGCAGGTGCAGGATTTTTACCCCACGCCGGGTACAATCTCAACCGCGATGTTCTACACAGGGCTTGATCCGTACACCCTAAAAGAGGTATACGTGCCTAAATCTGAGGAAGAAAAGTCAATGCAAAGAGCGCTTTTGCAGTACTTCATCCCCGAGAACAAGCAAAAGGTTATAAAAGCCCTGATAAAAGCCGGCAGGCGCGACCTTATCGGCAGCGGCAAAAAATGCCTTGTAACCCCAATGCCGGGACAGACTAACGGCGGCTATAAAAAATCACAAGGTCAAAACAAAAAGAAAAAGGACTTTTCAAGATACAAGCGAAAGAAAAAGTAAATTGTGTTGTTATATACATAAATAATTTTCAACTTTCAACTTTCAATTTTCAACTCATAAAAACCTCTTGACCTATTCGACAAAAAATATTATAATATTACAAGTATATATTATGCTATTGTAATTTGAAAGGAACAATCACATGGGAGTATATGAAGAACTTGTCGCTAGAGGACTAATCGCGCAGGTAACAGACGAAGAAGAAATCAGAGAATTAGTTAACAGCGGAAAAGCTGTTTTCTATATCGGCTTTGATCCCACAGCGGATTCACTGCACGTAGGCCATTTTATGGCTCTCTGCCTTATGAAAAGATTGCAGCTCGCAGGCAATAAGCCTATCGCGCTTGTTGGCGGCGGCACAGGTATGATCGGTGATCCGTCAGGCAGAACCGATATGCGCAAAATGCTCACAAAAGAGGATATCGAGCACAACTGCGAGTGCTTTAAAAAGCAAATGAGCAAGTTTATCGACTTTAGCGACGGCAAGGCGCTTATGGTTAATAACGCCGACTGGCTGTTAAACCTCAATTATGTTGAGCTTCTCCGCGAGGTAGGCGCATGCTTCTCGGTTAACAATATGCTCAGAGCCGAGTGCTACAAGCAGAGAATGGAAAAAGGACTTAGCTTCCTCGAGTTCAACTATATGATTATGCAGTCCTACGACTTCTACGCTCTCTATCAAAAATACGGCTGCAATATGCAGTTCGGCGGCGACGACCAGTGGAGCAATATGCTCGGCGGTACAGAGCTTATCAGGCGTAAGCTCGGCAAGGACGCATACGCCATGACCATCAATCTGCTGCTCAATTCCGAGGGTAAAAAGATGGGCAAAACCCAGTCGGGCGCGGTATGGCTCGACGCTGAAAAGACCAGCCCCTACGACTTCTACCAGTACTGGAGAAACGTAGACGACGCCGACGTTATCAAGTGCCTTAAGATGCTCACCTTCCTGCCTCTCGACGAGATTGACGAGCTTGCTAAGCTTCAGGGCAGCGAGCTCAATAAGGCTAAGGAGATTTTGGCTCACGAGCTTACAGAGCTTATCCACGGCAAGGAAGAAGCCGACAAGGCTCAGGAAGCCGCCAGAGCACTGTTCGGCAAGGGACAGAACACCGACAATATGCCTTCAACCGAGCTGACAAGCGACGACCTCACCGACGGCGAAATCGGAATTCTCGATTTGCTCTCAAAGTGCGGACTTATCCCGTCAAAGAAAGAGGGCAGACGCTTAATCGAGCAGGGCGGTATCACTCTTAACGACGAAAAAGTCAATGACGTATACAAAAAGCTTACCTCCGCAGACTTCGCGGACGGCTTCGCGGTAATCAAAAAGGGCAAAAAGGTATTCCATAAGGCAATACTTAAATAAACCATTTAAAGCCTCCACCGTCACTTGTTACGGGGGAGGTGGCAGAGCTTTCCTGCCTGCCAACCTTTCCTAATGAATTTTGGACTTAAGCAGACATCTGCTTGTTATAAAAAAGAGAAAGAGGGAATAATCAATGAAAAAGTTTATGGCTGAATTCAAAGAATTCATCAGTCAGGGCAATGTAATGGATCTCGCAGTCGGCGTTATCATCGGTGCTGCTTTCGGCGCTATCGTAACATCACTGTGCGACGACATTATTATGCCCTGCATCCAGCTCATCATCAGCAAAATCACAGGCGCTAAGACAATCGAAGAGATGACAGCGGTTCTCAACGTTGGCCCCATCGCGTTCGGTAACTTCATCGCCGCAGTTCTCAACTTCCTTATCATGGCACTCATCATCTTCCTGATGGTTAAGGGTATCAACAAGCTCCGCAACCTCAAGAAGAAGGAAGAGGAAGCAGAGGAAGAGGCAACAACAAAGAAGTGTCCCTACTGCTGCACAGAAATCGACATCAACGCTACAAAGTGCCCGCACTGCACAAGCGACCTCAAGGAATAATTCGGTTTCATACATAAAAATCAAGCCTGTTACAAGCGTTCTGCTCTGTAACAGGCTTTTAGTTTTAAATTGTTATATCACCCAAAGCATCTGTCCCGCGCCGAGCCCGATAATCAAGCCGACAAGGACATCTCTCATATAATGCGCGCCTGCCTGAACCCTTGATAAAATTATCAAAAATGCCGCGACAAGCATAGCAATTCCGAGCGGAACATTGACATATAAAAATGTCATGGCGATAACAACCGCGCTGACGGTGTGACGGCTCGGCATACTGTTGCCCTCGGTTTTTTTGCCGAATACCGACTCAATTCCGTATTTCTCATACGGACGCTGTTCGTTGATAACAAGCCTCATCATAGTCGCGATAATCAGCGTAAAAAGCGGAATAAGCACCAGCTTGAACCATTCCCAGCAAAAGCCCAATATAAAGAACTCAATCACAAGCATTATCGGGTAGGCGACAAAAACGATGTTTGGCAGTATTTTATAGGTAAAAACCAGAACAGCGTGAGCTATTTTATTTTCCTTAAAAAACCTAACGGTTTTCTCATATAACTTCCTGTTCATCACAATTCCTCATTGCGCAACTACAAAATATCAGATACTATATTCTACCACACACATCAAACTATTTCAACCTTGTATTTTTTAAACCAGTAGTCAAGCTCAATAATATACGCCAAAATCTGCGGAGCCTTCATAAGCTGACCGTACCACGGCTCTTTAATGCTGTCGGGATTTTCGATAATGCTCTTTACCGCCTTCTTGTCAAGGAGTTCGGTAAGGGTATTTTTCTTTTTCAGAATAATATTAACCCTCTCAGCACATTTATTAAAGTAAACAGGGTTGTGCGTTTTGGGGTAAGGGCTCTTTTTGCGCCACGTAATCTCCTTCGGCAGAACATCCTCAAACGCCTTGCGCACAATGCCCTTTTCGCGTCCGTTATACGCCTTTAACTCCCACGGCATATTGTACGCGTACTCGGCAAGGCGGTAGTCGCAAAATGGCACGCGCACCTCAAGTCCGCTGTACATCGAGCACCTGTCCTTGCGCTCAAGCAGGCACTGCATAAACCAGTAAAAATTCAGATAGAACATCTCGCGCATACGCCTGTCGGTCTCGCTGTCGCTTTTAAGCTTCGGCGCTGAGTTAATGGTGTCAAGGTAACGCTGACGCACATATTCCTCGCCGTTTTTCAGCACGCCGTCGTTAAGGATAAACCGCCTTATATCCTGACTTCGCGACCACGGAAAACAGTCCTCAAACAGAATATCGCGGTTGTGATACCACGGATAACCGCCGAAAAGCTCGTCGGCACATTCGCCCGAAAGCGCAACGGTGTAGTCCTTTTTAATCTCCCTGCAAAACAACAGCAGGGAGGAGTCAACATCCACATACCCGGGCAAATCACGCGCCTCAACGCTGTCATAAAGCGCGTCAGCGAGCAGCTCGTTGTCAAGAATAACCTCATTGTGCCTGGTGTCGGCGTTTTTAACCATCATCTTGATGTACTCGTAGTCGCGCGTAGGCTGAAACAGGCTCTTTTCAAAATACTTTTGATTGTCGCGGTACTCAACCGAGTAGGTGTGAACCTTGCCAAGCTTGTGCTCCTTTTGGTACATCGAGGCGGTCTTTACGATAATACTGCTGTCCAGTCCGCCCGATAAAAACATACACAGCGGAACGTCGCTGACAAGCTGGCGCTGTATCGCGTCGGTCAGCAAGTACCGCGTTTTCTCAATCGTCTGCTTTTCATTGTCGGTATGCTCCTTCGCTTCAATGCTAAAGTACGTTTTGCGCGTAAGCCTGTTGTTTTTGTAAACGGCACATTCGCCGGGGTTAAGCTCAAAAACGCCCTTGAACACACCGTAAGACGGAGTTCTCGCAGGGCCTAAAAAGAAAATCTCATTAAGTCCCTGCTCGTCAATCTGCGGCTTAACAACGCCGCTTTTCAGCAGAGCCTTAATCTCAGAGCCGAACACCAAGCCGCCGTTATATTCGCTGTAGAAAAGCGGCTTGACGCCGATTTTATCACGGCATAAAAATACACTCCTGTCGTCTGAGCGGAACACCGCGAAGGCAAAAATTCCGTTGAGCTTTTCGGGGCATTTGTCGCCGTACTTAATGTAAGTTTTCAGCACAACCTCGGTGTCGCTGTGACCTCTAAAATGAAAGCCGTCCGCCCTAAGCTCCTCACGCAAATCGGGAGCGTTGTAAATCTCGCCATTGTACACAATCACATATGTAACGCCGTCAACACCTGCCGCCATAGGCTGTTTGCCGTTTTCAATGTCGATAACCGCCAGTCTGCGGTGAATCAGCGCCGTGTCGCCGTTGATGTACAGTCCGTTTTCATCGGGACCTCGGCGTTCAAGCGTCTGCGACATAGCGTTCAGCGCCGTAGTCCTCAATGCCATATTTGAATCCTTTTCAATCCATCCCGCAATTCCGCACATAAAATTACCTCCTGATATTCTTAATGGAAAATATAAAACAAAACATAACCGCGGTCAGCACTACGGCGGAGATTATACTTCCGCCGAAAAGCGCGCTGTTTTGCACCTCACCGCTCGAAAAAACCTCGGTTTCCGCAATAAAAACAAAGCTGAAAATCCAAGTCAGCAGAGCGGTTATAACGCCTTGAATAATTCTGATAAAGAAAAATAATATCTTATTAATCTTTATTCCGTCCAACGCTGAAAAAATCTGAAAATGCACGCAAATTCCGCCAAAACCCACTGCAAACGCCGTCACCCAAAGCGGATATTCTCCTGCCGTAAGCTTCACAGCCGAGCAGACCTCGGACAAAATCATCCAAAAGCTCAGCAGATTTTCGTGGAGTATACCGTTCAAAATCCCTGTTCCTGCGGAAAAAATCAGCACTAAAGCGCAGATTTTACCCATACCCTCAGCCGCGGAATATGTGCTCTCAACAAGCGCGTTTGATAGCGGCATAGATTTGATGTATAATTCTCTATTAGAACTAAACTGCTTAACCTCACCGCAAAACAGCCTTAAAAACACACCTATTATAATTACCGAAATCACCTGAGCAAGCAGGATAATCATCCCAATATGCGCGTTGCCGTAAAGCGTACTGCCGACGTAATTAATCAAAAATCCCGGACCGGCGCAGACCGCAAACAGCGAAGCTCTTTTTGCTTCATCTTCACTGATCGCGCCTGAGCTTTTCAGCTCTGCAATCCCTTTCGCGCCTACAGGATAACCTCCGATAAGGCTGAGCAAAATCACAGGCGCAAGCGTTCCGCTCACCCCGAAGATTTTCCTTGTAATTCCCCCGAGCCGTCTGCCTAATAAATCGCAAATCCCGAGCTTCACCGTCAAAGCCGACAGCGCCATAAACGGAAACAAGGAAGGGATAAGCACCCTCAAACACATCTCAATTCCGTTAAGCGTGCCTTCCTTACAGCTCTGTGACGACAACGTAAGCGCCGCGGCGGCGGAAACAATCAAAATCGCCTTAAAAATTCCTCCGCCTCTGTCCAAAGCGTTTTTAAGATACATTTTATCACCGATAATATATATGCGCTTACCTGCATAAATATAATTGAACAATCTGTATGAGGTGAAAAATTTGAAAAACCAACAAAAAAATCCCCGTCCGCCAATGCTCGACGCAGGATTTCAACCGCTTATAGAAATGACAGGAAACCGCCAAATTTGCGTGGAAGGCTCAACGGGAATCCTGCTCTATGAGCCCGAAAACATAAAAATCAACACCACAGGCCCGATAATCTCTTTTTACGGCAGAGGGCTTAGCGTTCGGTGCATAACAGCCTCGTCGGTAGAGGTGTTCGGCTACGTCAATAAAGTCGAATTCATAAGCTGAGGTGCGCTATGCTGTTAAAATTTTTCAGATATGCAAAGGGATATGTCACCTTCACCGCGAGCGGCAAATTCCCCGAAAGATTTTTAAATGCCGCCGCGGTAAACAAGCTTAATCTATGGGATGCGTACCCCTCAAAGGGCAAAATCACCGCAACTATGGCGGCTGCGGATTACAAACGCGCCCGTCATATCGCCCAACGCGCAGGCTTAAAACTCAAAATCACGAGCAAGCGCGGCGTTCCGTTTTTTGTAAAAAGACACTCCTCGCGGCTCGGACTGCCAATCGGCGCACTACTCGGCGCGGTTTTGCTTGTCGTATTGTCGCAGTTTATCTGGACGGTGGATATCACAGGTGCAAAAACCGTCAGCGACAACCGAATTCGCGAAGCCCTCGCTGATAACGGCGTATATCCCGGCGCTTTCAAGTGGACAATCGACGTGCTCGACTCCCAGCGCGCCGTGCAAATGGACATTGACGAGCTGTCGTGGGTGAGTATCAACAACCTCGGCTGTAAGTCCACCGCCGACGTCAGGGAAAAGGCAAAAAAATCCGACGAGCCGAAAAGTCAGTCGCCGTGCAACATCAAGGCTGACTGCGACGGCGTAATTACAAAAATCATCGCTGAAAACGGCTTCAGTGCGGTGGAGGAGGGGAGCGGAGTAAAGCAGGGCGACTTGCTTGTAAGCGGAGTTCTGCCGACGGGACAGGATTCAATCCGTTTTGTCAGGGCAGAGGCTGAGGTGTACGCAGATGTTAATTCTAAATTCGAATTAAAAATACCCAAGGAATACGATTATTATTCTGTAAACGAAAATAAAACTAATAGAAACAAACTGAATTTCCTTTGGCTCAGCATTCCCGCAAGCCTGAATTTTACGGCATACCCCCAGTCTGTAAGCTCTCAGAACCGTGTTAATCTTTCGGTAAACGGCAACGCCTTACCCCTCGGAATAACCACTCAAACAAGTTACGAGCTTCGCAATATCTCAGTAAAAGAAAACAGCGAAAAAGCACAGCAGGCCTTTGAAAAAACATTGCTTCTGTATGAAGTGTTCGAAAACCCCTCAGCCTTGGTCAAGAGCAGAGAAATCACCCTCACCGAGGATGAAACATCCTTTAACTTTACCTGCGATTACACCTTAAACCGAAATATCGCTCAAAGCGTAGAATTTGACGTGACAGAGCACTGATTTTATGATATAATAATCTTTATTAATCTTTCGAGGTGAGAGTATGAGGATTTTATGTATTGGCGACGTTGTGGGCACTGTAGGCTGCGAATTTCTGCGCAATAACCTGCCTGCCTTCAAGCGCTTCAACTCTATAGATTTAGTGATTTGTAACGGAGAAAATTCCGCCGACGGAAACGGAATAACCCCTGTTTCCGCACAGCACCTGTTTGACAGCGGAGTGGACGCCATAACGCTCGGTAACCATTCGTTCAGGCGCAAGGAGGTCTACGACCTTCTTGACAGCTCGGAGTTTATTGCAAGGCCGTACAACTTTTCATCAAAAAGCGTGCCCGGACACGGCGTAATCAACCTCGATATGGGCAGGCGAGTTGTCAGTGTAGTCAACCTTATGGGCAATATCGACGTCGAAAACGGACTTCAAAACGCTTTTGAAGCCGCCGACGAAGCCTTAAAGCTTGCCGAAGGAAAGATAATTATTGTAGATTTCCACGCCGAAGCCACAAGCGAAAAACGCGCGATGGGTTATTACCTCGACGGCAGAGTATCGGCGCTTTTCGGCACTCATACCCACGTACAGACATCAGACGCGACGGTTCTTCCGAACGGCACGGGCTACATCACCGACGCCGGAATGACCGGCACAATCCACTCGGTTTTGGGCGTAAAAACTGACATAATCATCAACCGCCTCAAAACCGGACTTCCTGCGCGTTTTGACCTTGCAAAGGGCGACTGCAAGCTCGAAGGAGTGGTGTTTGAGGTCGACGACAGCTCCGCAAAGTGCATAAGTGCCGAAAGTATCAGGATAGAATAGTAAAAATTTTAACAATTATCTAATCTTTATCTATTGAAAAATTTGCAATAATCTATTATAATAGTAGTGTATGATGTTATGTCTTTTACAAAGATACACAAGAAGGATGTGCAGTTATGATAAACGGAGAGATTCTAAAAAACGCGATTATTTCTGGTGCGCACAATATCAACGCTCAGAAAAATCATATTAACGACCTCAATATTTTCCCTGTTCCCGACGGTGACACAGGAACAAATATGTCGATGACCGTTATGGCGGCGGCAAAAGCTCTTGAGGACTGCGACGCGGAAAACGCAGGCGAGGTTGCAAAAACCGCCGCTTCCGCAATGCTCAGAGGAGCACGCGGCAACTCAGGCGTTATCACCTCAATTCTTTTCAGAGGCTTTGCACAGGGCTTAAAGGACGTTGACGAGGTAAACGGCAAGAATATCGCCGCAGCTCTCGGAATCGGCGTAGACGCTGCGTACAAGGCAGTAACAAAGCCTGCCGAGGGTACAATCCTCACAGTAGCTCGTATGGCATACGAAGCAGGCGTTGAGGCTTCAAAAGAAAACTCCGACCCAGTATTTGTATGGGAAACAATCGTTGAAAAGGCAAACGAAGCTCTCGCAATCACTCCCGAACTCCTTCCGGTTCTCAAAAGAGCAGGCGTTGTAGACGCAGGCGGCAAGGGACTTTGCTCAATCTTTGAGGGTATGCTTTCATACATCAAGGACGGCGAAATGGTAGAGTACGTTGAAGATACAAACGAGCCCACAATCGAAACCTTCGAAAGCGCCGCGGCTGAGTTTGACGACGATATCGAATTTACTTACTGCACAGAGTTCATCGTCGGCAGAGATCCCGAGATTGAAACCGATCCCGAGGAGCTCCGCGACTTCTTAAAAGAAATCGGTGACTGCGTAGTTGTTGTAAACGATGAGGAAATCATCAAGGTTCACGTGCACACCGAAACCCCGGGCAACGCGCTTACCAAGGGACTTGAGTTCGGTCAGCTTCTCACCGTAAAGGTAGAGAATATGAAAGAGCAGCACAAGAACGCAAAGAAAAACTCCAAAAAGACCACCAAGAAAAAGTCAAAGAAGGACGCTCCCAAGGAGGAGTTCGTATTCGCAGAGCCCACCGAGGAATTCGGATTTGTGGCAGTTGCCGCAGGCGACGGTATGAAGGACCTCTTTACAGAGCTCGGTTGTACAAACGTAGTTTCCGGCGGTCAGAGTATGAACCCCAGCACAGACGATATCTTGGCGGCTGTTAACGCAACTCCGGCAAAGACCGTATTTGTGCTTCCCAATAACAAAAATATTATCCTCGCGGCTGAGCAGACCGTTCCGCTCGTTACCGACAGAACCGTTGTTATCGTTCCCACAAGGACAATTCCGCAGGGTATGACTGCAATGCTCAACTTTGATCCCGAAATCTCGCCCGAGAGCAACGCGCAGCTTATGATGGACGCGGCTCACGGCGTGGGCACAGGTCTTGTAACCTTTGCGGCACGCAACAGCGAGTTCGACGGTAAAAAGATTAAAGAGGGCGACATCATCGCGCTCAAAAACGGCAAGCTCACCATTACAGAAAAGAGCGCTGTCAAGGCTGTTGTTAAGCTTGCAAAGAGCATGGTAACACGCGACACCTCGTTTATTACTCTGATTTACGGTGAGGACACAACCGAGGAAGATGCAGAGAAGGCTTACGAGGAGCTTCAGGACAGGTTCGGCACACGCACCGACATCTCGCTCGTAAAGGGCGACCAGCCTGTTTACTACTTTATTCTCAGCGTAGAATAAGCAACGTGAGCTATGCATGGGTGTTGTTTCCCAAAATAAATTTTGGACAACACCTCAACGTTGCATCCAATCCGCCTTTTGCAAGGTTTAACTTAACGTCAAAGTGTCTGTAACGGCGGGTCTGGGCACTGCAACAGGAACGTACCAATTAAAAGTAATTATTATATTCAAATTGCGGTTAGTGAACCCTTCGCTGACCGCTTGTTTTTTAGAAAGTATTATGGCTTCACTATATAAAATGCCCCTATCCTCATTGTCAGGCATCGGGCCGAAGCGCGTTGAGCAGTTTAACAAGCTCGGCGTAAACTCGGTAGGCGAGCTGATCACCTTTTATCCGCGAGCCTATGAGGACTGGAGCAACGTTACAAAAATTGCGGATATCACCCAAAGCGGCGTTTACTGTGTAAAGGCAATCCTCGCCGCGCCCATATCCGACCGCCGTGTCTCAGGCGGAATGATAATCTCCAAGGGCGCGGTTTACGACGACACGGGGTCTCTGCAATTAATCTTTTTCAATAACAGATACATCAGCTCAATGCTGACCTACGGAATAGAATATTTCTTTTACGGAAAAATAGAGTTCAACGATTACGGCGTACAGATGACTTCACCGACCTTTTCACAGATAGGCGAGGCAGGAATTCACCCGATTTACCGCCAAACCGCAGGGCTTAACGGCAAAACAATCGCAAACGCTGTCAGACAGTCGTTAAAGCTGTTGCCGCCCGTTGTGAACGATCCAATTCCTGAACAGGTGCGCAAGGCGTTTAATCTCTGGGGACTAAGAGAAGCGCTAAACGGAATTCACTTTCCGAAAAATTCTGAGGAGCTTGAAAACTCTCGAAAGCGCCTTGTCACCGAGGAGCTTGTGGTTCTAAACCTCGGAATGAAAAACCTGCGCAACCACAGCAGGGGAGTAAGCTCAGTAAAAATCGAGAATGACTATTCGGAAGAATTCGAAGATCACCTGCCGTTTACACTCACAAACGCGCAAAAACGAGCGATAGCCGACTGCGTTGATGATATTAAGGAAAAATCCGCGCCGATGAACCGCCTTGTTCAGGGCGACGTAGGCTCCGGTAAAACCGCCGTAGCTGCCTCGGTCTGCTATACCGTCATCAAAAACGGCTTTCAGGCGGCGTTTATGGCGCCTACCGAAATTTTGGCAAGACAGCATTTTGAAACCTTTAAAAAGCTCTTGCAGGATACAGGCATCAAGGTCGAGCTTTTGACAGGCGCGCTTAAGGAAAGCGAAAAAAAGCGCGTCAGGGCAGAGCTTCAAAGTGGAGAAATCGACCTGATAATCGGCACTCACGCGCTGATTACCGACAAAACCGAGTTTAACAACCTCGGCGTAGCCGTGACCGACGAACAGCACCGTTTCGGCGTAGCACAGCGCGCAAAGCTGCTGTCTAAGGGCAAAAATCCCCACCTGCTCGTAATGAGCGCAACGCCGATTCCGCGAACCTTGGGGCTTATAATCTTCGGTGACCTCGATATTTCTATTATCGACGAGCTGCCGCCGTCGCGTAAGCCCGTCAAAACCGTGCTCTTTAACACAAGTCAAAGACAGCGCGTTTTCGGCTTTATAAAAAAGGAAATTGCCGCAGGCAGACAGGCGTACATCGTCTGTCCTCTGGTAGATGAAGGCGAGCTTGACGACGTCGTTTCAGCTGAGGAATACGCGGCTGAGCTTATGCTTAAGCAGTTTTCCGATATTCCCGTGGGCGTAGTCCACGGGCAGATGAAGTCCGACGAAAAAGAGGCGGTAATGAGCAAATTTGCCTCGGGAGAGCTAAAGCTACTCGTTGCCACAACGGTAATCGAAGTCGGCGTAGACGTGCCCAACGCCTCGGTTATGGTTATAGAAAACGCCGAGCGCTTCGGACTTTCCCAGCTTCACCAGCTTAGGGGACGTGTCGGAAGGGGAAGCACACAGTCCTATTGTGTGCTGATAAGCGACCACCATAACGAGCAGACAAAGCAAAGGCTTGAGGTTATGTGCTCGACCAACGACGGCTTCAAAATTGCCGACGAGGACTTGCGTATGCGCGGTCCGGGCGACTTTTTCGGCAGCAGACAGCACGGACTTCCGCAGCTCGCAATTGCCGATTTTGCCGATACAAAGAGCCTTGAGCTCTCTCAAAAAATTGTCGATTATATTTTGTTTACATACAAAGACCTCCGCTGCGACGAGCTCAAGCTGCTCAACGCGGAGATTAACCGCCTGTTTGACCGCGGAGGTAAAAACACGCTCAATTAGAAGGGAGAAAAAGTATGAAAAGAACAGTTGTAAAGCTGATTTCAGCCATGATGGCGCTGTGCGTTATCATGCTGTCGTCAACCCTCGGAGCAGGCGCGGTTTCTTTTTCAAACAACGTCGATGTAAAATCCCAGTCAGTCCTGATTGTAAGTATGGATTCAGGTCAGACAGTTTTTGAAAAAGATCCCGATTCCAAGCGCTATCCTGCGTCCACCACAAAGATTATGACATACATTGTCGCGGTAGAGAATATCCCCGACCTTGAAAACACAAGGGTAGAGATTAAAAAGAGCATTATCGACCAGCTCCGCAACACCGGCAGCTCAATGGCAAACCTCGGTGAGCACGTTGGCGATAAGGTTAAGGTAATCGACCTGCTCTACAGTATGATGGTACCCTCGGGTAACGACGCCGCGCTAACCCTTGCCGATTATGTCGGCGGAGGCGACGTTGATAAATTCGTTCAGATGATGAACGACAAGGCGGCGGAGCTCGGCTGCGAGAATACTCACTTTAAGAACCCCGACGGTCTGCACGATCCCGACCACTACACCACCGCGCGCGATTTGTACAAAATTTCAACATACGCGCTCACACTGCCTTATTTTGAGCAGATTTCAAATGCCACCGAGTACACCTGCGAGGGTGATGATTCTCCGCTTGTAACCACAAACTACCTCATTGACGAGGCTCGCGGCGGAGAGGATTATTACACCTACGCCAAAGGTATCAAGACAGGTACAACCGACGAAGCCGGCAGATGCCTTGTAACAACCGCGTCAGCCGACGGCCATTCATATATTGCGGTTCTTCTTGGTGCTCCGTATAAGGAGGGGGAGATGGAGGAGTATTACACCTTCACCGACGCCGCCGATTTGTTCCGCTGGGCGCTTGTAGACCTTGAAATGCAGACGATTAAAAGCGCTCAAACCCCTGTTTGTGAGCAAAAGGTAAAGCTTGCGTGGGGAAGAGACTCGGTATCGCTCGTTCCCGAAAAGAACCTGAACGCTATCGTTCCCAAGGGCTATAAGCCGAGCAATATTGTTGTCGAAACCGACACACCCGAGGAAGCAAGGGCTCCTCTCTACACCGACAAGCCCGTCGGTACTGCGTCCGTATATTACGTTGAGGAGGGCAAGGAAAAACAGCTCATCGCAACGGTAAACCTTGTTCCGATTGAACAAATTGATAAGAGTGGGATTCTGGAGGTGCTCGATGTCGCAGGTACGATATTCAAATCCTATTGGTTTCTCGTTATCATCGGAATTATCGTCATCCTTCTGATTATCTACTTTATCTCGTCAAGGGTACACCGCGCGCGTAAAAAGCGCAACCGCAAGGTTAAGCGTTACCGCAACCTCTAAGCCTGATTTATACCTGAAAATCAAGCTCCTTATTGTAACCATATTGTAAATAAAATGTTGTTGTATTTTTCTTTATATATGTGTTATAATTGTTTTAAGGAATAATAGAGGTGTTGTTTATGAAGTGTCCGTATTGCAGCTATGAGGAAAGCAAGGTTATAGATTCACGCTCCGCAGACGACGGAGAGAGAATCCGCCGCCGCAGAGAATGTCTTAACTGCGGCAAGCGTTTTACAACTCACGAGGTTATCGAAACCGTGCCCATCATTGTTGTTAAGCGCGACAAATCGCGCGAGGTTTTCGACCGCAACAAGCTGACCGCAGGTATTCTCAGAGCCTGCGAAAAACGCCCTGTTTCTCTAACTCAGATTGAGGAAATGGTAGATAATATCGAAGCAAAAATCCAGAGCAGTCTTGACCGCGAAATTACCACAATGCAAATCGGTGAGCTTGCTATGGAGGAAATAAAAAAGGTTGACGAGGTTTCCTACGTCCGTTTTGCCTCGGTATACCGCCAGTTCAAGGACATTAACACCTTTATGGAAGAGCTCAACAAGCTCCTTACAGAGAAAAAATAACATTTTTATTAAACAGTCATCCTATACAAAGCGCCGCAGTTTTCTGCGGCGTTTACGCTTTTAAAACAAAATTACCGTCTGCACCTCGCAAACGGCAGTTTTTATATACTATGCAAATTTCTTTGCCTCGGCAACAGCCAGTCTGTCGCACCTTTCGTTTTCGGGATGTCCCGCGTGACCTTTAACCCAGTTGATTTCGAGCGTGTGAACCTCGCACAGCTTTAGCAGCTTTTCCCATAATTCAGGGTTAAGCGCAGGCTCTTTTTTATTGCGCATCCAGCCGTTAGCCTGCCATTTTTTAGCCCAGCCCAGCTTAAGCGCGTTGCAAACATACTGCGAATCGCTGTAAAGCTCAACCTCGCACGGCTCTTTAAGCGCCTCAAGACCTTTGATAACCGCAGTAAGCTCCATACGGTTGTTGGTCGTAACTTTTTCTCCGCCCGAAAGTTCCTTTTCAACTCCGTTATATCTCAAAATCGTGCCCCAGCCGCCCGGACCGGGATTTCCGCTGCAAGCGCCGTCGGTAAAAATTTGTACTCTTTTCAAAACCGAAACTCCTTTTTCTCATTGTCTAACCTATATTTTGCCACAAATGGGGGATAATAACAATAGTATTTCCTGAATTTCCCAAAAATTTTTTAAGATAGACATTTATAATTCTTTTATCATATTGACATTGAGGCTTGTTTTAAGTTAAAATAAAATGAATATGTATGCTTGGGGTATTCTACCCATTTATTAAAATAATATATAAATCCCTCGTCTTGGGATTAAAATAAATGAACGGAAAATATTTAGAAACACGGAGGTAATTTTGTGAGTTCAACCGGAAAAAACAAGAATTTTAAGCTAAAGCAAAACAGGAACTCAAAAAACGTAAAATCAAAAACGAACAACACAAGGCAGAGTTATAATAAAATCACCCGTAAAAAGGGCAAACCGAGCCAGCCTAAGCAGGTCAATAAACCCTCGGTAAAAATCTCGTTTTTGGGCGGACTTAATGAGATTGGAAAGAACATCACCCTAATCGAGTGCGAAAACGACATCATCATCGTCGACTGCGGAATGGCGTTTCCCGACGGCGATATGCTCGGCGTAGACCTTGTAATCCCTGATTTTACCTATATTGAGCAAAACGTAGACAAGGTAAAGGGAATAGTCCTCACCCACGGACACGAGGACCACATCGGCGGACTGCCGTTCCTTCTCTCAAGGGTAGATGTTCCGATTTACGGCACACCCTTAACCCTCGGACTTTTGGGCAACAAGCTGAAGGAGCACAGCCTGTTTAACAAATCAAGGCTCAACGAGGTTAACGCAGGCGAGACGATCAAGCTCGGCTGTATGAAAATCAAATTTATCCACGTCAATCACTCAATTCCCGACTCGGTTGCGTTTGCAATCGAAACCCCGGGCGGAACCATCGTCCACACAGGCGACTTCAAAATCGACTGTACGCCGATTTCAGGCGATATGATTGACCTTTCAAGCTTCGCGCGCGTTGGCGACGACGGAGTTTTGGCGCTCCTTGCAGAGAGTACAAACGCCGAACGCCCCGGCTATACGCCGACCGAAATGCTCGTTTCCGAAAGCCTTGACAACCTTTTCAAAAAGGCTGAAAACTACAGAATAATCATCGCGACCTTCGCTTCAAACGTCAACAGGGTTCAGCAGATTATCAACTGCGCCGACAAATACGGCAGAAAAGTCGCGTTCTCGGGCAGAAGTATGGTCAACTATATGGACGTTGCGCAAAAGCTCGGCTATCTGACCGTACCCAAGAATATCCTCATTGACATTGATATGCTCGACAAATACCCGGCTAACCAGATTGTGCTCGTTACAACCGGCAGTCAGGGCGAACCGATGAGCGCGCTGTCGCGTATGGCGTACTCCGACCACCGCAAGGTAATGGTGGGCGAGGGCGACTTCATCATCATCTCGGCTAACCCGATTCCCGGCAACGAAAAAACCGTCGGCAACGTAGTAGATGAGCTCTTAAAGCGCGGATGTAAGGTAATTTACGAGAGTATGTACGACGTCCACGTATCAGGGCACGCCTGTCAGGAGGAGCTTAAAATCATCCACAGGCTCGTCAGACCTAAGTACTTTATCCCCGTGCACGGCGAGCAAAAGCACCTTCGCAAGCACGCGGAGCTTGCCGAGTTCCTCGGAATGGACAAGAAAAATATCTTCATTCCCGATGTCGGCACAACTGTTGAGGTAAACGAAAATTATATGAAGGAAGCGCCGTCAGTACCCGCAGGCAAGGTATTTGTCGATGGTCTCGGCGTAGGCGACGTCGGAAGCATCGTTCTGCGCGACCGTAAGCATTTGGGACAGGACGGACTGATTATCATAGTAGCCTCTCTCGACGTTTACGACGGACACGTTATCAGCGGACCGGACATCGTATCACGCGGATTTGTTTATGTGCGCGAGAGCGAGGGACTGCTTGACGAAGTCAAAAAGCTCGCGCTTGATATTCTCGAGGATTGCGCCGAGAAGAATATCCACGAGTGGGGTATAATCAAAAACAGAATTAAAGACGAAATTTCCAAGCTGATTGCGCAGAGAACACGACGCGCTCCTATGATTCTCCCGATTCTCCAGGAGGTATAATCAGCAAATAAGAGGTATTTAATGAAAAGAAGACTTTGGACGCTTGCTCCGTGGTTTATAATATTCAGCGTAGTGATGTTCGCAATGGCGACCTTCACCTTCCAATACAGCAGAGCTCTGTGTTATATTGAGTCCGGAATTGCAACCGCGTCGGCAGTGCTCGTAGCAGCGTTTTCATTTTGGTTTCGCGGATATATCCGCAATATGGTAAAAAACACCGCAAACCACATCAGCGGTTTTGACGCGGATTATCTTGACAGATACAAATATCCCGTAGTCGCAGTGGGCGAAAAGGGCGATATTTTCTGGTGCAATTCGCGTTTTAGAAGAGTTCTCGGAAGCCGAAGCCCCGAGGGAGAGAGCATTAACTCTTACCTTTCGGGCAAGGACGTTTTCAGTATTGTCGATTCCGACGGCACGGACGTCGCGATTAACGGCAAGGAATTCACCGTATACGCGCTTTGGGCAGGCGACAGCGTGATCTGCCATTTTATCGAGAACACCTACTACAAGGCGGTTCTCAGGGAATACAACGCTTCGTTGCCCTGCGTTGCGCTTATCACCTTTGATAACGCTGACGACTTTGTAACAAGCTCAGAGGAATTTTATTCCACCGTTGCTATTTCCGTTGAGGCTAATCTTCAGGGCTGGGCAGGCGACTACAACGCCATGTACAAAAAAATCAGCAACAACCGCTATATGATTATTTTCCGCGATACTGATGTCGATAAAATGATATCGCAGCGTTTCCCGATTCTCAAAAACATCCGCTCAATCGGCACGGCTCGCCACGTTCCCACAATATCGGTAGGCTTGGCACGCGGCTGTAAAACCGTGCACGACAGCGAAATCGCCGCCCGTAAGGCGCTCGAAATGTCGCTCGGCAGAGGCGGAGACCAGGTTGCGATTATCAAGGACAACTCCTATGAGTTCTTCGGCGGCACTGCCACAACAACCGAAAAGGTAAGCAAGGTTCGAATGAGGGTAATCGCCAACGCAATCAGCCGCGCGGTTGCCGATTCCGATAAGGTTTACATAATGGGACACCGCTTTTCCGACCTCGACTGTATCGGCGCAGGTATCGGATTGCAGTGCATAATGGAAAAGAGCTTCAGAAAATACAGCAAGGTTGTCGTCAACGAGGAAACCTCAATGGCGCGTCAGCTTATTGACTACGCCCGCGAAAAGCTCGAAAGCGAAGTGTTCATCACTCCTTCCGAGGCGATAAAGGGCGTAACCGCCAGAACTCTGCTGATTATCGTGGACACGCACATCAAAACCTCGCTCGAAAGCGCTGAGCTTTACGAAAAGTGCAAAAAGGTAGTTTTGATTGACCACCACCGCAGAGCGGTAAATTATATCGACAATTCGCTGGTATTCTGTCACGAGCCCTCGGCGTCGTCCGCGAGTGAAATGTGCAGTGAGATTATAAGCTATCTCGACGACAAGCCGCTCGGCTATATTCAGGCTGACGCTCTGCTCTCGGGAATTATGCTCGACACCAAAAATTTCGTGCTCAAAACAGGCGTAAGAACCTTCGAGGCTGCGGCTTATCTAAGGCGCAAGGGCGCTAATACCCTGACCGTCAAGGAGATGTTCTCGGGAAGCATCGACACCTACCGCGAGAAGGTAGATTTTGTTGTAAACAGCGAGGTTTTCCGCGGCTGCGCTATCTCCGGTACGGAAAAACAGGCTAATGATATCCGTATCGCGGCTGCTCAGGCGGCTGACGAAATGCTCACCTTGCAGGGAATTGTAGCCTCATTTGTGCTGTTCAAAGCCGAAAACAAGCTCAATATTTCCGCGCGAAGCTACGGAAGATTAAACGTTCAGCTCGTTATGGAAAAGCTCGGCGGCGGCGGACACCAGACAATGGCGGCAACTCAGCTCGTCAATACTCCGCTCGAATCCGCGGTTGAACAGCTAAAGCTTGCAATAGCCGAGGTAATAGACAACAGCGAGGAATAAATAAAAATAAAAATGTAGGGGCGGACCCGTGTGTCCGCCCGTGATAAAGGCAGATACCTTGAGGTTTCAGGGTAATCATAGAAAGGAAAATAATTATGAAGGTAATTTTATTACAGGACGTTAAGTCGCTCGGCAAAAAAGGCGAGCTCGTAGAGGTTTCCGAGGGATACGGAAGAAATTTTCTTCTCCCCAGAAACATCGCGAAAGAGGCTAACGCCCAGGCAATGAACGAATATAAAAACGCGGAAAACTCAAAGAAGTACAAAATCGATACCGCAAAGGCTCAGGCTGAGTCCTATAAAAAGCAGCTTGAGGGCAAGACCTTCAAAATGACTGCAAAGGCAGGCAAGGGCGGCAAGCTCTTTGGCAGCATTACCGCAAAGCAGGTAGCCGAGGAAATCAAAAAGCAGTACAACATCTCCGTTGACAAGCGCAAGGTTGTTTTGGAGCGCGACATCAAGGAGTTTGGTACATACAAGGCGGAGGTAAAGCTGTTCACAGGCATCTCCGCACAGATTGATATTCAGGTATCGGAATCTTAAGTTAATTGATAGTTGATAATTGATAATTGATAATTTCGGTCGAGTGGATAGGTAAGTTTTTTTCCAAATGTTTTGTTCCCGAATGAATTAATATGGTGCGAAATCAAATTATCCAAACGCACTGCATTATTATAAATTGGGTGTGGGCGGAGCCCACCCTTAATTATCCATTTTCCATTATCAATTATCCATTCAAAAGGAAACCACAATGGCTAATACGGAATTCACAAGCGAGTTTTCAACGTTGCCGTACAGCGCCGAGGCAGAGCAGGCAGTGCTCGGAGCAATTATCCTCGACAGCTCGGTTTTCGATAAGGTGCTCGACCACGTAAAATCATCCGATTATTTCTATATCGGACTGCACAAGCAAATTTTCCAGCAAATGCAGGATATGATGAACTTCGGCACTTCAATCGACGTTGTAACTCTGCTTGACAGACTAAAAAAGAGCGGCGCGTTCGACGAGGCGAGCGGCAAGACCTACATTATGGATTTGGCGGAGAACTGTCCGTCAATCTCAAACGCCGAGGAATACGCCAAAATAATTAAAGAAAAATACCAGCTCAGGCTGTTAATCACCGCTTCGCGAAAGACAATTGACGAGGCTTCGGCAGGCGAGGGCGATACCTCTTTGCTACTCGATTCAGCCGAACAGCGCCTGTTTGATATCCGTTCGGACAGCAGCAAAACAGGTCTTGAACGCATTGATTCGGTGCTGTTCCAAACCTTTGCAAGGCTCGATTCTCTCAACAAAGAAGCCGACGACGGACTAAAACCCGTACCAACGGGTATCGAGGATTTAGACAGGATGATTACGGGGCTCAACCGCTCCGACCTTATCATCCTCGCGGCACGTCCCGGTATGGGTAAAACGAGCTTTGCGCTCAATATCGCGCGAAATGTAGCGTGCAGGTCGAAAAAGACCGTAGCGTTTTTCTCGCTCGAAATGCCCAAGGAACAGCTTGCAAGCCGTCTTTTATCCTCTGAGGCTAAAGTCGGCGGCACTAAGCTGAGAACAGGCAAGCTCAACGATGAGGACTGGAACCGTCTGATTCCTGCGAGCGACGTGCTGAGAAGAGCTCCTTTGTACCTCGACGACACCTCGACAATCACAATTACCGAAATGAAGTCGCGCCTGCGCAGGCTTAAGGAAATTGATTTAGTCGTAATCGACTATTTGCAGTTGATGGCGAGCGGCAGAAGAATTGACAACCGTGTTCAGGAAATTTCCGCCATCACACGTAACCTCAAGATTATGGCGAAGGAGCTTAACGTCCCGATTATCACGCTGTCACAGCTTTCGCGTGCCTCGGAACAGCGCACGGGCGACCACCGTCCGCAGCTTTCCGACCTGAGAGATTCGGGTTCAATCGAGCAGGACGCCGACATCGTTCTTTTCCTGTACCGCGAGGGCTACTACGATAAAGCGGAGGGCGACAACGCCGCTCCGACAGCCGACGTAAACTCCGGCGAATGTATTGTAGCCAAGAACCGTCACGGCGAGACCAACACCGTCAAGCTCCACTGGCAGGGCGAATTTATGAGCTTTACCGGCATTGATAACCGCCACAATGAGCCGTAAGCCCGATATTGCCGCCGATACCTTGAACAAGGTAATCGAAACGGCAGAAAAATATAAATTAATTTCCGACGGCGATACTATTGTTGCAGCGCTGTCGGGCGGAGCGGATTCGGTCACGCTCTTAAATATATTATATTCTGTAAAAGAAAAATACAATTTAACGCTTTACGCTGCGCACCTCAACCACGGAATTCGCGGAAACGAAGCCGATAATGATGAAAAATTCTGTAAAATTCTATGCGAGAATTATAATATCGAGTTTTTTGTAAAGCATATTGATGTCCCCAAGCTTTGCGCAGAGCAAAAAATCAGCGCGGAGCTCTGCGGAAGAAATGAGCGGTACAAGTTTTTTGACGAGCTCAGCACTAAGCTGAACGCCAAAATTGCCACGGCTCACACCGCAAGCGACAACGCCGAAACCCTGCTGTTTAATTTAACCAGGGGCAGTTCGCTTTTAGGTGCGTCGGCAATTCCCCCAAAGCGCGGAAATATCATCCGTCCGTTAATTGAGCTTGACAGGGGAGAGATTGAAGCGTACTGCGAGGCAAAATCGCTCGCCTACGTTACCGACAGCACAAACCTGTCCGACGACTACACGCGCAACAAAATCCGCCATAATATCATCCCCGAATTAAAGGAGATTAATCCGCGCTCAGAGCAGTCTATGCTTGATTTTTCACGCGACTGCGCGGAAGTCAGCGGGTTTTTGGAGCAGTGCGCGGAAAACGCTCTTAATTCCGCAAAAGAAAAATACGGTTATAATTCAGAGCTTTTGCTAAATCAAAACCCTGCTGTTTTGAAAGCCGCTATAGCAAAGCTGTGCAGAGAGAACAACTGTGACGCCGAAAGACGGCACATCGAGCTGATAATCTCAATCCTCAGCCGCGGCGGAGCGGTAGAGCTTAAAAACGGAAGAAAAGCCGTTTGTGCTCAGAAAACACTCAGAATTATAACAAATTCAACCGTAAACACTTCTTTTTTCCTCGTTTTTGATAAAAACGTCACCTTTGAATACCTTGGAAAGGTCATTGAAGCAAAGGCGGACTTTTCCTTATTAAAACCGTCAAAAGCCGTGTTCAGAACTCGCGAAAGCGGAGATTTTTTCACCTTTTACAAGCGGAATATAACAAAGCCGCTGCGCAAGGCGCTTAATGAACAAGGCGTTCCAAAGGAGCTTCGCGATACTCGGCTTTTGCTCTGCGACGGCAGCGACGTACTCTGGTGCGAAGCCCTGGGCTTTTCAAAGAGGGGAAAAGAGCTTAACGTAATAATTAATATTCGCTAAAAGAAATATATAATAAACAAAGGAGCTTTGTTATGCACAAGGACGTAGAATCAGTATTACTTTCGGAAAAGCAACTTGAAAAAATTGTGAACTCGCTTGCAAAAAAAATCGAAAAAGATTATAATGGCAAGGAGTTCATCATGGTTGGTCTGCTAAAGGGCAGCGTTGCTTTTATGGCGGATTTGATGAAAAAGATTGACCTTGATTTCTCAATCGACTTTATGGTGGCTTCAAGCTACGGCAGCGGTACAGAGAGCTCGGGCAAAATCAAAATCATCAGCGACCTTACCCAGCCTGTTGAGGGCAAGGACGTTCTTATTGTTGAGGATATCGTCGATTCGGGCAATACGCTCAACTTTATCTGCAACTACCTTGTTACCAAGGGAGCAAAGGACGTTCGCGTTGTAACGCTTTGCGACAAGCCTGCGCGCCGTAAGGTTCCGTTCACGCCCGATTATGTGGGCACCGAAATTCCCGACGAGTTCATTGTCGGCTACGGACTTGACTATGATGAAAAGTACAGAAATCTTCCGTACATAGGAATTTTAAAGCGTTCCGTTTATGAGTAATCATTCACTTGTAATTAAGCACATCAGTTAAAGGAGTGATGTAATTTGGATAATAAAAGAAGAGGACCGAGCCTGCTGCTCTACCTCGCGATACCGATAATTCTCATTATCGTAGCCGCGATTTTCCTGGGCACGAGGCAGACCGATTCGCCTAAGACCTATCAGCTCGTTCAGTACTTTGTTGACGGCAAGGTTGACAGCTACACCGTAAACTACGGTTCGGGAGTAGTTGAGCTCACCCTTAAAGAGGGCGAGAAAGAATATCCCAACGAGGAGGAAGCTACCGCTTCAAACTCAGGCAATCCGCTTACAAACGCGCTGAACCCTGCAAATAATAGCAGCGATTCAGATACAAAGCAAAAGACGGTTGTTAAGGGACAGCTTGCCGATATCCGCAAGTTTTTGGACGACATCAAGCCCTATCAAAAGGACAAGGACGGAAAGCAAATTCCGTATAACCTGATTAGGGCAAGTGATAATTCTTTCCTGTTCGAGATTATCCCCACCGTTTTGATGGTTGTAATCTTCATCGTCGCATGGCTGTTCATTATGAAGCGAATGGGCGGCGGCGGAATCGGCAAAGAGATGAACTTCGGCAAGGCGAAGATTAAGAACACAAACGACGACAAGCGCAAAACCACCTTTGACGACGTAGCAGGAGCTGACGAGGAGAAGGAGGAGCTTGAGGAGGTTGTAGAGTTTCTTAAGTCACCCGACAAGTTCAATAAGCTCGGCGCACGTATTCCCAAGGGCGTACTGCTCGTAGGCCCTCCGGGTACAGGTAAAACCCTGCTCGCAAGAGCGGTTGCGGGTGAGGCAGGAGTTCCGTTCTTCTCAATTTCGGGCTCTGACTTTGTAGAGATGTTTGTCGGCGTCGGCGCTTCGCGTGTGCGCGATTTGTTCGACCAGGCAAAGAAAAACTCACCTTGTATTATTTTCATCGACGAAATCGACGCCGTAGGCCGTCAGAGAGGCGCAGGCCTCGGCGGCGGTAACGACGAACGTGAGCAAACCCTTAACCAGTTGCTCGTAGAGATGGACGGTTTCGGCGTAAACGAGGGCGTAATCCTTATCGCCGCAACCAACCGTCCCGACGTACTCGATCCGGCGCTTCTCCGTCCGGGCAGATTTGACCGTCAGGTTGTTGTAAGCTATCCCGACGTAAACGGCCGTGAGGCTATCCTTAAGGTTCACGCGCGTACAAAGCCGCTTGCTCCCGATGTTAAGCTAAAGACTATCGCAAAGACAACCGCAGGCTTTACCGGCGCAGACCTTGAAAACCTGCTCAACGAGGCGGCACTGCTTGCGGCACGTGCCGATAAAAAGGCTATCACAATGAAGGAGATTGAGGAAGCTACAATCAAGGTTGTTGTGGGAGCCGAGAAGAAGTCCAAGGTTATGAGCGAGAAGGAAAAGAAGCTGACCGCGTATCACGAGGCAGGTCACGCTATTCTGTTTGACGTGCTCGAAACTCAGGATCCCGTCCACGAAATCTCCATCATTCCGCGCGGTATGGCAGGCGGCTACACAATGCCCTTGCCGACCGAGGATAAGTCCTACAACTCGCGCAGGGAGATGCAGGAGGATATCATTGTGTCGCTCGGCGGACGTGTTGCAGAGGCGCTTATTCTCGACGATATCTCGACAGGCGCTTCCAACGACATCGAAAAGGCAACCAAGACCGCACGCGCAATGGTTACCAAGTACGGTATGACCAAGGAGCTCGGCTGCGTTAACTATGGCAGCGAGAGCGGAAGCGTGTTCCTTGGCAGAGATTACGGCAGAACTCAGGATTATTCCGAGGCTACCGCCGCCAAGATTGACGAGCTTGTTCTTAAGATTGTCAACGACGCTTACGCTCAGGCAGAAAAGCTCCTTAGCGCCAACATCGACAAGCTACATGAGATTGCCGCTTACCTCATCAAGCACGAGAAGATGAACAGCGAGGACTTTGAGGCGGTTATGAACGGCACATATGTTGAGCCGGTTGAAGAACCCGACGATGACGACGAGGTTGAGGTTCAACCCGAGACCTTCGAGGATTTTTCCGAGAATACCGAAAATAACGAATAACAAAAAGAGCCGGAAACCCGGCTCTTTTTTTACGTAATAAGGAACAAGTAATAAGGAATAATTGTAGGGGCGACCTTAGCACGTCGGCAACCCTTTTGTCAGCTTTGCTGACATTTCCCCTGATAGGGGAATCACCCGTGTGTCTGCCCGCGGGAACGATATGCGTAATTACCAAACAATCCGTTTTAATCGCGATAAACGGACGTTTAATTCAGCACACTAAAAACCATTAAAATCAAATGATTTGTTCCTGTCCAACGGGCGTGCAATGCACGCCCCTACAATTATCATCAAACGTTTCTTGTAAATTCCCTTAGCTTTCGCACCATATTTATTCATTCGGGAGAAAACGTTTCGATAATACCAACCTACGTTCCCGACCGAAATTATCAATTCTCCATTTTCCATTCTCAATTAAAAAAAATTCCCGTTCCAAATCAGGAACGGGGAATTTTTTAACGTATCTCCACCTCATACAGCTTGTAATTGTCAATCTCATCAACCTGATTGTAAACGGCTGTCTGCGGCGCCTGAACATAGTTTGTATTAAAATACTTTTCCTTTTTGAAGGTAATATTTTTGTCGATTACCTGAATTTTTCTATTCTTAAGCACAGCCTCGTAGATGTTTTCGGGCAGGTTGCGCTTTCTGAGCAGCTCGGTGTTGTGGAAGTAACCAAAGCTGTCGAGATTTTCAAGATAACCGTCTCTGAAGCCCCACAACGGGTGCAGGTAATTCTCGGTATATTTTACAAAATCCTTTCGGGTTTGAGTGTCCATTACGTAGTAGTAATCGGGGTTTCGGCTGATTTCCGAAATCAGGTGATTCGGCGCCTCATCGCTTTTGTCATCAGGCTTGTGCATAACAAACAGCGTGGCGTAGCTTGCAGTCAGCGCAACGGTGACGATAATCGACATTATAAAGTAGCCGTTGCTGAGCCTTAGCTTTGAGCTCGGCTTTTTGCTTCTATGCACCTCAAAGTTGAACGAGTTTATCAGCAGAACAATCATCAACAACCATATTCCGTAGGTCAAATACTCCGCGCCGTTGTAAATATACCTCAGTACAACGCTTGCCGCGTAGCCCGATAGCAGATAAAACAATGGGAAGAACGAAAAGCGGTTTTTGTGATAAAGTATGAATACAATCGAGATTGCAAGGTAGACAATCATTACAATCAGCCTTGTGCTGAAGGTTGCTATATTGTTGCCGAGGTCGGTAAACACCTCGGTCATAGCGTAGAGCACGGTCTTGGTGTTCTCCTGCTTTTGAAGCTTGCTTACGAGTCTGAGCGCGTCGTTGTTAAGCATTTTGCTGTCGTCGTAGTAGCCGTTTTTGAGCAGCTCGTACTCGCTGTCGTTGTCAATGCCAGCCTGCTTGAACTCCTCGGCGTTTTCATCATAGCCGGGGTAGGGCAGAGAGTCAATCGACTTTGTGAGCTGAGAGTAATCGTAATAGCTTTCGCCCTGCTCGGTCGCGTGGTTAACGGTGTAGGAGAATTGGCTGAGCCCTACGCCGAGAGCCGCGATAAGCAAAAACATCAGCAGATACGGTCTGAAATACCAAAACAGCTTTTGAAAATCGAGCCTGTACTTGCGCTTTGCAATCATATCTCCGAAGAAGAAGGCTACCGCAAAGCCCAGAGCAACAAAGAAATAAACGATGTTGAAGAACGAGCCGATTAATATTTCGACTACTCCGAGCCAGCACGAAAAGCTGTAACGCTTGTTGCGAATAGCGTTAAGCACGAGCAAAAATCCTGCCGTCAGCAGCAGCGCCGCCGTCTTTGTGCTGTTGATATATGAGTAGTGGTTAAGTGTGAAAATGATGTTAATAACAATCGAGAATATAACCGCCTTGCGGATGTTGTACTTGTCGAGAAAAACAAATGTAAAGCTCGAAAAAGCCATAAATGAAAGCAGAATTTCCACAAGCACAAAGCAGTTAAAATCCGAAACAGCGTATTGTAAAGTGCCGATTAAAACAGCCAAAATGTAGTTTATCGAGCTGTTGTAATAAAAGTGCTGATTGCAGATTAATATCGAGTTGTTATAGTCGCTGACGTCAACATATGAGAACGAGGTAAGTCCCACGCAAATCGCCATAAAGACAATGTTTAGCAGTATGGCGAACAGGGACTTGCTCTTAATCAGCTTTAAAACTTTTTCTTTCATAATCTGACTCCGGGATTAGCGCATTCCTCTGTCTGACTGTTCGTTGAGAAGAAGGTTGATGTTGTTCTCCTCGTAATCGTTAAATACAACGTTGCTTGCAAATTCCTCCGCGGTATATTTGGGAGTGTACCAGTCCTGAGACCTGAAATATGCGTTGAGGTCGGGGTCGGTAAAAATTCTTCCGCGTCTTGCATAAATCTCATTAAGAGCCATATTGAGTTCGCTGTTGCTCATATTCGAAACCTCGTCACGGCTGAGATAGCTTGTGTTGAGAGCTCCGCTGCTGTATGACGGCGAATCGTCATCTGAGCTGCTTTCGCTCGAGCTTGACTCTGAGCTTTCCTTCTTCTCAGGACCGAGCGAGATGTTAAGAGTAATCGTGCTGCCGGGCTCAACCTCGGTGTAAGCCTCGGGAGACTGCGAAATTACGTTGCCTGCATAGTAGAAGTCGTCGTAGTAGTAAGAGCCCTCCTGAACGGTAAAGCCCTCCGCCTCAAGCATTTGCTTTGCGGTCTCATACGGCTCGCCCACAACCCTGATAAGGGATTTGGCGGCAGGCTCGGTGGGCTTTTGGGTAGCAGGAGCGGTTGTGCTCTGCTGAGTGGTGGGCTGGGTAGCAGCGGTAGCCGCGGCGGTTGTTTCCTCAACTGCCGAAGTTGTCTCCTGATTGTTGTCAAACGGATTAACTCCGCCGAACATACCCTTGCTAATCGCAAAGTAAAGGAATGTTCCGAGCAGTGCAAGCAAAACGATAATGCCGATAATAATTGCGGCTACAAGACCTTTTTTGCTCTTTTTCTTTTTGGGCTTGTCCTCTTTAAGCTCCTTGTTGTCGTCAAATACCTTGTAATCCTCGAGCTGCTTTTTGTCATCCTCAGGCTTTTCTTCCTTAGGCTCGGGCTCGTCAAAGTAGTCGCCGTAGTCTTTTTCGCCGCTCTTTACGGGATCGTTAATGCTGAAAACCTTTGTTTCAAGCTTGTAGTCGTCAAAAACTCTGTTGTCTATTTCATCATCGGGAGCAGGGGTTGTGCTGTCGGCAGGAACGTCAAAGTTATCGTTGACAGGAGCAGAGGGCTCTGCCTTGCTCTCAAGCTCTGCCTCGAGCTGTTCGATATCGCCCGGCTCAGGTGTTTCTTCAGCCGCGTTTGCCGCAACTGCGCCTGCAGCCGCAACGCCTGCGGCAACTCCTGCCGCGCCGATTACTGCGGCGGTATCGCCGCTATCCTCGGTACTTTCGGTATTTTCTTCAAATACGTTGCCCTCAAATTCGGTAGTTTCGGGAGCGATAACATTAGCCTTTGCCTCTTTGTCCTCTTCAATTTCGGATTTGATAGAGAGCAGGGCGTTTTTGAGGTTGCCTGCGTTTTTCCAGCGGTTTTGATTTTCGGGCTGGCAGGCGATAACGATAACGCTTTTGAGCTTTTCACCGCCGAGCTGCGGAGCTGTGATTGTCTCACCGTTAAAGCGCTTAACCATAGCGTCTCTGGGGGTAACGTCAACGTCCTCAAAGGGAAGCTTTCCGTTGTTCGCCATCGAGTACATCACAAGACCTGTGGAGTAGATGTCGGTGGTGAAGTCAGCCTTTTCGTTGCGCGAAATCTCAGGAGCAACGTAGGTCAAATCGTTAACCTTGCTCTCGGCGTCGATAAATCCGCCGAGCTTGTAGCGGTTGTCGGGAGTGACGTAGATGTTCGACGGCTTGATGTTGCCGTGGAAAATCTTGTTAGCTTCAAGGCTTTCGAGAATCTCGCTCATCTGGATACCGAAGTCAACAATGTCCTCTTCCTCGAGCTGTTTGGTCTGCAACACGTCGGAAAGGGAAGGGATGTCCTCGGTTACGATGTAGAGGTCAAACTTTTTCTTTCTCTCGTTTTCATCGGTAGCAACGGCTATGTAGTTGCTGACTCTGCCAATGTCGATAATCGATTGGATAAAATCGGCTTCGTTGAGAAGATAATCAACGCTGTCGTCGTTATAATCGTCGCCTTCAACAGAAACTCCTGTAAGAATAGCGGCGGTAACGCTGCCGTCAATTTCTCTTTTGGTAACCTTGTAGACGGCGTTGCCGTTTACATCTTCGAGCCTTGTAAGCACCTTCCAGGCTTTAAGCGGCTCGGGTAGTTTAAATTTAGCCATTTTAAAACTCCTTATAAGATTTATTTTCTGTGTTTTCTTTTCATATTTATATATACTCTCATATTATAACACATTATTATTTGATTTTCCACTATTTTTTGCTATTTTAATCAAATATTTTTCGAAATAAGAAAAATGTTTCATTTTGTTATTATCTGTCTAATAAGGGTAAAATGTTTGTAATCTTTAGACTGATGGTTAACAATTTAAAGCCTCCCCCGTCACTTGTTACGGGGGAGGTGGCAGACGTGTCCAACAGCGCTACGTTTTGTATTGCAATAAAACCTTAAATCATAACTGTTCTCATTACTGTGCAACCTGCTCAAATCCGAATTGGTATTTTTGTTATATATAATATGTACTAAAATATGGATTTGTGTTATAATTATTTTGAATTATTATATCTTGGAAAGGATGTTATTTATGAAAAAGGTTTTGGCGGTAATACTTGCCGCGGCGCTGTTGCTTTGCGCTTTTCCTGCCTCGGCTTTCGCCGTTACGGCTGATGTTCCAGAAGGCGCACCGCAATACGAAATAAGAATCACCGATAACTTCGGCTGGGGCAAGGCGTATGTTTTTGCCTGGGACGATGACGGAAATGAACTTTTTGAAAGTTGGCCGGGCAAAGAACTTGAAGTCAAGGGAATGAACGAATACGGCGAAAACTACTTTGAATTCACCCTTCCGTACAACGCCGTGGCATTTATCGTTAATGACGGCAATGACAATCGGACTGTTGAGGTTTCGGGTTATAAGGACTTTGACGGCTATTGGATGGACGGCACAAAGGACGATAGCGGAAATTATTACGTAACAGGATACACCGATAACCCCGTAGATAATACCGCCCCAGAGTGGAAAGAGGATGTTTACAGCTTCTATAATTCCCTCGGTTTTGAGGACGTGTATATGTACGCCTACGACAACTCAGGCGCTCCGCTTTTGGGCGAATGGCCGGGCAAAGCCCTGACCTGCGATTCGTTTGCAGACGGCTATGAGAGATATGTTCTCAATATCTCCGACGGCGCCAAGGGCTACGTTATCCATGACAACATAGGTAATCAGACCGAGGATATCGAGGATTTTACACTTTACAGATTTTGGCTTGACGGCACAAAGGACGAAAAGGGACATTTTGTAGTTTCTCCGTATTATCCTCAACCTTCAGAGCCGACAGCTCCTTCCACACAGCCCGAAACTACCGAGCAGGATTATACTTACAGAATAGATTTTTTGAATTCTCTTGACTGGGAGGATTTCTACGTTTACGCTTGGAATGAGAACGGCGACGCTGTTTTAGGCGATTGGCCTGGTACAAAGCTCCCCAAAGAGAACTATTTAAGCGATTACGGCCATAAAGGTTACATATTCTATCTTCCGAAAGACACCGGTGGCTTTATTGTAAACAACGGCAAGGACGAGCAGTCGGAGGACATTAACGATTTAAATCCGGAATTTTTCTATTATCTCACCGATGAAAAGAATGATTTAGGTCATTACCTCGCAGATTCGGCTCACGGCGTCATAGCCACAGACGAGCCGGCTACCGGGCACAATGAGGACGGTACTCATCACGTTTACTTAACAAATGCCCAAAAGTGGGATAAGGTATATCTTTATTCCTGGGACAAGGACGGCTACGCTCTCGGCAATATATGGCCTGGCGATGAGCCGGTGAATAAAACAACCAACGGCTTTGGGGAAGAAGTTTACATATTTGAAGTATCCGACAAAGCCGAAGGAATGGTTTTCAATAACGGCAAAGGCGTTCAGTCTGAGGATGTTCACGACACGTGGAAAATAGGCTACTGGATTACCGATGAAACCGATGAAAAGGGTTATTACATCGTCGGCACGTTTTACGACGACGATACCGACCCCACAAGCGGCACCGTTCCCGGCCCGGGCGAAATGCGTAAGAAGGGCGATATTAACGGCGACGGAATAGTATCCGTAGCCGACGCAACTCTGGTTCAGCAGCACGCCGCCGAGATGATTACCCTCGAAGGCGAAGCCCTCAGCGCCGCCGACACAAACGGCGACGGAATTGTGTCCGTAGCCGACGCAACGCTTATCCAGCAGTTCGCGGCAGAAATTATAGATAAACTTTAAATCACGCTTTAAAGCCTCCCCCGTCC
>ODAI010264567.1_pt1 | contig 130640 bp, 112 predicted proteins | sample 1539321 | NCBI WGS metagenome assembly ODAI01 (sample SAMN02144231, study PRJEB22623) | gut metagenome | biome: sheep rumen | host: Ovis aries | place: New Zealand
ACAACGGGCTTACATTCTTTATCATTACAATAAATAGAATTAGATAAACCGGTTGCACTTTCTACAGGTATAGCAGGTATAGAACCGGGGTGTTCTGGGTCTGCCATAAGAGTTGGTATAAATACTTGTTTGGGGTTTAAACGAGAATTAATTCTGGGATACTCACTCATTATATACGCATATTCGTTATCATCTAATTGATATTCGAGTGTATTGTTATAGCCATCCGCCATCTGATTACACCTCTATTCATACTTCAACTTATAAGTAAGTTGAGAAATATAACATATTAGGGAGTAATGTATTATGACAAATTCATATATTAATGCAAAACCGAATAAAGATCAAACCGAATTATTAAATAGATTAAATGAATTTCATTATAAAAAGGATAAACCGATATTTGTTTATTCCGGACCCCCTGGTTCGGGTAAAACATGGGTAATTAGATTATTCTTCGAGCAAAATAATATTCATGATGATGAATTTATTACATGCGCATATTCCGGGAAAGCTACAAATGTATTAGCTATGAACGGAATGCCATCAAAAACAATTCATTCTTTAATATATAATATGACGATAGTTCAAACTATAAATCAGGTTACTGGCGATATACAATATACACCAACATTTGTAAAAAAGAATGAATTGGAGAAAGATTATAAATATATAGTAGTTGATGAATTATCAATGGTACCAGATACAATAATGGAAGATTTGTTATCGTTTGGTATTCCGATTATAGGAATGGGTGATATAAATCAGTTGCCTCCTGTATTTGGTCATGGCTCATATATAGAAAAACCGGATTATACATTAACCGAAATCATGAGGCAAGCTTGGGATTCTCCTATAATAAAGATGTCTCAATATGTATTGCATGATAAGCGACTTGCTTATGGAGCATATGGGAATAATTGTAGTGTACTTACTAAAGTAAATATAGGAAGAAATCTATTAGGGTATGATTGTATCTTATGTAATAGAAATGCTACCAGGAATTTGGTTAATATGATATTTAGAAGTGACATATTTAGATTTACTAAATTTGGTAAAACTGAGCCGATATTGTGTATAGGCGATAAAATAGTATGTAAGCAAAATTGTTGGAGTAGAGAATTAAATGGCATATATCTAACTAATGGCACAATGGGAATTGTTGAATATATCGATGAAGAAATGACGGATAATAATAAGATAACCATAGACTTTAAGCCTGATTACTCGGATAATGACAGTTTCACTAATATAGCCGTTAGTAGAAAATATTTAGAAGATAACATGAGTAGTAGATCATTTGGCTTTGGCGATATCAATTTTGACTATGCATATGCACTTACTGTACATAGTGCTCAAGGAAGCCAATTTAATAAAATACTTTATATTGATGATGGGTTTAGTGGTGATAGGGAAATAAAGAAAAAATTAAAGTATACAGCTATAACAAGAGCTGTGAATAGTATCGATATAGTTGATTGCGAATGTTTCTATCAATATATACCTAAGTATAAATGATAATAGACTCCCATGTGGGAGTCTATTTTTTGACCTATGGATACAACTGTATAATATTTTTTGGCTAAGAGGTGACCTATAATGAGTCTTGGTAAATTAATTGATTTGGATAGATTAAGCAGATATAATGATAAAGTTAATAATAGAGAAGACGAAAAAATAAATTCCGTACCATTTGCAAATAGTATGGAATATGTTAAATGGTATTTTGATGTACATAGAGATGGCAAAGTGTATGGTGTAAAGTTTGCGTATACATCAGCAGGTGTTATCGTTCCAACCGGTACTAAATATGGCGCTAATGTGGGATTAGTAGTACAACCATCTACTAGAACTGTATCTGGCAGAAACGATTACGAGAATATAACCGTGTTTAAACATTTTGAAGCTAATGCGCATGTAGATGATAACGGAAATACTATAATAGATGCTATTAGAGGAGATAAGAATTTCTCTTATACAGGAAAAGTAGATGTTGTTTGTGTTTTTGCTCCTGTATATGAAAAGGTATATACCGGAATGGAAGGAACTACGAAGTATCTGTATATAGAGTGGTGTGATACACCTAGACCGGGATTTACTCTTAATAAGCTATGTAAAGATGGTAATGGAAATAATAAAGGATTCTATTGCATAACTAAATTCCAAGCTGGATTAATAGACGGAGTTCCTTATGCTAGTGCAGATCTTAGACCATGGACAAATGGTCCTTCACATAACAATTGCGTTACTTATTATCATAAGAAGAGTATATATGCTTCCGCAATGACAATGGCGGAATGGGCTATGCTTCAGAGAATATTTATGATGAAATTTGCTAGTACCGACTCCCAAACGCATTTGAATGGCTTGACAAATTATCTTCCTACCATGTTTTATTGGATACAATTTGCCGTTACTAATAAAAACTATATAGTATTGACTACGGCTAATGCGGATATTTTAGATGTTAATACTAGAATCGATATAGGCACAAGTGGCTCTAGAGGTAATGCTAATTTTACTATTGGATGCAATCTTGAAATATTATCAAAAAGTAGTGATATAGTTATCTTTAATGCTGTTACTGATAATATTACTGCAACAGGATATGTTATCACGTCGATAAATAATAATATCATGTGCGTTAAATCTTTAACGGGTATTAATACACAAGATGTAGAAGGCAATCCTATTACATTTACGTATACAGTTGATGGAGATGAAACTGGTACTGAATATAATGGAGTCGTACAATTGGTAGTTAGTGATAGTACATATTTATTAGAGTTATATGATGATAGTGGTGCTAATAAGATAGGCGATTGCAGTGTATCTGGTATAGTGAATTGCACTATCTTATATCTCGACGATGAAGTAACTACACTCACAAGTCATAGAGTATGTACATCTGTGTATACGTCAGGCTATTCATCTGAAATATTAGGCGAAGATGGATGCTATATGGTAGGAGAATTTACATCAAGCTCTAGACATCCATGCGTACTTAGCGGCATAGAATTTTTAACAGGTGCATATGACATCATAGGCAATGCTGTATGGCAATATGATAGTGATACCCTTCGTCATACACTAATAATGAATGATCCTAGTAAACTGACTACAACAACTGAGACAATAACAAGTACATATACAGATATAGGAGTGTGCGCCGATAACGCGACTACTAATAGTTGGTATTATAATAATGACATTCATTATGATTTAAATAATGGCGGTCTGATTATGGACAGTAAAGGTGCATCCAGTACAACAGGTTTGTGTGATACTACATATATTTTGGGTAATCAAACATCTGGTTTATATGAGGTCCTTGTGTTCAGTAGTCTGTTCTATGGTGCTCTTTACGGGCTCTTTTATGCTGATGCGTCCGGTGCTCTTTCGGCCTCGACTTGGAGCATCGCCTCGCGCCCATCTCTTAACGGAGTCATGGGATAATTTTTATATCTGATAGTATATCGCCAATACTATCAGATATTTTTCCGAATGTCTAATTACAATCTTATAAATCGATATTATGATAGAAGGTGAATATATGTCAATGAATAAACTTACAGATTCTACATTGTTAGGATATTATGACTCAAAAGCAAAAATTCGTGAAGATAATAAAATCAATTCTTTACCAATTAGAAATAGTATGGATTACGTTAAATGGTATTTTAATACTCATCGTGATGGTAAAATATATGGTGTAAAATTCCAATATACATCAGCAGGTGTTATCGTTCCAACCGGTATTAAATATGGTGCAAATGAAGGACTTGTTGCTGAGCCATCTACACGGACTGTATCTGGTCGTAATGATTATGACTATATAAATCTATTTAAGCATTTTGATGCAAATGTTAGTTTAGATGAGAATGGAAATACCATTATAGATGCCATACGAGGAGATAAAAACTTTTCTTATACCGGGAAAGTAGATGTTGTCTGCGTATTTGCTCCTGTATATGAGAGAGTATATAGAGGTACCGAAGATGGTACTAATTATTTGTATATAGAGTGGTGTGATACTGAAAAAGAAGGCTTTACATTAAATGCATTATGTAGAGATGGTAATGGAAATAATAAAGGATTCTATTGCATAACTAAATTCCAAGCTGGATTAATAGATGGAGTTCCTTATGCTAGTGCCGGATTATATCCTTGGGTTAATCCCCTTGGAGATTCTGGTAATAGATATCCATGTTATAACTCATGCGTTACATCTTATCATAATAGGCATCCGTATATGTGCGCTATGACAATGGCAGAATGGGCTATGATACAGAGAATATTCATGATGAAATATGCTAATACTGATTCTGAAAAGATTATTGGCGGATTAACCCAGTATTATTATCAAGGATATGCTGTTACTACTAAGCAAGATAATAAAAAATATGCAACTATAGCAACATCTCAAGCAAACAATTTATCTCCCAGCACATTTATAAATGTGGGAACGTCTGGTACTCGTGGAAGTACTACGATGTATAATATAGCTAGAGATTTGGAATTGGTGGAGAAAAAATCAGTTGTTACATATAGAGATATAGTAAATCTTATTACTATAGATAATACAGATTATACATTATCTAGTGAATCGTTTGATATTGTTGCATGCATACCCGATGGTACTGATAATAACGCATATGACCCTATTGGTAATAATATAAGTTTGGATTTTTCATACAATGATAATGTAGTAACTGTTAATTTAAAAATAGAATTAGACGGATCTGATTATATTCTCAATGCATATGATGAAAACGATGCATTAATTGCCCACATTAATTCCGGTGTTACTACAAATACCGCGTTGGTATTTGATAAAGAAATTTCCACATTAACTACGCATTATGTATCGACATCATTAGCTATTACCGGATATTCTCTTGACATCTGTGGCAGTGATGGGTGCTGGTTTACTGGTGTTCATACCGCCAATATGAGAAGATATCCTGCTGTTTTAAGTGGTATAGAGTTTAACACTGGGGCGTGGGACGTAATCGGTAATGCGGTATGGCAATACGATAGTAATACCCTTCGTCATACATTACTAATGAATGATTCTAGTAAGCTTACTACTACAACTGCAACTATTACAAGTACCTATACAGATATAGGAACATCTAGCGATAATGCAACTAGTTCAAATTGGTTCTATAATAATGATATTCATTATGACTTAGATAATGGCGGCTTTGTTATGGATAGTAAAGGTGCATCAAGCACAACGGGTTTATGTGATGGTACATATATTTTGGGTAATCAAACATCCGGTTTATATGAGGTCCTTGTGTTCGGTCCTCTGGGCAGTGGTGCCCCTTCTGGGCTCTTTTGTGCTAATGCGGACCATGCTCTGTCGTACTCGTCTTGGGGCATCGCCTCGCGCCCTTCGCTCGGCGGGGCTCGCGTTTAAAAATCTCCTGGGGGTGAATTACGAGGGTTGTGAGGAAAGTCCACGAGCTATGCGAGTGAGACTTTCCCACATAACCGAAGTAAGAGGGGGTTACGGAACGAAGCGTAAGCTGAGTGGAGATAACCCCCTTACGCTGCGAGTGAGGCACGAACGAGCAGGGCATGTTTTTTGAATTTTCATTTTTTAAAATAAAAATAGAACAATACGATGTAGGATAAATGCACAAATCTAATTTATGTATTTACGCTACCGGCTGTATTTGCCAAGAGACCATTCAATTTGAGATTGAACGCGTTTACTAACCTTGGCCAAAAATTGGTCATTGTGTTCGGTAATCTGAACAATGGTGCCCCTTATGGGCTCTTTTGTGCTAATGCGAACAATGCTCTGTCGGACTCGTCTTGGCGCATCGCCTCGCGCCCTTCGCTCGGCGGGTCTCGCGTTTAAATTAGTATCGAAGATCCACAAAAAGCGTATACGAAAGTATATAAGACAACCTTCGGCCAAATACAGGCATCTGGGAAAGAACTCGCATTGGGTATACAGTGTATACTCATCCGACCGTAATAAAATGGGATCGCCAGGAGATTGGCGGCTGGTAGATTTCGAACGCCGCCTAGATACAAATTTTAATCTCGGTAGGGAGTATTTTTATACTCGAATAATAAAAAAGAAAGGTATGATACATATGAAATCAATTCGTAGTAAACGTATTACAATCGATTTTATAGTAGAATGTATTAAAAAATGCTTTAAACATAAATATCATCGTACTGATGTATGTAAGTTTATAGATAGTTATACTAATGGAGAACTTAGTACTGAAGACGTCAAAATGATAGCGAAAAATCACGAAACTAGAGAATTGCTATATTTTTATTATAAAAGTATGGCTATAGAATTCTATAATGAAATAATTAATCAAACATTACAATTTGAACCACTAGTAACTAGTGAGCGAGTTGACAATTCTTCCGGTAAAATTCGTTTAATTTCTGTAGAAAGTATTAAGCAACAAATATTTGATTACATATGTGTAAATATGATGCATGATATATTTAAGCGTAGACTCGGAACTTATCAATGTGCATCTATTCCAAATCGTGGGCAAATATATGCTCTTAACGCTATAAATAAATGGAAACAAAATGTATATAGTACTCGGTATTTTGTAAAAACCGATGTTACTAATTATTTTCATTCAATAGATCATCAAAAGATATATAATATGATTTATAAATATACACAAAATGAGCAATTAATGTATGTAATAGGAGTTATATTAAATACATATGAAGAAGGCTTATCGATTGGCTCGTATTTATCACAATACATGGCCAATTTATTTTTATCCGATGTATACAGGGAATTAACTGAGAATTATGTAATTACACGAAAAAATAAAACATATAAACCAGTAAAGCATATGCTTATTTATATGGATGATATAATCATATTTACACATAATAAAAAAGATGCTAAATATGCTTTAAATAAATTAACTGAGCTAATATCATTAAAAGAATTATCTATACATAATACAATAATAATGAAATTCGAGAATGATACATATATAGATGTGGTTGGATATAAAATATATAGAAACCGCGTTATTATACGTAAACGCAATTATAATAAAATAAGAAAATTAGTTATTAATACACGTAGGCGTAAATACAAAATTAAAGATGGATATTCAATTGTATCATATAATGGAGTAATTATACATTGTGATTCATTTAAAATTGCTAAAAGATTAGGATTTACAAAACTTAATAATTTCTCAAAAAATGTAATATCTGATATCATGTCTTTATAGACATAATACCAGATATTACATTTTTTATATATGTTGGAGAAAAATCACATAATTGAAATATGAATGTAGGTGATATATATGTTTTATTATATGGCTGGTCAAATAGCCGGAATTAAAAATGATAAAAATGAAACGACGTATGTATTAAATCAGATGAGATTGCGTACTTATCCAACACAAACTGCACCTTCTATTATCGTGTCCGATTATACTGCTTCAATCAGGTATAATGGGAAAAATCCGATAATAGTTGGTAAATGCAATATCGTATCTGAGCCACAAGCTATCGTACTCACAAAAGCATTGGCTAAACCGGATATGCCATATGCTATATTTGAGAAAAATTTTAAGCCATTCTTTACAGATGGATTTGTAATTTCTTTTAATACTACAGATGAAGAAAAATTAACACAGATAATTCCTGAAAATATGAAACCCGTTGGCGCTAAAGTATTATGGAAAGTTAAATATACCGATTAGGCTGGAACTTTATTATAATTTATAATATAGAAAGATAAGGTGATGATGCAAATGTCAAGTACGATTTTCAATATAACGACCACTTCTGCAAAAGAAGAAGCTTTTTTCTATATAACAGCTACAACCAGTAGTGCATCTGTATTGGTAAAGTGGGGAGACAATACCAGACCCCAGAGTATAGATTTGATTAAAAAATATGTAGATGATACGACAGATTTGGTATCATCTAAATTTACTCATACATATGATAAAGCCGGAGAATATAATATTGAGCTAATAGTAACTGATGGAACTATTGGAATATATAGATACGGAGCAACGTCAAGTGATATTGCTGTATCCGGTAATGTAGATGGAATTACCATTGGACCTCGTATCACCATGATAGGTGATCATGCATTCGAGGGTCTCAATGTGTCTGAAATAGAGTGCATTCCATCTACTCCTCCAACACTGGGTACTGATGCACTCGGCTCAATATCTAGCATAAAGGTTCAGGAATATTTAGTCGATGTGTATAAAGACGCATGGCCTGATAGAGTAAATGATATATCTAAAATTGTTATGCCTACCCATGAGGCTCCGCTTCCTGAGCATGCATTATCTGGTGAGGCATTTATGGCTATTATTGCCGAATATGGCGATAGAATTAAATTCATAAAGACCGAAAATAATGTTATCGCTGTTAATCAGAGATGGAATACTGGTCCTTTTATAACCACTGACGAAATCTCTGTAAAGACATTCGGTGGATATGACTTCATCGAGTGTAGATCATATGATGCTTACTTTAGACATGACTATATATCTCTCATTAGAGTTAATGATATTCGTACATTTGTAATTGCTATCGATCCTAATGATAGGATTGATGCATTTAGATGCTAATAACGGAGGTGGATAAAAATGGTTAGTTCAGAAGCATACACTTCGTTATTTACTGGCGATGAGTTTGATTATGCGATAGCCAAAGCACTAGGCAATAAATACCGTGGTAATATAACACCCGGATGTCATCTCATTGGTGATACTGTAGAGATGGCAATTGATTTGGATGCACTGCTTATACCGGGTGCATACACGGTTTACTTCTATACAAATGGACCTGAAGCACTAGCTACGGGTACAGATGAAGAAATAGATGAAAACCCATTAAGAGCATTTAGTGTTAGACCTTTATATCTGAAGATATATGCAACAGGCGGAGACCATTTGTATCAGATGGTTTTAGTTGGTGCAATGCTTTACTTCAGAGATATGTGGTCTGCTGAAGATAAAGATCCTATCACTGGGCATATTCCTTGGAGATCACTGGATTTAGGTGTAGAAGGTACAGTAATTACTAACAATCTGGAATATAATGATGGTGGTACATTAGAAGCATTATCTCAGAGAATGGGTACTGCACTTGTAGATGCTATACGTAAACTCCAAATAGGTAATTCTAATTTATTAGATTTTACTAATGGATTTTATATGTATGGTGATAGAACGAATAGCGCTAATGAAATGAAATATCATTGGGATTGTATCTATGGCGATATAGATATGGTAACATATGATGATATAATTGATGGTTCAATTACTTTCCCTTCTGGTAATGCAATCAATATATCAAAATTCCCATTATTTGATGATATAGATGATACTATCATTGCTATGTTTAAGTCGTCATCTACTTCAAATGACGCTATATTTACATCTGATCCTGAAAATAATAAGATATATATGACTAATAATGCTCAATATACAGCATCCGTTTATTTATTATATGACGCAAGATTTGCTAGTATGCCTGATAATGCTGAAGCATTTATATCTTTACGTATAGGCAGTAACACAATTCGTACCAGAAGTATTAAGTTGAATAGACTCGTATCTCCTGCTGAATATTCCGGTTCTGCAACTGATCTGTACTGTTATAACAAGATACTTGTTGGTACTGATTACGACACATCATATGAAGATAAGCCTGATTGGACTGATACATACAGTGGGAAGTTTAAGGTAGTAGAGCCATCCGCTAGTCAATTGGGTTACTATAGACTCACTGTTACAGTTGATCCAGCAGATCTTAGCGATAGATCTAGTCTCGATAATATAAGTATTCAATTTGGATTTAGCAATGCGTATGGTATTTTCGTATTACCCAAAGTTGAATATGGCGAATATGCTACACAGTATTGCCATAGCTGGGGTGATTTACAATACTATTTTGTAAATTGTGAAGAATTTTTTGGTATACCAATAGATGTAACAGGTCCATCTGATTTTAATGAAGATGACGGATTTGTATTTGTACCCGAAAAGACAGTTGATGGTCAAACTGTTCCTGCGCACTTCAGTGCCGAGCCTATTGCAGTTGGCGGTGGCGGTGGATTTGTTATTCACACTGAAGATGATTTAACTATATTTAATAATACCGAACGTAATGATTATTATGTATCACTCGATGCGCTGGATATGCTAAAGATATCGTATGCACCTGATGGTCAAAATACAATTACAGTAAATGACCAGCATACATATGATGGCCAGTATGGTCCAAATCTTATGACATATGGTGATTTTAATGCTCGATATGATAAAGTGCTTGTTTTCAATAAGATGACAAGTGAGTTATTATATTGGGATGATCTGTATAATAATGGTCAGGGTAATGACCCCGGTGCGTATGTATCTTTAAATAAACCGTTTGTTATAAGAGAATGCGCAACTAATGGCGGTGCTGATGTTAATGGACCTAAACCTGTAGATTATTCTACAGATAAGTCTTATACTGAAGCATATGCCGGGAAGAATACGTTCTGGTTAGATAAGCCTCACAGTGGTTCATCTAGCAAAGCCGCAACGATTAAGTATTTCGACCCAGATGAAAATGCATGGATGACCGCAGTAGCAGCCGCATCTAAAGTATATGTAGTAAGCGAAAATGCACCCGGTAGAGAAGCCCTTGGCTTATTCTGGATACAGTCTACAACTAATGCATTATTCTATTCTGTAGAAGAAATGGTAAATGGTGTAATGACTGTTGTATGGAATCCAATCGAATCTATTTGGGGCGCTAATCCTAGTAACTGATTATAAAATATATCTGTGGGTAAACTCCCACAGATATATTTTTGCGTATTTACTAGATAGCTCGAACTTTTAAATAACAATTACTAATGATATGGTGGTGATAAATTTGGCATTTAATAATTATGAACATAGACCAATGTCTGCCACTCAAGCTAATAATTTGATGGATAGAATTCTTGCGGTATTTACATATAGAAAAAATATATGGGATTCAGCAAATTCATACACTAATCCTCATATGGATGGTATAAGACAATCTATTACTAATATAAATAATCTCAATGGCAAAAGACCACAATCTAAAATAGATGATGTTGATATGGAAGAAGATCCAAATCTTAGTAATAAAAATGTTATTCGTGCCGTTGATGGTATTGCTATATTGAATTCAATACTCAACGTAAATGATATATCAAAAAACTTTAATGGTAAAGCAACTAATATACCTAATCTTGGAGATATTACAATAGTTGAGTGGAAATCACAAATATTAAAAGTTATTACAGCATATACGAATATAGTTACCCATATTTATAGAAAAGATAATTCTAGTGGTTCAACTGTAACAAATGCACTAGCCACTCAGATAGTAAATATACGAAATACATTAACTGCAGTTGCACATTTTACCAGTGGATACTATGATAAATCTCCTTATAAAATAAATGGGCAATGGGATACATCGGTGATGTCTACTGAATTATCTAAACCGTATATGATATATGAATTTGATACTAATCATTTCGGCGATACTGAAATAGAAGCCAAGTTAGCTCAAATAGATTATATTAATGCGGTATTAGCTGATATAAAAGATAAAAAGATTATTACATACGTAAAAGATTTTACTGAAAAATATGTAATAGCTAAATCAGGCAATAGTGATGTTTTTCAAAATATAACTATTGCATTTGATTATTATGTATTAGATTATCTAGTACAGATATTAGAATTTGAGAATACTTTATTTGGGTATCTCGCAGAATATTATCAAAAAATACCTAGTTCCGATAGAACTAGGGATAATCAGCATGCACAATATAATGCTGCACCGGGTATGCATTCTTCATGTAATACTTCATGCACAGGATTATGTTATGGATCATGCGTTGGTACATGTAATGGTTGTGGATCGTGTACATCATTCTGTAGTGTACAATGTGGTGCAACATGTACAAGTACATGTCAAACAACTGCCGATAATGGTACATGCAAAGATGGATGTGCAACAAGTTGCGGTGTCGGTTGTGATGTAAACTGTACTAAAGACTGTAAATCAGATTGCAATGCAGCATGCGTGGAATCATGTAGCTTAATATGTGCTGGCAAATGCAGCTCAGAATGTACATCTGATTGTAATACAAAATGCGTATCGACATGTAATACAGGATGCAAAACATCATGTACTGGGACATGCGGTAATAATTGTATAGGCAGTGCATCTTCCAAGAATAGTGTTGCTAATAATAATCCCAAACCAGAGACTGTCAATACTGCCAGAGTCACTACTCCAAGCGGCGTAGGCGGTCCTCCATCGTCAAGTATTTCTACATACGTTGGATGGGTAGAAGGATATGCGGTACCACAAGTTCTAACCAGAAATCCGGACGGCTCTTATTCGCATACGGATGGTGCCGGTAATACGACAAATAATGTTACATTGACTAAAGATAGTCCTTATAATAATCCCTATAAATAATAATAGAAAGGGGTGATAATGCATGGCAATAAATCCGAATACCGGATTAGTTATACCAATTACTCAAAGTGGAGCAAGAATACCAAGTACATCTAGTACATCACAATCCGGTAATTCATCAAGTTCGCCATCAACACCCAGTGGATGTACTGGCGGCGGATGTAAAAATAATTGTGGTAGTGGATGCGGGCAAAGCTGTGGAAATGGATGTCAAGGATGTTCGGGTGTAAGTTCGTCAACATCTTCATCCGCTGGATGTGGACAATCAAATTGTGGCGGTGGATGTCAAGCAAATTGTTCTAATGCATGCTCTAATGGATGCACATCATGTCATACTGGATGTACTAGCGGCTGCCAAGGATGCGGTAGTAGTTGTAGTACATCTTGTGCAGGTGGATGCGCACAAAGTTGTGCAGAATCGAGTGGACGAGCAAATAGTCAAACGTCTACATGCAATGGTAATGGCTGTACATCTAACTGTGCAATAAATTGCGCTCAAATTTGTAAAGCTTCTTCACAGAGTAGTTGCCAAGGCTGTGGTAGCTCATGTGAAGGATCTATATCAAGTACAACTTATGTTTCATCGTGCAACAACTAATATTTCAGAGCCTGAAATATGGCTCTGAAATTTTTTGCCCCAAGGACATACTTATAAATTTTGCTCATTATAGAAAGGAGTGATATTACTTGGCAGGATGCAGTGGATGCAGCGGTCAATGCACTGGCTGTGAAGGGTGTGGTTCCGCTTGTACAACAGGATGCTCTTCCAGTTGTCGTCAAGGATGCGCAGTTTGTACTGGTTCATGCTCTGTTAGTTGTGCTTCTGCTGGAGCTACAACTTCTACTAAAATGACAACTGCGATGTTAAATAATACAAATTTTACACCAACTAATGCGCAGAATGTTAGTTGTAATAATAGTTGCGGTGCACAATGCTCCTCATGCTCAGGTGTATGTAGTTCAAGTTGTGCTGATATATGTAACGCAAGCTGCGGTGGAACATGCGGCGGATGTGCTAAACAATGCACAGGTGGTTGTGGAGATTCGTGCAGTAATAAATGCGTAACAAACTGCACAACTACATGTTTAGACTCATGCGAAAGCAACTGCGATAACTCATGCGTTGGTGAATGTAGTTCATGCGATAATTCGTGTAAAAATGCATGTAATGACTGCACAGGAGAATGCGTTACACAATGCTCAGGCTCATGCTTGAAATTGTGTAGTACAGAATGTGTATCGAATTGTAAAAACACATGTAAATCTACATGTGAAGGCGGATGCGGAAACAACTGTGATGGCGGTTGTACAGCAACATGCGAAGGATCGTGCTCAAGCGCATGCAAAGATGGTTGCGACAGCATTTGCAAACTTACGTGCATGTCTACTTGCAATAACTATTGCACGGGATGCACAGGATGTAATAATGCTTGTAAAGAAGGGTGCTATTCACAATGCACCGGAACTTGTAAGACTGACTGTAACGGATCTTGTAATGTAACAGTTACAGGAAAAACAATTTCTAGTCAAACTTCATTGATTAATTCTAGATACAAGGAGGTGATATAAAATGGCTAATATTCCAAGTAATAAAGATTTGAAACCACTAGATTATTATAATCTATCACGCATTATAGAATCAGAATTTGCTAGACGGAGCGGCTTGTTTGTACAATCTGGACAAACGAGCAGATATAGCGTCAATACATCAATGAACCCTAATTATCCTCTCCGTACAATATTAACTATGAATCCTGATGAATTCTATATAAGCGAATTTGTTGATTCAAACTATAACTATGTAGCACCTAGTAGTAATAAGTCTGTTACAGTTGAAGATGCTGAGCATTTTATATCACTCCTGTTAGAGATATGCGATATAGAAGGTGTTGCTACAATACCTACTGTAACAGAAAATAATGTAACGACTTATGATACAATTAATTCTACATTAGTACAGCCTAAAGTTGCTGGAATAATACCTCAGCTATTTTCGTATAATTCGTTAAAGGCTGTACTTAATAAATTAACAAACGAAAGTGTTACTAATATAGATCAAAGCAAAAAATCTTGCAGAGCAGCTTGTACAGGATTATGCTTGAGCGCATGCGGTGCTGATTGCACATCTACATGTGGCAGAGATTGTACTACAGGATGCTCTGGAGATTGTACATCTACATGCACTGGTACATGTACTTCTAGTTGCGCAGTAGGCTGTGAAGTTAATTGTACAGGTGCTTGTACTAACTCATGCACTAATTCATGTATTAATGCATGTGATAACACTTGTAACGATGCATGTGTGGATAATTGCACTGGAGCTTGTGTAAATTCATGTACTAATCAGTGTAGAGAGTCTTGTAGTGTAAACTGCTTATCAGATTGCACTAATACATGTAAATCAGCTTGTGCAAATGGATGCTATACAACTTGTACTTCGTTATGCCAAGGTGGATGTAAATCTGAATGCGGAAATTCATGCTCAGATACATGTGCTCAAACATGTGGTACAGCATGTGGATGGGAATGCTCTCATAGATGCACTGGTGCATGTGGCAATAGTTGTATAAGCGGTTGCGGTAAAGCCTGTGGTTCAACATGCACTACTATGTGTATCAATGGTTGCTCGACAACTTGTCAAGGTTCTTCTAATGCTTCGCAGACTCAAGACGATACGTTCGTATGGCCTGATGAAAGGAACGAATAAGGTGGTGAGTATATGGCGCAAAATTGTTTAGGCTGTGTGGGCACATGTACTCAATCATGTGCAGGTTCATGCTTAGGATGTAAAAATACATGTAGTTCTTGTGAGGAAGTTTGTTCAAAAACGTGTGCAACAGCATGCGGTACTGCATGCAGTACTGCATGTGTAACTTCGTGTAGTTTTTCGTGTCATAATGAGTCGACTAGTATGTCAGTGTTTGATAAATATGTTCGAATTAAATAAAGGTGGTGATTTTTATGGCAGGGTGCGGATCAAGTTGCACCGGTAGTTGCCAAAATACATGTTCAACAAGTACATCATCTTGTAGCGGATGCAGCACATCTTGTTCAGGTGGTTGTCAAGGTGGTTGTCAAGGTTCATGCTTGAATACATGCGGCAGTGGTAGTTGCACTGGAAGTTGTAATGCTTGCTCAGCAGGCTGTAAAGGTTCCGGTAGTGCTTCGTGCACTGGATGCGGATATAGTTGCTCTAGTGAATCGGCTGGCGGTACTAGTTGTGGCAGTACTTGTACTGCTACATGCGCTGATAGTTGTACGACTAATTGTAGTACATCGTGCACTGGTACTTGCGGAACTGGCTGTTCAGATAGTTGCACTGGCCAATGTGAAGATAATTGTGCAAGAAATTGTTCGGGTTCTGCGACAGGAACACCTTATCCTGTTGGTACGACATGGGATAGTGGATGCACGGCGTCATCATGTGGGAAAAATTGCACAGATGGATGTATAGACGCATGCTCCGGTACATGCTTTAATGATTGCATTGGCAGTTGTAAAGGGGACTGTACAGCTACTCAAGGCGGTGGATCATGCAATAATTGTGCTGCTTCGTGCTTTAGTCAATGCGCACGAAGCTGCCAAAATACGTGTAGAGGCACATGCACTGGCGATTGTTTAACCACGTGCATAGGTACATGCTCAGGAGAATGTAGTAATACATGTATAGGGTCATGTACGAGTAAATGCGCAGATGGATGCACTGCTTCGTGCACATATCAATGTCAAAATACATGCTCAGATACATGCACAATACAATGTGATACTTTGTGTACAGGCACATGCAGAGATGATTGTACAAATACGTGTGTAACAACATGTGCAGATGCTTGTACCAATGCATGCGGCACGCAATGCACAAATCAATGTGTAAGCGGATGCAAGACAGCTTGTAGCACTGGCTGTGGCAGTACTTGCTCGTCAGGATGCTCAACATCATGCGATACAACATGTCTGACAGGATGCAATGATGCATGCAAAGACGTATGCGGAGGAAATTCATGTGGCACATCATGTGTTACTACTTGCGGTGAGTCGTGTGGAGAAACTTGTAGCACGACTTGTACATCAGAATGCGCGTCATCATGCACAAACGTATGCTCAGATACATGTACTACATCTTGCGGTGGTGCATGTGGGACTGATTGCAAGACATCTTGTAAACTTGCTTGCTTCGGATGTACATCTACATGCTCTACATCGTGTAATGTAAGCTGTGTATCTTCGGCATCCACATATGTGTCAGCATAGCAAAAAATAGGGTATTGAACGACTTAATAAATTTTTTATATGAAGGAGCGAAACCAACATGGAATTGCAGAATTTTGAAATCACTTTAGACAGTGAAATTTATACTGCTCTCAATAGAGCATCCAGAGAATATGATATGGCTATAACCGATGTCTATTATTTTATTCTCAATGGTGGTAAAGTAGAGTCTACTGCATTCGATAGCATATTTAAGGATGCAGTTGATGCTTACTATAATTACGCTAATAAGAAGGATATCGTTTCAAATGAGTATGTGCTTCCTTCTGTTAGAGAAACTTATAACCTTAGCGATACTGATATCATTAATAATAAATGGTCAGTAAACTTTGACGGGTCTTATATATGCAAAATCAGTAATATAACTGCTGAAAAGAATAACCAGGAAGAAATATACAGCGGTCCTGCTGCAGAAAAGTGGATAGATGGCATCAATCACAATAATTCTAAGATGGAAATTATTGATATGATTGTATCAAAGCTCATAACAGCTATTGATGATAATACTGCTAACTCTGTTAAGGAAGAATATGCAAAGCTTAGACAGATGAGAATAGGCTGTGCTATTAAGAAGGATGAAGTTCAGGCACAGCTTATGTCTGAAGAAGTTTCTGGGATTTTAAAGAATCTCAATGCAGATCCTGAAGAATGCACATGGACAGTCAATCCTGTAACAAAGACTCTGTCTATAATTAGAGATATTAAGTAAATAGTACTAAAGGCGGTGCAACTAATGTATACTCGAAATTATACGCACACTGAAACATTTCAAGACTTAATTGCACGTCTTTATCCATTAACAGATCTCGCTCCCGATGTAAGGGAGCGAGTTCTTTATGATAAAGATGGAAATCCGATTAGGTATTTGGCACGTACCGTTACATTTCAAGTAACCGATGACTGTAATTTGTATTGTGTTCCTGCAGGAACTATGATACTTATGGAAGATAAGACCGAAAAGCCTATAGAAGAAATTACTATAGGTGATAAAATTCTCACTTTCGAAGAAAAGCCAAAGCAGTCTTATCCAAAGGTATTTCCTACGGAAGTAACTGCTTTGTTTAATAGAGTTGCTAATGATTTGTATGAGATATCAACCGAAGACCATACAATCACGGTGACTGGTAATCACCCTATTCTTACACTTAGTCCTATAGGTATTCATGAATATAAGGCTGCTGATAAGATAAAGAAGGGTGATACTATATATAAATTTAGTGGTAATACTAATATGGTATCTACTAAAGTTAAAGATGTTAAAGTTAGCAACGAATCTACTATGGTATATAATTTGACTACAGATTTGAGTACATATGTAGCTAATGGTATTGGTGTGCATAATTGTAGTTATTGCTATCAAATAAACAAGAAACATCATACAATGCCTTTTGAAGTCGCAAAGAAATTTGCAGATATGATATTAGAGTCTAATAAAGATAATAATGATTATATCACAGTAGAATCTTCTCCGGGTATTGTATTTGAATTTATAGGTGGGGAGCCTTTTCTTGAAATAGATTTAATTTCTCAGATTTCTGATTATCTTGTAACTAGAATGCAAGAAATGAGACATCCATGGAGAAATAAATTTATGTTTTCCATATGCTCTAATGGAATGCTGTATAGTTCTCCTAAGGTACAAGCCTATATGGAAAAATATAAGTATAATCTGTCATTCTCTATATCCATAGATGGTAATAAGGAACTGCATGACTCTTGTAGAGTACAGAAAGATGGTTCCGGTTCTTATGATATTGCAATCGCAGGTGTAGAGCATTTTAGACAACACTACAATGGCAAAATGGGTTCTAAGATGACGATGGCACCAAGTAATATAACATATGTATTTGATGCTGTAAAGAATCTTATAGAGCTTAATTACGATGAAATATTCTTGAACTGTGTTTATGAAAAGGGATGGGATGAAGACCATGCTGCAGAGCTCTATATACAGTTTAAGAAAGTAACTGACTATATGGTAGAGACTGGACACTTTAATGATGTTTATTTATCATTCTTCGATGATAGTGGGTTTAGACCTATGCCAGAGAGTGACAATAACAACTGGTGTGGTGGTACAGGCTCTATGATAGCTGTCGATTATAAAGGTGATATTTATCCTTGCCTTAGATATATGGAATCATCTATAGGTGATGAAATAGAAGCTCCTATAATCGGTACGGTTGACAAGGGTTTTATGTATAATGATAAAACCAAAGGAATTGTAAACTCATTAAGAAAAATTACAAGAAGAAGCCAATCAACTGATGATTGTTTCTATTGTCCAATAGCACACCAGTGCAGTTGGTGCTCAGCATATAATTATCAGGAACTTGGTTCTGCTAATAAGAGAGCTACATATATATGCATTATGCATAAGAGTAGAGTTCTTTCAAATATTTATTATTGGAATAAGGGATTTAAGAAGTATGCACCTTGGTTCAAGTTTGCTTCTTGGATACCCAGAGAGTTTGCTCTCGAAATAATAGATGATGAAGAATATGATTATTTAATGAGTCTTGTAGAATTTTCGGATGAAGATAAAGAACTCACAAGAAAAATGTTAGATAATAATGAAGTACCCGATGAGTATAAGCAGTATGCTATAACTGCTCTTGAGACTAATAGACCTGTATATACGAATGATTTACCTGCAGTATATGCTAAACTCGATGATAATGGAAATCCTGTATATGATGATGAGAACAGAGATCCTATGGCTTTATTTGATAACACTGAAAAGGTTGATGTAACAAATAAAGCATATAGTAGAGTACTTGATTACATAGACAGTAAAGGATTTGATATTCACGCTATACATAAGATGCGTGAATATGCAGGCATGGCAGGTGATGAGTCATGAAATCATACTATTCTAAAATAGATGATAAATACAATATGGTGAGAGATTATTCACTCTCTCGTAGCAGCGGTGTTCTCAAGCGTACACGTATTGAGCAAAACTATACGCCTAATGAGGATATACAGGAAGAGCTTGACGAATCACTGTATGACAATAGGCGTGATGTTCATATGAACTATGTAGCTACTATGCATAAAGGTAGTTATAAATTAGGTATGCCATTATATGATAAGGTTTTGGTTTATAGAGTAAAAGTAAATATACATGTTCCTTTTACTACTACGGCCAAGTTAGTTATATATACCGATTATTCGGTAATACATGTATTTGATTTATCTGAAAAGGTGAATGATACAGTAGTTCCGCTAACCGGTGAGCATATCTTATCTTTTGGCGTATATCCTGATTTGGGTACTGAAGTAACACCTATTGAAATAGATACCGAAAATATGTCGGTTAGTGTTATTGGCGCAACCTCTAAGATACATGATGACCGTGCATTTTTTGCAATAGATGCAGAATCTAGAGAGATGTCTCCTATAGTTATTAATGTAAATCCTCGTATTGATGAATCTGGTTTTATAACTGCTGAAGCGTTATATGCTGAGATAGTTGGTAATATAGATGAGCAAGATGGAGGCTTTGCATCAGTTGAAGTTGAAATATATCCTGTAACGGATGCAGCGGTTGGATAATTTTAATGTGTTAGCGACATTTTTGTAATTGTCGCTAACACATTTTTCGAGGTGAATAATATGGAATATTATGAATGGAACCGTGTATGTGACTCTGGTGTTCGTACATTGGAGAATACAGGTATAATTGCTTTAGGACACAATCAGATGTTAAATCCTATAGAGAATATTAAGAAAGATATAAATGTAACCTTTACATCATGTATACCATACTTCTATGGATATCTGTTGATATGCCCCGGATTATTAGTCTACATAAATATCGAGAATAAAGCCAGTGAGAATAAACTCGATTTGACTTTAATAGATGGAGCATTTTGTAATAATACGGTAGTATTAGGTACAAGAGACGGAAAAATATTATATGGAAAAGAACCTCTTAAATTTCAAGAGTATTCTCGCCATATGAATAATATAAGGCGTATTAACGAATGCAATGGTAAATTTGTACTATGTGGTGATAAACAAATCTCCATTTTGTGGGAAGACAATAATAAATTTAATTATACCACAGTAGTTACTGATTATTCTTATATAAATGCGTATTTATATAGAGATAAGTTATTTGCTTATTCAGAAGATGGGTATCTGAATATCTATTTTGTAGATGATAAGATGAATATAGATAAAGTTAATTTCTATAGAGTAAATATTCAGGATACAATTCATGATGTTAAAGTAAATAATATGTTTGTAGAATACAATAGGACATTTGATATATACTTTTTATGTGATGATGGATTTATGGCATTAATACCTGATTTTAAGTATACTAAAGATACTATAAAAGATATAGGTAATAATCTCCTGATGTATTCTGCTAAACTCACATCAAGTAGTTCTTTTAAAGATATGATGAAGTATAATGATACGTATATAATAGTTGGTTATGGTATGGAAGGCAATTCTTGTGTAAAGACTACAATGTTGAAGGATAGCATAATTAATCATAATATATTATCCAATGTAACCGGACCGGCTAGATATGTATATAACTTCTGCTCTTCATATGAAAATACTTATTTAGATACTCATGAAGACTTACATGATTTAGTATTAATATCTCATATGAAATTACCGGTATATGAAGATACCGATAAAGTTGGCGGATTGTATATCAAATACAGTGATATTAAAACTCATTATAAATTTGATATAGTTGATATTGAGAATGTAATTGATTTATCATGGATGAATGACACAATACCGGAAAAAATATATGTAGCAAGACCGGGCTTATGTGATGTAACGCTCAAGATATTTGTAAATGGAGGTTTTACATCATGACTGAGATAAATGTAAATAAGATAAATGATAAGTATTTTAAGTATACTGAATTACTCGAAAACAAAGATAAACCGGAAGGAATAAAATTTGATACATACACTAGTATTAATATGCAAGTCACTTCTGTTGATTTCGGTAATATAAGATTATCTGATGGAACGCTACGACAGATGTTTGCAGCAACTAGTATTCCGGATGAATATGCTGTTGCATCATTGTATCTTTCATATGATGGTATAAATTGGATAAAGATATCTTATCCTAATAATGAAACGGCTAATGTATATCATAAAGTCGTTATACATAATGGTGACGTATATACAATATTCGATGATGAATGTAAGAGATTTAGTAATTTCATAATAGATGGAGAAAATTCATCTATGGATGAATATGATTTAATGACTGATATATGTGATATTGCAGTTATAAAGAATACTTTGTATTTATTAGCTGATAATGGAATACATAAAGTAAACCATAATAACGAAACTGAATTCATTGGAATTACAGGAGATTTCCCATTCGGTAGATTTATTAAATCTACTAGTGATGAAATGGTTATTATGGGTATGGCTGGTAATTTCCCGATATTTTTAATATATGACGGGGAAAGCCATGTAGTATTTTGTACTATAGAGTGTAATCCTATTACTGCGATATGCTTAGATGACAAAATACTATGTTATACAGATGACTCTAAAGTAGTAGCTGTTAATAAGACATATAATATGCTCGATTCTAAATATATTTTGTATAATGGTCGTAAATGGACTGGTGAAGTATATTATAAGCATGGATGTTTTTGGTTGGCATATACCGATTTTAATGGCAGTGATGGCAATTACACAATTATAGCTAAGTCTATTAATGGTATAGACTTTGATGCTGATGTTAGAATACCTTATTGCTCTGATAACGATGGCGTATCAATATGGGCTCAACATACATATTGTGTTTGTGCCGGTAATATGTATACACTAATTGCATCTGAAAATTATTTTAACTATATTGAAGAGCAATCATGCTATACAGCAACTATAGCTATTGATAATACAGAAATTAGTTTTGAGCCTTTAAATACACTTGATATTGATAAATCTGTGTTTATAGGAAAAATAATAGATGTAGATAATAATGTATTAGGAGAAATTAAATATGATAAAGCCCCTTATTTATGTGATAATGGTGATATAGGATTAGTATTAAAAGATGGTGATTATACAGATAAGTCTGCTTATATTACCACATATTGCATACAGTAATGCATGGTAACATTTTAGTAAGATTATATGTATTAGTAGGTGATATTTATGGCGGATTTTAATATTCGTTCGATAAAATTCAAAAATGCTAATACTCTAGATTTTACTAATGTAAATAATCTAGAGATTATTTCCCTTGATACATCAACTAGTAATTTTGCTAAAATACCGATTAATGATATTATCACAAATAAAATCAAAGCTGATGTTGGTGCTATTTTTGAATATAATAGTCTTGATAAATATTTTCATATAGGAAAAGATTATACAGATGCCGAATTATATTCACTTAATGCAATTACCGGTGGTGTGATTGCGGCATCGCGTGATTGGACTTCCGGCGGATGTACTGAAGCATCGTGTTCATCCTCATGTATAGCATTAGCAACACATGCAAGTTGTGTTGGTTGTTCAGGTGGTTGTAACACGACAAGTACCGGTAAAGCTGTATGCACACTGAGTAGTTGTTCTGGCTCTTGTATGAGCTCTAATGCTGCTATTGCTAACTATTAAGTAGGTGATATTATGCAGGTAAAGGTTAATGGTGCATGGAAAAAGGCGACAACATCTAATATGCCAATAGCTGTAAAGGTTAATGGTACATGGAAGCCTGTCTCAAATGCCGCATATGTATTAATAAAAGTTAATGGCACATGGAAGCAATCAAATCCATGGCAATAATAAAGGGTGGTGTATATAAAAAATGGAATATTCCGTTAAATTTAAAGGTATGGATCCGATTCCCGCTATAGTAGTATTTAGTGAAAAGAACAATGTTGATTCATACGCAGATTTAAACGTTTCTGATAAACGTGAAATATTAGAGATACGCTTTAAGGATTTAACAGATTTTGAATTGTTAATGAGCGCTTATAGAAGTGATGACGCATTAAGCGAGATTACAATAATCGATACAAATGGAACTGATGAATTTATTTATTATGACTATATTATTAGAATATCTCTCGCATTTACTTCTGTTGAGTCTTCTGAAACCGCAACTGCTGAGAATCAGTGGATAATGAAACTTGCTCAGTTAACTGAAACCGATAAGAGACTTAGACAGATAGTAGATACTATCAATAAGTCTCCTGCAACAATGACTCTTGAAGAGTATAAGGTTGCAAAGATAGAGCAGTCTAAAGAGCTGCTTGAAAAGTTCTTGTATTATAATCCGTTAATTACAAGTGCTAAGAATGATATATTTGCTGAGTATACCGCAACCACTGATAAGCAGAATCAATTTGTGGGACAATTTGTATCTTATTATTTCAATACACAAATGGGTATTGAGGATAATATATACTGGAATGAGCGTGGTAAGCCGTGCTCAGTATGGACAGTTGAGCAAGGCCTCGCATTTATGAATGCTATGAAAGCATATACAAAGCCTTTAGTGACTGCGCAGCAGCAGTTTGAAGTTAATATAAATGCTTGCACAACAAAGGCTGAAGTAGAAGCTACCAATATAAACTATGCATCTGTACCGACAGCTAATGGTAGAAGCTGGTGGGTTGGTTATACAGCCGATGAAGTTAAGCGTTTAATCGAGCATTATGGTGACACAGAAGTTAAACCTGATGGTGCAGACGCGTATCTCAATCCTGAAGAATAGACTATAGAAAGAAGAGGAAACCAACTATGGATAAGAAAACAACACAGGAAGCATTAGATCTTATTAATAGAGTGCGTGTAACTCTTAGTGGAGTTACTATTGAGGCAAAGTCTGCATCTGATATTGTAATGATGGATAATGCCCTCGATTTATTATATAAGACTTTATCACAAGATTATGATGATAAAAATAAAACCGAAGTGATTCCTGTAACAGATTGATGATTAATACCCTCTACTATTTATAGTAGAGGGTATTTTTTCCATTTATATATCCAGACAACAATTTAATTTTAAATAGAAAGGATGATTTATATGTCTAAGACTAATCCTTTAATAGTTCTCGATCCAGGACATGGTCCATATACAAATCCATATCCTGCTGCCAGTGGTTATTATGAAGGCACACAGGTTTATAAGTTAATGCTTGTGCTCAAGAAGCGTCTTGAAGACCATGGCATTAGAGTTATAACTACCAGACATAAATTATCGGATGATCCCGATTTAACTACAAGAGGAGCTACTGCCGGAAAAAATAATGCAGATTTATTTATCTCACTGCATTCGGATGCTGTCGGCAATTATGTTTCTACAGCAAAAGGTGTCAGTGCATATTATAGTATTCAGGATACCGCTACTAATAAGCCTCTTGCAGCTAAAATATCGGCAGGTGTTTCTGCACTCATGGGTACTAGAGACAGAGGTGCTCTTACCAGAATAGGTAATGGCGGTCTTGACTACTATGGAGTAATTAGAAGCTCTGCTAATTCCGGATGCAAAAATGCATTCCTTATAGAGCATGGCTTTCATAGTAACACCGATGATGTAAAGTGGCTTATATCTGATGTGAAATTAGCTCAAATAGCTGAAGTAGAAACCAAGATATTATGCGAATATTTTGGGAAAACATATAAATCTTCTACAGCGGTTTCAACTATAGATATCAAATCTAATACAACTTCTACAGCAGTCAACACTGCTAAGACGGTTACTATTAACAAGGCTTTATACAAGTATACAAATGCTGCAAATGCATTAAGTGCTAATAAATCACTTGCAGCGGGTACATTACAGCCGGGTACATACTATATTTATAAAGAATATAAAGGTGCAACTAATCTTACTAAAACAGCAGGTGTTGCTGGTTCTTGGGTAGTTATAACAGCAAATGATATAACTCCTATTGAAGTTCCTGTAGAAAAACCTGTTGCAGAACCCGATAAATTTACGACATCTAATGACCTTAAAATATATATGAGTGCGGCTGATGCGACTTCTAAAATTAATGCATTGAAAGATTCCAATGGTAAATTTAAGTCGTATAAAGCGGGTACTTATTATGTATATAAGAAATATAGTGGAAGTGTTTTAAATATTTCTACTAAGCAGAATGTAGCAGGCGCATGGATAAATATCAATGATGCGATAGAAGAAACAAAGGTATTCCATAAGGGCGATATTGTTGGGTTTGTTGCAGGTAGGACTCCATATTATAGTGATGGAACTAGAGTTCCATTATACGTAATAGTAGAAGTTACCGGTAAAAAGAAATCTCCTGTTATATCTGTAGATATGAATAATGCTGTTACAATCTACAATGTAGAAAAGTCTGTTCCCGGTAAATATCTTGAGGTACTTATACCCGCTAATGATGAAACCTTATCAATGGCTAATCAATATGCAGATTCACATACTACTAAAGCGGAACTTACTTCTACTATAGAAAGCAAATATGGTTCTCTCAAATTACTCGCTAATTGCAAAGGCTATAAAGAATTTGTAGAGTACATGGATAGTCTTTTAGAAGATGATGTTGTGATTGATACTGATACAGATCTTGATCCTATTATGGGTAATTCATATCTTACTGCAATACAACTTGCAAAATTCGTAAAGAGAAAAAATCCAACATTTGATTCTAATATAGCAAATGAATTCATCGAAAGATGCAAAAAATATGGTGTTAGAGGAGACGTTGCATTTTGTCAATCTATTCTTGAAACAGGATGGTTTAAATATGAAGGTTCTGCCGTAACTGCTGATCAGCATAATTATGCAGGCTTAGGTGTAACATCCAATGGTGCTAAAGGCTTATCTTTTGGGTCTATTGGTATGGGCGTAGAAGCACAACTTCAGCATCTTTACGCATATGCTACCAGAGAACCGTTACCTGATGGAATTACTCAGGTAGACCCTAGATTTAATCTTGTAAATAGAGGATCTGCTCCAAGATGGGTAGATTTAAATGGCAAATGGTCTTCTGGTATAGAGTATGGACAGAAGATACTCGCTATATATAAGGATGCTTGTAATTCATTATAATTGTATATATTAATTGTGTAAATAACGACAACAATACATTATCTCATGAGTATTAATTCTTTATTATGAATTAAACTCAGAGATAATGTATTCTCGTTAATTACAAATTAATTCAAACGGAGGTATGTTAAATGAGAAGCAATGAAAAGATTAGAGCACGCATTAGTGAGCTCGATCGTGGCGAGAGTAATATCGCCAAGGAACGTCGTGAGAGGCAGAATGAATGCACTCACACAATCAATGGAAGCACTGATATCATTAAAATTGTAGATATCGGCGGCAAGAGTAAGCTCAAGTGCCCGATATGTGGTAAGATTATCGAAGGGACACCGCCTACAGCTGATGAATTCAAGAAAGCTTGCCAGGTTATAGAGACTGGCATAGATTATATCAAGATTCAGCAGCATGAGTCTCCTGAAAAGGAAAATAGACTCATCGAAGATGTCAGAAGTCTCATGTCCTTAATTTATACATATAATAAGGTTTACGATAACCTGCGTGTACAGTTGGGCAAGAAGAACAAGAAGAACGATCAGCGTTCAAGGACGGCATTCACAATTAGTGGGAGATCCTCACTTAATTGAGTTGCATATACCTCCAAAAATGGTGGCACTCGGAAACGGGTGTCACTATTTTCGGTATCTAAGAAAGGAAGATTACTATGAAGCAAAGCGTACAGACTTACAAGACTCCTAACCTTGACAAACTCTTTGAGTATATGTCTGACCAGGTTGCGTATGAAACGGCAAAGGAAAACATATGTAACTATATAAGTGATGCTGTAATACGCTCAAAAGAATTAACCAATTCTTACATATCAATTTATGACATAGCAGAGGCGATTCTGCTTGATACGACTGCCTTTATTAATGACCATGACTATAATAAAATCAATGGTATTTCACTGAAGGACATTGTTGAAAGCTTGTATAATGCCATGGACGAGAAAGATGATGACAATAATACGGCTATTAGGGATTCATCTGATGATTCTGAGTACTACAAGAAGTTATTTGGTACTATGGTTCAGAAGCTTCACTATGATGACCAAAAAAATACTACATCGAAAGATTATGTTGATAAAAAAGACTGCAACACAAAATGCAATAAAAATGACTCAGATAATGACGCATATGATGAATTTCTCAATGTGGTATCGGATGGCTTTTTCAATCAGGTTTTGAAAAATTTTTGGAATATGAATTCACCAGACCATGATGACAAAAACGACGATAGCACAAAATGCAATAAAAATGGCTCAGCTGATGATTCTCACAATCAGGCTTTGAAAGGCCCTCGGAATCCAGTTACATCATCTGCAGATGGTAATTCATTTAATGATATTGATTCAGTATTCAGGGCAATATTTGGTTAATAATATGTGCATACTCTCAATCAAGAGAGTATGCACTATTTTTATTTCATGGTATTTTTTTGTTTTAGTTTAAACAACTATATATTATATCCGAGTAAGTACTCGGATTACTTACTAAAATGAAAGGAATGATAAATTATGAGTTCTAAATCGTCAACAAATATGGCATTTAAAGACGATGTGTATCAGAAAATTTCGAACGAATTTCAGCAGATACAAGAATGTATCGGAATGTACATTTCTGCTAAGGGACATGAGGGTGCATTCCATCTATATAAAGAAATATTCAATAATGCATTAGACGAATGTGCTAATGAAAATTCTCCCGCCAATACTATCGTTACGGACTTATATGAAGACTCCGGAATGATAGTGGTATCAGACAATGGACGTGGAATACCTTTTGATGAGATGGTATCTTCCTGCAGTAAGAAGCATACATCAACAAAGTTTAGAGATAATAGATCATCTAACAAATACTCTGCAGGTATGAATGGTGTTGGTCTTGTAGTAACTACTGCATTATCTGACATAATGACAGTTACTTCTAAGAGAGAATTCGAAGATGGTTCTTCTAAAGAAAAGACAATCTCATTCATAGCATGCAATCTTACGGAAGAAAAACCAAAAGCTTGTAAGAAGGGTACACATGGCACAACTGTAAAGTTTATACCTAGCCAAAAATATTTAGGCGAGTTTGTTATTACGTCAGATGATGTAATAGATTGGCTTAGGCATATGAGTTACATTATTCCTAAAGGAATAAATCTCGAATTTAACTATGTACCCAAAGACAAAAATAATGTCTATAGAACCAGAAAGTTTGAGGCTGTTGGTCTTTCCGAAAATGTAAAGTTTTTAAGTCCTCAGAATGAATTTGAACCCATATACGTTAGTGATACATCCGATACAATGGAAGTAGAATTTGCATTTACTTATGATAAGACTGTTGATGATTATTTGATAGACTCTTATTGTAACTATGTAATTACTAAAGATGGTGGATTTCACGAGGATGCATGCATATCAGCATTAACAGACTTTATGGTAAAGGCTGCTAGAAAGGCTGACCCTGATGCCAAATATGAAGTAATACGCTCAGATGTACGTAAAGGATTAGTCTGTGCTATTAATGTTAGAGCTATGACGGTAATTCTTGAAGGACAGCATAAATCTAAAGTTGGTTCTAAGGAAATATATGACTATGTAAAGCCTGCACTGGTGAATAAGCTTACAAAGTATTTCTCAAATAATCAGGCAGAGCTTGCCAAGATAATAGTATACCTCAGACAGATAGCAAAGATACGTATAGACTCGTATACTGTCAAAGGTATTAAACCTCCAAAGCCAATGTCTCTCTATGATATTTCGGATATTAAAAAGTATTCGCCTATTTCTGAAAGAAATAAAAAGGGATATTGCGAACTCATTATTACTGAGGGAGACTCTGCATCTGGTGCAATAAAGAATACAATAAATTCAACATATCAGGCATTATATACTACAGGTGGTGTATTTACAAATGTTATGGAGATGCCTTTACAAGAAATTGTAAAGAAAGCTGTTCCTTCTGATTTGATAAAGATATTAGGCTGTGGTATAGGACCCCAATTCAATATAAATAATCTTAGATGGAATAAGATAATACTTGCAATGGATGCAGACCCAGACGGAAATTTCATCAAGTCATTAACATCGGCATTTATCATAATAACAATGCCGGAACTCATTGAAGATGGTAGACTGTATTCTGCAAGACCCCCTCTGTATACTATAAGCCAAAAGTCTATCAATAAGTATAAGCCTAGCAAACCATATCTGTATGATAAGCATGAATATATAAATTTTGAAAATTCTATAATTGCGAAAAATGTAGATATGATAGTAAATGGTCATAGTTTAACTACTAATGAAAAGATGGAATGGCTAGCTATGAATGGCTCATATGTTGATGAATTGTCTAGACTTGAGACTGCTACAGCATGTGACCCAACTATACTCGAATACATATGCGCTACCATGCAGAATATGCCGATGAAATGTAATAATGGCAAAAAGACACCTAAGCAAATATACGCAAGCTTATTTAAAGAAATGACTTATGATGAGAAAAAGCATTCTCTTACTGGTGTTTATAATAAGAAGAGATATTCTCTTATCATTGATGATGCATTTGAAAATGCAGCTAAGGCGTTTTTACGCATACTTTCACAGAATGATAGTGTCGAAATCGAGTATAAGAATAAATCTGATAAAGACGCACCATATGAATTTACTACCATAGGTCAATTCCTTAAAGCAGTTCGTAGCACTTATAATGTAGAAGTATCACAGAGATTTAAAGGACTTGGAGAGATAGGACCGATGTTGTTATTTACAGCAACCATAAATCCAAAGACCAGAAAGCTTGTGAGACTTACTATGGATGACAGGGATAGAGTTATCAAAGCTATGCTTGAACTCCACGGTGCAAAGAATGTAGAAATAAGAAAGTCTATGCTGTTAAATGCAGATATAGACAAGGACGATATTGATACGTAAGGAGAAAATCATGGACAAACAAGAAGTACGCAAAGAAGTAAGAAATATAGCTAGTAGATTTAATAAACTTAATCCAATATATGTTAAGTCGCTAGATGATGATTCTATAGAAGTTAAAATGAAAGAGGCACTTAATAGGATAGGTGATGACAGTGAGCAAGCAGAGGCCATTAGGACAGAAGATGATGGAAGTTAATGATTTACTAGAAGAAAGAGACTCATATGAGACCAAGGGCGTTGATAACCTAAATGATTATGAATACGATAATTATTACAAAATATCTGATAGAATTAGAGAATTGATAGGGAGTGATCAAAATGTCCAAAACAAAATCGAATTCAATCTGGAGCGACGTTTCGGAAGACGATTTTAGAACGGATAGTCAGATTGATGATTCTGATATAGCAGATTTCAATAAAGCCGGAATGATAGTATATCAGGCTAATACTGTATATGCTAGACATATTGCACGTGCAGAAGACTCGCTAAAGCCAATAGAGAGAAGAGCGTTGTATACATTTTTCATATTGGATGCAATGCCAGGTCATAGTGTAAAGTCTACAAAAATAACAGGGTCGCTCATGGTTATTCATAACCATAGTGACTCCTCTGCATATTCGTCTATAATATCTATGGGTCAATACTGGAAATACAATATACCATTGATTACAGGTAATTGTAATCTCGGTGTAATAACTGCGCCTGATGAATATGCTGCACAAAGATATACAGAGCTTCAGCTTACTAAATATGCGGCTGAGTGTTTCTTTGAAGATTTTGATAAGAAGGCAATCAATACCAATGCGTTGCTTATAGGCGACGTAGAGCCGGAGCTATTACCTTCAAAATTTCCTAATCTTCTTATTAATGGTACATCAGGAATAGGTAATGGATTTGCAGCATATATGCCACCATTCAATGTAAATGATGTAATAGATGTATGTAAGAAAGTTATTCATGATCCCGATGTGTCAGTAGAAGATTTGGTGATAGCACCAGATTTTCCAACAGATTGCGATATTGTAGATAATAAATCAAAAATATTCGACTATTGTACAACTGGTAGAGGGAGTGTAACTGTAAGATCTAAGATAGAAATAGAAGAGACTAATAGCACATGGGTTCTTATAATTAAATCCCTTCCTTATGGAGTACCATTCCCTACTATAAAAAATAAGATAATAGAGCTTGGTAGAGCTGGTGTAATTCCGCTTAAAGCAATTCATGAAGAGTCTGAAGCATACGTCGATAAAGATGGGACTACTAAGAAAAATCTGTATTTCGATATAGAGATACCTAAGGCAAGTGATCCTATTAAAGTACGCAATATTCTCTATAAGAATTGTGACCTTGAGAAAACCATTGGCTTACAAGCTACAGTTATTGTCAATGAGTATAAGACCACTATAAAGACAATGAATATCAAGGAATTAATACTTGCATGGCTCAACACGAGAAGACTATACAAGAGGTCTATTTACAATCATAAGATAAATCAATTGATATCTACCATAGAGATTGATAAAGCAATGATTGTACTCCTTAATGGAAAAAATCTTGAGAAAACAGTAGACATTGTAAGAAGTTCCACAACAGAAAATATCGTCAAGAGACTTATGACTGAATTTGATGGTGTTAAACTCGACTCTAATCATGCAACAGCTATCGCACAAAAACCTTTAAGGGCATTTACTAAGGATTCTGCTGAGAAATATAAGGCTGAACTTAAGAATTGTGAAAAGCAACTTAAAGAAATCACCGATATCGCATATGATCCAGAGAAAATAGATGAAGTAATCCTTAAGGAACTTGAAGACCTTAGGAAGTATGCACCACAAACCAGACACAGTAAAATAATTAAAGTCTCTAACGAAAAGGAGTTCTCTGCATCAGACCATAGATTGATAGTCACATCTGAAGGCTATATTAAGAAACTCCCGGATGTTGTGGACAATAGACACCAGAAACAGCCATATGGTGCGTTTGAGCCAAATGACCGAATTCTTATAATAGATAAGGTCAATAATGTAGATGCAATAATACTCTTTAATGCTAAGGGTCGTTATTCGGTAATCCCTATTAAGGATATTGACAATACTGTATACAATAGTTACGGTAATACTTTATTTGATATCAGTAAGCTTGATGGTAAAATAGTTTCTACATTTATTATTGAAGGTAAGAACTATAAGCCATCTATGATAAAAGACAATATTGTCATATCTCTATCTAAACATGGATTTATGAAGAGAACCCCGATAGATGATTACGTTTCTACTAAAGATGCATTTAAGACTATCAAAAATGGTATATCGTGCAAGCTCAGAGATAATGACGCGATAGTACAGTCTATAGTGATACCCACTAAACTTTGTGAAGAACTCAATATGGGTGTATTGATATTCACTAAGCACGGTGATTATGTATATCTTAAAGACTATAAAGAAATCTCTGATCTAAGTAGAAATGCATCCGGTATTCAGGTACTACAGCCTAAGATTGATGATGAATGTGTCGGATTTCAACTTATCATGCCCCAGTATCAAAAGCATGCAATAGTAGTTACTCGCAAAGGGTGCATGAAACGGATAGAGCTTGAGTATCTCGGAGAATCAAAGAGACGGAAAGACTCATCTTATATAGCAACTATTAAAGAGGGTGACGAAATATTTGACGTAATAGCATATGACGATACATACGAAGATACAGCAATACTTTTAGCATCAACACGCAGTGGTGACAAAGAAATAAAGGTAAATACAATTCCTGTCCTTGGAAGAAAAGCTAAGCCTAATAAAATTCCCGGGTTTGATAATATTGACCTTGTAACAATTAAACAGGAGTGATGATAATGGCAGACGCTAAAGACGTTAAAGATGCTTTAAATACAGCTAATGTTGCTATGCAGAAGTATTTTAATGATGCACTCGCACTACGAAATGGTGCGAGTGAGTCTGAAATACAGGACTCATGGAAAAATGCAGTCGATGCAATAATGGCATTTGCTGATATTAAGAAAGAACTTGGAGAAAAACTTACGCCTTATGAAAAGCAATGCCTCGGGACATTTGATGCTGCCAATATGATGGTATCTGCAAAAATATCCGGTATGCGGCATGAGAAAGGATGCGACTGTGATGAATGCAAACAAGTTCACTAAGGAATATCTGTTAGATATAGTTAATAAAATCCTCAGATATATAGTACTCATGGGTAATAAGAATGAAGTTATCACCACAACCGACTCATTATTCTCAATTACCTATGAACCCCTATACAGAAATACCAATATAACGTTCAATGCAGAAGTATATGATGCGGATAAGGGTGAGAACGTAACTCATAGATTTGAGAATGTGTTTAGAACAGACCTCACTACTAATGAAACCACATATACTAAGCATGAATACGAACCCATTATTGAAACCTATGCTGCTGACTGTGATGAAACAATTGGTAGAGTAACTATGCATCATAAGACTGGAGAAAAGGTAGTTAAATCATATATTACATACGATAATGATGGATATAACACGCTTACATTTACTAAAGACGGTATAAGGCAAACAATACAAGAGCCTTATTATGAAGGCGATCCAGAGAAAGCATATCAGTATTATGATAAAACTATCTTCGATGATGATGGTACTGTAATACATATGGCAGGAGATGTAGTTCTGGATATTAATAACAATCCCATATTTAGTTATCGCGTATATGAATACGATACCAGATGGGTTAAAGTAAATTCAGAGACTGAGACTGTATAACGGATTAAATATGCCTACCAATATGGTAGGCATATTTTTTTGATATAAGGGTGATTATGGCTCTACCGAAGTAGAGCCATAATCGGGAGGTAATGAGAAAGGGGAAACCAACGAATGAAAGAGCATAATGTGACGTGTCAATCACATTATTGATTTGTTCGAAAAAATAAGCATACATAATAGCGAATAGTCTAAAACGCGTGGACACCACATTAATTGATTTTGGACAAGAGGTGAATTAAATTGACATTTTTTAATACACCAGAGATATATTACTCCCGTGCATTAGAGAGTAGCTTAGAGTTTGCGTTAGAAGCAATTGATAGAGATAAGAATAGTAAGATACTAAAGAATGCGTTATATAAAACTATAGTAGATAATATTTCTATAGAGAAAAATAAAAAAGAATTATTTAAATATATATCCGGATATCGTAATAAATATATTTACATATTATCTAGCCCTATGATTACAAAGATAATGCCATTTAATCATATGGGCGAAGATGCCAAAGTTGTGTACAGATGCTGTGGTCTCACGGAAGAGCAAATAACCGAGCCAATTGAAAAGGCTAAAATTGCAGTAAAACTTGATGCGGCCGGTAAAAATATTACACCATTTAATGTTGTAATGATAATACTCATTAGTTATTTTTATGATGATAAGCCAAAATTGAATAGTTTGCTTCTGTATTATGCATGTGGGATGTACTATTTATTATACACGAGTTTATTTAAAAAATTTGCACCAAATCAACAAGTTATGCAGTATACTATAGACAATCTTTCTAATAAATTTATGCTTAAAAAGGAAGGCTCTTTAGAGAAAGCTATGGTTACTACATTAATTAATGGAATAGACCATTATAAAAGTATCTTGAAGAATTTATCAGACTATGATATATGTAATACACTGATACCCGGACTTAGAACCAGAGTTGCATCAATGCTACAGTCTGTAGCTGGAGAATATTTTGAAAATTATAATAAAGGTAATAGGATTTTCGAGCAGCAAGAGTATAATCAGGAAGGTGAATTTATTATAGATAGAGAATCTGATATAGCTAGAGTTCAAAGATTTGCTAGTGCTGCTACAATTGATTTCTATTCACACCCGATAAATTTAAATGTGATACGAACTATTGCAAAAATGCATACAGATGCATCTGCTAATGAAATAAGGGCATGCGTTGAATACATCCATAATGATACTGATTCTAAATCTGTACAAAGATTTTATGAATGTATATTCGCTTCTTTCTTTAATGAAAATCCAAATGCAATGCCTGAAGATATACATGGAATGAAATTTTTAGCATCTGCTAATTCCATATATAAAAAGGGTAATTCAAAAGATTCGAATATAACTACTATTAAATCTATATCGCATGAATGGTTATCTAAAGGATCACCTGTATATGCGAGATCGAATAGAACTGCAACTATGAATACCTATAGAAAATGTATTTTTCTATATTTCGTAATGGTTGTATCTTCCAAATAATTACTATGTAGCCGAGTGTCCGCAATAGCGAATAATGAAGTTACTGGTAATATTTACAGGCGTGCTATAAAAGTACGCCTGTATTTTTACCGTAAACCTGTAACATTTTTTTAATTTAATATCTAGAGGTGATATTATGGCTGACATAGCTACGAAGAGAAAACAATTCATGAAAACTCTTTTAGATACAATGATACTACTTGACCCTAGTGGTAATAATGTAGATTTATATAAAAAGAAATTTGAAAAGATGACAGATGCTCAATTTGACAAATGGATGAAAGATTTCCGAGATAATGATAAGGCTAATTTCTATTTGGAGATAATAGAATTTGATAGAGAATTGAAACTTGAAAATATAGAAAAGGCTGCCGATTATCTCAAGATACCTTTATACGAATACGTATGCGTACCTTATATAAATGAAGTAAATGCAAAAGACCCTTCTAAGAGTAAAGACCCTAATGCGGAAATTGTGGTTACTCCTACTAAGTGTCCTGTTGGCTATATACATATTAAGAGAATGCCTCAGTCGGTTCACCATAAAAATGCAGTAACTACTTCTAATACTAAGCGGAATACAAAGACGGGACAAGTTACTGGTGATGATAAGAATGGTCGTACTACAGATGTAGAGACATTTGCACTTACTGTATACGGTGCAGAAAATTCCCTTAAAGAGCTTATGGGATTTAGAGCTGATGACCAAGCGGCTAAGCAGCAGGCATATGCAAAACTCGAACGTGATGGATATGTACAGCTTAGTGATTTGAGTTCATCACAACAGGATAAAACTGCAATAGGTACACTTGATGCATACTATTGGGCACAAGGTTTTGCTACTAATATTGTAAATGGTGGATATATGTTAACTACGCCTACTCCACCTGAATGGAAGATCAAGAACGATATTTAATTGCATATATTATACGTGTAAGAAAGAGGGGGATCTATACAAGATCCCTCTCTAATTTCTTTACTTATTAAGGAAGGTGAGTATATGAAAAATATTACAAAGGAAGAACTTGATGTAATCATTGTTAATCATAGGCATTGGATTAATAGGGATATTGAAGGCTGGTCAAGTATGCGCGCTGATTTAAAGGATACTTGGTTAGTAAGTACTAACTTGGCAGGTGCCAATTTAACTAATGCCAACTTGAACAATGCTATCTTGATCGACGCTAACTTAAAGAGCGCCTGTTTGATGCATTCGACCTTGGTTGGTGCTAACTTAAATGATGCCAACTTAAAATACGCTGACTTAAAATATGCATGTCTAACACGCGCCAACTTGCCTAACGCCGACTTGAAAGGTGCTAACTTAGAAAAAGCCGACTTGACCGATACCTACTTGGTAGGCGCTAAAAATATACCTTATATTCCAATGACTTGCCCTGATACAGGAGCTTTTGTTGGATGGAAAGTGTGTGAAGATAGGGTAATAGTAAAGCTTCTTATTCCGGAAGACGCTAAACGCTCGTCTGCAACAGGAAGAAAATGTCGGTGCGACAAGGCTATTGTACTGGATATCGAAGGTGCTGATATAGCATATAGTTTATTTTATAATAAATTTGCTTATCGTAAAGGTGGAACGATTACAGTAAGCAATTTCAACGACGACAGATTTGTTGAATGCGGCGCCGGCATTCATTTCTTTATTAATAAAGAAGAGGCTATAAATTATGCCAACAAAATTCCAAAAAAGTCATAAATTATTAAATTTTAGGAGGAATAAAAAATGAAAACCAGCGAAATACTCAAGCAATACGTAGATGAAATTGCAAAGCTCGATAATATGTGCCCAGATTTTGCGGCTAGTATTATCCAACATCATGTCCAAGTAGTTAAAGCGATAAACGATGGTCAGCAGCTTACTGCAAAATGTAATATCTGGCGATCGGATATTGGTAATACGCTCGGGATGACGGCGTCCATTAAGACAAGAAATATCGCACATGTAGATGTTGATGTGGATGCAGATGACGTGATTACTGAAGTTGCCACACAAAAGGACAAACATGAAAATGCTTCTAGTAATAATCATGTTAAATGGTCTAATCTGGGTATGAATGCATATGAAGAAGCAAAAAATTCGTAAATCTATGGAGAAATCTATAGATAGCTATGGTCACGTTCAATTACTGATGGTGTGCGAGGAGATGGCAGAACTTATTCAAGCCATCAGTAAAATGGAACGCCTCATGGATGCCAAAGACAAAAATCACAAGCATAAACAACACATTATTGAAGAAATAGCCGATGTCGAAATTATGCTCGATGAATTACTGTTATATTATCATATCAAGCGCGAAGATGTTAACAAAGTAAAATCTGAGAAAATCGAACGGCTTAAAAAACGAATGGGCTCAAGAAAGGATTGATCATATGGATCTGAAAAAAACAGCAACTAATACAACCTTGAAGATAGGTTATATTGGCATTGGCAACGCGGGATCTCAGATAGGTGTGCAGCTATCTAGAAACGGTATAGAGTCCGTTTTAGTAAATACATCTAATAAGGATCTCGACAAAAGTATCATTTCTGATGATATCAAGTGTTATCTTCTCGGCGATGACAATGAGACTGCTAGAGGTGCAGGTCACTCCAGAGATAATGCTAAGAGAATTTACAATGGAATGACTGAGAAGCTCATTAAGGATGGCATCTTTATTGAGTTTATCAACAGCAATGATGTTACTGTCGTAGGATGCTCTACTAGCGGCGGTACCGGTTCCGGTATAACACCAACGCTTGTTTATCAGCTTAAGCAGTTATTCCCCAATAAGGTATTCATAATTCTGGGTGTACTGCCTAGACTTACTGAATCACCTAATGCTCACTTTAACACATCAACGTTTGTAGATGAAGTAAATACTTTATCTAAGAATGGCTGCGAACTTACTTATATGATGTATGACCTTGAGAAGTTTAAGGACTATGCTTCAGATGATGCATATGCTAAGCTTGCAGAAGATATAGTCAAGGCATTCTCTATTATGAGAGGTGATATGTCATATATAACAACTCATGGCATGATAGATGAAAGAGATATGCTCACCATACTGTCAACACCAGGACTTATCAATATCTATCACAAGACTGATATAGATTTAAATAAGATACCTGAGGGAGGTGTACAAAAGATACTTGTAGATCAGATAAAGAAATCTCCTTGTGTAACTGTACAGAAAGACCATATGGTTAAATGGTTCGGCATATTCTTACTTCTTCCCGAAGACATCGAAGATGATGTAAGAAGAAACGATTTCGGTATTCTCGAAAATACTATAGGCAAGCCCTGGGATACATTTGTAAATCATGCAGTAACAGATAAGCCTAAGGGTGAGATTGCAGTAATAGCTTCTGGACTTTCATTCCCATATGACAGAATTGATACATCACTCGACATTGTTAAGACATACACAGATAATGTTAAAACAAAGTCATTTGATATTCATAGTGAACTCGATGGTGCAAAGCTTTTCGCTAAGAATGATTCTGTTGATATGATAATGGGTTCTAAGAAGAAAGTTACGGCTGAAGATATCAAGGATGTGGAAATACCCAGTTTCCTCGGTCTTGATTCTTAAATATATATTTTAGTAACAACAGGTGCGGTAACCAACACCTGTTGTTACTAATTATTCAAGGAGGTATTGTTGATGTTAGGTTACGATATGTTCAGTAGAAATAATGATGTATTTTCTATTGACAGAACAATGGATGTTCTCACAGAAGAGCATCGAATGAGCAAGAAGGTGAAATACTTCGATAAGATGCTCAATAACAAGAGTTTCTATGGTTATGTGTTTATAGGCTCTGATGGTCCTAAGCGCGAAAAGTTAAAGACGTTCTATAACACAATGACAACTATGGAAAACATCAAGGCTGTGTATGAAGTTCTTAGGGACAACAATGATTTTCCTAGAACTGCAGCTCCCGTTCTTTATAGTGTATGCTGTCTGGTGATAGACGAATGTAATAAGGTTGCAGATGATATCGATGCATCATATAGGAACGGAAATATGCGTCGTTCTGAAAAGGATGATAAGTATGACGAGATCGAGAGAAAGTTTGCATATGCCAAGAAGATAAACGACAATTATCTGAATGACATGGTTAAGCCTTTTGCAAAGAAACTCTCAAGAAAAACGGGGATACCCAGAGAAACATGTATTGACATTGCAAAGAGTGTTCCCGAAAAGGCATACATTGATAAGGACTCTGTCGGCGGATATATGAATATCATTACCGAAAATCTGTATACCAGTCTTGATGATGTTGACGATGATTTCGATGACATCGACTGGGAGACTTTCTTCAGAATGGTTATCGGTGAGCAGTATCTCAAGGATGTTGCTATGTATCTAACAGTAGAGGGTGCATCCAGAATTAAGAGAGACTGGAGAAATGCTGCAAGAATTGGTAAGATCTGGGATTCTCTGACGGTGTTTGCTCTTAATACTCTTGAAGATCTCACCGAGAACGACAGGGATCATGTACTTGGTCTGTATAAGAAGATAGTAGCTTCTATGAGCGGCGATAGTAAGAATGACCTCAGGGTTGATTTGACTAAGATTGACGAGGATGTCTTTCCGAATATTGCTAAGAGCGTTGAGAAATGCTATGGTAAGCTTAAGGAAGCTATTGATATCGCGAAGGGCAAGAAAGAAAGATTCAAGCAGGACGACGATCTTCCTACACTGAATTAATGTCATGAGATATTGGGACTTATCGGTTGATAAGTCCCAATATTTTTTTATATCGCAAAAACATACCCCTAATATCATTTGAACACAGATATGGTTCATGATACAATTTTTATTTTTTAAAGAAAGATGAGGAATAGAGATGAAAACTAATATTAGATTAATCAACAGATTTTTTTACACTGAAGACAATGCAATGGTACCAGCTTTCACGAACGAAATATCTGAGTTCACTGCTAAATCTAACAATGTAGAATTGGTTGCCGATACACTTATGTCTATGGGCGATGCCAAGAACGGACGTCAAGTTGCACTTGCTAAGATGATTACACCCAAGAATATTGCTGAGGATGCAACTGTAATTTATAAGCATATAAATAAGTATATTGAAAAGTATAAGTCTATCAATACAACATTTAGTCTTCTTGGCGAAAATGACGAAGATAGCGGCGATATGTATGTAGCTATTGCTATTCCATTCAATGGCAATATCAGCGAATTTAATGTAAGCGGTAATCGTGCAACTGTAATATCTGCACATTGCGTGATGACCCCTGCTATTAAGTTCAATGAGAATGATAGGCTTCTTTATGGAAAGATTTGCTACGTCATCATTAAGATAAATCCCACCGGCGAAGTTGAGGACACAGTTATTAAGTTTACTACAGTTTCTTCAAGATGGAATGAGGACAGAACATCTTGCTCTCAGACTGCTAGAAATATGGTCATGAACGTTCCTGTTCAGGCTATTACTGAGGTAAGTGAAGATGAGGAAGCATTTATTGTTCCTGCTATAGAGAGCACTAATATGTTCGAAGCACCTCTGAATAGTGAAGGTAAGTTTGTAACTCCTCCTATCAGATTCAATAATCTTTTCAAGATTCCCGTTGATAAGACGGTTAAGAATTTCTCTAATAATGGAGAATATAATAAGAAGCCTTTTTATACAAAGAAGCGCGATAATGACATAGTTACTAATTTCTTTTCAAATGATGCATATAATGAGAAGCCTATGAGCAAGAAATTCAAGGATGCAAAGAAGCGTTATAGCGAGTATGACGACGAATAATTAACAATAAACGCCCTATCATAGTAGATAGGGCGTTAATATTTTGAATTGGATATACTATCTATGTCAAGAAAGGGAGGTATTGCAATGAATGTCTTTATTATTAAATGTGGTGGTGAAAAGATGTTCGAGACTATTAGTTTTCGTCATGCTCTTGAATACTGTAAAGAGATAGACAAAATGTATGGCGAAAATTCGGCATCGATTTGGAAAGAAAATACTGATGATTTCAGCAGTACGCCTGTCCGTATGTCATCACACACAAACATTAATGACAATTCTATTACACACAAATGAGGAGGTATTTATAGTGGGAGCGCCATTAATTGAAGCACTACGCTCAGGAAAACACAAGCAACTTTTTACATCTAATGATGGGTTTGCTGTTTACTCAACAGGATTCCAATCACTGGATGCAATTAACGCATTTGCAATTCCATACACGCTACCAGATGGTACAATGCAAACAGATATTGCAAGAGGTGTCATTGGAGGCAGATTTATTACTATAATAGGAATGTCCGGCACAGGTAAATCTACTTTGGCTGATCAGATAGGCTGGAATATTGTTAAAGATTATCCCAATGGAGTTCTTATACATGTAGATGTAGAGCAGACTATGCTTCGTCATAGACTACTTGAATCTATAGGAATATTACCAGATGACCCTAATAATGAGAGGATAATCATAGACCAAGATAATACATACATAGAAGATGTATTAACTATGGTTAATGATATATGTATCTATAAAGACTCTCTCGGAGACCAAGCAAAATATGAAGCTGATGGTAAATGGTTTGGCAAAAAGACGGTAAAAATCTATGAGCCCACGGTAATTATAGTGGATAGTTTGCCATCATTTACATCATCTAGTGCTGATACGACATCACTCGATGGACAGATGACTACGAATAGAGATGTTGCCATGGTATCTCAATTCTATACTAAGCTTCTTAGTAAGATGAACAAATACAATGTTACTATAATAGCAACAAATCACATAAAACCTAAAATAATAGTGGATGTATATAATCCACCCCCATCTCAGTTAATGCTTCTTAGTAAGAGTGAAACATTACCTAGAGGACAAGCTCCTATATTTTATGCAACGAATATACTCAGACTATATGCATCTGGTAAGAGCTCGCTTATTAAGAAAGATGAGTATGGTTTTGATGGATTTGAAGTAACTGCAACTGCGGCTAAATCTAAGACTGCATTTGTAGGTGCTTCATGCAAACTTATATTCAGAGAAGATAAAGGATTTGACGAAGCATACACATTACTTGCAACAGCATATGATCATGACATAGTATGTGGTAGAAATCCTTACCTCTACATTAAAGGTGACGAAAATCATAAATTCTCTAAATCAAACTTTGGAGAAAAGTATGCATCTGATCCTGAATTCAGAGCAGCAATAATTAAAGCTATGGAACCCGTTATGCTTAGCAAGGTCTATGAGCGTATCAATAAAATAGAGAAACTCAGTGAGGACAATTCTAAGCTAAAAGTTGATGAAAATGGAAATGTCGTAGGTGATGATAATGACAGTTGATACTAGTGAATTCAATCAAAAGAGATCACCAGATATCAAAACGTGCGAGACATGCAAATGTCTCGCATGCCAATCTGGAAAAATGTTTAATAAAACTCCTTGTAATAAAGGAAAAAATTGTTCCATGTGCAATGGAAAAAGCCCTGTTAATGATTGCGCATCTTATAAATCTGGATTTTAAATAAATTATTAGGGAGGTAGCCAAATGCAACGAGCAGACTTAATCCGAAAACTGGATGAGCAAATACCTGATATAGCCTATTGCCATTCAATCACATCGATTTCTCCTGGTACTGAATGTAATGCTTCAAGAGCTATAATGCTTGCAAATAATCTGAAGCAGACACAGGTAATGGAGAACCCGGATTTTCCCAGAGTATTCTCTGGAATTGAAAACTCTTTTGGAAGACTCTGCAGAGGATATAAGAAAGTAGAAGGTAACTGGAGAGTTGTTAAACGTATACAGAAATATGCCGATGGTCATATATTTGCAATTGTCATGTTTAATGATGATACAAATACTCTCGATGTTATCGAAAATCCGTTTGCAGAAGATGGACCCGAAAGATTCGGCTATAAATATAACTACGATAATCTCGATAAACTCCATGAAGGTGATACTGTAGAAGATGGTACTATTCTGTACAAGACTAACTCATATGATGAGAATATGAATTATCGTATGGGCTTTAGCGCTAGAGTAGCATATAATACTTCTATATCTACTCTTGAAGATGGTATTATCATCCGTGAGAGTTTTGCTAATAGCAAACTCACTAATGAAGTATCGAGCTTTGTAGTGTCTATAAATGATAACGAAGTGCCTCTTCTTATACATCATTACGATGACTCTGATCATGCTATTCCTAAGATAGGTCAGTTAATCACAGGTACTAATCTTATGGCTATTAAGAAGATCAATAAAAGAAAGATAGCCTTTGATTTTACCAATACAGCGGTTACTCAGCCTGATAAAAACTGCGCTGTATATACAGTTGGTAAAAATTCTGTCATATATGATATTGATATTTATTATAATGACAAGAATGAATTCCCTGATAACTCCTTCTATAAGGAGCTTAATGTATATTATAAAGAGCAGTATGAATATTATTCACAGATATTTGATATCTGTGAAGAGTTCAAACAGAAGGGCTGCAAAAGGACATCTGGCGCTGACATTATGCACAAAAGAGCAAAAGACTTTATAAATGTGAATGATTCTGACTTTAAATGGAAAAATAAAGAAAGAGCATTCTCATATATTAACATCGTATTTCACTACATTAAAACCCTCTCATTGCATGAAGGGTATAAGATAGTCGGCAGATATGGCGACAAAGGCGTTATATCTGAAAGACGTAAAGATGCCGGTGAAATATTAACCAAGCATTTTGACCCAACTAATCCTAGAGATAAACTGATAGCAAAATATCTTGGTATAGAAGGGTCTCCCGAAATGAATATTAGTATAGTTCCTGATGCATGTATGTACTACGATGAAGATGGCAGATATGTAGATATTTGCCAGAATGCTGCAGCTGCATACAGACGTGAGGATACTGGACAGCTTACTGAAGTAGAAATAAACTTTATATCAGAAGAAATTGTTAAAGAAGCTAAGAGAAGATACGAAACCGATGGTCTCGATGAAGCATTTAATCTTCTCATGAGCTATGCTGAGCAATTCCCTGAAACTGAAGTTAGAGCCATTGCCAAAGAATGGGATATTGTATATGTGATCTCTAAGAAACTTTGGAAAGCTACTAAGAAGAATAAAGAAAGATTCGTTCAGGACATATTTAGAGACGGCTTTTATCTGCAGAAATTACCTACTGCAGATTGGCGGTTTGAGAGAATATGCAAACTGTACGATATGTATCCATTTATCAAAAGGAAGACAATGTATATCAATAAGTTTGGCATAAAGCATAAAGTTGTTAATCCTATGATAGTTGGTGAAAAATATTTCTTCATACTTAAGCAAAATTCCAATAAGAACTTTTCTGCAAGAAGCGTATCCAAAGTAAATAAACTCGGACTCCCCAGTAAGAGTTCTGATAAAAAGGAGTCCAGAACTAATACATCGGATACACCGATAAATAGAGGCGAAACTTATAATCTGCTTGCTGCAGTAGATGCAGCTACTCTTATGACAAGTGATATCTTTACAAAGAATTCACCTGTTGCAAGGCGCGATTTTAAGGATATTATAATTTCGCCAATAGACCCGTTTAAAGCTAAGCCTATGAAGATAAAACAGTCATATACTAATGTGAATGTGCTTAATCTTAAGGCTAGGCTTAAAATAATGGGTATAGGCTTTGATATTATTACAGACAGAAACTTAGCTCGTGCAGCACTCGATCAGTATAAAACATTTATGCGCTTCAAAGATATTACATTCTTTGATTATGGGTATAATAAAAAGTATTATGCATTTATGGTCAATAATTACAATAGACTTAAGAGCAGTAATAAATCATTTGAAGATACTTGGAATGAACTCATATCAATGGATGAATTTAATATGTTGGGTATTGATAGTGAAATTGTGAAAACGGTTCATGATGCATTTGAAGCATATTATGATAAGCCTGTTGAAGACGACAATACTACTGAAGAAAAGGCACCTGAACGAGAAGTTGTTGTTTTAAACGAGATACCCAATAAGTAATAATTACCAGCCAACGTTTAAATAACGTTGGCTGGTATTAAAAAGAAAGAAAGGAAGTGATTTTCATGAGCAAGTTTTTATTATTAACTAATGAAAGTATGCTTATAAAGATTACAGTAAATTTAGACCCCAATGCAATAGTCCATAATATGGATAGTATCAGTCATCCCGATGTTAATGATGAATATGATACGCCAGTGGGCAAATGCAAATGCTATGCATTTAATCGTACGTGGATTTATGCTACAGATAGGTATATCGTAGAAGTATCGCCCGATGATATAATTGCAGATGTTAAATGCCACTATGATGTAGATAGCGAAGAGTTCAAGCATTTTGCGCATATTCTTGTATATATTATACTTGGATATATTATAGGACGTAGTGAAGTTATATACAGAAATAAAGTTATGACATATTTGACAAGCATTTTGTTTGAAGAAGATGATGATTCTATTAATATAGATATGTATAATAGATTCATTAAAGTAGAGACTGAAATGGGAATAACTAAACACATTTCTGCACAAGATATTATATTTGAAAAGTATACGATGAGATACTCAAAGCATGATAGGCTTAATGATATATCCGTAATAGATATATCAGGGACTGAGTGCGATATACTCAGAAGGGGTATCAAAGCGTTTTATATTTGATATAAAGCCTATACGGGAACTCCCGTATAGGCTTCTTTTTTTGTTTGTATATTTTATTAGTGAATCAGGGAATAGCGGAGGATGATGCCCCTCCCCCTGAAGAGCAAACAAACAAATGTTGGAACACATTTGCTTGGCTGCGACGGAAATGCTGCGGCGTTAAAGTCGAAATCATGAGGTCCTGTGTAGTGATAAAGACTACATGGTTAACAGAGGTGATTTCGAATTTACTCCTTGCATACCAAACAAAGTAGCATGGATGTCGCAACCATATCAAACACATTTGTATCAATCAGCTACTATAGCAATACTGGGAAAGTATGGCAAGTGGTCAAGACCCTAGTGGGATACAATGATGCCAAGCAAATGTAATACCAAGTTTAGTTGAAATGTAGATTATACAATAGTTTATGTGTAACTATTGAGTATATAATCTATATGGAAATTAAACAAACAAGAATGATTACATTCACCTATCTGAATAATAACTTCGGTTACTATTCAGATAGGTTTTATTTTTTTGCTTCATTACCGACAAATCAGTAAAAGGACGTGATACCATTGTATAGAGACATAACCAAAAGATTCAAAGATAATGCAATAAATATTATTTTTCATCATATTAAAGATGTTTTAAATTGGGATGAGATTCAAAAATTCGCACCCAATAAATTATTTTTATATTCAGATAAGAAAAAATGCCAATTAGTATTAGCTCTCATGGATACCAGTACAATGGGTTTAAAATTTGGTATGGATAAAACAGAGCAACGTGCATTTGTTAAAAAGTATATGAAGAATTTAGGATTTCTTAGATCTTTACAATATATACAGGCATACAGAGAATTTCATTTAGTAAATATATTCAATCTGCTTCCGGATTATGATGATTTATTACGACAGGTTAAATATTCGACTAAGGATGCAATAGAAATAGCTAACCTAATAAATTTAGAATTTGCAAAAAATATATCACAAGAACTTGTTAATGATACTAATGAAGCATGTAATATGGCTATGTATTCGCCGCATGATGTTATAGATGATCAATCGGATGAATCCGAAGAATATAAAGAGAATATGGCTAATATAATAGCAATGACTATTACTGCAGATAGTCTTGCGGATGCAGTTGAAAGATTGCAATGCAATTACGCCAGATGCCATTCTAATTTAGAGTCGATACTATTTGATTTGCAGTCTTTAAATATAATTGCATTTGATCCTAGATATAAGAGATTTCAGAAAAATATGGATGAATGGAAATTATTATCTATTAAAAAATTTATAGCCAATATAAATAATGCGATAATGGATGAAATACAGAAAGCATCCAGAGTAGAATATAATGATAAATTTAGTCTAAATAAAGAATTAAAGATCAGAGAGCACATACATAATTTTGATATATTTGATGACAATGGATTCCATTTAGAATTCGAATTTTCATACGAAGATCCAATGATAATAAATATGTAGTATCTACGGATACTACATATTTTATTCCGTAACACGTTCTTTTTGATATGTATATTCTATAAGTAATAAAGAGCTTGATCTCGGTAAGAAAGGAAGGAAGAAATATGCTGGCGCTTATTGTTGTCGTAATTCTAGTGCTGCTATACCTAGCAGCAAAAATCAAAATCTTTGAGCAGAAGATCGCAATAGCGGTCTTAAAGGTCTTGCTCAAAGTAGCCATCCTGATCATTATCGTAATGATCATAAAGGGTGGCTAAAATTAGGCTCTCGCAAGAGAGCCTAATTTTTTATATATATTTCGAAAATCTATTCTTTTCTCCTGCTGATAATTCGACACCATATTTTTTTGCATATTTCTTGATATTTCTTGCTAATTCTTCTTCATGATCTTTATCGACATAATTAAAGAATTTAATAGCAAGTTTGACATGATTAGCATCCGGCATAGGATATTTCTTCATAGATGGTATACCAAAATCAGTTCTATCTTCTGCAGGTAATGTAGATTCTTTAGTTATATCTGACTTAAATTGTGTCATTGCTTTTTCTATCTTCATATTCATCTTAGCTTTATCATGCATATATCCTACTTTATCTTTCAATGTAACTTTTTCGCCTTCGGTATCACGCTTAAATGCTCTCATGGACGCAGATAACATAGAAGTACCTTTTATAATAAGAGGCTCGTTCTTAACTTGATTGATATAAACGAAGTTATATTTATTTCTATCACGTTCGTTATCAACAATTTGTATACCTTCGATTATATACAGATTGTTTTTATCTTCATGGCATATCTTAATAAGATAATCTACTGCATCGATATACATTTTAAATTCCCATGGATGTCCATTATGATTATCGTCTATCATTTTTCGAAGATTAGGAAACTTCTTATAAATCTTATCAAGTAATCCCATACCTGAAGAATCATAGTTCCCTTCAATGCCATCTAATTCAAACATATGTGCTTTATAATCACGCTCATATTTTTCTGCAAGGGTACTTTTACCAGAACCAGAATGCCCAGTAATAAATAAAATATTATGAGGTCCCGGTTTCCATTTGTCAAGATTATACTGCTTATCTTTACCATTTATAATAAGACTTTCATTAGCTGATGCTAATGCATATGATGGATCCATAAATGCAACTAAATCAGGATTATTATGAATAGCTTCAATAGCAGATTTTATTTCGGGAGATTCTATCGCAACTTTCATTTTAGGATTATTGATATATTTATTCATATTCTCTAAAGCTGCATCATCTATTTCAAATTTCTTATCTGTAAGATACTTAAAGAAATCTGTATAATCTTTATCAAGAATCTTGAAGTAATTTATACTAGGATTTTTATTCATTACTTCATCTTTAAGCTTTTCTTTTACCTTATCTACTTCCTGTATCTTATGATGCATATTTTCATCTGTCTTTATTTCTATCTCTAGATTATAGTTTGGTATATAAAAATCGGGTATGTATACATGTGCTTTACCCTCATACATATAGATGTAGTTATGAGGTGATGGACCCATAATGTCTTTAGCACTAAAGCCAAGGACTGTATCCATTATATATAAGAAGTCCTTTTCATAAGAACCAACATAGTCAACTTGACCGGATTTATTGCTAAATTTGTAAGTACCCGAAATGCCTTTATTCTTAAGCATCTTTCTCTGCATATTGGGATCGTTTAATAGATGCTCTTTGCCATATTTATCGATCATTCTTTGCTTGGCTATTCTAGTGTATTCTTGTTTGCACTTGGGGTTATTGCAAAATCTATTATATTTTCCATTGGATTCATTCCATGTAGTTTCATTACCACATTGAATACAGTGACCGCAAGTTTTGCCAGTTTCGCAAAAATATAAAAATCGCATATCACTGTATCCTTTAGGAATTAATGTTGGATGATGAACTTTAATATGCTTAGACCACCCAGACATTGATGAAAACTTCATATTACATTCAGGACATTTAAATGTCGTAATCTTCCGCATCAGTTATCATCTCTTTTCTTTAGTATTTTTATTCTTATCGTTAGATTTATTTTCTTCAACTGGCTGATTATATGCTTTCTTTATAAAAATTTCACAACTGTTTGCCCTTTCAGTGATGCATAAGCGCAAGCATTCGCTTAAACCTATTATTATATTAATATCTTGTGAAATTCTTTCTACACAAACCTTTTCGGCAGCTACTAATTCATCGTCCATTTTAATCTCAGAAAGTAATTTGCATCTTGCTTTATAATCTTCGGATAATTTACGTAATTCATCATTATTGGAATTTAATATCTTTACATATGATTTGAATTTTTTTATAAAATTAATCGCATTATCAAGACGCATCGTGTTACCTTCCAGTGTATATGTCTGCGGTTCTCCGCCTTCATTACCAAGTCCCTTATATTTATTGACAATATATTTTTTTACATCTGATAATGAGATATTAGATACTTCATTGTCAGGTACCAGTGATAATTTTCTAGCAATAGTTATATACGGTTTCTCTAAATAAGGACCACTAGCAGGTTTTTCATTTCCGACAGAATTTTTTAATATATTTTGTATTTCTTTCTTACGTTCATCTGTTAATGAAGACGTATCATGTATTTCACGTTCAATATCCGAGATGCTTCGCATGTTTGAGCTGTATTCTACAACAGTTTTATTTAGTTCGGAGCTTGCCTGTTGAATAAAATTATCATTATAATTATAATCTTTAAACTTCATTTTTAAATTTGGCTCTTTACCTTTCATAATTTTATCAAGTTCCGCTTCTAAATTAGCATTCTCGGACAATAATGAAGATATTGATACCCTAAAATCAGCAATATATCTCTTTATAAAATCTTCTATAGCTTTTACAAGTTCATTCATTACGCCACCGAATTCTTTTGCCATTTTAGACATAACGCCATCGTTTTTATCTTCTACATTTTTATTTTCGTCTCGCTTTTCAGCATTATTTTCTAAATCCGCTGATTTATCTGCGGCTTTAGTCATGTTATCAACAGCACTATCACCAGGTTTTTTAGCACTGTCAGTATCAGTACTGCCAGTACCGCTACTAGCAACTGTAGCATCTGTTGATTCTTCCATTACTGGACCAAATGTATATAATAAATCGTTCTCGTATATTATTGATTCCAGTATCATTTCTCTTTCTAGAAATTTTTCATCTAAATCAAGGAAATATTTTTCCATTATATCACCTACAATCATATTATGAAAATTAAATTATGGGAATGTTTTTAGAGGTATCTATATCAGCGTGATAATTATATATTTTAAATATAGAAAGGAAGTGGTTTTTATGACAGAGCTCGAAAAATATATCAATCGTGTATATGATAAACTTGCCAGCAAAGAATATCATATAGACACATTAGAGCAGTCTACACCAGAAATCGAAGAAAAATCAAAAATATACCTGAATTACCTTAAGCAAAATATCAATAACAATGCAGCATCAATTGATAAGCAGACCGTACTTAAGTATATAATAATCCAACTGGATTATTATACATTTTCAAGTACCGGAAATGTATTCATATCCGATTCAGATTATGATGATGCTGTTGCAATATTAAGGTATCTCGGTATAGACGCACCGACAACAAATACCTTCGAACCCAAATCTATGTCTTGGCCTATAAAGCAGCACACTGCACCGCAAATGGTCGGATCTGTTTCCAAAGTATTTGATTTGCAAGATGTAAAGAAATTTATATCAGATGAATGCAACAATACATTTGGTACAACTAGTGTTATATTTGCACCTAAATATGATGGAGTTGGCGTATGCTTAGAGTATGATCCTAATAAAATCGAGATAGTGTCAGCACTTACTCGCAAGGATGGTATGTCTGGTCAGGAATTGATAAAACTCATTCGTAACTGCAAGAATTACAATGATATTTTGTATAAGGCTACTCAAGAATTTGGTACTGATAAAGGATTCATAAAGTGTGAAATCGTGCTTGCACAATCAGACTTTAATGAACTGATAAAGGAGAAGCCATATAAAAACAGGCGCAATGGTGTATCCGGATTAATCAATACGCCATCGAATATCGAGTATGCAAAATATCTAACTGTAATTCCTTTGGTCTATGGAACTCAGAAGAAAACAAAAATGTCATATAATTACATGCCGCCTAATAGCATAAATGTATTATATGACGATATACGCAAAAAGCCTCAATTGATTGACGAATTTATAGAGACAATTTTAAGATCTACTCATAACTCATCATTTGAATATCGCACGGATGGTGTAGTTATATTTATATCTAATATGCATCTGCAATACCCTAATGTGATGGAGCATTCCATTGCATTTAAGACTAATTCTAAAGTAGCAACCACTACTATAGTTAATGGCTATATATCTATCGGTAGAAGTGGTAAAGCTACACCTATGATAAAGGTACAGCCATGCGATTTAAATGAAACGGTTGTTACCGACATATCATTGTCAAACTTCAATAAAGTTAAGAAGCTCGATCTACATGAAAATGACACCATAGTAGTAGAGTCTTCTGGCGACGTAATTCCAATGGTAAAGGAAGTGGTTAAACAGGGCTCTGCGATAGAACTGACATTCGATCTCAAATGTCCAATATGCGGATATAATTTGGTTCCATATGTTGCAGGTAATGGCATAACTGAGTATGAATGCAGAAACCAATCATGCCCTAGATTAATATCCGGAAAAATAACAAATTTCTTAGATAAGCTCGGAGCAAAAAATATAAGCGATCAGACTATACTGAATATTTATGAGAGCTTAAATCTGAGAGATATAATTGATTTTCTGGATACTGACAAATATAAGTCTGAGCTAATGGCATTACCCGAATGGGGAGCACAATCTGCGAATAATTTCTGTAATGAAATTGAGCGGATTAAAAATAAACCAATTACTCATGGTGAATTCTTGGGCGCGCTTGGTATTCCCGGTATATCCACAAAGAAATGTAAAACACTCTTTTCAGAAGTGGATTATGATAATTTCATGAAATTAGTCCATATGGGTAAATATGATAAAGCAGATGAAGCTTTATACGATGTAAAAGGCTTTTCTGTAAAATCTATAAACACATTTATGGACTTTATCAAAAATAATATTAGCGTAATCGACAAATTATCAGAAGTCTTTAATCTTGTAAAGGATAAAAGGAGTGATGCTAATATAGTATTTACAGGATTTAGAGATGCTGATATGGAAGAATACGCTAGTAAGAAAGGTGTTGATATTAGCGATAATATAAATGCTCAAACCATAGCTGTAATATCAGCTAACAAAAATAGTGGCAAAACTAAAAAGGCAATCGAAAGGAACATTCCGGTATTCGATGCATATAGTGCGCCACTAACAGAAGTAATCGACTATATAGTTACCAACCTCGCTTGAGGTTGGTAACTTGTCTATGAAAGTGAGGTTAAATAATGGTCAATAAACAAAAACAATTCCTTGAAGAAGCACATGAAATAATCTCGGATTTGATTGAGTTGCGAATCCGAGAACTCTTAGAAGCCGCAATCGATTATGGTTTTACAGTTGATTATGACGAAATGCTCGCGAAGCTGTCATATTTGGATTTCGTATTACACGATAATTTTAATACATATGATCGTGTGCTACCGAATGAAAACAGTCTTAATACAGCATGTCATACAGCTGAAACCAAAATAAAGGCTGAAATAACAGGCAGTCAAATGATGTATAAGAATCCACAAAATGCTATTTTTAATATGCATATTCTATAAGTAGAGGGTATCAAAGGGATATTTCCCATTTGTACACACAGAAAGGAAGATAAATATGATTAACGAAAACAACAATTTGTTTGCGACCCAGACTTTTATTCCCGGGCAGGTCTGGTTTTTCACCATCGATACACAGTTAATTGATGGTGGTTATGTTAAGCATAGACCTTATCTGATAGTCGCTGCAAACAATCGGAGGGTGACAATTCTCAAGATGACCAGACATGGAGAAAGGTCATCCAATTGGATCTATGAATATATACCTCACACGGAATCGGAACGTATCATTTTAGATACGCCGATTACAGTAGATATAAAATTCATAACCAAGAAGGACTATGCGTTCACGTTCTCGAACGCGATGTTCAAGGACATACACTCAAAATTCATTGCAGCAATGATATATCAGTCATTCGCAATGGATGACGAGTATGTTGAAATGGTGAACGACGCAATAGAGAATCACGAAGAAACTCTCATGTCGTTCTCACCATACAAGATGCGTTTCAATAGTGATTATGGCGAATTATCAACTATTGAATGCGACGGAGATGCAGATGAGAATGCAAGTGACGAAGATGAAGATGAAACCGCCGATAATACAAATGATAACACAAGCGCTGTGATTGAGCCTCCTGAACCTGAAAAAGAACTCTCAGAGCCTGCACCAAAGACAGCAAAATCTACCAAATCTACCGAGCCCGAACCAGTAACAGAGACGCCGAAAAGAATTTATGTTAAAGGCGGCAAAGCACCTACGGCAAGAGATCTAATAATCCCCGGATTATATGATTTAAAGCCGGACAAGATTTACGGTGCCGCTGCAAAATTTAACATCAGTTCGACTGCTGTTAAGTTGGAGCTCGGCAAGTGCTTGCAGAGTGGTGATCTGATGTATATAAATGGCAATTATAAAGCTTCATTAAAATCGGATTTAATTGCCAATATGCATAAGGAAGCTGTCATCGAGGATAGCAAAATCTTCGGTGCAGCAAATACCGCAAAAATGTGGGGTATTACCGTCGGTACGATTTACCACTATAGAGCACAATCCAGGAAAGAATAAGCGGTATCTCCCACATAATAAGATGGAAAATATAGTGCGGCTACAACCGCACTATATTTTTTGTTTAAATAACGAAAAGTGTGTCATTGGAGCCTAAACGGTCATCCAATGACAGGTGCTTATTCGAATATATCGCACAGACCTAGGTGGTCCCACTTGTGGTAGAAGATGCCAGAATCGGACTGGCGACTCGCGGTCCCAAACCGCGTATTTTACCACTAAACTAATCATCTATTAACTACCGAGGAATGGATTAAAAATATGTTTACCCTTTCGGGTCTGGTTTTTAATGTTTTTCATTAGATCTTGGGGAGCCAGCAACCTCACTAACCCTAATTTTTTACATGGTAAAGGTTCCCATGAGCATATAAAAATGCTTGGTCCCGGATATCGAACTTGAATCGATACGGATGTTACTCCGAGGGATTTTCGTACCACTATATCTTTCGATACCTATTATAAATAATAGTTTGCAGTCTGGAACTAATCTTCATCCGTTCTGGACGGGGCGTGTAAGTTCTCTACGCACTCACATAAAGTGATTGGCACGGTATTACCATTGGGAAAGGCTTCACCGTTTAGCGCCCATTCATCATAGATATTCCTATCTATATGCTCATGCCCACCATAAAAATATGGCTTTGATGATTTGCCCAAATTCTATATCATCAAAATTACTGGATTTCTATCTGCAAGTCCCTTGTGTCTGCCAATTCCACCAATCCGGGATATTATGTAATACCTTAATGTTGTTTTTATATTATTTTTTATTGTATCGAAAAATATAGGTCATCCGGAGATGACCTATATAAATTTATGTATTTTCATTATCAGTTTTTGTACAAGGATAGACACTCTTATCGGAAGTAACATCCTTTACAATATCAGCTATTATCATATGCTTATTGCTATGATAATCAGACAGATCATCATTAAAGAACGATATAATAGTTCTACCGAATATTGCATAATCAACGTTTGATCCATCGGGAGCTACTACTGTTTCGATTTTATCAAATAGAGGATTTCCCTCAAATGCGTCACGCCAAACCTGAGAGTTATCCTCATTAGTGGGTGCAGTATAATCGAATGTGATTTTAAGAGTAACATTACCAAAAATTATTTCATTATAAAGTATCTTTTTCAGAGCCATGAGCTTGTTATAATTTGTCGAAGTTATAGTAGCCTTGCATATAGATTCAGAAACAAATGAAATAGACGATACACTAACTTCAGGATCAAATTTAAACAGATTATAAAGTTCGCTAAGATATGTCCCCCAAGGAGCTTCAAGAGAAGTCTTTTTACTTGGAATAGTTCTCTTTACCTTTCTAGTATGAGAAGTTAAATGTGTTACCTTTTGCGTTGCCATATTATCATTCCTTGCCTATTAATATAAATTACGCTATTATACTTGGCTTCGGCACCCAGATTCGAACTGGGACTAATAGAGTCAAGGTCTATCGTGCTGACCGGTTGCACTATGCCGAAATGTGGTGGATCATATGAGGCTCGAACTCATGACATCGAAATTAAAAGTTTCGCACTCTACCTACTGAGTTAATGATCCATATTGTGAATTGCTTTTCCTACTGAGCTAATGGGTCAGCACAATAATAATGAAATGTTTTTACTTGTATAAAAATAAATTATAACTTCATATTCAACGATTATCTTAATATTTTTATAGAAATGAGGTACACTAATGGATTTAAGAATTTGTAATAAATGTAAAACTTTAATAGGATATGAAGATGGCAAACCTGCATCAAATTGTTGCTGCGAATCAGGTATCCCAACAGATGTATGGGATTGTGATGAAGAAATATATCCTAGTTTAAAAGCACTATGGAATAAAGGCTATGTGACTACTAATTCATGTGCTGGACACTGTTATACATGGTTCCGTTCAATAAGTGGTACTAATAAATATACTAAAGTAAATCCTAAAATTGATTGGGGTACGTACATTTTATTAGAGGGAACTATTCATGTAAAAAATTTAGACAAATACAAATATGGCCATGCATATATAAAAATGGAAAACAGTGATAGTTTAATAATAGAAGATATGAAAAATTTGGGAATAAATATCCCGGATAAATATAGTATTGATCTCAATGATGAATATGTAGAAGAATACATTATAATAGAGACATCAATGGGACAGACTAGAGAAGATGTTTTTAACTTAATAAAGCATAGTATAAACAGAATATCATATGCTATAAGAATAGATTATCCGGATAATATAGATAATCTATCTTATTTACAAAAGCATATGTTACTTCTTGAATATCGTTATGATTTTGAAAAACTCGTAGATTTATTACCCGAAAATAAATGATATTATACCGGAGATTTTATTCTCCGGTATAATAACCGCAATTTGATTTTTTTTGATATGTATATTATATAGATAGTAGAAGATGCCAAACGGGTATCCTCAATAGTAGAAAGGAAGGTAATACCATGTTAAACAAGTCATTTATAACCCCAATATTCGAGGTAGTTGTGTCGGCGGCTATGCTGACAGCTCACGCTGTTGTTGAAAGGAAATGGAATTTCGAGAAGCACAATAAGGTTACAAACTTCTTTGTGACCGGCGCACTCTCCAAGGATGAGATGTGCATCCGCCGGAAAATCGCCGCAGTGCTCTGTGCCATCGGCATAGTAACTGACACCGTATCTGCGATCGTGTACAAAATACGCGATCACAAGATACGTAACCAGTATGACTTCGACGAAATCTGCACACGAGCAGTTGATGCTTCGGATGTGCCAGATTTCGTCAAGGAGGCGTACAAAGCTTCCTAACAAAAGAAAATAATGGCGGAGTTCATCTCCGCCATTATTTTTTTGCTTATATATTTTATTTTTGCAAAGAACTCGGTTATAACCGAAAATTTAGAAAGTGAGGAAGATACAATGAATGCAACAAAAAAGAATTTCATACCTACTGATTCTCAACAGAGAGACCTACTGTTGAAGATTCAGAAGTCAGTATGCGAATCAGATTTTATGGATAAGTTTAGATTTAATCTGATTCCGGAAACATTCGATATATTTACAGTAGTTATCGAGTTCATGGAAGGAATTCATTCAATTCTGATAAAGAATGATATTACTACAGTAAATATCGGCGACTTGATAATTATCGAGAAGACGTTTAGAGAAAAGCGTACATCAGAAAAGTCCGGTAATATTAACTGTAAGATGACTCTCGGTACAGTAGGTGAAGATGTCGCAAATAATGGTGCATCTGCATTTACAGATTCTGCGGAAGATGATATCGAACTTAGAAAGACGATGCTTGCGGCATCAGCGCTTGCCGTAAAGGAACTCGAAGATTATAATGTAAGAGGTATAAAGCCTGAAGATGTATACCATATGGTAATAGCTTTCTTTACATATATGATTTCGACAACTATGGAGATAGCTAATAACGATAGTATATCACCGGAAGACTTTAAACTCGACATAGGCGTATCCGAATTGTCATACTTTAGGGTTAGATATGCCATTAAGAAGAATAAACCAGTAATTGCGTTTAATCCCGGACCCAAACTTAAGACTACAGTAAAGTCTGACTCGTTTACAGAGTAATAAATAATTCTAATCAGAAAAATATGAATAAGGCGGATTGATTTCCGTCTTATTCATATATTTTTTGGGAGGTACTTTTAGCATGAAAGGCATGTTACACACTATCGAAAATCCGTATGAAAAAGACTTCAATATGGACTTTATAACAGCCGCTAATGATTATTCATTAACAGATTTAGTTATAATGATTATGAAAGATACCGAGATAATTAAAAATATTCATATAGAGTCATATGAAATAGATGATAACTATGATGAGATAGACTACAGATGGCATGATGTTAATATTAATCTCAAGCGTAAAGATCCATATGACATGAATGTACCCAATTATAAATATATGATAGAATCATATTACTCGAAGATAACGTTTACTATCAGAATAGAAACCAATATCAATACCAGAGTAATTAAGAAATCTATCCTTATACCGAAGCTTACTGATGATGGATATTTCATTATCAATAATAAGAAAGCCAGAGCAATCTGGCAGCTTGTCGAAGCCTCCGTGTATACACAGAGAGGTAAAATAACTCTTAAAAGTAGAATGCCAATTATAATGTATAAGACAGTTACCAAAGATATGGTCGATACAGAAGGCAATAGCTACTCATTTAAGCCTTACTCATATGCAATGGATGCAACTAATAAAAAGAGGTCATCTGCTGTAAAGAGTACAAAGAGAGTCAATAACAAGTTTATCAATCCATTTATAATTTTCTCTGCTAAAATGGGTCTCAGACAGGCACTGAAATTTATGTGTATAGATGAGCTTGTATCTATATATAAAGTCGACGAAATAGATGAGCATGATAGATATGCATTTATACCTCTGAATGATATGTTTATAAGAGTCGATAAAATAGCTCTTGAAAATGAACTGCTGTGCAGCTTAGTAGGTATGCTTGCATTATTACAAAGCTCTGAATTTCCTGTTACATGGGATAATTTAGACAACAGAGACTACTGGATATCTAGAATAGGTATAGTAGGCTCTAAGCATGACAATAAAGCTCTTTCAGATTTCAAGAATAAGGGGTATACAACCCTTATGATGATAGAAAGACTTCTTGACAATATGACTATTAGAAACCTTAGATTACCTGATGGATATAAAGGAAATGTATACGAGGTTCTGAGATGGATGATAGTTGACTTTGACGAACTTAAGATGAAAGACAATATAGACATAAACAACAAGCGTGTTAGAAAGAATGAATACATCGTTAAGTCTACACTTGGCAGAAAGATAAATGATAATATCAATAGAGTAATTACGCATAGATCTGAGTCTAGGCAAAATACTATAGATACTCTATTGGAGATTTTTAATTTCCCAGATAATATCATACTTAATGGCATGAGAATAATCAATGACCTTATTAAATCTGAAGATATAACTAATGATTTTACTATTATAGAAGACCTTGCATATTCTTCTAAGGGGCCCGAAGCTCTTGGTGATGATTCTTCTAAGAATGTAATGGTTAAGCTTAGAGATGTTCACCCGTCATTCATGGGTAAAATAGATTGTGAAGTTATCTCTAATTCAGATATAGGCATGACAGGTTCATTTGTGCCATATGTAAAGACATACGACGGATTCTATTTCGATCCAAATAAAGAACCCGATGGACACTTATATGAGACATTATCAGAATTTAAAGACATAATGGTTAAGCCGGATAATAGTACAGTTATTAATTTCACTACAGGAGAAATATTAGATTTGCCAAATCTCGATTTTAGCGATAAAGATAAATTCAATGAATCGATAAAAAATAGAGATGAAAAATTTGGTATAATCTATGAGCCCATTGAGATAGTCGAGCATGTAGATGAAAAAGTCATAAAGGAGGATTAGGAGATGTCTTTAATAGCCAATGCCAAGAAGATGACAGAAATGAAACAGGATAAGCATATCAAGCGTAGTATAATAACTAATGCACTTGATAATGATCCTGTTAATGACATTAACTATACTGAAATACGTGTAGACAGAGAGAGTATAAACAATTTCTTTAGACAAGATAAGAAAATCGATTTAGACTCGATACTCAGAGATATAAATGCATGGCACGATTTCTATCAGTGCTGCATTTATTATATGATGTATGGCGTTTCTGATGAATCCATGAGATACAGAACAGTCATTATCTATAAGAGTACAGATGAATCATTCAAGCCGATGAGAATATCGGTTATCAAACTCACATTCAATGTAGTACTATTCTATGCATTAGTAAAACTCGATAGTACAGATATTATTACTAATGATACCATAGTATATAAGCCTTATGAACTTACTGCAAATTACATACGTGATTTCATAAATAAGTATGTGGTGTATGCAGAAGGTGTTAGCAAGTATGATAAGTGCAAGATAATAGATGATACTTGCTACCATTTTGTATCACTCGCTAATGCGTTTGATGATATCATAGGAATAGGTCTTTCTATAAGAACATTTTATGATGTTATGAAGAGAGAGCCTGAACTCAGAGATGCTCTTCGTGAACCCATTGACGCAACTCTGCAACCTAAGGAGATTGAAGAGCAAATTGCATCACATGTTAAGAAAATAGCTAAAGCACTATCTGAGTCTAATAACGAAATCCAGACATTGTTTAAATCCGGTAATATCATTTCTAACGGACAGGTTGGTGAAGTATCTGTAGCAGTTGGATTTAAATCCGATTTGGATGATAATACTATACCGGTTCCTTCTATGAATAATATAATGATAACCGGTTTGACGAATCCGTCTGATAAATATATAGACTCAGTAGGTGGTCGTAAAGCAGCTATCAATTCTAAGCTTGGAATATCCAAACCTGGCGCTATATCTAAGATGATGAATGCTAATGCTGGTGATTTCACATTAAGACAGAATATGGAAATGTGCAATACCGCAACATTCTTAAACTTTGAAGTTAAAAATGAAGCTTATCTTAAGGGTATCGAAGGTCATTGGTATTATGACGAAAACAATGAGCTTAAAACTGTCAGACCTACGGATACGCACTTAATAGGTACTGTGATAAAAAAGCGCTCACCTATCACATGTATGTGTGGTGGAACAGAAACGTGTAGATATTGCTATCCTAAGATACTTACAGAATCGAATTCTATGTATTCTTCTATAGGCGCCATATCCGCATTGGTAATGGGCGAACCTTTAGGCCAGATGATGCTATCTACAAAGCACTTTAATGGTACAAATTCTACATATATCAAATTTACCGATGACTTCTATAATGATTTTGAGATGAATTTGTCTGATATACATCTTAGACAAACTGACTCTGACATGACATTCATACAAATTCCTGAAATCATTAAGGGCGATCCTGAAGATGAATGTGCAGAATATAAATGTACGTTCTTCAATGTACTTGATAAAAATATGAATCTTCTCTATACAGTACAGGAAGAAAATGGTGCTAATATTTATCTCATAGGTATAATGGATTCTATACTCAGAACTCATAAGCCTAAAGATAGATTATCACTCACAGTTAATATATATGATGATGGAATTACCGAAACTGAAGAACCTCTATTCATGATAGAGGTGGTATCAGCACAGGTAAACGATGCGGCTAATAAAGTATCCAAACTTCTTAAGACCAAGGACAAATGTGGATGTAATACATATGAGAAATTACTCTATGCTCTTATAGATACATATCTCGGAGCTGGTCTTGAGATGAACTTTGGACATTTCGAAATGATGATTAGGTCTCTCATAAGAAAAGACTCTAACGATTTCGAATATCCTGATTTTACAGAGAACGGAAACCCGATGGATTATAGGATTCTGTCATTGGCGGAATCACTGTACAGGTCTCCTTCTCCTGCAATATCTCTCAGAACTTCTAATCTTAAGAGACAGCTTATTGATGCAGACTTATATGGCAATAATAAAATTAAGCCTAGTCATCTTGATATATTCTTTGCAGAAAACCCATATGATGTATTACCTGCAATATTCTTATCAGATGAAGATACTGAAGAGTCTGAGTAGAAAATTGATATCTCCCGAGAAATCGGGAGATATTTTTTTGCTTATAATTTTAAACGGAGTTGCGTACAATTATATATAATATTTTTGATTAAATTTATAAGGAGGCTTTTGCCATGAAAACGCCCATAAGAACAGAAAAAATCCAACATTTCGTAGTAAACATGAACGACATCATTAAACTGGCATACAGAGAGTTTGGTAAGATGTCTAAAACACATGAGAAATCGCGTATAAGTTATGTGAACAGTCATGTTCATGTAGTTGACGCACCTAAGAACGAAAACGACCTATCGGAATATAGAAAGAGGGTTAGTAATTTACGATGAAAAAAATTCGAGAAACCCTTACAGGCATGGTATTTGAAGATTATAATGCAGGTGATATACCTCTGCTAGAGAGGTATACATCTGTATTTGACAAAGTAACACATAAGGATATACCTACTGCGGGGTTTATATTAGACAATGAATTTGCTACATATAAAATGAGCGAGCCATATATAAGGTCTCTTACAGCAGGTACGACATATGGGGACTTTGAAATAGAGAAGATTCCGATGTCACTTGGTACACCGACTGAGCCTTATAAAAGTAGCATAAGACTTCAGAAAAATCAGAAACCTGTATCTGAGAAAATGCTGTCTGGCGGAAATCAGATATTTTTGAATATACCAACTGCTACTGGTAAAACTATCTTAGCTGTAGATATGATAGCAAAACTTCAGGTAAAGACTATAGTCATATGCTTTAAAAAGAAGATACTTCAGCAGTGGTATGAAACATTCAGAGACAAAACCACAATAGACATTAATAGAGTAACAATAATAAATTCATCACAATATTTTTACGACGTAATAAGCGGAGATATAGACGTTGATATGACTGATATATGGTTAGTTACTCCTAGTATGATATCTTTATTCTGTAATACGAATGGATGGGATATGCTGACCGAACTATTCTCATTTATGGGAATAGGCTTTAAGGTTATTGATGAAGCGCATAGGTGTTTTGGTGCCACTATTAAGATAAATGCTTACACCAGTGTGCGCACTTTATATCTAAGTGCAGACTATAATCAGGCTAATAAATATATCAGGAGGATGTTCTTCAACGCTCTGCATAATGCCACTGTTATAAGATATGATGAAGAAACAATGCAAGACTTAAAACATATCACATGCGTAGAGTATGAATACAACACAAATCCATCTGATACAGACATTCTGAAGATAACAAATGTAAATAGACGTAATAAATATCACTGGGATCACTTTGAATATACTAAGTACATGATGGAAAATGGAGAAGCATTAAATCATGTAAATAAGATTATCCAGGAGATAATTAAGTCTGAATCAGAAATAGCAAATGCCGGCGAAAAACCATACAAAATATTGGTAATGACTAACATGATAGATTATGTGGATATCATATATAACGAGCTTAAGAAAAATTATCCAGAAAGGCTAGTTACCAGATATCATACTAAAATACCAAAAGATGAGTTAGCTTCCTATACAGATGGCGATATTATTGTTTCCACATACCAAGCATTCGGAGAAGGTGTTGATGTAGTCACACCTTGTATTAGACATGTTATTTCTATGAATCCGGTAGACGTAATAATGGCTAATCAATCAGCGGGTAGATGCAGGCCTATAGATGGTCTTGAATCTTTCTATTGGATGCTCGTGGATAATGGTTTTGAATTCTGTAGAAACAATGAAGCTAGATCTGTTAGATATCTCGCCACTGCTAAGATAGGAAAGATAACTAGAATAGAGGCATAAAATGGTCACAATATTGAGGACTTTAATTGCACTCAAAGAGTTAAAACTGTATTCGGCATGCTCTAGATTTAATAGTCCTCAGACTGACATTGGACAAGGATTTGTGCATACTGACTTTACAGTTAAACTATCATTTATACACACCCCTACAAAAGAAAAATTCAGAATTACACCAAATAATCATTATTCTATTACTCATACATTGGAGACTGCCGTCAATTGGTACTATGACCCGACAAAGAATGACATGTTTTTTACCGAAGACGGCATGCTCCAATTTAATTATGACTATGGTAATCTTTACGTGAATGATTCATCTGATGATGGCAATCATATAGAGATAAGACCTACTGTGGATTACTCGAATTCTGAGCGTGGAAGAGAGGGTGCTGTAATTTATATTAATAATACAGATACCCAGACTGTAATTGCCCGTCAAGAACTAGAAGCAATATTTGTAGTACTAAGAGGGTTTTCGTTTCAAAACGAGTCAATATTACTATTGCATGAACTTGATAGAGCTGTGGATAAGTTTATAGCTGATGGAGGTAAAATAAACAATGAAACCAACGGACAACTTTATTATATCTGACGATGGTCATATCTATATAGGTATACCATACGATAAGAAAATAACTAATTACGATTTCTCGTATGCATATATCATCAATGATATATTCTATCCATACAGAGGGGAATATAAGGCTAAGAAATCAGTACTCCCGGGAATTTATTCTAAAGGAGAGAAAGATATTCTTATAGAGCCTAATAAAGATGAAATACCCGCATATACTGTATCTACTCATATGGCTAAAATAGATAGTGATGCCATATATGATGGGATACTTGCTAGAGAAGATGAATTCCAGATATATTCTGATGGCAAGAACGCGTATATACCTGATATCTCTATTAATGATGACCCGTTTAAGAGAGCACTGAAAGAGGCTATAATAGCTAAAGGTATAGATATAGATAGTATTAAAGACAGATTCTCAGATAGAAATGCTGTATTCAATTTCAAGAGTGTGATGAAAGGCGACAATAAAGTATCTACACTCATATTCGAAAGAGGATGTGAAGCATTTGGTCTGGGATATTGCATAGTACTATATGACAAGGACAATAACAACATCATAGGTCATCCTATTAATACAGAGATAACAGAAAATAAGATAAACACAATACGAAAGCAAACAGGAATAGTTCCATCAGGGATACCTGATGGATACAATATTATTGTATCGTGTGACGATAAGGTCGAAGTAAGAGGAGATTTGTAATGAAAATCAAATTACTCGAATTAAACAATTTTGCTGCAATATATGTCGGTCTGAGGCGGGAACGCCTCAGACTCGACTTTTCTAATTTTACAAATATAATCACTATAATGATAGGTGAGATGGGTACAGGTAAAACTACTATATTATCTCAATTACATCCATGGTCTAGCATAGGTGTTTTAGATGAAAGGAATTCAGACCAACTTATACGTACCGGTAAAGATGGCTCTAAGCATATTGTTTTTGTAGATGGAAATGATGAATTTGATATTTTGCATAAATATACATGGAATAAAGATCATCACTCAACTAAATCATTTTTTAAATACAATGGGGATGAATTGAATCCCAATGGTAATGTATCATCATTCAAAGATATTGTATTAAAGATGATGGGTGTTGACCAATCATATCTTAGAATTACAAGACTGGGTCCCAATGTATCTAATCTAATAGATATGCCATGGAACCAGCGTAAATCATATGTTGCTTCTATGATAGAGAGTGTAGATATATATACTAACATATTAGCTGAGATACGCAATATGATAAAAACTTGCGATGCAGAGTTATCTACTCTTACTAAGCAAGTTATGGACATATCTGATCAAGAACTCGATATGATGCGTGCTGAAATGTATGACTTAGATAAAACCCTTGAGAAAGAATCTAAGGCTGTACTTAATATGTATGCTGATATACAACAACTATCATCTGACAATAACTCAATAAAGGGTAAATATGAAGATGATATGCAAGCTATGATTAATAAATTAGATAAGCGGATATCCACCAATTCGGATAAAAGAGATAGCTTAAGTGATAAAATTAAAGAATTGGATAAAGGCATAGAGATAAATCAAGTAATGATGGATGTCGGGAAATATTCAGCTAATATAGATACAATGAAATCTAATAGGGTATTACTTGAAAATAGAGCCAATGAACTTACTACAGAAATAACACAGTTGGAAAACAAAAAATTGGTTACGGTGGATTCATCTTATATTGATGGATTAGTCAAAAACTATGAAGATATGGCTGCTAAGATTGAGTATTATAATGATACACTTAAAAACTATGAGCCCAAACTATCTTCTGCTGAAATAAATGTAGTATTATCAGATATACGCACTTTAGATGAATCAATATATACAGTAAAGACATATAATAGACAAATAATAGAAAGCATTATAAAAAATAAAAATGGGTCTACTAATTATGCCAAAAATCAGGCAGCAAAATTACAAGACAGAATAATTCATCTAAAGAGGCAAATTGCTAATCTTAGATTTCTTGATGGTTATAGCGTTAGTGAAGATTTGCCAACTATGACTAATCCAACTTGTTTAGAGTGTCCTTATTATAAGACACATCCAAATGTAGTTAAAGGTAATAATGGTAGTAAATCTGAAGATAAAATACGACAGAAACAACAGGAGATTGAAGAGTGCCAGAATCAAATCGATGTTTTTGATGATTACGCAGTCGTGAAATCTAAAATAGACCATTGTACTAAATTATTCTTTGATATTAAAACCAAGGTACAAAAATTGGGTGCATTAAAGATTGACAGTATAGATTTAATATTATTGACGGCAAATCCTATATGGTATGATTATGACAAAATTATACAAGAATTAGAATTGGCAGTTAATTATATTGACAAGAATAATCTCCAATGCAAACTAGTAGAACTTGGTAATGAGATTAATAGATACAAAGGTCTAAATATGGATGAAATTGTAAACCAATTACGGGATAGAAATAATGAGCTCATAGATACTAAAGCTGCTATTAAAGAATGTGATGATACTATAGATGAATGTAATTCTAATATACAGCGTTTAAATGAAACTATAAATGATTATCAAAATCTCAATGAATTAAAACAAGAGCTCGATATATTAAATAATCTCATATCAAATGACAACGAAAGTCTGAGTAAATTAGAATCTGATATGAGTACACTAAATTCTAACATGCATGAATTAAGTCAACTACAGGAAAGATTTAATATTGTGCAGTCAAATTATAATACTGATAAAGCTAAACTGGAGCAACTATCCCATAGAATAAAAATAATAGAAGAAAGTAAGAAACAGATAAATGATCTACAAGAAAAGAAATATGTCTATGAGCTTATAAAGGAGGCTTCATCTCCTCAGACAGGAATACCTCTATTATATGTGCAGATGTTTCTTAATGACTGCATATCCATTACAAATCAACTCATATCTATGGTATTAGATGAGTCAGTAGAGATAATGGGACTTGATTTATCTAAACCTGATATGAAAATACCATATAGAAAAAATGGTGAAATAATGGAAGATGTTAAGAGTGCTTCTCAAGGGGAAAGAGCTGCTATATCTTTGGCATTGTCATTTGCGTTTATGCATAAATGTTTATCTATGAATAAAGGTAGTTATAACTATAACATACTTTTACTGGATGAGATTGATGCACCATTCGATTCATCTGCTAGAGATAAATGCATCCAGATATTGGCTCAACAGATAAAAGTAAACAATGTCGAGCAGGTATTCTTTATAACCCATAATGACAGATATGATGGATATCCTGTTAATGTAATCGCAACATCTGATGTATCTAATATACGTAAAGATGTACCTATTTTAAAAGTATATTGAAATTAAATAGAAACACGGATTATACTATCCGTGTTTCTATTATTCTTTTTTGTATATTATAATAGTAGGAAGGAAGGTGATGGTATGGATACCATCAAAATTGTAAATGACCATCATATCGAGATGGTCAACAAGGTACGGAATAAAGAAATCCGTGAATGGACTGATGAGAGGCGGTCCGAGCTTCAGGCGGCGGAGAAGGAAGAGAAAGCCGCTGAAGCAATCGCGGATTTTATCCTGCCGAAATATTGCCGTGGAAGCGAACGCTTCCAAGCGGCAATAGGGATTGTACTTATACTGCTTGCCTCGATTATATTAAGTATAGTCGAGGTATATTATGCCGTATGCGGATACGACTCCGCATTCACATGCGGCATGGGCGCCCTCATGGGTACACTTGGTGCAGGAGCACTACTTGCCGAATTGAAGTTCGGCAAGTAGTGTTAATATTATTTTTCGAAAGGAGGTGCTAGTATGGAATTCGATAACGAATGGGTGTTGGACTAGCACCCAAAATGACCCGGGATTATCCCGGGTCATCTTTTTTTGTTATTTTTTTGATTAGGAAGCCTTAGAGTTCTTAGGCGCATTTGTAGGATCCTTGCCCTTTTCAGATGTAATCTTAGCGTTGTCTACACGCTTCTTAACATCTACACCTGAAGAAGTCTTAATGTTAGATGCCTTTGCCTTACTATTAGACATAGACTTCATTACATTAGACTTAGCCTTATTCTCATATCTATCAAATATCTTCTGACGATATTCACGCATGAGATCTCTATACTTCTTATACTTAGCATAGTTTGAATCCTTATTCTTGCAAGCGAGTCTTATGCACTCTCTGCGGATAAGGCGCTGTCTATTCTTAGCCTTCCAGTCAGTAACCTTAAGAACCTTAGTAGCCTCAAGAGCTCTGGAAGCACTGGGAATAAGACCATACAGCTCCCACTCAACAGCGTTCTCCTGTACATAATCAACGAACTCAGCATCTGAGTCGAAAGACTCGCGAAGAACATCCATGAAGATAGCGGCTTCTGCTGCCGGGCTAAGCTCGTCGTTGATATCCTCCTGAGCACCCTCAAAAATAGGATCATCTTCAAGATCATCTGCGAATTCTTCGTCACTGATATCGGGAAGATCATCATCAGAAACATCGAACTCATCACTCTCTACGAATGCGTCATCGAAATCTTCTGTTGCGACATCATCAAAATCGAAATCAGTATTGAAATCAAATTCCTTATCAAACATGACTATAGTCCTCACTTTCATAAAAATTTTTGCTATAGCAAAAAGGAAGTATCCTTAATTAACTTATTTGTTCGTAATACTTGCATAATTATATATCATATAATAAGTAAAGGAGGTTATTTTATGCCGGAATCAATATTTAAACAAAAATGGATAGGCCAAATGTATGATTTATTAAGGACATCAACCGATTTAGATATAACAGAAGATGATATATACACATTAAGTGATATATATGATGAGTATATTAAATCACCATCTGTCAATCTAGTTAATAACTATAAAGGAATTTCTATAAAATGCTCTTTGGAAGATATATTTAATTTAATAGCTTCCAAACAAGCAATACTCGCGGGTGATGGCGTATTATTTATGCAGCATGATAAATCATTGTCTGATATGGTACCTGTAATAATAAAATATCAGCAAGATAGAAAGAAAGAAAAGAAGCTGATGTTTAAATATGAAAAAGGTACAGCTGATTATATGTTTCATGATAGAAATCAGAAAAATAAAAAGGTTGTTATCAATGCATTATATGGATTATTCGGATATGCAAAATTCAGATTCTTTAATATAAATATAGCTCAATCCGTTACGGCTAGTGGTCAGATAATAATATCTACTGCGACATGCTGCTTTGAAAACTTTCTAGCAGACAATACTAAATTTATTCTATTTGAAGAAGCAATGTTATTCATAAACAGAATAAAGAATGAATACAGCAGCACCACTCGTAAAGAATTATTTATAAACATCCCTAATGTTGATAAAGCTGATGCTATAAAGAGAATAGCTGATCACTCATATAGTGAGTACACTCAGAACGAAGCCGAATATATAGTTACAGCTGTATGTAAATTATCTGATGATGAGCGTAAACTTGTATATTACAAAAATAATATAAAAGCTTTTCATGAAATACCTTATATACATGATTTACTTCAAAAGATATTTGATTCTGTTGAGCAGCTTAGACTTGGCAGTCTCGATGCATTTGACGAAAATAATAAATTTAAAGCCATTGCAGCTTCATTACCAGAATCAAGAGCTATGATAGAAGAATTAATTATGTATTATGATACATTTGTATTAGATACGCATCAGATATTTGACAGAGTCAGACGAACTAAATACACACCAAAGAAATCTGTTATGTATATAGATACAGATTCAAACTTTATAGCGCTAGAAGAATTTGTCGATTACTTTATAGAAAATATCAATGATAAATATAATAATCAAGGTGAATTTATATTCAAGTGCACATCCATTCTTACAATGGTTATATCTCATGTAATATCAGAAACATATAGAGAATTTGCTAAGACTATGAATATTAATGAAGAGTATGGTAAAAGGATTAGAATGAAGAATGAATTTTTATTCTCAATGCTGGTATTTGGTTCTGTTAAGAAGAGATATTTCGGTAAGATGATAGTTCAAGAAGGCAATCTTATAAAGAATGGTAATGGTGAAATAGAGATTAAAGGATTCGACTTTAAGAAGGCTAATACTAAGAAAGAGATATATGATAAGATATGTAAGATGCTGTTTAATACTATACTCGATGTAAATAAGATATCATATGGCGATGTACTAAGAGCGGCAAATTCATTTAAGGACAGTATACGCACAGATGTGTTGAATGGAAGTACTCTTTACTACAAACAGCTATCTGTAAGTACACCTGATAAATATAAAAACCCTTACAGTATGCAGGGCATCAAAGGTGTACTATTATGGAATGCAATTGTAGATAGAGAAGACCGAATGGAATTTCCTGCGGAAGTAGATATAATACCTATACCATTTGATACTGTTAGCGAAAAGGTATTTAGCAAGATAATAAATAATGCTGGTGAATTCTTTAGCAATGATTCTAATAAGATCAAATATAAGGTTATATATAATTTCTATAGAGACTATCCGACAGAATTTACTCGTATGATAGTAACAATGCAGGAACATCCAGATATATGGAAAAAATTTCCATCAAGCATAGCTAAGCCCAGAGCAATGGTTGAATTGCCTGAATGGTTAAAGTCAATCATTGATATAGACACAATTATCCATAACAATGTAAATCTTATTAACCCAATTTTAGAAAGTGTTGGGATACCTATCATAAAAGAAAAAGCAGGAGATATGTATACAACACTTGTAAGCTTATAATAATTATGGTTGATTGGATTATTACTTTCCAATCAACCATATTATAAATTTTAAAAATTATAATGGAGGTAATTTATAATGGCTAACGATTTTACTTACTTTAAACCAACAACTGATGGCATTTCAATGTTCAGTAACGATGTGATGCTGAGAATATCGTACTATGATGCATCAATGAGAATAGAAATGCGTCACAAGAACACAGAAGGGAAATATCCATCTCCTGAAATCGGAAAGGATATATCCATACTTCTTAATGCGGATAATGTAGCTAAGCTCAATATAATGCTAGACGAATTCGATAAGAAGCTTATATCGTACAATAATGATTTCGCAGATGGCAAAGACTGCTCTGAGTATAAGCCGTATTCTATAGCTGTATTTACTGGGCTTACTCCTGATAAGACTAAGATACTTCAGATATCAACAGGTACAGTTACGGATAAAGGATTTATTCCCGAGATAATGCTTCATATCGGCGTAGATGAAAAGAGAGCAGCATTAACTACTCATACATTTAAAACTACAGTGACACCATTACTTGTAAATTATGATAAGGACACAGGCGATGTTGATATGCAGGTAAAGATGTCTCAGTATGAGATATTCAATGCTGCTATAAGAAACTTTATGTCTTCGGCAACAAAGGCTTGCTCTCATTTCTCTAAGACAGTGATAAATGATGAGAGACTTAGTAAAATGGAGTCACTTGTAAAGCTTATTGCTGATCATTTCAATATCGCATTACCTGAGAATGAGTATAGTCGCAACTATAATAATTTTAATAATGCCGCATTTGGCTCATTTAATTCCAATAATGTACAGCCTCCGGTAATTGAAAATGGCGGAGACATAGGTACACTGCTTGGTGGTGCAAACTACTAAGACCACTTAATGTGGGTATTTATATACCCACATTTTTTTGGAGATGATTAAATGGATTTATTATCACATATAGGTGAAAACCGTACAGAAATAATAGCAATACCTATATACGGATGGATACGTAATCCTGTTGAAACGATGATCAGACTATTAATGAGCACAGGCTCTTTTGATAGATGGTGTAATAAATATGATATTCTTAGGATATTTCCAGTAAATGATAAAGGCAGACTATTTACTTTGACTATGAATTATACTATAGATTCTTTTTATAAAGAATTAAAAAAATGTGGTGCACTACATGATATAGATGAAAAAGATGTAGAGCGCGATTTCAATGAAATGATAATGCGCGCAGATCCGGCAATGTCTGTACCAACTTTTATGGATATTGTGGTTGAGAAACTTTTAACAGAATCATTTGTTGAAAATATCTATATATATGCACCCGTATTAACTGACAAGATTATGAATTTTTTAGCAGATTTATTTACATTTAAATCTTCTAACATATACCTTATAGAAGCGAATACAAAAGAAATTATTGAATATAGTAAACCTAAATTTACAACTGTATTTATTGAAGATACTGATCTGTTTATGGATGTACTTCAATCATATAGTGGTGAAGAAAAAAAGAAATATATGTCTGATACATATTACATATTACCAGCAAAATCAAGTTTAACTGAATCTGCTAGGAAAATGGTTAATACTTCGGGTGTATTACCTGATAAAGAACCATATAGATATGAGAAATTTATTGAAGCTCATTTAGCTGAAGTAAATTCTTTTGCAAATTTTTTACAATTAAAAATGTTAAGAATGGAGAAATGAGTTATGGTAACGAAAGAGTATATTGACGACGTTAAGATTGGCACTAATGTGGTTTCTGGTAATGAATATAAAGACACATTGGAAGCCGTAGCAGAAATTACTTGTGAAATGGTCACTAAAACTTTAGGTCCATATGCATCTACTACTGTTATAGATGATGGCGCTTCTACATATTCAACTAAAGATGGTTGGAGCGTAGTAAATAGACTTAGATTTGGTGACTCGATTGAGAATATTTTATTTGGTTTTATAAAGGATATTTCTTTTAGCCTTAATAGCAAAGTTGGTGATGGTACCACAACTGCTATAGTAGCTGCTAATAAGTTTATCAAGTATTTCAGATCTCTTATAGAAGAGATACGCAAAGATAAGTCTAATAGATTTCATAATCTTAGACAAGCAGATTTACTTAAGGCTATAACTGATACTGCTAATGATATTATCAAAGAACTTAAGTCTAGTGATAGAGTTATGCACATAGAGTCTCCTGATGATGTATATAAGCTTGCTTATATATCAACAAATGGAAACGATGAAATATCCAATATAATAAAGACAATATATGCGGAAACATCTAATCCAAATATTCATGTTTCTCTTAATGTTGGCGGAGAAACTAGATATGAGATTGAGAATGGTTATAAGCTTGATGCTAAACTCCTCAATCCCAGTTGTCACTTTAATACTAGCGAAGAAACTTGTGAGCTTAATGATGAGTGCAAGATAGTTATATTCGATCATAATGTAACATATGTAAAGCATTATAAGCTCATACAGTCTCTCATAAATTCAGTTTGTAATCAGCCTAAGCCTCAGACACTCGTAATATGTGCTCCATACTATGATGATATTTTCTCTACTGTTATGGCAGCAACTATACGCAAAATAGTTAATGGTGGACAAATTAGTCCTATTATTCTCGTACAGGTTCCTTATAGTACTACATATCAGAAGTGCTATGTAAATGACTTTGCTGTTCTCTGCGAAACCCAGATATTTGATGGTACTAAACTTGAGATGTACACTCAGATGAATAAGGCTCTTAGTGGAGAAGTAGATGAGGATAAGACTGTACAGGAAGTAATAGCTAGTCTTATGGAAGCTAGTGAGTTTAAGACTCCTGAGGATATAATCAACTGTACTATTGGTAAGTGCAGAAAGCTTACTATAGGTAGCAACTTCATATTGCTCGAAAAGTTTAGAAAAGATACTGTTATGTATAAGAATACTATGGATCATATTACTAAAGAGTATGAAGCTGCAAAGACTGAAGCTGATACTAAGAATAATAGAATAACTTCTACGTATTCTGATGCACATATGCGTCTTATAAAGTTTACAGGTCAGACTGGTAGAATACTTGTAGGCGGAGATAGTGAACTCTCTTGCAAGTGTCTTAAAGATGCTGTAGACGATGCAGTACTTGCTTGCAGATCAGCATATGAGAATGGATATATTAGAGGATTAAACCTCGAAACTCTATCAGTTATTCATGAACTTCGTGAGAAGCTTAAAGATTCTGATGGTGATGACTATCAAATAGCATTGTATGATAAATGCTTAGGAATGTTTTATGATGTATTTACTGATATGGCAATTGAAGTAATGTACAATAAATATATAAACGATGGCGTTTCTATGGATGAGTTTAAAAATCTTGAGTGCTGGGGTACACTTGGCATCGAAGGTCTAAAATCTCCTCGGTGCACTGGTGAGACTTGGGACATTCAAAGTCCAGTGAACACAATCGCTGAAGATATAATAGAAATATGCATAATACATGGATTTGAGTATAATATTGTAACCGAGACATTTGGTCCTGCCGGTTATTCTGTAGTAAACTCAGTATCTACTGATGTGGAAATAATCAGAGCAACTACAAGTATTCTATCACTGTTGCTCTCATCCAATCAGCTTATTTCTATTAATCGTCAATTTGATAGGAATAAGGGTCTTGAAGATGCTGAGAAGAGAGAAAAGCGCAGATACTCTAACATAGCCGAAGGTATAGTTGAAGTAATTAATAGAGATCTTAAAGGTTTCCAGATTTCTTCAAAATAAGAAGGTGATATAATGGGTGTAATTCGTGATCTATTTGAGTATTGCGAAGATGAGCGTAAAGATGATCCTAATAAACCACTGTACTTAGACGATTGGATGAATAACAACGTTCAAGATACACCTATCGAAAATAATGAAATAAAAGATAAGCCTAAATCATTAACACTGGATAGTGAGTGAATATACTCACTATCCAGTTATTTATTGCCTGAAAATGCTTGTGGACAAGACATTAATATTTTAAAATAACGAGGTGATATGCCTTATGAATAATACTTATGAAGGACGGACTGGCGAAGAGATGCTATTTATGATGTCCATGAATATGGATATACCTAATATAAAATATATGGCATATGTTGTAGATAAACTAAACCATTATGCTAAATTTACAACACCTGCTACTAGAAATTCCTATGGTAGCGGTGGATTATTGCCACCACCACCACCTTTAAGTAGCACTGAAGATAAGCCGGCGTTTTTTGCATCTGACGGTAAATGGTATACATCTATGTCTGGTGCTTCAATAAATAGAGGAGAATTAGCTAGAACGAGTGGCTCGACTATAAATTACTGGCCTCTATTTGCTGAAAATTCATATGCAAGTGGATCTGCCGAATTGTCAAAAGTAATTGACGATAGTAATGTATATCTGGCTAATAGAACTGATATGTATGATAGTGTAGCTAAAAGATTTCAATTATACAACTATTCAAACAATACATGGAGTAAACTGAATTTCTTTGGTAAAAATATTAACTCGGAAATCTCTATAGGCGATGGTATAAATCTTAATGTTGCTGAATTTGTCAGCTCTGCACCTAGAGCATCTATATTAATAGGTAATGTGGCTACTACAAATACAGCGACATACAAGCCTTTCGCTTTAAAAGCTGAAGGAAATAATTTTAGCATTTATCATGTTGGCGAAACTAATGAGCACTCAATATCTTCTATATGGGATTCTTCATTGGGGGATTCTAATGCACTTAGTACATGGGAATTTAAATCTCCTAATCTGTTTAAATATCATAACGGATTAGAATTTATGCACAAGCCATTATCGTATATTGTGTCATCTGGCAATACAATTGATACATCATATGTATCAAAATATTTTCCAACTACTGTTGGACAATCAAAGATGCTTGTTGGTTCAAATGCAATAAAAATTATGAGTAAATATGTTGAATCAAATATCACATATAATCGAGAAATGATGGTTGGTGTGCATTCTGATAGTGCAGGATCATTTAAATTATCGTCATCTAATTTAAATGATATAAGCTTTGGCTTATTTAGTGGCAATAGCTCATTATCTCTTAAAAATTTATTTAGGCTTTCTCAATCTATTGCTAGTATACATTCTCCGTTTAGTGTATATGGCAATGAAATAAATGTATCGCCAGTTGATACGAATGACACGTATAGTTATGGTGATTATGGCACAAAATCAAATAAGCCAATGAATTTTAGCGCAAATACTATCACTAGAGGAACCTTTGGACGATTAGTTTTTAAAGGACCATTCTCGTCATCATTTAGTGATGCCAGTGCATTAATCTCTAATGGTGTTGGCGTATCTTCCAATAGCGGTGATTCTCCTACATCATATATAGATTTAGCAGCACATAATGCGCAAGTATATAATACGTCCAATCTTGACGAAAAATTCACCATTAACGGTACCAGCTATCAATATTTACAAAGACTTATAGCTAGAAGTACTTTAGGCACGACAGCAACTCAAAATATAATTGAATTAAATAACTATTATAATTCTCCAACGGATAGATATGGTATTATAAAGCTTAACTGGAATACAGATTTAAATAATAAGAATCTTTCCGGTGTTAATGCTTTAAGTATGGCTGGCGAAAGACTAATATCAAATGTATCCAAGTTATCATTTACAAATGGTGTGATACAAAATGTATCCAGTCTAGCATTAACGTCAACTGGTAGCGTAACTATTGGTAGTACTAATAAGTTTATTGATGCATCTACTATAAATTATGAGTACTATGCAAATAGTTTTGCGCCCAATACTTTTGGTACAAAAACTAAAAAGTCAATAGGGCTTTTCCCACAGATTATAGCATCACATTTATCATCCAATGTATTGATTGGGCAAAATACAATATCTGCAACTAGTACCATAAGCGGCATATCTGATCCATGGAAGGGTGATAAGTGTCTTCGTGTTGCAACACATATGCAATTTGATAATGGCTCATTGAGAACAACCGGCGTTGGAATGAAACTGCCTGTTGAGCCCCAAGTATTCACATCAAGTTCCGCAACATATGCGCAACTTTCTGAAGACGAATGCCTCACGAAATATTATTATAGACCTATTATAGTAACACCAGCATCTAAGAGTCCGTCAGCATCTGGCGGATCTACTAATCTATATTATAATCTTGCGCCAGAAGGCACTATTTTAATGCTATATTAATAATGAATGAATAATACCCTACGTCTTATTTAGACGTAGGGTATATTTTATACGCTAATGTATTTATATTTTCTCTGTAACTGATCAGTTGCTACACCAGTGCGAGTATTAATATCGAATGTAAGCGCATTTATATCTTTGGGTAATGGATAGTCATCTACAATATTGCCTTCTGCATCTTGCGCATATATTCGTTTATCTCCATTTTCGCTTTCTTCGAGTACTAATTCTATTCCACGATTTTCATATTTAATGAATAAATCTCCTTCGCTATCCTCTTCTTCTTCCGGAAAATTCTTACTATATATAGATTCACCATATTGATCTGTATCTTCGTATGATTGACTTTCGTATGTTATAGCACCACTAGAACCTTCTCTACCATCCACACTAGATAACAGAGCATCATGTCCAACACCAAATATACTCTGGAGAATACTGCCGGATGCGGCATTAGGATCCATATCGTTTTTATCTTTATTAAGTTTAGACTTAATATCAAATTTATTTTTCTCTATAGAAGATAATTCTTTTATTATACTAAGAGTGGTATTATGTAATGTAGCTTTAGTTTCTATAAGCTCATTCATACGTTGGTAATTCCTGCCATTAATCATTCGACGTATCTGATTTATATCTTTTTCAACTTCTTCGGTATCACGAGTTACTTCCACAAGAAGATCGTTTAATTTATCTATCTGAGGATTAAAGGCCTTATCAACTTCAGTAACAGTTCCATCATCTTCATTACGACGAGCATACTTTCTACCAAGACTTATTAATCCTGATTTAACTCTTTGATTCTCATCATAATCTCCTATAGAATCAAATATATAATCGGTCTCTTCTGCATTTTTATTAACATCAGACATTAGTCTTTCAAATTCTAATTCTTCGTCTCTATTAATTTTTGCATCTACATCTATTTCACGTTTTGGACTAAATTCTGATTGAGTATGTAATTCCGGAGAAAACGGGTTATTTATATTAGACAATACCTTGAGATTGTCAAGTGTTTTACTCATATAGATTTACCTCCTAATCGAGTGAAATTAACAAAATGTCGATTCGATGATAAAATATCTTGATACTAATTGCTCTACAAATATATATCATACTGATGGAGGTGTTAGGTATGAAAGTACTTAAATCGGTTAAACCCGGAATGAATATAGTTCCATTAAAAGTTATATATGATAGGGAATATGATAATGGTGACATAATCTCTATAGTCTACAAAGACGTTGACACTGGCAAGAAATATGTAGAAAATATACCAGATCCTATGTATGAAATGTACATAATAAAACCCGAATATCGTAATGATAAATCATTAAATGCTAAATATTCATCAGCATATATGCACGATGCTATAGAAAAAGATATGTGCAAAGTTATAAAATGTAAATGGAGAGATAGAACCAGTGTTGCTGCGAAGGAACTTAAAATATCATATGGCGAAGTCGCATTTTCACCATATGTATTTAATTTCGATATTGATATAAAAGCATGGTATTTCAGCCAAGTATTAAAGGAATATCCTTATGGAAAATCTGTAGAGATAAAATCAGGATATCTAGATATAGAGACTGATATCTCTAGGACTTCGGTAATGGGTGAGTCTCCTATAGTATGCATTACATATATATCAGAAACTACAAAGACTGTTTATAATCTCGCAGTTGAAAATAGTAACTATAAGAAGAATGATTATTATATAAACCATATGAATGAATTTATAAAAGATTGTAAAGACTCATTCTCTATGTATAATGAGTATATAGATGGGGAATGGAATTACGAGTGCTACGTATATTCAACTGAAGCTGAAATGATGTATGCTATATGGGATATTATTCATACAGTGGATGATGATTATCTTGGAGCTTGGAATGCTCCTTTCGATTTTGTATCCATGATAGAAAGAACCAAGAACTTAGGATTAGACCCATATAAAACAATTTGTGATAAAAGATTTTCATTTAAGAAGATAGACGTTGAAGTAGATAACTCGATATATGTTACTAAGAGAAGGCATAAATTTGATATTACAGTGATACCTGTTCTTGCTTGTTATATGACTATGTATGGTAATACACATTCAGCAGAGAGTGTTATCCCATCATACAAGTTAAATGTTATTGCTGAAGCGGAACTTCATGACCAAAAAGTTGAGTACAGAGAAGAATATGGCAATATTACACAATTCTTATATAGTGACTTTTATACATTTAATAAATATAATATCAAAGACGTATTTCTTATGGTTGGTATAAATCATAAAAGTCATGAAGTTGATGATACCTTCTCAAGAACTCAAGCTTATGGCATACAATTCCCAGATGTATTCTCATCCAACAATATGATGCAAGCAGTTCTTATGAATGAATTTGATAGCATGGGATTAGTATTCGGTATTAACCGTAATAAAAATAACATGGATATACAGATTACATTTGTAAGTGAAGATGATGAATATGATGATGATTCGATGTCTGTGGTTCAAGAGTCACAAACTGTATTGGATGAGAATGGCGAAAAGAAGAAATTTGCAGGAGCCTTGGTGCAAAATCCAAAGAGAATGCAACCTACAGGATATAAAATAAATGGTGTTCTGGCTAAGTATATTCATACATGGTGTATGGATGAAGATTTGGAATCTCTATATCCGACAATAATGATTGTATTTAATATGTCTAATAAGACTATGATAGGTAAGCTGATACTAAACAATGATAGCGATATTAATCTCCCAATGTTTAAACCTTATTCATTTATAGACGCTGAAGAAGAAAAGGGCTACGTGTGCAATGCTGGTGCCATAATGTGTGAGACTGTTGCACAGGGGGATTATATCATTGCCGGCAAAATGGCATTGGGGTTACCGTCTATAGAAGAAGTATTAAATATGTTTAAGAAAGGAAATAAACATGTATAAGGCATTACCAAAAGAATTAAAGTTGAACACTCTTAAAGAATTATTTGGTATTATATCACACATACTAAAAAGGGGATATATCGACTCTTTTGGAGTGGTAAAAGGGGAGTCTAAGCATAAAGCATATCTCCCTATATACACTATTAAGAATAAACTGATAGCCGACTTCTTTGCAAATAGAGTTATGGATTTTGATGAGGTATATAATGCATTCAAATATAAGAAAGAAGAATTGTTATATGATATAGATTCAGATAACAATCTGCATTTCAAATCTAATTCAGATGAATTTTCTACTATACTATTATATTCCAATGATGGAGTTGTGTTTCCGTTATATGACAACCCTCATAAATTCCGTGATTCTAAGGATAAAATAACATTAAATATCGAAGAATTTATAAATTTCATAACATCCACCTATGTATACACAGAAGGTCAATATATAATTAGTAGAGAAGCAGTTCCTAAACCGAAAAAGATATTATTCGGAGAGCATTGGATAAGTGATCGAGTGCCTGTAATGAATAGTGATACAGATAGTTATATATATCATACTACTAAATTATGCTATGACAATATTGACTTATTAGTAGCCAGTGTATGTTATGGACTGGAATGAATAAATACTACCATGAGAGAAATCTCATGGTAGTATTTTTTTTGTTATTCTTCTAAAGTATCTGATTCATCATTTACTATCTTAGATTTTTCCATCTTAATATTATCTGCTAATTCTTCCAATGCAGTCCAATCTATGAATGGTGCATTATTTTTAACTATGTTATATCTTACTTCTTGTATAAATTCTTTATTATCATCATTAACTTCGCCATATCTGAGATTAGTAAACTGCTCAGCAAATCTAGCAGATGATTCTATTATTTCATTACTGCTAGTTACTGATAAAGCTTTTGGTCTTGGGAGTTTAACTTCTACTGTATTAGAAGCAAGAATTTTGAGTCTATCATCTATATCGAGATTTTCAATTATTCTCTTATATAAAGCTGTCAAAGGCTCTTCTAAATCAGCTTGTAATCCGGCAACTATACCGGCAAATCCTACATGAGCAGTTGTAAATGCTCTGGAGAAATCGGCTTGATTAGCTTGCTCTATAAGAAGAGGTGGAACACCTGTAGCGAGTAATGCCTGATTTTCGAGTTCTTTCTCATATTCGGTAGACATATCAACAGTCTGACCTTCCATACGTTCAAACTCAACAAGTTTATTACCAGATCTAGATACAGGCATTAATATATTGCCATCGGCCGCATATTTATGGAACATCAGAGAAGAGTCACCTATAATATCGCCAAATGTTATATTAGACTCCTGTATATTACGTAATACTCTCTGAGCTTGGTTTCTACCAGAAACATCAGCAGTACCTTTACGTACATATGCTATAGTCTTATCAGCAGACTTGTTAATATAATTAAGGGTCTTTCTGATACGTATAGATGTAAGTAATTTAGCTGGCCATAATGCATCCTTGAGTATAGAGCCGCCTTCACCCTTATTGTCTTCATTTATCTTAAATTCGAATACGTCATCCTTAGGTATAAACTGAATTCTATACTGGGTATTTACTACACCATTTGCCATTATACAGTCAGCTATCAGTTTCTTAAATACAACATGATCAGATACAAACTTAGAACTAAACTGCTTGGCAACTTTGCTAGCTAGCATACTGGATATCTTCTCTATAGTAGACTGCTTATTGATATTAGTCCATTCTGCATTTGAAAATGTTACATTAGCCTTTGTCTTAGACAGTTTCTTACTATCTACATAAAAATACCCAACTGTTTCATCGAGTATCTTTATTTTTATCATATTCTTAGACTCTATAAATTTGAGATATGTACCAGTAATATTAAATTTATTCTTATGAGTTTTATCTGTAGTAGATAACTCATTATTTGTTTTATTGGCAGTAGAGTAAGTACCGTCTGATGCACCTGCTTTATCTGCTTCAGTGGCAGGAGTACATTTCTCAAATGTGCATTTAAGGCTTTCTGTCAATCCTAAATTGTTTGCTAAATCGGGCATCTCTTCTAATACAGAGAATGGTATAGAAGAATCGACGCATTCTACAGTTGCAATATTCTCCCCAAAATGTTTCATTACATCACTCTTATAGAATAAATCATTCGAATCTAATACGCCGGGTGATTTAATATCGTTCATAATCTCTTGTGCTTCAGATGCCTCTAATGCACATACTGTACAATTATCAGGAGAATATAACTCATCAAAAGAAACAGACTCCAGCGCGTTTGAGTTTTCTCCATATCTTTCAGAATGATTAATGGGTGTATCATTTATACCATTCTTACGTTTCTTCTCCAATGTTTTTGCATAATCTTCAAATAATTTTTGATATGAGGGTGCATACACATAATAAGTGCCCAATACCAAAGATTCTTTAACTACTGTATTTTTAAATTTATACAGTAGTTTGTTTTCTTTCTCAAATGTTTCTATAGCATTCATTATCTGTGCTTGCTCTTCAGTATTAAGTGCACTGCCGAATGATATATTTCTTTTTACAATACCGGATAGGTCATCACTGGATACTATATGAGTCTTATAGATATTAATAGCCTGACCCAATGATGGTATAAATTTAGCAATAAATGCTAAATCTTGAGATTCTATAAATTTATTCTTATATCTCTCATTATAATATTGATATATATTACCAGAATTCCTAGTAAGATATTCGCCTAAATCAGAATTATCTTCTATACTAACAGCTTTATTGAATTTCTTCGAGTCTTCATTCATAGCTCTATTAAATTCAATAATATCGCCATTAGATACGCCCCTGGCGAGCTCTAATTCTTTATTAATAATTGATTTATATTCTTCAGTCTTACTAGATAAATTTTGGTCAGATACCAGATCATTATCTAGTTGAATTAATAATTTATTTACTAAGCTATCTATAGGCTTTGGTTTTTTTGTTTTAGATTTATCACGAGCCATCTATATCGCCCCGTTTCTATACTATATTTATGATTAATCGTTTGTCACACGTTTTCAACGAAAAATATACCCATGATTTCTCATGGGTATATTATTTACATTAAGAATTGGATGCCTCGGCATTAGTTTCACTTGCAACTGATGTGCTCTTTGCTAAATTCAAATCATAATTAATATCATCATCAGTAATGTTACCATTATTACTATAACCCCATTTCTTATAGAACGGGTTGAAGTTAAGATAGTTGTATTCGAGCTGATCTGCAATAAGATAACGAATTGCGAGGTCATTGATATATCTTGACTCATACTTCATTACAGAGAAAGGAACAGAAACCTCAACAGGAGACCTTTCACCAGAAGAATAGTTATACTGATCCTTATTTACCTGCTTAGGGAATGCGTGAGCAAACATGCAAGCGTACTCAATATAGTGAGCGGTAGGATCGAGATCATAGTATACGAACTCGGCAGTATGGTTCTTCTCTGCATAAGGTACATAAATTTTACCCTTATTATCGTAATTACCCATCTCTGCATATGTGCCGCCATTTAATCCAGTTGAACCGTGCTCCGGGGTTTCAACTACACCATGATAGTGTGCAACGCCAGAACGTGGATCACGAACACCGGTTACCCATAATTCGATGTATTCTCTAACGGGTGAACCTGTCTGTTCATAAAGAGCAACAGTAATCTCATTTGTCGAGTCTTCAACAGATGAAATTATTTCATATGACTGGTTAGCCCAACCGCCCTGGATAGTTTCAGCGGTTACAGAAACATCATTGATGCCTTGTACCTGCTTATATCCGGTTTCTATATATGACTTGAAGTTATTAGTTTCTTCAGGAAATGCAATCTGCATAAACACAGGCTCTTTGTGCATAAACAGTCTGGCTATACCAGGTATATATGGTGTAAGCTGATCAAGGTTCTGATCAGTAACATCAATACCAGCTATGAAGTAAGATAAGTCTTTATAAGACTTAGTATTCTTCTTCATATAGCTCTGATATGTACCAACTTTATCAGCATACGCAATAGAAGACTGCATTGAATATGCGCGATTATTTGTTTCAGTAGCCATAATCAGTTCCTCCTTTCCTCATTAATCGGTATTTCTGTTAACATCGATGTCAACCATAACAATCTTAACAAGATTCTTATGTACTACCTCAATGTACAGGTGGAGAATTCCATACTCAGCTTCCTCAGATGTTCTGTCGAACTGAGCAGAAATGGACTTAACTTGTGCAGCAGAATACTTAGGAAGTATGGAGCTGCTTACAATAGTATTGAACTTCCTGAGATCACTTGTCTCATTGAACTGATATGCAAACAGTTCGAGAACATGCTCAACATCTTTCTTGATATCAAGTACAACGTGAACATTGTTGAGCTCAGTAAGATTAGACAGAGTGAATGCATCACCAAGAATAGGATATCTTGTAGACTGAGTAGCACGAATCATATCGCCTCTGGAGTTAACCTGTGCGTAGTTTACATGCTCCTCAATAAATCTATCCATATGCTCGGAGTCAAGACCCTCATCCATAATCGGGAATACGGACTTAGGTAAATAAGAATCAATAACAGCATACAGTGAGCCTGCATAAGGAATATGCTTGCCACCATTCGCCTGCCAATGAGCAACAAGATTTCTAGCAAGATTATATGTAGAAGTAACTTCCACAATCTTGTAGTTATAGGGATCTCTTATCTTACCATAGTAAGCATCGATAGAGAAGTACCAGTATCTCTTGTTTTCATTACCATTAGTAACTTCATCAAATGCCTGTACCCAAGTGTATGCATCAGACTTAGATACTAAGGTCTCGCTAGTACCTGCATCGAGGTATACAACAAACTGTTCAGGTCTGTCAGTATTTACCCAGTTGCAGATTGCAACCTTTGTATCATAAGAATAATTTGCATCTAAGAAGAAGTCTATTTCAGTCTTATTCTTAGACCTAATCTCGGGATAAGGATATTCAGCAGTTGCAGAATCGGGAGCATCGTAATATACGCGATCCTTCTTCTTAGGTACAACTATCTTAGTAGACATCTTATCTACTATAACATACGCATTAGTGGCTGTACCATTAAGCGCAGCGGCTACAGTAGCTTCCTGAGCCTGATCAACAAGACAATCGAGAATACTATCGCCATCATCATTAATCTTAATGAGATAGTTATTATTCTCGTCAAAGTACAGGGTAACATTCTTTACCTTGTACTCAGTAACTACACCACTGTTATCAGTAATGCCAAGAGTTGTGATGTTCTTATACAGAGACTTTCTCTCAGTACGAACGCCTTCAAAGATAGCCTGATATGCAGCATCAACAGCAGCCTTAATCTTATCATTAGAAGTAGATGTGCCGCCATTTGTAACAAGTGCGAATGCGCCGTCATTACCACCAGTAAGAGGAGAACCAACAATAGCATTGAAATCAAACTGAGCGCAGTTATCAACGTTGGCCTGCTCCTCTATAGTACTAAGCTTGAAGTAATAACCGCTATCATAATCTGCTGTATAAGCTGCCTCTGTCTCGTACTCTTCATCATCAGGATTCTTAGTAGGTGAAATAGCAGTAGTGCAGATATAATAGCCGTCCATAGACTTATCTCCAGTAGCTTTTCTATTAGCTACCTTACGCTTGTCTATATTAAGAATAGGATCGAATGCATCATATGTGATGTATCCGGGATTTACTCTGGTATCGAATTCCTTATAGAGAATCTTTACCGCATCCTCGTTGAAGTTCATTCTAATAACAGAAGAACCATTACCAGAGAAATCATCGTCATTGATTGTATTCTCAATGAACTTAGTCTCACCACGTACAATTCCGTTAGATGTAAGAGTAACGGCAAACTTTTCAATTAAAGTAGAGCCCTCAAATACCTGTACGAAATAATTCTTGTAGCTATTAGACTTATCTCTATTGGGATCAGTTGTGATATTAAAGCTGATATCATTGCCACATCTGCCTCTGCCAAGCGCAGCAATAGAGAAGAGTCTTATCTCATGCCAATCTCCCCAAACTCCCTCTTCAGCAGGAGTAGGATCAACTATAGCATATTCGGCATCCTCTGTAAGAGTATAGGTCTCTGCGTATTGATCAGAACCCCATGTACCAGATGATGTAATAGTCAGCTTATTGATAAGCTCGCTACTATACTTATCCTTCTCAACAAGCTGATCTGCCTTATTGAGTTCGGCATCGTTCTTGGCAACGAAATAAACAGACATCATACCGGGAACAAAACCTCTTGTAGGTGTAACTGCTGTAGTAACTGTAAGAGTTGCTGCGCCAGTCTCCTGATCAGTAGTCTTTGTGAAGCCCATGTATGTATCAGTATCAGCTAATTCAGCATCCTTAAGATTTATATACTGTACGCCGTCGGGAGTTGCATAAATGTTAGCACTTGTTACAGCCTTAGTTTCCTCATTGTAAACTATGGAAGTAACAGTAGCATCAACAGTAACAGTATCAGTGATAGCATTGGACATATACGGCTTAACTCTATAACGAGCAAATACATGTATATTAGAAACAGTTGCATCGCTCGCTGTTACACGAAGGCAATGCATAGTTATATTATTTCCAGATGCTAATGTACGTGCATTAAGTAATGGCTGTCCATACTCAGCAACAGAACCTTCGCCATATGTATCTACAAACTGCTCATATCCGTTGACTGTATACACGCCATCAGGACCCTTAGGTGATCTGAAAACACATAAGGTCTTACCGTACTCAACGGTAGGCTGTGTATATCTACGCAACGTATTGTCGTTTATATTGACTTCAACATGCGGGTACTGATGCGCTGGCAGGTTAACCGATGTTATGGTTGCAATAGCCATACCATTATTCCTCCTTTTATATTTATTATAAATAGATTATCCAAAAATAATCATTATATTTGTGTTATCTATTAAAGGTACAGCACCTTTTCTATAGGGGATGCCTCCTGATCCAGTCCTCTCCGTGTTATATTAACCGCATTACCCAGCATTCTGCCCATATGCTCGAATGTCTGATTAGCGAATACAGAAGACGATGCAACAGATCCTCGTATATTAGTAGTATAATAATTATTACTGGTCATATCTTTGCCATATTCAAATCTAAACTGTTGGTCAATATTTTCACGTCTCTTATATAGAGAAGCTATTATGAATTGCATTATCATGTATGTAACTTTAGGATCGAAATCATTAATTTCGACATTTTTTACCCACGCATTATATACATCTTCATATCTCAATGTGGATGGTATTTTACCCTTATTTATCATATCAAGAAATTTTGTACAATTATCAGCATCTTTCTTGATTTTTGCATCCATCATAATATCGCCACGGTTATACTCTAATACCCTATATGTTTCGAGAGTATCACCTTTATTAAATGCTATCTTTTCAGTGTATGCATTAGATGGATATGTCTCTATTATATTAGGGTATAAGAACGTCCTTAAAGGTGTACTATCTATTTTCTTAGCAGCATCATCACCATTGGCGTATCGTATATTAAATACACCTACTAATTTAAAACCGTCTCCATATGTAGATGCTACAGCTGAATGCACTATATCTATAGATATTCTATCATCATCAAATAAATCACCCGGAATATATGCTCGCAATAAATCTACATTAACGAGTATTTTTCCATCTTTCTTTATAAATTCTCCAGCCATGCTATCACTTCCAATTAATCAAATTAAAAAAATGTTTTCACGGATAAATATACGGTATACACAATAGAGTATACCGTATATAAATTAATTTTTTCCGAGTTTAGCGTCTATTTCCTCTTTGTATTGAGGATATTTTGCTATAACATCTTCATACTTAAGTTTATGCGTCTTAATACGCATTACTAAATAATCTACCATATTTATCACCCACTAACCGTTACCGCAATACCTGGATATATTGCGATTTGTGTGCCTGCTCTCGAATACGGTGTAAGCAAAGGAACATCATTTCCTTCATATACCCAAAACCATACTCCAAGAGTAGACCCTATATATATCCCCGTATTGAAAAGTGAATTTGTATTATACCCTGTATTATACCTACGTCTATATACAACATCTTCAAATGGTAATGTTACGCCACCTGTCTTTTCATAGAAAAAGTTGCTATCTGTTATTTCGGGTATGTTATATACAGTTTCTAATCCGCTATTAATAGCACCATTATTAGAAATCGAACTATATGCTATGAGCCTATATGATGTAAAATCCGGATTATTACTTAATAGCATAACTCGTGCATTTCTAGCATTACCGATAGTTGTTACTTTCATATACATGTTAGTGAAAGCAGTCTCGCCAGACGTATTGCCATTAACTATTGTAGTATATCTCGGATCATCTGCGGTTTCAAATGATAAAGTCTCATTAGCGGTATCCTTTATTAATTTAAAGAATTTACCATTAAGCATATCCGATATGGTAATTATGTCGCCATCAGTTGTTACAGTAAAGAAATATTGAAGATTCGTAAAATTTGTGTAAAATGTATCAGCATTGGCATAATTTATTTCAATAACATCCGACCATATTCTGGTTGCCAATTATACCACCTTCTTTACTATGAATTCGTGATTGCAATATGTTTATTTAGCACAAACTTGCTTCCCGAAAGATTGTATATAGTCCAGTCACTTAAGAAATCTAATCCACCATCTATACTAAATAAACCATCTGCCCAAGTGCCTTGTACTGCAAGATTAGTCAGTATATAGTTATCAGTCTTACCATAATTAGGATTCATAAATTTATCTATCAGACCTTGGTCTTCATCTTCATTCTTGAGTAAGCTAATTGGTGTATCTGAATTAGATGTGATAATTGTGCCTCTATAAGCGTTATGACTAATCTCTCCATTATTGTTATGAATACCATTAGTAGATGGTATTGGACTAGACATTATACCTATATAAGCAGAAGTGTTATCAAATGTACCGCCTATAGTATATGTGACTATTCTAGGCGGTCTTTCAGTGCTTGTATAATCGTTATCTCCATAGCCACGGAAACCATACATGTATGTATTAGCAATTTTAGCATAATCTATAGATATATAGCTATCGGGATCATACTCATTATTATGATTTAACCCATACATTCCGGCTATTGCAGGAGAATTAACATCATGACCGCCACACAGCATAAACGTTGGTACTCTCTCTGTATCATGCATCCCAAATTTTGGAGTAGGATACCAAGCAAAATATCCGGATACAGGATTTTTATAAAACGTCTTACAATCAAAAAATCTAGTTAAATTAGGTATTTTATTAGAAGCATCTCTTAACCATTCATAATAAGTTCTATCATATGGGTTTTCCTCAGACCTAATAGGTTCATTAACATGTACCTTTATACTCGATTGCCAAAAACTCATATCCATGATCAATATCACCCCATTTATTAATTATGCGGTATATCAGGGTCATCTGATTCTATAAATGTATAAGTACCATTATCTCGTTGTGGATTTATATCACAGTATATGCCTTGAGTACCTCTATCGATTTGCGGGTTTATATATGCAGCCATTTATATCCCACCCATCAATAAGAAATCAATAGCACTCTCCATAGCTTCTATCCTTTCCGATAGAGAATACTTGGTTTCATCATAATCTAAATATGATAAAGGATCAGCAGCTACCTCTTCTTCGGATATTTCACCTTTATTTATAGTAAATTCATTTGTAAGATAAACATATTGTGAATAAGTCTCTTCGGACTCTCCCGTACTTTCTTCCATATGATCAAATTTATTAATTCTAACTAAAACTTTATCCGCAATTGGGATATATTCATATGCAGGAAGTTCGTTAGACGCATATGTTTCCTTCATATTACCAACTCCTTATATGTCAATTATATGATTTTTCTTAATTAGACGAAATAATAATCAGACTATAAAAACATGCCCTGCTCGTTCGTGCCTCACTCGCAAGTAGGGGGTTATCTCCACTCAGCTTACGCTTCGTTCCGTAACCCCCTCTTACTTCGGTTATGTGGGAAAGTCTCACTCGCATAGCTCGTGGACTTTCCTCACAACCCTCGTAATTCACACCCAGGAGATTTTTAAACGCGAGACCCGCCGAGCGAAGGACGCGAGGCGAGGTGCCAAGACGAGACCGACAGAGCAAGGTCCGCATTAGCACAAAAGAGCCCATAAGGGGCACCAGAGTACAGAGAACCGAACACAAGGACCTCATAAAATGCATTCTTAGTAGTATTTGCCACCATATAAACGCCATCACATAAACCCGTAGTACTAGACCCACCAGTATTCATAGTAAAACCGCCATTGTCTAAATCATAATGAATATTTTTTCCATAATTCCAATTAACACTAGCAGATGTACGAGATATTATTCCAATATCTGTATATGTATTAGTAATAGTTGTAGTATTTGCAGATAAATGACTCGGATCATTTATCAATTTAAGATGTAAATCGCTATTATTATCGTACCACCATACAGAATTACCAATCGTATCATATGCTCCAGTATTAAACTCGATACCACTTAAAACAGCAGGATGCCTAGAACTTGTTGTAAATTCCCCTCTCATATAGCATCCATCTTCACCTAATATTTCAGATGAATAACCTGACTTGTATATAGAAGTGCATACTCTATGACTGGTAAGAGTAGTTACATTATCATCAAGGTATAAGATAGTGCAATTAACTATACCAGATACACTACAATCTCCAATTTTATTCACATTTTCATCATATAACTCTAATAAATATGTACTATCACTAACTACTAATTGTACAGTTCCATTATATTCGGTTTCTGTTTCGTCTCCATCTATAGTGTAAGTAAATGTAATAGGATTACCTTCTACATCTTGTGTATCAGTACCAGTCTTAGACTTAACACACATAATGTTAGTATCTATAGACTTAATATTATATCCTGTTGAGGTAATATTATTAGTAACACCATTAAAAATAACAATGTCATCGCTCTTAGACAATATCTCTAAGTTGCATCCAATGGTAAAATTATTATTATTTCTGGAAGTACTTGTACCTATATCAATTCTAGTATTAACGATCAAATTATTGGCACTAGATGTAGCTAGTATTATATAATCTTTATTAGTAGTAGCAAATTGTATTTTATAAAACGAGGTAGGTAAGTAATTCGTCAATCCATTCAGATGTGCTTGAGAGTCGGTACTAGCATATTTCATCATAAATATTCTCTGCATCATAGCCCATTCCGCGCATGTCATTGCAGATACATATGAGCCTTTCTTATGATAATAAGTAATGCAAGCATTATGTGAAGGACCATTTGTCCATGGTCTACCCAAACTAGAATATGGTATACCATTTATTAAAACTGCCTGATATTTGGCTATACAATAAAATCCATTATTTTCGCCATCTTTGTTTTTGCATAAGATATTTAATGTATAACCCTCTTTAGGTCTATCAGTCCATTCTATATAGAAGTATTTAGTAGTACCTTCATACCCTTCATAAATTTTTTCATATACAGGTGCAAATGCACATACAACATCTACCGCACCTGTTCTGGAAAACCCGGATTCCCCTTCGATATAATCTATAACAGTATACCCATTCTCATCGACATGGGCATTACATTCAAGATGTTTAAATAGGTTTAATCCCGAATAATCATTTCTGCCAACAACATCTCTTGTAGATGGCTCTATTACTAATCCTGCATTTGCAGAATATTTATATCCATTCGGTATTAATACATCATTTGCATCATATGCAAATTTTACACCATATACTTTGCCAGTACTATTTCTTTTAAAATATTCTTTAATTAATGTATTTCTATCATGTATAGGAAGATTTTGAATTTTTTCATCTTCTCTAGCACTCTTTTTTGTATTATATCTTGCAAGTAAATTTATATCAATTAATTTATCTAATCCCATAATACTCGCCTCTAATCTATATAAAAAATATTAAGATAATGTCGATATGCCTATTAAGACATATCGACATTAATTATTTTATGCAAATAATGCATCTATATCAGCATCTGTAGCTAAACCTAAAGAATCTACAGTTGAGTACATAGCACTAGGCATTAAACCTTCATTAGTAGCAGATGCTGTTGTAATATTATTGAGCTTAGTATACATAGCAGCAGGCATTAATCCATTTTTAGTAGCAGATGCCAAATCTTCAAGTGTAACATGTTCCCATGAATATGTTGGAGTTGAAGCACCATCTGATACGCATTTATAAAAATAGCCATTTACGTATGAAGCATCGGTTACTCCAACGTACTGATATATATTTCCTAATAACTCACTAGATGCTGTTGACATTTGTGCGAACTGAGTAGTATCTTGCTTTAATGCAAGTCTACGCTTTATCTCAGTTATTAATTCTTTCATACGGAAATTATTAACAAGCTTTTCTTCAGGTGTATCGTCATATATAGTTCCAAAGAATCCCATGCGATCTGCAAGATAATGTATTAAATCCTGATCATTATTTCCGTCTGTTTTATAATAAGCATACACATCACCGTCAGTGTCTTCTTCAGGAGTTTGTCCATCCGAATCGGTTAACAAATATGGATACGGCACATCTATAGATGGTACATTGGATGATATTGTTATACCATTTGTATCAACATCATAAAACATTATAAGGCCGAGTGTTAATTTAATATTACTATCTAGCTGATATGTTGATGCTCTATGATTGTGATATGTATCAAGTGTATACGAATTATATTCATATACATCACCTCCAGGCATCGAAAAATCGCATGTATATGAATATATATATTTGTATATATCAGAATCACGATTTACCGGATCGGGCATACCGTTGGTACTAATATAGTCTTCATCGGTTGGATCCGAAGTAGTTCGCAGTCCCAGTCCATACTCATAATATGGATCTATATATAACTGCGCAAATCCGGACATGCCATTATTAAAGTTTACTCTACATATTGCAGATTCACCATATCCATATTCTGCAGTATCGTTATATCCAACTTCTGTTCTAAACGACATTAAATATCCAGACCAATTTATGTGTCCTATAGATACATTTGCAATCACTGTATCCGGCTGATAGAAATAGCGTTCATCGCATTGCCATCCCGCTCTTGAAGTAACTAATCCCATTGTAATCACCTACTTTACTTTAATCATTCCACATTGCGGCTAATTCTTCAGCCGTCATAACATCTAATCTTGCAACTGTTACCAGTTTTCCGTTTTGATATATATCACCATTTATATTTACAGATGCTGGAGTAACCTCAACTATGTTAGATCTAACTTCTTCATTTGGAGTTACACTAGTATCAAGATGGCCATTACCTACAGCAACCAATACTATATCGCCCATAGTGTGTACTTCAACATGTTCCAGATAATCAGCATTATAAGATGTAACTGCACTTACACGTATATATTTAATCTTTTTATAATTATTGCTATTAACTGTAATAGGTGCTGATGTATCATTAGTGTATAAACCTTGTAAAAATGCCTGATTTTCGTCATACATACATATACGTATTTGACGAGTAGTTGCATTACTATCTATTATTTTGAAGTATCCAAATACTGAAGTATCAACTTCAATAAAATCTGTTACTGAATAATTTGCTTGTGCTGTAGTAGTTCCATCTGTTGTATTTAACATATATCCAGAGGTAACTGTTGCATTTTCAAGTAAATTGGTTGAATTAACCGTTGTTTTTGGATCATTATACATACCACTAGTCAGTGAGTTACTAGATGATGCTATATTGTGCGATCCGGATACAATAGATCCACTGGCATTATTAGTATTATATTCGCCGGATGTAATTGACGAATCTGCTGGTACATTTAGAGTGTTATGAGAACCACTTACTATAGCATACCGACCGCCATTTACTGTATTATATGTACCACTTACATTGATATGACTTGCTGTCGGCGTAAACGAAGATAATGTTGGCGTATTTAGAGTGTTATACGAACCCTCCACATGAGAATACGATTGATGCACAGTATTATGTTCGCCTTCAACATGAACCCATGATGGATATTGATTTGACGATGTACCTGTGCCAATTGTATTATACGAGCCTTCCACATGTGAATATGAGCCATATGTAATGTGGTGATATCCTTCTGTATGCGAATAATTATTATGAATTGTGTTTTCGGAGCCTTCTGCGTGTACATATGAAGCAGATGATCCACCAGAAGCACCAATTGTATTATTAAGTCCGCCGATATGACTATATGAAGTTGTTACATTAATCGCGTTGCCATTACCTTCTATATGAGATGCATATACGCTACGTGCGCCGGTATTTAATTTATTACCGGAGCCTTCAATATGGCTCGCATTTATAGAATTACTGTATATTTGATGGCCGGTGCCTTCAATATGTGATGCATAAAAATCGCCTGCTGGTTGTGATGACGAGCCTATTGAATTTTGATACCCTTCTATATGAGAGTATCTATTATATTGCGCATAAATACTATTATAGTATCCTTCGATATGTGAATACGTTGTGTCAGAATTATTCAAACTATTATCTGAACCTTCTATATGTGAATTTGTAAAATTGTTAGATGCACTATTGGAATAGCCCTCTACATGAGAGTATCTAACCCCGGCAAATGTATTATAGCTACCTTCAATATGAGACTGAGAACTGTTATTCAATGCTCTATTGCCATATCCTTCAACATGCACAACAGAACCGCCAATATAGTTACTATCACCCTCAACATGTAATACATCACCAAATGATGTTGTATTAGATCGACCCTCAATATGATCTATATTTGATAATACCATTCCACTTGCGGCATTGCCCTGATAAGTTTTATAAGATGCTTTATTACTATACCCTTCTATATGGTAATATCCACCAACAGATTGATTAGAAGCATCGGGATTAAGCTCAAATGAATGACTATATCCTTCTATGTGTCCGTAACTATCCATCCCAGATATTTCAGATAGAGCACCGGTTGTTGGATTTATTTGTGCGGATGATTTACCTGCTGGAATATTATGGTTCCCACCTTCTACTGATAAGAACAGATGACCGCCTTCAACCGTACTATTATATCCTTTAAGGAATAGACCAACAGAGCGTCCATTAGATGTGTTTCCATAACCTTCGATATGCGAATAGAGCGGTGTATATACGCTATTATATCCGCCAGCTATATGATTACCATCATTGCCACCAGAGTTAACCGTGTTGTGTTCACCCTCTACATGGATTCGATAGTTTCCACTACTAATTGTGTTACTTTCACCTTCTATATGTAACCTATAGCTTCCAGAGCTAACAGTGTGACTCATTCCTTCAACATGCGATGTATCGATACCGGATTGTATACTATTATTATACCCTTCAACATGATTCCTATTGTTTCCATCTGAAAGTGTATTGTCTTCTCCCTCAACATGATTGGTCATACCATAACCGGATTTGTTATTTCTTCCTTCTAAATGCGAATATGAAGAGGTACTAGTAATTTTATTTGAGCTACCTTCAATATGGGCGGCCATTGAACCAGAAAATACACTATTATTTTCGCCTTCGACGTGAGATGCAGATGCCCCAGAAGTAATAATATTGTATCTGCCCTCTACATGCGCATAATCTGCGCCAGATATTAATGTATTGTGTCCACCTTCAGCATGCGAGTTAACAGCATGCATTATTAAATTTTGAAATCCTTCAACGTGAGAACTTGCACCTGCTGCTACACTATAATTACCTTCAGCATGGATATTTCCTGAACTTTGGTTAAATGTAATAGGAGTCGGATCGCTCCATGAACGTACATCATTATTTACTACCACAGTATAGTAGTAAAATGTATCAGTTACGATATTGCTAGATGTATTAATTAATATATATGCGATATTTAATTCCGCATCATTAACCGATGGAAGTATTTCAACAATACGTGGATTTAAATTACCGGCAGCACTAAATTCAGTAATCTGTCCAACTAAATTATTGCGACACTCCACATGAGACGAATCGTTCATGACCAGATTAGTCTGGCCTTCAGCATGACTATATGAAGCACCTGTCGTTACTTTATTACCATATCCTTCCACGTGCGCATCAGGAGACTGTATTATATTGCCAGCACCTTCCGCATGGCTGACACCTCCTGAAACGGTATTATTTTGCCCTTCTACATGGCCGATGGGTCCTGATACTGTGTTACCCTGTCCCTCGGCATGCGCCATGGGTCCTGAAGCGGTGTTACCCTGTCCCTCGGCATGCGCCATGGAATTTGCGACATTATTTACATAATCATTAAATATTTCTCCATTTCCAGGATTTGAAAATCTACCAACATGTGGCACACTCGCAAGTTCAGTAATTACGCTATCAACAGTTTTATTTAAAGCAAATTTGTATTTCTTTGCATATCCGTTGATATATTGCCATTCATATGTACCTTCATCTTCTACACATTGATACCCACCACGCTGATAAACGGATTGATCAGAACCTGTGTAGTAGTATATCTTTCCATCATATTCTTCACTAGGTGTGGGCATTTCGGTTACTTCAATTTCATTTGGAGTATCAACAAGAGATAGTAACTTGCCATTCATAAACTCATTTATTTCTTCTACTGAAGGTTCGAGTTCCCCGGTATTATCAATAAGAGTACCGGCAGATACTGAATGACCACTTATATCACATTCACCTGTAACGAGATCAATTCTTAACGGAATTGTGTCTCGTCTAATTTGTCCGTCTATTTCATTAAGAGCAGTAATATGCATATACATATACTGCTTATCTTTATGCATTATAATACTGGATGATGGATTAATTGCCTCACCTGCTCTATGAATAACAGTAACGCCATCTTGTGCATATACATCCTCAGTATAACGCTCAATAAGGTCTTTGAATGTAATATTATTTTCATAATCTATTATATTAATAGAATTTATCATAGGGCTTTCATTCGGATTTCTCATCCAACCAGTGAATTTAAATCCTTTTTGAACCATTATCTCAGTAAGCTCAAATGAAACCGTATCATTATTAGGATTGCGAATATATAATGTATGTACTCCAATTTCGTCATCGTCTTCTATATCAATATGGATTTCTCCGATTATATATCCATTACCTGCGGGTATTGTGTATGGGATATAGCTAGAACCATCTATTTTAATCTCAATGGTTTTTGCAACGGTTGCATGCTTCTTAAAGAGAATGGCAACAGTAAAGCCATCCTTTACAGCAGAAACAAAGTTCTGACTAATTACGCCTGATGCTACCATTGCAATATTAGCAACATATCTGCCAAGTATTTGATCTTTATACACAATACTAATCGTTTCATCCAATGCATCGCCAATTATCCACTCTTTACCAAAACCGTCAGTAAACGATCCATTCTTAATTAAGTTTGTAACAGTATGGTCTTTAACATCTATAGCACCATCATTACCAACCTTTATAGCAGAGTCTACAGGCATTTTCACAACACCTTTAACTACAGTGCCTGTTGTATAGTCAGTACTTGCTGTAGGTATATCAGCACCGCCACCATTTTCCAGATTGGTTACACGTGTATCGAGACTAACTATATCTCTAGCAGACTGATCTGCTTTAGATGATGTATTCGTTAAATTTGCTATATCTTCAGGCAGCATTAAACCCGGTGTGCCATTATTCCCCATTGTGGGTGCAATACGCGCCGGAATTTGACTAGTGGAATTTGCTATATTTACGTATGTATTAGCTGCTTCAGTTTTAGAAAGATATGTAGTAGGTAATACCGTATTGGTTATCCTATTAATTTCATTCCTAAGACTGTCTGTTGTATCCATATCAGCATATGTATTAGCTGCATCTGCTTTAGAGAGGTACACATCTTCAGCTTCGTCTTTTGACAAATAAGCTTGTTTATCAGATGCATAGTCTGTTTCATTAACATATATCTGGTCGGCTTCATCTCTAGTCATATACTGACCATTGTGAGCATATCTATCATCAAGATCTTCTAATAAGGATTCATTAATAGTATTAGGACCATCTCCGGTGAGTCTCAATACTTCAGTTCCTGCAGGTGCTGGATCACCGGATTTAGTTTTACCGGTAATAAACTCATGAGTTACTGAGCTAGCAAATAATTCATGAGGCATTAATCCATCACGATCTTCAGTAACTCTACCAATACCACCTGCTATAATATCAGATATATCTATAGGCTCTGGAGCATCAGAACCAGAAGAATTAAATTCCCATGCAATGCTAACCCTATTATTCAGAGCATCATACTCTGCATAAGGTTTCCATACATAATAATTTTTGTAGTTCTTTTCGATAAATTTAACAAATGAAGCCGCTGTTATTCTAACAGTGCGATTGTCAAAGTCAGATATTACTATACTCATATCATCAAGATTTATCTGACCAACATCTTCGATATCAGAGCTTACTTCATGCCAACTATATGTAGGCGGAATTAATCCGTTACTTGCGCATGTATAGAAATACCCTTGTGTGAGAGTAGTCGTTGTATCACCAATATAACGATACACTTTGTTTTCATAGTCAGCAGATGGTGTAGGCAATTCAGTAACTTCTACTACATTACCTATTAAATGAGATATTATCTGACCAGCTAATGTATCATTATCATGTACAACTACAGCCTCATCGAGATCTGATATACGAGTATAGTCATATTGCATCAATGTATCGAGATATGCTTTTATTATTTTAAGCAGTTCTTCTATATCTTCAGAAGAAGTTATATTATCTGGTATTTCTGGTAATACAACATGTGTACCAGCTGTAGTAGATACGTTCACACAACTATGCTTACATCCATTCATGCAATTGTCAGAGCAACCACCTGAGCATCCTGTACATCCTTCACAAACACCAGAACATGCACCTGTACATAATTGTTTGCATCCGTTAGTGCATTCATTAAAGCAATTAGTTGAACATGTTTCGCTGCACGATTGTGTACAATCAGCGGAGCAAGATGATTCGCAAGATAATGAGCATGAGCCTTCACAATTAGCTTGTCCACATCCGCCTTCACAGTTTCCACTGCAATCTCCAATGCAAGAAGTTGAGCATTCAGAACATCCCGCAGGTACTTCTTCAGATGATGGACCAAATGCATGATATTCACCATTAACCCAATCTTCATTAATTATATTAGCATTTTTTATATTAATCAAGGTAATCACCTCTCATTTTATTTTAGTGATTATGGATTTGTTGATGGGGATTATTATACCCGTATCTTATGATACGGGTATAATTTAAGCTATTTTTATATAGATATAATTTGATAATTGGAAATATTGCTCGTCACCAAATATCATAACATCATCAAATGGAACTTCTGAATTCCCTGATAATACATATAAATCAGGGAACATGTATTCACTATAAATAAATTTCTGTATCATTATATTATCTATATCAACGGATTTTCCAGTAAATGATGACATGTTTTCATAAGTAGTATATGGATGATGTATATATAAATCTCCGGTAATATTTGTATTCTGTATAGTTGCAAACATTACTATTTTAGATGCACCCGTTGATTGCATTCCTTGTGTAAAGAATATCTTTACAGTTTTACCATATGTTGGCGTATGAAACCAAAATCCAGAAGTATTATCGGTTACTAATGTAAAAATATTACAATTTGTATATGTGGTTTCTGTATTAGTATTTAATAAATATCCTACATTTGTAGATACTCGTATATTATTATTAGTCATTTCAAGACCAAAATATTGTTGATACATGCCAAGTGAGTCTAAATGAAATCTTACGTAGGTATCAGTAGTAACTATAGACTCATCCGGAATTTGATTAAATAATGGTAAATTTTTTATGAAATCTCTTAATCTAATTATGTATTCTGCATTATTTGCACAATCTGTGAATGGACTATACAAATTGATATGCGAATTTTTAATATCAGTTAAAGGCATTACAAATCACTCTCCTTTAACTAATTCTAACAAATATATCATTACATACATGAAGATATGTAATGTTACCTATATTTATATAATTATCAGTAATTGGGAATAATCCACCGGATATTATATATACATCCGGATATGTAAATTGATCAATTGCTAATTGTCTAATTACATATGTATTGGAATATCCACATTCAGCTATTCTAATATCAGATATTTGTTTGTAATTGTAACCTGTTGTATATAATCCTGCCCACGCATCTGCCCAAGGATAAAAATAATCTCTGGCAAATAATGGTGTATATCCAATTTCTCCGGTTTCTTCATTTATCGATCTAACTAAAAAACTCTTAAATATATATGGGCGTAAGTTATAATTTGTCAATTTCTCTATTTCAGTGTGTGTTTCATAAAGCCAAAATCCATTTAAGTAGTCAGTCTTTACTAGAGTAAGAGAAACATTTTTAAGATTATTTACACCTGGACTAGAAGTATCATAATAGCCTTTATATCCTACGCTAGAACCACAAGAAAGCCATGATACCGTAGTATTAACATGAATTCTATCATTTAAAAATATAGATATATCTCCGGTGTAATTTGAACAATACATGGGTAAATATTCTACCGAATGCCCATACATATCGAAAGTATATACAGCCATATTACTGCCAGATACATTATTCCATAATGGATAATATTCATCATCCGTACTGGTTATATGACAATCTTTATATAATGGTAATGTGTCTATATATTCACCCAATTTAGGTATACATGTCGCATCAGTTAATGTATTATCAACAAATGGGTATACTACTTCTACATTCTTCATTAATATACCCCCTTAATATACTTTAAGTAATAATGAATCAGTTAAATATAAATATTCATCATTACCTATACGTATTTTACTATTTATGACATTATATACAGGAGCTATCCCGCCTTCTATTATAAAAATATCTTCATATTTCCATTCATTATATATTAATGGGCGTAATCTATATACACCACTAGATCCATTTTGATATTCTCGCATATTATTGGTTTTATACATTTCATTATGGCCAAAATTAAGATTTGCTTGTATTCTCCATAACGATGCTTCTTGCGGAATTTCGGTATAAGTCGCTCTTGCGGATTGCATTCCTTTTCTAAAGGTAAATGAGCATGGCAAATATTTTACATTAGTAGGATCATTTATATTAGTACATTTAGTGAGTATAAATCTATTTATACTATATGGATTATTATCATTAAGCCAAAAGCCATTGGCATTAGCGCCATTATATAAAGCCATCTGAAATTTTTGTACATTATACCAATATATGTCAGAAACGCTATTATAAGCATAATGATATAATTCATTTGCACTGCGCCCTCTATAATATGTATTCGGCCCTTCTATTTCATACATAAATAATAAGCCTGAATCGCTGTAACCGGCCCTGGTGTCTCCAAATCGTAATTTTAATTCAGGCGCATCTATATAACTAGCAATATACATATACTGATAGTTACCGCTATAGCCACCAATTACAGTTCTCTCAAAATCACCTAAATATCTGCTATATAATGGTAATGATTTAATATGTTTTATAACATTTTTATTCATACCATCTAAAAAACCGGAATAGCTGCCGCCACTTACGCTTTCATATTCATTTTCTAGTGTATTTATTGGATGAACCATAGTTATTGTAGCCATATGTATCACCCCTCTTGTAATTTAATGTATAAATTAAATCCGATATTTAAATATGTATCATTATTTAATTTAAATAGTCCACCAGGGTAATCTCCGTTAAATACAAACAATTCATCAGAATACCAATTACCATACACAAACTTTTCTATTACAATCGTTTGTGTATCTACTATATTATCATAAAATTTATAATCTGGTCCATATTTTGTAGCAGTAAAATTATCGTCATCAATAATATACAGGTATGATGTTAATCCGCTAAATACACTTATGGACTCAGCCGTGCCCCCCATACCTATTAATATAAACGGTTTAACTATTGATGGGTCTTCTATAGATTTCATTTTTATAAATGTTATATGTGCTGACGTATGGCCCACACCCAGATATGCAATGGTATCAGAATTATATAAATAGTATGGTAAATTTTTTATTTCATCCCATGCAGTATATCCATCAAACGTTGAAATAGCTCCCCATTTTTCCATGTTAGTGGGATAAGACCAATTTAACATACCATTATCAGTAAATCTATCATCATTAATTTTAGCTATCATTAATCTAACATAATCGTCGCCGCTATCCCATATACCGGTCATCAGTCCGCCAAATGTGCTGAAATCATTGATAAATTTGAAATATGATAAATGGTGTAATGGGCGATCTGCTGCTATACTGGAGTTGACAGAATACAGATTAAAAAAGTTATCATCTATATCAATAATAGGCTTATTATCTAATGATAAATTATACATCGCATCTATTATCGCATCTTGATAAAATCTATAGTATGCCATATATGTATCATTAGTTGTCACTTTAGTATGTTTACACTGAAGCATTTTTACGCCCCCGTTCTATGATCAATTGCTATATCTATATCAGACATGTAGTCTGTTAATTCTTTTATAATAAAATCATTGTTAATAACACTCGAAACAATTTCTGGTATAGTCGATATATTAACAGGTGATATAACTATTACATTAGAAACAATTTCCGGAATATTTGTAAAATATATTATATCTTCATCGATTGATTTTCCTATACCATACGATCCTGTGCGTATTTTTTCATTATCATCCCCACCTAATCCATGTGCCAAATTCGTAATCATTATATCACCTCACCCATAAATATAATTTATTTCCTAGCGGTATAAAATATCTACCATCTATAGTCATATTTTCATTAAATTGTGCACCATCTATATAAAAAATATCATCTGATATCCATTGATCTTTATATACAAAATTGCGGATAGATGCATCAGCATCTATCTCGGATCCAATATTTCGTTTTATAACATATGATGGTATAGAATGGCTACCATATGGTGGTGCTGTACTAATTTTGCCACTATTATTCGTTGGCATATCAAGTCTAAAATTATTAAGTATTTCTGTATCTCTATCTATAATATGTATAACACCCGGTATCTCTAATCCATAGTACCTATAGTCTATAGATGAAGACCATGTATTATAATAAGAATAATGGCAACTATACATAATTATGTATTTATCATCAATACCATCAATTATACCTCGTAATTTAGCAAATATTATAAATCTATACTGATTGCAAAATGATGTATAGATTAAATTTTCCGTCGAATAAAATTGCATAGTCCCGGGATTTTGTGCATTTACCGGGATACCAACAATAATAGCATTCTCACTTGTATCAGACTGTTTACCATTAGACATTAAATAGAATCCATAATTGTAGTCATTAGCACTGCTATCATCTTCAAATGATAAACTTGCAAATGTTATTAATACAGAAGGTACATGAATACCGTCATTGGATATCCCATCTCTATGTGATGAAAATGTATCATTTGTTACAAATAACTTCATACTATCATCAGATATAAATAGAGAATTTATTGTGAGGATTTTTGTATAATATCCGCTATTAAGAGTTATAAATAATGAAAGTTCATTATTGAAACTGTGATTTGCAGGATAAAATTGCGTATCTCGTGTTACATTATAAAATTCTGCAGCATCATCGCATCTTGTAATAATCGGGTTGCCATCAATACTACAAGTCATCAGTTTATCAATATAAGCTCTTAAATAGCTTTCTGCTACATGCGTAGTCAAAGTTGAGTTTATAACAGGTGATATTGTCTCTAGCATATTCAATCACCTCTTATGAAAGTCTTAATAACATATCAAATGCTATTTTTAAGTATTCGTGCCCATCCATTATAAAATGATTTGCAGGTAAAAATCCTACATATGTTAAGATTCTATCGGAATAAAATCCTCTAAAATTATACTTGTATAATATGATTTTATTTAAAGATATATTAAATGGATTTATGTTGCCCTGGTAAGTATAAGCCACTCTAGAACCAAAGAATATATCTACACCTGTAGGAGCTGTAGAAACTGTACTATCATCGACATATATATCCAGAACATTCCAGCCGTCTCTGGTATCGGTTCTGCCAACCATAAGCATTACAGGTTTTCGTACAGATGGGTCGTCAAAGCTTGTCATATATGTAAATATCATCATTCTATTTAAGTTATAGACCGATATGAATGATAAATCTTCACTTTCATAAGTGAATACTTTAAATTGAGTAATACCATTTGCATAATCATTGCCGGCAGATGATTTCATTCCGCTACATAATCTATGTGAAGACCAGTTATAGCCATTGGTAAACATAACAGAGTCGGTTAATTCGGCAGGTGTAGTTGGTGTATTTTCTATAGCGCATGGTATTATATTTGGACTAGTATATGATGAATTGCTTGAAACTTTTGCAGCGGAAGTTGATGCAATACCAAAATTATAATTATTAAACTCATTAATGAATCTATAATAAATTAGTTTTCCGCCATGATCAGCACCGGGTAAATTTATATAGTAATTCCAGTCATTATTATATGGATGCTGTCTAGGAAAGTATTCAGTATTACTAGTATTAGTGAGTTCCCACTCTTTTCTAGCAACTAGTGTATTATTTAATTTCAGCGTAGTTAAATGCTCATCAAATAATCTCATGCAATCCAATATTTTAACTGAATCAAGTTCTCCAGTAAATGTTGGTAAATATTCATTTATTACAGATGAAGACATTCTTCATCACCACCTTATAAAATTTCTATATTGGGATTTATTGATCCCGTTATTAATTCCATTTTTGTTATTCTAAAATATGCAGAGTATGCAGAATTTGTACCATGATAAGCTCTAAAGAAAAAATATGTACCATTAGTGGCAGCACCGTTTATCTTCAGTGAAACATTAAAATCGGCACGGGTACCGCTAGCTACATTTTGATAAAATACTTCAATATAATCATTATCTGAAGTTGGCCGTTCTAAACTACACGCAATGTAAAGACCAGCATCCAAATATAAATTAGTAGTAACATAGCCAACCAAATTTATTCGTCTAAGTGTATTTAGTGAAGGTGCACCACCTTCGTTAAACTCAATTTTATAATAATCACTGCCGGCCCAGTCTTTATTAAATTGAATATAACCGTTCGGATCTTCAGATAAATGACCAGATCCAGAATATTGTGTAGATGCAACATTAGCTCGTAATGTTGATACATTATATACGCCTTGGCCACTTGAATCAATGACATCATTAAACTCAGTATATTTAGTATTCGTAAAAATATTAGATGTATCTTTTATATTATCGAAATGCGTTGTTTTTGAGAAATTATCACCGGGTAGTGTTAAGAAGTGACTTCTTACTTCGAGCATATTAAAGTCCCTCCTTATGAGTTCGCATATGCAACATACATTGATATTACATACAGCACAATATCATGTTCCGGGATAGTCTGACAATAAAATTCAATCCCATCAGCATATTCTGCGATTGCATATACTCTATTATTGACCCAATCATCCATACTACTAGGATCGACATCTATGATATTTCTGTTATTAGTATTAACCGTAAATTCTGCCTTATATATATGAGTTTGTGTATTCCATCCGACCATGGGTATTACAACCCTAGTCGCTTCAGGAACACCGGCATTACTTTTTATAACACCTTCATTGTTGATAACAATTGTACTGTTATCAACTTTAACACCGCCTAATACAGTTCTGGATGCTACGGGTAATTCGTAATTTTCCAAACCATCCAGTTTAGTTTTATCTTCTTTAGACATTAATCCATCAGATGATTGTGTAGCTTTATTTAAACTATCCAGTTTAGCTTTATCAGTAGGAGTAATCAATCCACTCTTTTCTGAGGTTGCTTCTCCAATCGCTTCTACTAAATCTATATGCTGTATAGGATACAATGCGGCAGTGTCATCTTCGACATTGCCAACTTCATCTATAGAATGAAGTTCCCAGTGTATCTCTTGATTAGATACAACTGGAATAAACCATTTCATATATTCAGCAGGAATTAAATATTGTGATGCTTCTTCAACTACTTTAGCAATAGATATTCTTCTTGTTACTTCTTCGCCCTCTTCTTCACGATATCCGGATACAAGAAGATAGTCTGTTATATTAACTGTATCAGTAGGCTCAAATTCATTTATTCTAGCAAATGTCAAATCCTCGCTAGAATCTAACGATAATAATCTAATATCTATATCAGCCATAAAAATCACTTCCCATTAATAAAAGTAATTTATCAAAATGTCCTTATGGCGGAAAATAACGACATGTTGCCATGCCGTTATTTTTCTTGCCATAATTGTTACATGTGTCTTTGTGTAAGACTATATCATTGATCCAATACAGGTTTTCCGAGGACATCAAACTTCGCTCTTATAAAATCATCTAATATCACAGCTATAGTGCCTATAACCATCCATAATATAGAGGCTGGTAAGCATACTTGACCGTCCACATTGAAAGGCATCTGAGAATAATCCCATATATTCAGACCCAAGTATACATTCAGTATCTCTCCAGAGATGAATTCAAGCTCTGTGATAATTAATGAAGCAATTGGTGCTTGAACCAGTAGCGGTGTGTCTTTAGGAAATACCTCATTAATCAGACCAATTAATATTGTTGCTATGCCGGCGACTAAACCCATTGTCCAATGAGTATATCCTCGCCATAATAATTCGAGTCCCATATATATAATGGCGCCCGATAAAAATATTATTACATATCTCAGTAATATTAATAACTTTCTCTTCATAAGTCGATTCCCCCATTAGAGGTCGTTATCTATTTGTTAGATAACGACCCTAACGAAAGAGGTACATATATGAAATCGTTCGTATTTCATACTATACATTAGTTACGTCTAATATAAAAAAATATTAGAAATACTCAATTTCTGCGAAATCAAGTTCTGCATCTTCTAAGAGTTTCTCTATTAATTCTTTCTTCTTATTTCCACAGTCAGCTAAATCATCTATATTGAGTTCGATTGTACCGGCTGGAGAATCGATTTTATTTTTTCTCTTCATAGTATTGTATATAAATTGCCCAATGTCATATGTAATAATATCACGTACGAACATCATTGCTGTACTGGGTATAGATGATAAATTCTCATCATGTGCTACTGTTATCCTAACTCTATATGAGCCCGAAGACCATCCATTATATATAGTGATTATATGCCGCATTGTATCATAATTGTATGATAATGCATTTGCTATATTTTTACCAACAGATGCGGCAGCTTGAATACTAGAAACACTGGCCATTACGTCATCTGGCGCAAAATCTAATGCAACCGGATTCATTACGTCCGAATAACCAGTGGGGGTTATATTATCTACGGATATAACAGCTAATACTTCGAATTGAGCTAATACCCATTTAGGCATCCAATATTGCACACCCACAAATCTATTAGTAAATATTTCTTCCGGATTAACTTGATCAGCTACGCCTATGCTAAACTCTTCTATTCTGGGATAAATAAGAGATATATCTTTAAGAGCAGAAGTTTTAACTCTTCTCAATAAATCTGCATCGGTAACTGCAGGTGGAAGTTCTCTAAGAGCTAAATCTTCTTTTGCTAATTGAACCAACTGTTGGAGATTGTAAAACATAAACTATCACCACCTATTATGTTATTTCAATGTCGAACGGCAAAAAAATAAGGCACCCGAAGGTGCCTTATAAAATCATTTTAGTGAACGAGAATCTTCTTAGCCTTGGTTATAAACTTAGCCTTACCTATCTTGCTCTCATTAGCATAGGTCTTAGTCACCTTTATAACTTCAACCATCTCTTCGCCATAATACCACTGACGATCACCGAAGTCTATAGTATTCGCTCTTCTGTTATAGAACTTATCCTTGAATACTGTATCTACCAGTAACTGGCAGGGCTTATCGGTTGAGTCAAACTTCTTGCAATAATAATAGCCAGAAACATCAAACATCTCTTCTATAATAGCCTTATAATCGAGTGTTATGAATGTGCCATCATTGGACTTGACTATAGCTCTGCCGATGTTCTTATTATCGAGATTGGTAAACTTCTTTATGAAGTTAATCAGATTCTCAGAATAATTCCCCATAGGTCTGCCGAGCATAGGAATTTCTTCAGCATTATCATACAGGCTAAATGACCTGGGAAGCCATATCTGCCATGAAATGATATAGCCGAATTCGTTTCTCTTTTCTTCTTCGTTATATCTGGTATTCTTGTCATCTCTTGTGATAACGAGAGATACATTATCTTCCCTTATCTTCTGACCAAGATAACCAGATGCTGTGTTAGCGATATACTGCTTGATCTCACTAACAGTGTTTGTGAATGTTGCTTCACTAGGAATTTTTCCGGTAGTAGTAAATACGATTGCCGGAAGCTTTGTTTCATTGGTTGCCATTTGACCGTACCTCCTGATAATTTATTAATATAATAATGTTACAACTCTAAGGAAGTTTATCCTAGAGTTGTAACACTAATATTTTTAAATCACGTATTCCATCCATTCGATATAATCATCTAATATATTACCTACACGTGATTCCCATTCGCTGCCTTCGCAGTACTTTTCACCTATATCACTTAATGTTTTTCTACCCTGATCAACGTAACTTTCTCTCAGAAGTTTACCTTCATAGTATATACAATCATTTGGTGTATTGAACGATTTCCATGATTCACTGCCGCGTATACCACCAAAATTGTTCGTATTAATACATCTCTCGGCAAATAATGATTCGTGTGTAAATATAGCAAGTACATATAAACCATTAATGCCATACTCTTCTTCAATAAACTCAAATGCTTCACCTGTATCGTTGAGTTTATTACTTCCATCTAAACCACGCTTGTCAATAATTATGTCAATTAATTCGTCAAACTGTTCACCTGATAATCCGGATACGCAAGTTATATCAGTTGGGCTAGTATCATAGTTCCTATTAAACTCGATACTATTCATGACATCATCATACTGTTCTTGTACAGTATTTAATTGTCTATTGGCATTTGCCAATCTCATGGATAGATTGTCTACTTCGCTTAACAGACCCGACATCTCTTCTCTAAGATCTTCGTTCTCAGTCTGCATCTCAATAGCATTCCGTGAAAGTGTAACATTGTTATCTTTCATAGTAGCTATAGTTGAAGCCATCTGGTCGTTTTGACTTCTTAGCTGTGCATTTTCTGTTGATATCGCATCATAAGATATGAGCAACTTAATCTCGCTGCCAATTAATAATGACATGATAGCAACTAAAATGGGTGTCGTTTTTGTTTTCATACAATTCTCCTTTATACAATAATTTTAGTGAAGATTGCTCTTCGCTTGCCTCCTTAACAGACATAAAATATACAAATGAATAGTAGACGAAAAATCGCCAACGTCTCAAATTTGTGGTTTGACAACGTTGGAGATTTTTAGGAGGTCATATATCAATATATATCAATCTAGGAGGCATTTCATTACGTATTACTAAGTTGTTCCCATGGCGTAAAATATTCCGATAGGCAAGAACTATCGGAATATTTTAGGTAGGAATGTAATACCTTACGCAGAAAGCCATTTGGGAGGTACACAATGATCGAACATACAAACTGCTTTACTCTCTTGTTTAGAATTTATTCATCATAAATTCATCGAGTCTCTTTGATATTGCATCATCCTGTCTTAAAGGAATAAAAATATGTCCTTCATTAGTAGGCACTGATAGGAAATCATTCTTATCTATAAAAGTGCCTTCCATACATACATCAAGACCATCGAGAATAAATCTGGTTGTATCAGATTTATTAAGAGCATAGTCTTTAAGGTCTTTAAGAGCACACTCTAATGCAGTGGACTCTCTAACCATAGTTGTATTTTTAGGTAAAGAAGATTTTACTGCAGTAAATCCTGCACTCATATCTATAAATGCTTCCTCATGTGAAGGTGTAAATACTCTATCATAGCAGATAAGACGACCGGGACCCATAACATCGATAGTACCATCAGGATTCTTCTTCTGCGGAACTAATGTACGACAAGATACTGCAGGTTGTATACCCTGCATTATATTACGCATCAGTTTATTACCGGGACCATTACCATCGTCGATAGTTTCAACAACACCAAATAAAAGTCTATCATTATTTTCAAATGAATAAGACTTAAGAAGAAGGCATATATTATTAGGGTCTATCTTACAAAGTCTTTCCATAGACAGTTCGCCGGTATCCGCAGATGGGTGTCCGTTTTCTCCGGGTAAACCGCCCTTTTGCTCAAGGTGCTGTACAACCCAGGGATGCTTAAGAGACTCTCTTATATGTGAAGCTTGCCATAATCTCTTATTACGGTTTCTCTGTCCGAATGATTGCAGACACTGTCTAAATCTTAAATATGACACTTCGCCATTTGATGTATGTTCATCTAATATTTCAGCCTTTGCATCAGCAGGAGTGGATTCTTCCATTACTGCATAATACTCGTACTTTTTATCAGGTAACATCGCAAAATCACCTCAATTTATGTAATTGATTTATGCTTATGTTCCTAGCTATTATTGTATGCTCCCAGAAACAATTTCATAATTTAAATAACAGGAAAGGATTGATTTCTATGCTATGGTATGAGCCGTATTCTAGCCCTGCAGAGTGGGCAACGAATAAAGCTAATAACTTTGATAATTTAATCAATAACTGGAAATTATGTAAATATAATCCTGGTGTATTAAGAGCTTTCTTAGCCAAAGCATCATATAAAGATTTCTGTAAACTTCTTTGTTTATATAAATCTCAGATGGCTTCTCAGGCACAGATAGATGATTTAATCAATATTGCTTCTGAAAATCTCAAGAAGTGGGTAGATATACATATAGAGTGGGGCTATAATAAGAGTATCAATACTTTAGAGAATACAGATGAAGAATGCGATAAGCTTATGACAATATTACTGGAATTCAATATTCTCTATAAGAGTGAATTGATACATACTATAGTATCCAACTATACTAATGCAGATGATACACTTAGATATGTTTTTACATTAGCCTTTGTTGAATTATTTTCATTATTCCGCAGTGCAAATAATACGGAAGCATTTGTTGACTTTGATCATGTCGAAAATGCGGTATATAATGTATGCAAATCTTATGCAAAAAATATAAGGTTCGATAGTAATACCATAAATGATTCTGATAAAACCATGTTTGAAAATTTTGTCATGGATGAATTATTGCATACTGATAAATATTCATGTGAAGTTATAAATGATCTTATTTGCAAAATATGCAGAGAATGTGAATGCAGGATAAATTGTGATGACGTATGCAAGGTATTGCCATCTGTGCATAGTGATGATGTAAATACTGTATATAATGCTTTACGAGATGCCCTTACAAATATAGATAATCCATCTAATTTTACATTAGGGTGCCTTATGAGCGATATTCATAATTGTAAATGCAATAAAGAAGATTTATGTAAAGTTACAAAACTTTGCATAAATAATTTAAATTATTTTAATCCCGAGTGCATTTCTAAATCTTGTGAAGATGCTGTATTATCTGCTATACATGATTATGATGAATACTCATATATGGCAATTGAAGACGTATCTGATGTAAATATGGATTATGAATTAACTTGTCTCGAAAATATGACAGTAAATGAATTCATTGCAACAGAAGCGAATAGATATGATGAATTTGACGATGACGAAGAAGAAGAGCGTCCAAAGCGTAAATCACCAGAGCCTGAAAGGGATCCACATATTTCGGAAGAAGGCTATGATATTGCTAAGAAAGCTCGCAATTTCGATCAAGAGTATCGTAGATTTAAGAATAATGTATCCGCTGTTGATGGCAGTCTTACTAAAATAATATCTGATATAGGAAAAGCGTTTACGGGTATGTCTGAGTCAAGGGGCGTACGTAAAGTTACTAAGCAAGATAGTTTAGCTAAGGTACTTGCAAGAGTATTTGGCACTATTGCAATCTTCCATGTAAGTAAATTCATGGGATTACTATTTGTAATAGTAAGACTTGCTAATAGTAAGAAGGTTACTGAAAGAGAACGTGTAAAGCTTATATCTGAGATACAGAGAGAAATAGAAATTATAGATAGCCAACTTAATGATGGCTCTATAGAGAGCACAGAAGCCAAACGCAATTTACAAAGAACTAGATCCGCTTTAGAGGAAGCTCTTCGTAAGATACAGGCTAACAAGGGTAAATATATGACAGATGAAGCTAAGAATGCAGTAAATGATATTGTTTCACGTAGGAGATGATTTCTATGGGTATTTCATATATCGATGATACTACAGCAATAGACTTAGACCAATGCTTAATGGAAAATAAAGAGAGACATAGATCGCCTATAATACATCTCCCCGAAATATTTATGTATGAGTATTCATATTCAGATGTATTGGAATGTGCGAATAACTTTAAAAGTTGCTCTATGGATAAAACAGATGACCCGGTTGTTAATACAGTTAATTACTACAACGCTAAGTATAAAAACAAAATAAATCCAAATGCATTAAATGCAATTTGTGATATTATATATGAGAACGCATACTCTATATTCCATATAGATAAAGGCGGTACCACATATTTAATGTCATTAAATAGTGAGAAACCCACAGTATGTATTGACTCAGTTTGTTTAAACTGGAATCAACTACCAGATACATCATATGATATGATAGTTACATGGAAAAAATGTAATCCTAATATGTCATTTGATGAATTTAGTAGGAGAATGTTTAATAAATTCCACGATGATGATTATGTGCTCAATAAGAGCCTTAAGAATATCATAGATGGAAATTCGGATAGATGTGATAGTTTTAATAGGATGCCATCTTATAGCTATGCAATGGAAGATGCAGAAACATATAATCTCGATGATAACTTTATAGAGACAATGGATCATTATAAAGTTAATGAGTTTGAATTGTCTCCTGCTACTGAAGCACCTGCAGATGATGGTCTTAATGAACTTGAAGCAATGTCTGGTAATAATACATCTTCTAGTGGTAGAGGACGTCGTGGAAGATCTGGTGGTACTACTAGGGGCAGTAGAAGAAACCCTGTAGATGAATTAGAGGATATGACTAACGAACCCGATGGTGGTACTGAACCTGACAGAAGAAGAGCTCCGACCACTAACGATGATACAGACGACGGTGAAGTTGTAGACGTTGCACAAATGACTAGAGACCGTATGGAAGAAAATGGCGAACAAACTCCTGAAGATCAGGCATCTGAAGATGATCTGGGTGAAGGTGAAGGTTTACCCGAGGGCGATGAAGAAGGCGGGGATGAAGGCGACGAAGATCCTACTGAAGAACCAGCTTCTGATGATAATGCACTCGATGAAGAAAATACTGAGTCTGACGAAGAAAAAGAGATTCTTAATAACCCAGAGTCTAAAGAAGTGTACAGAAAACGCTTCATTGCGTTGTACAAACATATAAATGATATAATAGATACATTAGAGCGCTTTAGTCCAGCATATAATGTAAAGAGCACTAATGAATATTATACCGTTCAAAATGATATCCATAGACTTAAGACTGCTATTTACAAAATCTGCACAGAGAAGATACAGAAGATGGAAACTGTTGATGTAATGAAAGCATATTTAACTGCAAATTATGCATATGATTCCATTGGAGAAATGCTAAAAGATTTCTTTAAGCATTATCATATCGAACAGAAACATGCAAAGGCAAATATTAAGTCTAGTCAGAGATATCAATAAGAAAATCGGTAACACTGTATTAATTGATTAATTTGAATCAAGTAAATTCAAAAATTTAAATTTAATATAAGGAGGAAAACGTATGTCTTATTTAGATGACAAGGCTACAAAGGTCATAGGCAATGCCTATGATTCAGATAAATCGTTAGGATTCAAAGCCGATGTTCAGCACATTATGGAGCAGTACGCACTTGAGAGTGTAAACTATACCCGTGACTTAGACAGATTACTTGCTAGAGAAGATACCAAGAGTGACTTTATAGATAGATGCCTTGAGTCTGTACAATCTACAGAAGCAATGCATGATGCATCTATGGTTAAAGATAGCTTCTATAACAACTATTCTGAGAGACTCGGCCAGCTCATTAAGAACTCTTGTGATCAGATAGCACGAGAGGCTGTAATGACTGGTTACTCCCCTATCGTATCCTATGCGCCTTTCTTTATTAAGAAGCAGTGGGTAGCATGCGTATGGAAGGATGTTCTCATGTCTGAGGTTGCCACTTCTCCTATTCTCAACTATAAGTTTGAGAAGAGATATCTCAAGGATAAGAGTGGCAAGAGATATGCTATTCCTGATGTATACTATGATAGAGCTACAATGGCTAAGCTGTATGGCAATGCCACTGGCTTTAACATAAGCACTAAGCATCTGAAGAATACGTCGAATGTTGCAGATGGTAAGGGTGTTACTCTTACTAACGGTTCTGTATCTGTCCCTGTTATCGGTGACCCTACAAATAAGGCTGCTTGGCTTGTTGCAGCTCATGATGTTGATGCTACTGCTTATGCGGATGAAGAGGATATCGGTGCTATAGTCAGAATAGCAGATCAGCTTACTCAGGATATTTATATTTCTGATGTAACTTTCGAAGGCTATGCTGTAGTTGCTAATACTTCAACAATTACTTCAGCCGCTGATCTTACTGCTGCTACTTATACCGCAGCTACTAATATCAGAATTGATATTACAACTCATAACTTCGTCAAGGGTAAGATTGAGTATATTGCTAAGGATCCTACCACTGGCGAACCTTATCGCAAGGCTATGATAGGCACTACTGCTTATCCTACAACCGATCCCAGCGTTCAGACTACTGAATATTACACTTTTACTGATGAGATTGTTGGTAATGTTGATTTCGATACCACTGTAGTAAATGTATTTGCTACTAAGGGTAACGTTAAGCGCTTCAATCTTAGCGGTAAGCTTGCTAATAGATTTAACCACAGATCTCTGGACGTTGAGCGTAGAGTTGAGCAGCTCCAGTATGTAATGCCTGAGTCCGGTCCTAGACTGAACTCTGCAGTTACTGTCGAGGAAGCTTCTGATGCTATCGCTCTCGGTAAGATCGATATGTTTGCAGATAACGCAGACATGATGGGTGATGCACTCGCTAACCTGAATGACTTCTCTATGAGAGAGTTTGTACAGAATTCTTATATGGCTCAGAAGGATGCTATCAAGAATGAGCATGGTTTTGCTCAGTCTGTTGATGGCATGGGTAAGCTCGTTGAAGATGGTTCATTCAATGCTGTACCTGCAACCGGATATGCTAACAACGTATCTACTTGGATGGCAGATGCTAAGGAATACTTTGAGAGATTCCTTGAGAACCTCAAGCTGAAGCTGAAGTCTTCTGAGATGACTGTAGTTTGTGTATGCCATCCTACTCTTGTTAGGTATATCAAGGCTGATGTTAAGTGGATATTCTCTGACCAGACTGATGTATCTGGTATCAAGATCCAGTACAACCTCGGCATTACAACTGTAAATGGCGATAGAATGCACATCATTTCTTCTCAGTATATGAGTCCTGATGATGGTATCTATACTCTCTTCATTCCTACTACAACTGAGCTTATCACATTCAAGAATGTCTTCTATTCTGTAGTAGTAGACAGAGGATATAGAAATCCTGTAGAACAGCTCGTTCCCAATATCATGGCAACTCAGAGAATGCTCACATTCGAGGTAATTCCTGTACAGGGTAGATTCTACATTGAGGGTAGGGACAAGGATTCTCCTGATTCTTACTTCACTGCGGCTAATCCTGTATACACAAAGGCTGTTAACTAATTAACTATAATTATATGCCTGAGGAGAAATCCTCAGGCATATTTTTCGCGGGAAAATAAGACAAAATACACCATAGGTTTTGCCCTATAGTGTATTTTGTCCTAAAGGAGTTTTTAAGAGTTCATCATGGATTACGTCATTGTTTAGCGTTACGGACAAAAATATAATTATTCTATATACAGAAAAGAGATGATGATATGTATTCTGATAATCTCAGCCACATTCATAGAATGACAGATATGGGATTATACAAAGTGGTAAAGCTTAAACGTGGAGAAACTCCACTAGGTAATAAGCGCAAATTTATAGAAGCGCTGAATAGTAATCCATGGTTATTTGCAGATATTCATGTATCTGCAAATATTAATAGAACTAATAATTTCTTAAATAAAATAAATTCTGTAGTTGGTGAAAATGATAATATAGTATGCTTAGGAGATTTAATGAATAAGCATACGGGTACTCCTGAAGAAGTTAGGAGATTTGTAAATGGAATTAAGTGCAAAAATAAATTTTTAATATTAGGCAATCATGATTTTCTAAAAATAGAAGATTATATAGATATGGGATTTGTGTATGTAACAGATCATGCTGCTGTTAATATTAATAATAAAAAAGTTATATTTACCCATTGTCCTATACCTGTAAAAGACGACATTATTAATATACATGGGCATATACATGGTTCCGGGAAATACTGGAATATGTCTCCAGAAGGGCATTATGATGTATTTATTGGAACTGATGAGGATCCTGATTTAGTTAGATACAATACACTATTAAATTTACCAGATTTACATAATGATCATATTGGCGGTGATAGTAATGAAGAGTTCAATGAGCAAACACGTATCAGCAGATAACCATTTAGGTATAGATATAGTTACAGATAAAATTATTGAAGCAAATATAAAGATGAATGGCATTAAAGAAGTTTCAAATCCAATTAATTTCGATAGAGGGGGAATACCTACTGTCGATGGATTATTTTCCGAATATATATTTGGTGTTACCACAGATGAGCGTAGACTAACATGGGGTTATATAGATTTAGGATGTAAAGTTGTACATCCATACATTTATAATGTATTAACTAGCGTACAGCAAAATATAAAGAAAGTATTTGAAGGTATTGGCTCTTGGAAAGTTACTGAAGATGGTGACTTAGTTGAAATAAAAGACAGTGATGATGGATATAATCCCGATAATACAGGCGTAGAATGGTTCGTTAAGAATTATAAGAATATCAAATTTAAGAAAAATAATTCAAGAGAGCGTAACGAAAGAATTGATTTATTAAGCACATTTAAACCAGATGATATATTTCTGTCTAAGTGGCTAGTTATACCAGTATTTTATAGAGATTTGGAAACTAAAGATGGTCCGTTAAAGATACCACCTATCAATAAACAGTATATGGCATTAATAAGATATGCTCAATCTGTTAAATATGAGACTCTGGAAATGGATATGATGACTAATTTAACTAGATTCAATATACAAACTACGTTATGTAATATCCAGGCATATTTTCAAGAAATAGTTCAAAAGTCTGATGGCTTTTTTAAACAATACGTAATTGGTAAAAATCCTGATTACGGAATTAGATCAGTTATATCTTGCCCAGTACTTACTGAATATGATACACCTGCAGATATGCCTATAGATATGAATACGACTGGATTTCCATTATCCGAAGTATTAGGTGCGTTATTTCCATTTATACAGAGATGGGTATATAACTGGTTTTTAAATTCTACTGAAACAATTGGTGAGTTGCACTTACATGAAAAAGATGAACCATGGTATCTGGATGATGTTGGTTCTAAATTTACTCCTGATTATATAGGCAAAAAAATAACTTCATGGATAGATAACTATGAATCTAGATTTGAAGTTATAACAGTTGATGCATATAAGTATGATAAAAATGGTAAAGTTATTAGTCGTGAATTACCAATAAAATTCTTCGGGATTCCGTATTCAGATGACCCAAATAATCCGAATAGATCTCAGATATGTAATAGATATATGACATGGACAGATATATTTTATATAGCTGCAGTAGAATGTTCTGAAGATAAATATGCATGGGTGACTAGATATCCTCTGGTATCTTATTTGGGCACATTTCCAACAAAAGTTTTTGTTTTATCTACAGTAAAAACTTCACCTTGCAGAATAAACATAAATGGCGAAGTAAAGATTTATAAATATTATCCTGTAATAGATTTATCCAAATCTACAATGGAAGTATCCACATTATTTAACGAAACTATCAATATGCCTAATAGTATACTGGATTCTATTGGAGGAGACTATGATGGTGATACAGTTTCTTCAAAAATGCTTTATAGTATAGAAGCAAATCAAGAAGTTAATAAGATACTCTATGCACCAACGCATTTTTTAGATACCGAAGGCAATTTGGTTGCAAAAATGACAAACGAAGGTACACTTACATTATACAATATGACTAGAGATTAAAAATAAAAACGAACAAAAAATGAGCTACCCACAATTGGGTAGCTCATTCAAATCACTCAGCTATAGTGATAGCATCGTAACGCTCAACGTTGATAGCTGCCAGCATAAACTCCAGAGGAGTTGTGCCTTCGATAGCAGAAATCATGTTCTTGAACGATGTTACTGATGATCCACTGAGCATGGATACACCTGCAACATCAGATGTCGCATGGAATGTATCGTTCCGCGCATTAACATTCCAGAATACAATATGAGGTATGGTATATCCTGCGGCAAGATACTCGTACTTCATCTCATCATAGAATGTTGTGTTTGTATTCGGGCCTATATCATCGAACTCCATGTCCGATACGATGATGATTGCACTGGGCATATCATCTGCGGGTACATGATTCGTTGTTGCCATACGAAGCAAGCTGTGGAAAGCAGCAACGATATCGGTATTATATCCAACACCCTTATCGAACACGCTACACATCTTGCTATGTAGTGTGTCTCCGTCTATAGAAACAACTTTTGCATCCATTGAGAACGTCATGAACATGTTGTGGAAATCACCCTTATTGCGTTCAGCAAAGTATATAGCAAGACCTATGGAGGTTGCCATTGGCCTACCTGCCATAGAACTACTAACATCGGCCATTACCAGCATATTGCCGGCATCATCACTGACATAATTGGGGAGAGCCTTCCACAATTCTTCCAAGACGTCATCAGGCTTAGAAATTCTGAGTAGGTGCGGATCCCATACATCATATCTTTCGACGATGTCGTATGGATACAGTGCGCCTGCATTGATCTTTTTGTCGCCGTTCTTTACGTCTTCGATGTACTTACCGTATCTATGCTCATCATGCTTATAAAATGCTTTCTTATAAAGCATCGCTGCACGTGAAGGTACGGATTCGTAATCGATGGTTGCCCATTCATTAGCCGACATCTTAGCTTCTACAATCTTAAGATAGCTTCTCATCGTTCTGAGGAGCCTCTTAAATTTGTATACAGTATATCCCAACTTCTTAGCTGTGAGTATACCAAGTGCTCTGGTATTTGCACTTGAAGCATCAGGTGTCTTTATCCATTTTGCAAGAAGCGAAATGGGCTTACCTTTCTTCATGTTTTTAAGGTCTTCATTGAACTGTCGTTTCATTTCTGACCACATGAGATCCTCAAGCTTAGTGCCGACAAGTTCATACAGATCGTCGTAACGACCGTATTCGCCTATAAGCTTGATGTTATTCTGTATTGTCTCGGGATGTGCTGCTGCACAATACTTAAGAAGAATTCTAAAGACTCTTCTTTCGCCGAGGCCTTCACGAATATCTCTTGCATAAAAGAGAATCTTCGTTGCAAGCAGCTTATCTGCACGATAAGCTTTTTCGAAGAGATCGATTATCGCAGAATCAAGTCTGGTTCTGAGAGCACCAATTTCTGCAAATAGATCAAGTACGGGATTGAGAGTAGAATCAAGCGCATAAGCTCCATTCTCTGTCAGTTTTGCATGGCTTTCCTTAGCCATAGCGTTTGCGAGTATGTTTTTCATAAACATCTTCCTTTCTATTCAGGACGTATTATATTATGGGTGCTGTGAAACGCCCCATTCGACGATAAAAAATATGGCGGCACGTTTAGTGCCGCCGTTACCATTTCAGGACACGGGTTGAAAATACTCACCAAATATAATGTGCATTATTCAATGATTTGCTGCACGTGTCCCTTATAATTTCATGATGCCGTAAAACTTTCTTACTTAAATATTGAAGTTTTAAAATTGCTGCAGGCATCACATTTAACATGACGGGGATCTTGTCCGTATTTCTTATTGAATAACGGTACTCTAAGTCATCCAATTGTTCCCTTTGGATTGGGTTGGAGCGTCTTTCACGCACAGTCATCATCTTTGTGGTAGATGCGCACCACCTATATGGTCATAACCATACCGGAGCTAAATCATTCAATTTTTAGTTGCTGTGCCCGTCACAAATTAACAACTCAACGGCTTCGAGGAAAATTTGCCTAACTTGCCGCCACTATTAGGCCGCGTGGCATTATTTCCAGACCCCCTGCCATCTGCTGCTATATGCCGCTGTAGCAGAAAATCAATAAAAGCCATTCTCTTTGCGTTGTTAATCATATGTATAATATACAATTAAAATTTAAATTAATTTTCACGGTAAAATAGATACGGCAATGCCGTATCTATTTCTTTTTGTATACATATTTGTATAGTTTAGTTGACTTATCTCTTGGATTTGGATTTATACTCTCTTGGATAAACCCAAATTTCTTAGCCAAAGCTTCTGAACCTTTATTATCTGTAGTGAAATACCATTCCAAAGTTTGATATGAAGGATCTTTCTTTATAATAGTCATTGCATGTTTTATAAGCATTGTAGCAATACCACGTCCACGATATTTAGGATCAACAGCGAATGCAACTTCGGCTAAGTCGGTATATGATTGTGTTGATTCGTTCCAACCGCGAACACAATCAAAGAAACCAACAGGCTTATTGTCGAGTGTAATTGTAACTATAAACCCAAAATCATCATGAATATATTTTGTAGTGAAATCACTTTTGGGATCATATAAGAATTTATCTTTTACGGCAGGTACATTACCACCACAAAGATGAAACTTATCACGCTTAGAAAGTTTACTTCATAATTCATTTACACTGTCTATATCATTATATAAATACCGGATTTTCGGTGCTATTGCATTACTTTCCATAGCATCGTTAAAACAATTCTCATCAAAGATATCTACATCTTCAGATGCTTCATCATTAAGATCATAGCCCATATCAGCTAATGCCTGATGATAACCCTCATTATATGCGGACTCTATAGCATCACCATCATCGGGTTTTGATTCTTTAAAACGAACCTTATTAAGAATTCTTACTATGGATTCGCCGAGATCGGTACCAGCCCAGAATGCCATAGCAAGAGTTGCCGGGAAGAAAATAAGACCGCCGAGAGTAGTTGATGTATAAAATACAATTATTATTACATTCAGTATAGCCGATATGTTATCACCAAATCTACCAAGAGACGCAAGTTTGGACTCATTCGCATTTACGGCCTTCTTTATAGTGAATTCATCCATCTTGCCAATACTCTCAAAGTATCCATCAACAAACTGTTTGCCTTCTTCAGTAAGTTCATTATAGGATAGCATTTGTGCATTGGAATCAACATATGTATATCCTTTACGTCTAAGCCATTCTATACTCTTTTTAGCTTCTTTAACGGCTTGTGCCTTAGGAACACCATGTGCAACCATGTTATTTACACTAACGATAGTTTTATGCGACTTTGCGGCTTTCTTTGACTCTCTTATAATTGTTTTTACAAGAAGAGCGACGAATACTGAGAAATTTACAAAAAGCCAAGCACCGGCATCTTCATTAGCTGTATTATCAAGATCATAAAAATTATCGTCATCGAAATATGAATCGTTAAATATCATATCATTATACATAATATATTCCTCCTTTAGAGTTGTATTAGTATAATGTTTTTTAATATAAAGGGTTTTTCGTAGGTATAAAACAAAAAAAATTAGGCTCCTACATAAGCCTCTATAAATCTAAACACCGCAAGGGCACAGCAGCCCGCAGATCCGTCGCATGATTTATAGAGTTTTACTTATGCAGGAGCTTATCTAGAGACCATGAAGATTATCATAATCCATAGCGTCTGCGCTGACGCTAGAGAAATGATAATCTTCACCATAGCCAATTACATCTGGGATGCAAGCCCAAACGTCATTACTTATGGCGTTGTACACATATATGATCATCGTGTACCCTCCTTTCTTTAATATTAACGAAGCGTGGCCAATCACTCCGTCCTTTATTACTTATATAATATAGTATTATTTTTATGTATTATACGGTTCATATTTTGCACTTGTTTATATCATTATATAAATACCAGATTTTCGGTATTATATTGCATCATCTAATTTAATTTTGATAAGGCTTATTACGATTTGAGATATCAATCCAGATATAAATCTAAGTTTCTGATCGCCTGTGACTTTTTAGAATATTTATTATAGCTATCAATTGAAAGTCTTTTATTAACAGCGCGTGCGAGATCTAAGTCAGCATCAGTCACCATATCATCATAAATATCATCATCAAAATATGAGTCATTAAATATTAAATCATCATACATAATAGATTTCTCCTTTAAGATTATATTAGGCGATTGTTTTTATTATAGACGAAAAAATATCTGGTGAGAAAACTCACCAGATATTTAGTTATTTAACGATTAGCATTAAACGTCGGTGTCGAGGGTAGGATCATAGCCGAGATCATCAACGAACTCATATGCGCCGGGAACCATATCATATGCTTCCATTGCACGCTGCTGCTCAGTGATATCGTTCATAGCATCCTCGTATGCCATCTGATACAGACGATCGAGAAGAGCAGATTCATTTCCCTGTGCTCCTGCGTTTGCGACAATATTTTTATCAAATGTTTCAGACGTATTATTACTATTAAATTGTCTATTAAAGAAATCCTTAGACTTCCTATCAACTTTGAGATTAAAGTTATCCTTATCATTATAAACCTTATTCAAGGTCTTGTAAGAGGACATAGTTTCCTTCTTATCATTTGCACTGATCTTCTTGCCAGAATCGTCTCTGAAGTTACCGCCAGAGAGTCTCTTGCCAAATGCCTGCGTTGCTCTAACACCGGTATCATACATCTTAACGACTTTATTAAGGGATTCCTTTATAAAACCGGTAGACCACTCAGCGGCGATCTTGATCTTTTTCCATTTCTGGCCAACTTCACCATTTGATGTGAATATCGCACGTAATGAATCATACCCACTTATGGTTGCAGACTTAGTAAGAGGACCATATGAAGCAAGAGACTTAAGATCTGCAGCAATTTTTTCCGCAGCGCCACCCTGCTTAGCGAATCCTTCACCAAGCTTCTGCTTAAGATTATTCCATTCGGCCGATTCTGCATCAGATAACTTACGAGTTCTATTCATGCCACCTCTTGCTTTAAAGTCATCATCGTAACTATAATACTTAGCATTCTTACCGGTGCCTACTTGTGCGGCTTGTACAGTAGTCTCCTTCTTGTACTCATCTTTGTCAATAGACTTACCTTTAGCAACCTTAGCATAACCGTCATATAACTCATCGATCTGTGTGGAGCATGTATCAAGAATAGTGGTGATACCATCACTGATTTCTTTAATCTTTTTCGTAACCTCCGCAGAATCTTTCCTAGCCTGATCGTCGGTTGTTGTACCGGTCATACGCTGGATCTTAAGCTTAAGATCAGCCATCTTATCCTTAATCCACTGAGCAAAATTCTTGATTTTCTGCCAAACCGTGTCGAAGAAACTACCGATGCCTTCAGTGGCAGGCTCGTAGCCATAGTCTAATTCGTAACCATACATAATGTATTTCCTCCTTTATTTATCTATTCATTGCATAGATAATGATTATCTTTATGTTATATTTTATGTTTACCGACTATAATATCCGGACATTGCACCAGCTGCCGCTGCGGCTGCATATCTGCTGGCCCGGTCAACCTTAGCGTCGTATCTTCTTAGTATTTCATCCACATCTGCTAAAAAGTCGGACGACTTGTTATATCTGTTCATATGAATTTTGTTGACGGCGCGTATTATTTCTTTAAATGCAGATATACCATACCACCACCCAAGATCACCCTTTGTTATGTACATTTTATGTGGATTAATATTGCTATTTTTTGTTGGTATATAGTCAGTTCTAATTAGCCGTTGAATTGTACCTTTATACGCTTTTTCGGCCTCAGATTTTGACATATAATTAAAATCTCTCATGTCGAAAACTATATCGGAACTAGACTCGGCGGCCACAGTAAAATAATTCTCATCAAAGATATTTACATCTTCAGATGCTTCATCACCATCAAATTCATAACCCATATCTGCTAATGCTTGATAATAACCTTCATTATATGCAGATTCTAATGTCATATTTAATTCATCGTTATACATATTAGATTCCTCCTTTATGATATTAAATAGTAATTCAGGCTTAGGTTTGACTGCGATGTATATAGACTTATTATTTGACATAAAACCATATGGTTTGGTTGAATAAAATAGGAAAAAATGATACTGATCATATTTTTTATTTAAAAATTGAATTGCTGGTACGTATTGATTCGTATTAACAAATATTGCGCGAGAATCCTTGACAGTTGAATCAATTTGTACATATAACGGATCTTTTTTAGTAGACATTGACATCATTTCAGTATACGCTTCGTTACTAATTGGCAATGCATAAACATAGTAGCATGCATATTTGCTAAAACCCGGATCATTGATTTTACACGGTTTACCCGATTTAACACATGATATATTGCGCAAATCATTAATAAACTCGGGTATTCTTTTTTCAAGCATTTTATCAATCATAAAAATCACATCCAATTATAAAATGGTATTAAGCAGTTGTTTTTTTGATAGTGCATGTAAATTATAAAAAAAATAATGGGCACCCTAGGGTGCCCATTATTTTTATGCAGGATTATTTGACTTCTTAGTCGCGAATATAGCCTTCATTTTCTGTTTAGTCGCAGTATCGGCGGCGTTGATCGACAACGGCATGAAATTGCCGTCCTTGTCAACTGCGCCAATCTTTGCAGAAGTTGCCATAAGTTCGACGATATTTGTGGCGATCTCTGTCCGCTTGCCATCATCATCAACAGCAACGAACTTTACGTCATTGATATCTTCTGCATTAAATGCCATATCATCGCAGTCGACATCGGATGCCGTTATGTCATAAATATTTTCGATGTTATCTGTGATGATATAGTCATCACTCTTAGCACCTCTTTTTACGACATATTCACGTCCACAACGACCAAACACTGCCTCATCAAGAAGCGGATCGCCAATCGCGCAATCAGAATATCTTCCTGTTGTATAGAGTTTTTCTGGTACAAACTTAAAGAAAACGACTGAGCAGTTGTCTCTGTAGACCTGCTTCATGAACCTACACATTACAGGCTCTCTGGATGTTATGGGATTACTCCACATACTTGCATCATTGGCACGGATTCTGGTTCCGTTACTGTCGGCATTCATGATAAATGCCTGATGATGGTTGATGCGGTTATTACCGCTACCGGGTGTGAAGTCGATCACCATGTCTGGGTCGAGCGTTACCGCATAGATCTTGTCGAGAGCATATTTATCGCCGACAATCTTCTTGGTAAAATTATTGATGTTTAATGCTAATACTGACATACGAGTTTCCTCCTTTTTATTCGAGAATCATCTTCATGTGATTCTATTTATATAATATATTATTAAAAATAAAGTTATTTTTAATACATGTACCGACATCTTAATTAATTTATTTAAAGGAGTGATTATTACGGCAATAGAAGAATTGACTAATGAAGAAAGAGACCTTATTGGTTCTCTGGATCTTGCAAACCCCGATGATAGAAAGAAGTTTATTAAGTCCGTCATAAGATATGAAGTCGACAGTTACGTTGTAACAGACTACAAAACGCAGGATCCTATAGTAATATCAGATGAAGAAATCGATAGTAGCATGGATTTCTTTGTAGAAGCGTTTAACGAGAATATGAAGATTCCGTATCTTGATATGAATAAGAATGTTTTGATGGCAACAAAAACCAGAAAACTTCTTAAGAATAGTGAACTTCTGTTATATGCCAGAAAGCAGTTTGCTCAGGTAGATCTTGGTATTGCAGACGGCGATACAGATCTCTCGAATATTAATACCGATATGGGAGATATTGTAGACTATAGTAAAATCCTCGAAGATAGTAAAGAGAATACAAATAACATCAAGAAAACTGATGGTGTTAAACTTCTCATACAATATCTCATCAAAATGCGTTATGGTGGCAAAAATATGTCTCAAATAGATCTCATAATGGAGAAACTTACCTACGATATTGAAAAACTACGTGAGTCTACAGTAGTTGGCAAGGATAAGACCATAAAGGAACTCACCAGAGCAGAGCACATGCTTTCTATAATTGGAGATGATTCCAATGAATGGCATGATTATTTTATGGGATCAATTGTTACCGATAAGAGAGCATTGAATCTCGCCAAAGAAATTGATAAAAATTATATCAAGGCTAAAAGGCTTATCGATAATATATTCGGTCCTAAGATGATTGATGAATTCATAGCCAAATACGAAATGACCAACGATATATCTAATGATTCTGTATTTTATTTCTATGCAATGTTATTATTCTATACGCTTGCTAAGAAGATAGAATCTAAGATGAAGTCTGGTGATAATAGATCTCTTATATATCGTGGATACATAATCCACTATATGATGGATTCTCTTACAGAAGGTGAGCTTAAACGTATGACATTGATGTTCTCGGATATATTTAATGCGTATACCGAAAATAAGGCGCTTTTCAATAAGCTGTCTTCCATGCAGAAAATTTCAAAGTAATGAAAAATATTGGGTATCGAATATTCGATACCCAATATTATTTTTATTCGTCATATTCTAAATTGAGATATAATTGTAACGAACTCTTTATAATTGTCCGCTTTAGTTATTTTATTTTTGTTACTCTTTAAGAATTGTGCAAATCTCTTAGCGTTAGAATAATTAGGATGTGGACTGATCTTATTAGTTTTATCGGTCATTACACCAATAAAGTCATACATACGCAAATCGTTATCGGCATGCTTTAAACCTTTAAGCATAATGGTCAATTTATTTTTGGTTATAAATGACCTTAAATAATTCCACGATTTATTTCTATTTGATACATCCATATTTAAATCAGCTTTAAATAAAACCGCTGGCGATGATGTGCGTGTTTTATATTGGTCGTACTTATTATCATCATAAATCTGTACTCCGGATTTAGCACCGGCAATAACTTCTCCTATTAAACTATCTTCGGTTGCTAATTCAAAATAACTCTCATCAAATATATTCATTAATCATCACCCTTATAATAAAATATTATAAATTTGTTTATATGTATATCCCAATTCTGCAGTATAATTAATTCTCCTCGGTATCCGCCCAAAGTTTTTTGATTAAAGTTGCTTTATCATTATATTCTGGATAAGCATCCGGCTCATTGTTCTTTGCAGCATTATAACCAGCTTTATACCCGAGTATATAATAAAATGGCGATATTTTGTCTTGCCAGTAATGTTTTATATCTTTATACGTCTTTCCTTCATCTTTCATTAATTCCATCACAGTTAAGTCATCTTCAATTTTAGTATCCGATTTTTTATTATCAATATTATCTTCTTTAAATTTATTTTCGAAGTCAATGATTTCACATGCAGCTCGATATACAGATTCTGAATCGCTGTGTACATGGAAACTATCACTCATTTCATTAACATAACTTAAGAATTGTGTAAACAGCCGCTGTTTAAAATTAAATTTATACACATCACTTGTTTCGGGAAGTTTGCCTTCCTTTTCAAGTCTTTCGATGCATTTATCTATCAGATCTTCATATCCGTTGCCCATAAGATACGCATTGTACAATCTCTCAAGGGCTTTATTAGACATAACATTGAAGCCACCAAGATATGTACCAATTATTATACAATCGTCATGAAACATAACTATTTCATGGTCAAAATATGCACTATACATGTAATCACCTCATATCGTCTTTCTATAAAATTTTCATAGTTCCTGCTCAAGTATAATAATGTATTATATCCAATCATTTATATCGAAGTTATCGTCATTAGATGAGCCTGCATAGCTGCCTATGATATCATCTAAGTCTTTATCTAAAGCTGCGTCATAATAAGATGATGGATTTTCTAGCATATAGTCGTCTTCTTCTCCTGATAATTCTTTTGCATAATGCTCTGCCATACTATGTTTAGCTACTGCAATCTGCATATCTTTTTTATATTTTTCGGCTTCCACATTAGCTTTATCTATATTCATAAACTGCTTCCTCATATTCTCAGGAAGTAATTCAGCTAACTCTTTAAGCTTAGCTAAAGTTTCCTGTATAGTTTTTGGTTTGCCTTCTTTTTCAGCAGGGTCTATATTGCCAGGTACTATACCATAATCTTCCAAATTAGTAGACATTCTGCGTACACAAATGCCTATTAGATAAGCCATTACCATATCATCATGTTTACCCTGTGCAGCTTCTATTCGTCCCGTTCTAGTTCTCTCTAAAGAGCATATAGAATCTACAAGTAATTTAGTATTCAGTTTATCAGGTTCTTCAGATACCATATTCTCAAGGATACCATATAGAATAGGTCTTGTCTTAGTATTGGTATTAAAGCCCAGTGCTTTCTCACCACTGGTATCTGGTTCATTTTTATCTATGGACTCTTTATTGCCAAGCTTATCAGTATCAAACCAAACATTTGCTGCATACTTGGTTTCTAATAGTTTATGCAATAATTCACGACCTTTGTTATTCTCCACAACTATTACAGATTTAGGACAATAATTATCCATAAATTTGACTATCATATTACTCATCTTAGGTTGCGTAATGTACGGTGATTCAAATTCAGCTATAGGTTTTTCTGTATATGGATTAATAAGAGTCATTGCCATGTTATCTCCAGACAATCCTTCTGCAGGGTCTACTACTAATATATATGGTGTACGTCTATTAATTTTATCATATATTTTAATAGGAGATAGATTATCACTATAATCTACGGTCTCTTTAGCTTCTAGCATATTATTAATTAAATACATTATATCAGTTCTCTTAAATGGTGATTTGGAAGTACCTCTAAGTCTTTGAAGATTTATTTCTCTAGCTATTACTTCTGGATTATACCTAACGCCTTCGCATGCCTTTTCGTACCATTCGTATGATTTTTTAAGCTGCTTCCATGTATGCTCTACAAATACAATACCATTATATGATTTAGGGGAATGTACTACATTATACAATTTACGTATGTCCATGTCGAACATAGTGTCATTCCATTTGAGCATTCCTCTAGCGCCTGTTTCTGCATTGCCATTTATAAAGTCTTCTGCAGATTGCCCATCTCTTGAGTCCATATTACCTGGTGTTGATGTAAATAATCTGCCATATAATGATTTATTTGTCTTAGCATTTGCAGATGCTGTATTAAATGCAAATACAGAGCAATCTAT